>OFMM01000028.1_pt1 | contig 130556 bp, 114 predicted proteins | sample 1541811 | NCBI WGS metagenome assembly OFMM01 (sample SAMN04209246, study PRJEB22552) | human gut metagenome | biome: gut; material: feces | host: Homo sapiens | place: USA: Oklahoma
TCCTTTATTATTTTGGTTTCTCAAAGGTTTATTGTTTACTTTTCAATGTGCTTTTCGTTCAGCTTTCAAATGTGAACGAATGTTATTTTACTACTTTATTTATTAAATGTCAACACCTTTTTTAAATATTTTTAAAAAAGTTTTTTAAAGTGTTTTTAGCGCAAAATAATAAATTAGTATTGATGTTATTCTTTGTTTGAATTTTCTTTACTAATTTACTTTTTCACTCACATTTTCATGTGTTTTTTTCTTTAAGTAGTAACTTCATTTATAATAACATATTGTTTCTGTAAAGTCAACACATTTTTTGTAGATTTTTGTATTTTTTTATATATTTTTTTATATTTCTACTAATATAACATCATCTCCTATGCATTTTATATTTTGCCATTGTATTACAATATCATTATTTGAAGAAAACATACTCAAGATTTTATTACTTCCTGGAACAATAATTGAGGTTATTGTTCCGAGTTTCTAAATCAGCACATACATCTTGTACAAATCCAAGTCTTTTTCCATCTCGTATATTAATAACCTCTTTGTGTTTAAAATCCATTCCTTTTTGCCCCATATTATCCTCCTACCACCTTTTATAATAGTATTCTTACTTTATGATATCATGATTGATTTATGAATTTTATTTATATATTCTTCTAATATGATTTATTGCTGTTCTTTCAAGTCTTGAAACTTGAGCTTGCGATATTCCAATTTCTTCTGCAACTTCCATTTGTGTTCTACCTTCAAAAAATCTTTTATTTATAATCATCTTTTCCTTTTCATTAAGTTTTTTCATAGATTCTGCAATTGTAAGATTCTGAGTCCATAATTCATCTGTATTCTTTTTATCTTTTACTTGGTCAATTATATATATGTTTTCCGTATTTTCACTATATGCAGGTTCTTGCAATGAAATTGGTTCTTGTATTGCATCCAAGCTAATTATTACTTCTTCTTTTTCAATTCCAAGTTCATTTGCTATTTCTTCCACCGATGCATCTCTTTGTTGTTCCTTATATATCCTTTCTTTTATCCCAAGAGCTTTGTAAGCCAAGTCTCTCATAGATCTACTAACTCTAATCGCATTATTATCCCTTAAGTATCTTCTTATTTCACCAATTATCATCGGAACTGCATAAGTTGAAAATTGTACATTTTGATTTATGTCAAAATTATCAATTGCCTTTATAAGACCTATACATCCCACCTGAAATAAATCGTCTAGATTTTCGCCTTTTCCATAAAAGCGTTTTATTATACTTAAAACCAATCTTAGGTTTCCACGTATAAATTCTTCTCTTGCTTTTTCATCTCCATCTTTTATTTTTTTCATTAGTATATCTTTTTCTTCTGGAGAAAGTAATGGCAAATTACTTGTATTTACTCCAGCTATTTCAACTTTATTCAAATTCAACAACTCCTCTTAGAAATGTTTCTTACTTTGATTATTTCCAAAAGGAGATATGCTATTCATTTATCATTCCTTATTATTCGACATTTAAATTATCCTGTTTTGCTTATTATTTCTTTTTTCATTCTGTTTATTATTTTCTTTTCTAATCTAGATATATAACTTTGTGATATTCCGTAACATATCTGCAACTTCTTTTTGTGTTTTTTCTTTACCACTTATAAATCCAAAACGAAGTTCCATAATGTTTCTTTCTCTATTGTTCAGTTTTTCAATTGAAGCTCTTAATAACTTCTTATCAACTTCATCTTCAATTTGTCTTGACGTAACATCAGGGTCTGTTCCCAAAATGTCTGATAATAGTAACTCATTTCCATCTCCATCCTGATTTAATGGTTCGTCAATTGAAATTTCACCTTTTATTTTATTGCTTCTTCTTAAAAACATTAATATTTCATTTTCTATGCATCTAGAGGCATATGTCGCTAATTTTATATTTTTCTCAGTATTAAACGTATTTATCGCTTTCATTAATCCTATTGTACCTATTGATATCAGATCTTCAATTCCAACCCCAGTATTTTCAAATTTTTTTGCAATATAAACAACTAATCTTAAATTTCTTTCCACTAATATCTGTCTAACGCTTTCTTCTCCATTTGACAATCTAGTTAATATTTCATTTTCTTCTTCATTAGTCAATGGTGGAGGTAATGTCTGGCTACCTCCTATATAATAAATTGGAAGATTTTCCTCGTTTTCAATATATCTTACATATAATGTATTTATACTATTTTTTAATATTTGTAACAAATTCATTGTTTTCTCTCCCTTCAAATAAATCTAGTCCAAATAAAGCAGAATAATTATTACTTAGTTTTTGTGGTGATATTCCAATAATCACATTCTTGTATTCTTTAAATTCATCTCCTTGTATTGTTATTTCATCTGCTTTTATTCCTATCATAAGCCCGTTTTGTTTTCCTATTGACGAAAACGGTATGATTTTTATTTTATTTACATATTCATCATCTAACTCATAATTATAGCAGTCTTTTTCACCTCCTAATATTCTCTCTATATTTTCTAATAATTCTTTTGGTAAAGTCTCATTTAATTTTTCTTTTTCAATTACAACTACAGGCATTTTCGTTATTGGATCCTTTAGCATGTTTCCAGTATCAAGCATAGCTTTTACATTTATTTCTTTTTCTAAAATTTTTACTTTCATTTCATATATCATATCTTTTTTCTTTAATTTGTTTTTTACCATTTTAAAAGCATTATGAGCAATTATAAAGCCAACAATTCCTCCAAGTAGTGTAATTTTTATTGGATATGTTCCTATATATACACCATTTTTCATAAGTATGTTTTGTGGTTTAACAATATAAAGTAATGAAAAGGCACATCCTCCAAATGTAAATGATATTAAGTAAAAAACCATTAATTGTTTTATTGTTTCTTTTGGTGTTTTAGGATGTGTCGATACATATACCATAACAATTGATAAAATTATTTTAGTTATAATATTGGAATATATAGGCAAAACATTCATATATAAAATCACAGCATATAGTCCACCTATTAAACTTGATATTAAAATTTTCCATATTTTAGTTTCTATTCTCATAATGTAGCATGTAGCATACAGAATAATATAGTTCATGCATAAATTTTCTAAAAATATAATATCTAGATAAATAGTCACTTATTTTTCCTCTTTAAAGAATTAATAAATATATATTTTATATTATGGATTATACTATCTTATATTTAAAAAGTATGTCTTTTCGTGTTGGCGAACTAATGAAATATTCTACAAAAAAATGCAAACTCTTTTACGAGTTTGCATTTTTCTTTTATTTTCTTCTCAAGAATGTTGGTATATCCAAATTTTCTTGTGAATTTGAACTATCTGTTGTTGTTGGAATAGAATTTAATTTTTTGTCCCATGCTCTATCTATAATATCTCCCACAGCCATTGTTCCAGATAATGGTCCTTCTTCTTTTTCAAATCCTGTTGCTATAACAGTGATTACTATATCTTCATCAAGGCTATCATCAATAACTGCTCCAAATATAATATTAGCTTCTGGGTCAACGCTTCTTTGAATTAATTCTGCAGCTGTATTTACTTCATGTAAGCCAAGATTTGTTCCGCCAGTTATATTTATAATAACTCCTCTTGCACCTTCAATTGATGTTTCTAGTAGAGGGCTTTGTACTGCTTGTTTTGCAGCATCTTCTGCTCTGTTTTCTCCAGATGCTCTACCAATTCCCATGTGTGCCATTCCTGTATTTAACATTATAGTTTTTACGTCAGCGAAGTCTAAGTTAACTAAACCAGGAATTGCAATTAAGTCTGATATACCTTGTACACCTTGTCTTAACACATCATCTGCCATTTTAAATGCTTCAACTATAGAGGTTTTTCTATCAATTACTTGTAATAGCTTGTCATTTGGAATTACAACTAAAGTATCTACTTTACCTTTTAAGCTTTCAATTCCACGTTCAGCTTGAGATAATCTTTTCTTTCCTTCAAATGTGAATGGTTTTGTTACAACACCTATAGTTAAAATTCCCATTTCTTTAGCTGCTGCTGCAACTATTGGGGCTGCTCCAGTTCCAGTTCCTCCGCCCATTCCAGCTGTAACGAATACCATATCAGCTCCGCGTAAAGCTTCTGCTATTTCAGTTTTGCTTTCTTCAGCTGCTTGTGCTCCAATATCAGGATTAGCTCCTGCACCTAAACCTCTTGTAATTTTTTCTCCAATTTGTATTTTTGATGCTGCTTTTGATAATAATAGAGCTTGTCTATCTGTATTTACTGCAATAAATTCTACATTTCTTATTCCAGATTCAACCATTCTATTTACAGCATTATTTCCTGCTCCACCTACTCCAATTACTTTGATAGTAGCAGTTCCGTCTAGCATTGTGTTTTCATCACTGTTATTATCCATTAACATATTGTTCATTCCTCCTAATTTTTATTAACCTTATATATTTAAAATTAAAATCTATGAATAAAAGAACTCTTTGATTTTTTCTATAATGTTTTTTAATATACTTTCATTTGAATTAGTATCTATACTGCTTCCTACAGTTTTAGCAAATGGTCTTGATGCTACATATCTAACTAACGCATAAGCAGTTCGATATTCTGGTCTTACTACACTAATCAACCTTCCTGTTGCAATTTTCACTGGAATATTTAAAGTAATTTTTCCAGCAACGTCGCTTTTGTTAATATTAGTAATTCCTTGTCCTGTTAATATAACATTATTTATTTTAGATTTAATTCCCTGTGCTGTTATATCCTTATTAATTATAGTAAAGATTTCTTCTATTCTTGCTTCCATAATTTCAATTAATTGTGAACTCTTAATTACTTTTTTTCCATTTTCATCTTTACATGTTGTAAGCAAGATTTCATTGTCATTATCAATAAATGATTTTAATGCTAATCCATATTGTTTTTTTAATCTTTCAGCTTCTTCTTCGCTAATATTTAGGACTAATGCAATATCATTTGTAATGTTGTCTCCTCCTAAAGGTATTGTATTTGTGTATACAAAACTTTGTCCATCAAATACGCCTATTTCTGTATTTCCTGCACCAATGTCCAATAGCATTACATTATCATTTAGTTCATTTGCGTCAAGTGCTAATGATCTTTGAGCTAATGTAATTGGTACTAAACCATCAATATCTAAATCAACCTTTCTAAATATTGATGCAATTTGTTTCATATATTCTCTATCAGCTAGAATTACTTCTGCTTTTAAAGTAAAACTACCACTCAAATTTCCTACTGGATCTGAAACTGTTCTTCCATTTTCAAGAACAAATTGATTTTCAACTATGTCAATTATTTGTTTTCCTTCTGGTATATCAATGTCTTTCACTTGCATAATACTTGAGACAACATCTTTAGCTGAGATTCCAGCATATTTATCCTTTGCCTCTTTTACAACACTATTTTTAACTATTGTAACATATTTACCAGGTATTGTGACATAAGCTGAATTTATTTTTAAATCCGTCTCTGATTCAGCATCTTTAATTAAGTGGTGTATAGAGCTTGCAATTTCATTTTCGTCTACAATTTTGCCTTTTCTTATTCCGTTGCATTTATGAGTAGTCGTACAAATGACTTCTATTTGATTAAAATTATTAACTTCTCCAATTACTAAACTAACCTTCGAAGTTCCAATGTCAATTCCTACAATTATATCTCCGATTGCCAAGGTTCATTCCTCCAATTTTGCATCCCCTAAAGATTGTTTGTCATCTGTTTTTTGATGTCTAAAGAATATTACATTTTGAAAAAAAAGTCAATAGATTTGTAATATTTTTGTAATAATTGTGTAATACTTATGAAACATTGTTTTTGTTTGCCATTTTCTCGTTCCATCTCTCTAAATAATAGCGTCTAATTATAGCTAAATTATTAAACATTCTTCCTACAAAAACAACGATTGCAGCTAAATAAATATCTACATTCAACTTTTGTCCAAGGTATGTAAGTAATATTGATAATATTGCATTTCCAAAAAAGCCTGTTACAAATATTTTTAAATCAAAATTTTTCTTTAATGTTGATGAAATTCCACCAAAAACAGAATCTAGTGCAGCGATAATAGCTATAGCTAAATAGCCAGAATATGTATATGGAACTATCGGTGCATAAATTCCAATTACAGCTCCTAAAATACATCCAATTACAATTGCAATAAAAATCATTACTTGTTTTCCCCTTCCTTCATATATTTTATATTCATATCTCCATTATATTTTAAAATTTTTATGTTTTTTCCAGTTTCCAATTTAACATTTAGTCCTATGGCTCTTGTTTTATCAATGTATCCACTATCCTTTAAACTCAAAGTACTTGATAAATACGTTTGATTTCCAATTGCTTTTATAACATAAGGTGATGAAACTCTTTGGCCATTTATTATCATTAAAACTCCATCTGGTTGTGCGATTTCCGTAGAACTTAATATTCTTACATCATTAATTGATATAGCTTCTGCTCCCGCATATCTTAATTCATTTATTAATTCTAGTAAGTCTCTGTATTTTACATCTCTTTCTTCACTATTTGATAATGTTATTGTTACTCCTTCGCCAAATACATCTGTCTTTCCTAAAATCATATTAGAATCTTTTAATTCTTTATCAACAAGTCCTGACGCTTCTTCATTTTTTTCAAGCTTGTTTTTATAGTCTTTAATTGTTTTTTGATTTGCTTGTAATTGCTCTACAGTTTCTTCATATTTTCCCTTCCATTCAGATATAGCTGTTCTCAATTCTGCTTCTCTCATGTTTTCAATTGCTGTAATATCTGTTTCCTCAATAGTTCTAAACTGCATAAACATAACTGCCAAAAGTATAAGGCATACTCCTCCAATAATTATGGTCATTATAATTTTGTTTTTCTTTTCTTTATTCAAAGTGTATACTCACCTCTATTTCTCATTTTTTACATATTTGTAGTTTATAACTCCAGAATATTTTTCAACCGTTAAGTTGTCCATTTGTGTTGTTTCTACAATAACTCCAGCTTCATCAAGTATATATAAGTACCCGCCTATCATAGTAAGTGATCCATATAATAATCCTTGTGAACCAATTGCTTTTATTGTAAATGGAGAGCTTACTTTTTGTCCATTTATTTTTATTACATTTCCTTCACAAGTTATTGCTGTAGTTTGTATAATTCTTTGACCATTTATTGATATTGCTTCTGCTCCTGCATTGTTCAAAGCATTTATTACTTCGATCAAATCATCATAATGTACTACTTGTGAACTTAAATCTAATGCTTCACTTTCATTTTTTAAAGTTCCAGTATTGTTGTCTGCTATCACAATTTGTAATCCTTCACCTTTTACTTCAGATAATCCAAGTAGCATATTGTTGTTTTTTATTTCTTCTTGTTTTGCTGAAGATTTGGTATCATTTTGAGTTGCTTGTTTTCTGACCTCTTCTAGTTCTTTTAAAGACTGATTAAGTTCCTCATAAACATTGTCATATCTTTCTTTCCATCTTAGCACTTCGTCTCTTAATCCATTTTCTTTTAGTGATTGCGAGATTGTTGTAGTTGTGTTTTCAATTGTCTTTAATTGAATGCATATTGCAACTGTTAATATAAAGCACATTATTCCTAATGTAATAGCTATTTGCTTTTTGTTCATTTTGCCCTCCTTATTAATGATTTTTATACTTTTTTTCTAAATATAGCCCATTTATTGTTTAAATCAGTATTAACTAAAATTTCTCCTTCTATTTTTTTGTTTTGTTCTATTATCTCTTTTATATATAACATTTTTGTACTTAAATTTGATGTATCTCCAACATGTACAGTTTTCTTTTCGCTTTTTAGCTCTAGCACATAATCTTGTTTATCAGATATATTTATTTTTGTTACAATATTAGCAATCTCATTGCTTTCTGCTGCTTTCATTATTTGTAATATATCATCTAGCTTTTGTAAATCTTCTGTACATAGTCTTTCTCCTAGTTGTATATCCTCTTCTTTAGTTGCATACCCTGTTATTATAGGCAACTCTAATTTTTCTTTTGAAATTTCAACAAAATATCCCTGGTTGTTTATATATGCATAAGCATTTGCAAATGTAATCATATATGTAGGAACTCTTTCTTCTATTTCAATTAATATAGTACTTGGTAAATTCCTTTTAATTTTTACACTTTCCACATAAGCATTTTGTTTAATATTTTTTTCAATTTTGTTTTTTGATAATTTAAATGTGTTCTCTTCAATTTCAATTTGTGACAAACTTATCGCTTCATCTCTGGTTAATTTATTGTTTCCTACTATTTCAATTTTCTTTATATTAAAAAATGAAGATAATAAAAAGCCTATTCCTCCACCTATTAAAAGTAATATAAGAGTAGCCCATTTTACTAACCTAAGAAATGCTTTTCTCTTTTTTCTTGCAATTTCCTGTTTTTTAGTCAATTTTTTAGTTTTTTTCTTTTTCTTTTTTGGTTTAACTTTTTCATCTTCAATTCCAAGTTTAAGTTCAAACTCTTCTTCTTTGTTTTTAGTCTTTTTCTTTGTTTTCGTAGTCTTACTTTTTTTAGTTGTATTTTTATTTTTTATTTTTTCATTTTTTCTCTTTTGGGTTTTCTTTTTGTTTTCTTCAGGATTCGGTAAAGTTTTAATGCCTATAATAATTTCATTGTCTACATTAAATGTAGAATCTTTTTGCGTATTTTTCGATTTTTCTTTAAGTTTTTTAGACATTATTTTCACCTTCTTTTTATATTATAATTGCATTAAAAAAAGCACATACAATTTACCACATTATACGTGCTTATTTTATCATATTTATATATAATAAATCTAGTCCCTTTTGTAATTATTTTTATTCTTTTTGTATCGAAATTTTAGCTCCTAATTCATTCAGCTTCTTATCTAAGTTCTCGTATCCTCTTAATATATACTCTATATTTGTTACTGTAGTCATTCCTTTTGCACATAATCCAGCTAAAATCATACTTGCTCCGCCTCTTAAGTCAGTACTTTTTACTGTCGCTCCTGATAGTTTTCTAACTCCTTTTATTACTGCTGTTTTTCCTTCAGTTGTAATTTTAGCACCCATTTTATTTAATTCTGCTGTATATCTATATCTATTTTCGAATATATTTTCCACAATCACGGATGTTCCTTTTGCTGTAGTTAAAATACTAGCAAATATTGATTGCATATCTGTTGGGAAACCCGGATATGGCATTGTTTTTATATCAACTGCTTTTAATTTTTTAGGCGCTTGCATATATATTCTATTTTTTTCAACTTTTATATTACATCCCGCTTCTTCTAATTTATTTAATATTGGCGTAATATGATTAGCATTTTTATAATTTAAGCAAATATTTCCTCCTGTAATTGCACCTGCACATAACAAGGTTCCTGCTTCAATTCTATCTTGCATTACTTTATACCCTGTATCTTTTAATTTTTGTACTCCTATAATTTTTATAACATTAGTTCCTGCACCTGTAATTTTGGCGCCCATTTTATTTAAGCATTTAGCTAAATCTACAATTTCTGGTTCCATCGCTGCATTTGTTATTTGTGTAACTCCTTCTGCGTATATTGAAGCAAGTATAATATTTTCTGTTGCACCTACACTCGGAAAATCCAAATTGATATTTGTTCCAACAATTTTTTCTGCTTTACATATAATAAATCCTGAATCTTCTATAATATTTACTCCTATTTTTTTAAATGCTGCTAAATGTAAGTCAATTGGTCTTGCACCAATATCACAACCTCCTGGATAAGAAAATTTTGCTTCTTTAAACCTTCCAAGTATCGCGCCTGCTAAAACAACTGTTGAACGCATTTGATTCATAAGGTGTTCTGGTATTTCTCTTTTGGTAATATTTTTACTGTTTATTTCTATTTTTCCGTTATGTTTTTTTACTTTACATCCTAAGTATCTTAATATTTCTAAAGTAATTTGTGTATCATGTATATTGGGAATATTGTATAATCTTGTAATTCCCGGATTTAATATGCTGGCTGCTATAATTGGTAAAGAGGCATTTTTAGAACCAGAAACTTTAACTTCTCCTGCCAGTCTTTTACCGCCTTCTATTATGTAACTAGACATCTTATTCACCCTTTCATTTAATTTTTGCTATATATTATGTATAGTTTTCATAAAGTGTGAATACATTAAAAAGATAGAGAACTCTTTAAAGCTCTCTATCTTTTTATAACTAATTTATTGATTTTACTGTTTATATATGCCTCCAACTTTGTCATAAATTCATCTGGTTTAATTTGCTTACTTGATACCATTTCTAGCCCCTTTTCCCAGCTTGCTGTCAATTTAGGATTTAGCATATCTGGCATTGACATAAAAACCACGTCATATATTTTTTCTCCTTTGTCTGTTGGAGTTATAATTTGTGTTTTACTATTTATTGCAATATACCCTATTCTTTCTAATTTTTTCATAATTTCTGCTCTTGTTGCACTAGTACCAATTCCTGCTCCTTTAATTTGCTCTCTCAGTTCTTCTTCTTCAATCAATTTTCCCGCATTTTCCATAGCAAGTATCATAGACCCAGAATTATACCTACTTGGAGGTGATGTTTCAGATGTTTTTGTTTCATAATTAATTACTTCTATTTCTTCACCTTTTTTTAGTTTTTTTAATATTTCTAAGTTATTTTGTTCTTCAGGTTGTTCTTCTAAATTTTTAGATTCTTTTTTTGGTTCATTTTTTGCTACTTCTAAATATCCCAAATTTTCACATACTTTTCCATTTGCAGAAAATTGTTCATTTTCTACTTCTATCGTTACAGCTATTTTACTATATTCTGCTGGTGGATAAAATATACTTAAAAACCTTTTTACTATTAATTTGTACATTTGCTTTTGTAGGTCTGGTAAAGAATCATAATTCTCAAATCCTTGTCCAGTTGGTATAATTGCATAGTGATCTGTTATTTTACTATCATTTACATACTTTGTTTTTATTAAATCAGTAGAATATTTTTCATTTATCATTTTGTTTATATATGTTTGAATTTCTTCATCTTTAAATCCTTTTGCTATTCCATTAAGATTCTTTGAAATTACTTTTGCCACAGCAGTTGATAAAACTCTCGCATCTGTTCTCGGATATGTTACTAATTTTTTCTCATATAAATTCTGAATAATTTCAAGTGTTTGGTCAGGTTTTATTTTAAATCTTTTGGTTGATTCATTTTGTATTTCTGCTAAATTAAACAATAATGGCGCATTTTCTTTTGTTTTCGTTTTTTTAACTTCTGTTATTATCGCCTTTTTATCTTTTAAAGATAATATAAAATCTTTTCCTTCATTTTCTTTTTTAAATCCATTTTCATTATATAATTTAGGTGATTCCCACATTTTTGATTTTTCTGTTACTTTCCATTCAGCATCAAATGAAGAATCATTATCTCCAAATTTTCCTATTATTCTATAATATGGTATCTTTACAAAATTTCTGATTTCTCTTTCTCTTTGAACTATCATTCCAAGTACACAAGTCATAACTCTACCAACAGAAATGGATATCTTTTCTTCTCCAATATCTTTTGCCATTCTTTTTCCATATATAATTGATAAAAGTCTCGAAAAATTTATACCAATCAAATAATCTTCTTTTGCTCTTAAGTATGCTGAATCACATAAACTATCATATTCACATAAATCTTTCGCTTCTTTTATTCCTCGATTTATTTCTTCTTCAGTCTGTGAATCAATCCATACTCTTTTTCTCTGTTTTTCTTTAACTCCGCACTTGCTTTTCTACTAGCCTATATATATATTCGCCCTCACGTCCAGAGTCGGTCGCAACATAAATACAGCCTACATCTTCTCTTTGAAGTAGGCTTTTTACTATATTAAATTGCTTTTCTACACCTGGAATCACTTCATATTTGTATTCTTTTGGCATAAAAGGTAATGTATCTAATCTCCAGAATTTTAAATTTTCATCATATTTTTCTGGATAACTCATCGTAACCAAATGTCCTACACACCAAGTAATAATCCAATTGTCAGACTCTATATATCCATCCCTTCTGTTGCCACCACATTTTAGTACTTTTGCAAATTCTGTAGCAACAGATGGTTTTTCTGTTATAAGCAGATTTTTTGTCATTTAATATTCCTCTCATTATTCATATAATACAACATCCATTTCAGCTGTAAAATTTTGATTTCCATAAGCAAAAATTATATATAATTCTCCTGTACTACCTAAAAAGAAATTTGATATATTTGAAAGTTGATATATACTATTTGATAAATCCCTATTATACACTTGGTATCCAGATTTAACTAATATTTGTGCTTCTTCTTGTGCCTTACTAACAACTTGATTTATTTTATTCTGACATTCGCTTTGAACTATATTTCTTTTTGTCAATACATCCACTAATTCTACCTTTTCGCCAGTCTCCAAATTGTAATTATATGTTTGTATTATTTCTCTTTGTGGATTATTTCCACGTTTCAATGTAGATTTTATTGCTAGTGATAATATATTATCATTTATGTATGAAATGTAGTTAACATCATAAATAACTTTTTCAGTATATTTTTTGTTTAATATTTTTGATGCTTCATCAGCAAAAACACTTTGAGTTATTTTGTTAAAGCTTGCTGGAACATCTCCAGAAATATTTATAACAGGAAGATGTATATCTACTTCATATAATTCTTCTTTTTTCTGTATATCATAAGCTGAATATACTATATCTTTTGAATCGTTTGCTTTTTGCACCTCATAAGTACTATTATTTATAAAGTCATTTGTAAACAAACTTTTTAATTGATTTTTTATTTCTTCTTGAGTTTTTGGTCTCGAATCTCCACTTATATTGTCTGTTGGATTTTGGGTGTAATCACTACCTTTATTTCCAACAAAAAATTGTGTATAAATTCCTGCTATTAGTGCAAATACACAAAAAGCACCTACTAAGATAAATATTATTTTTTGATTTTTCATATTACTTCTCCTTCAGTCTCTCTTTATTTATATTACCTCATTTTAGAGTAAAAATCTAGTATTTTAGATAAAGTTTTTTTGTGCAGTATTTTAGCTTAATATCATCATCTATTTTATAGTGTTTTCAGCTGTTTTTCCATTGACTTCTTTATTAATTTAATGTATTATATATTATGTATTTTTTACAATAAAAGAATGGAGTTTATATAAATTTATGGAATTATGTTCAGTATGTGGAAAAAATCCAGCAGTTATATTTTTAAACAAAAAAGATGAGAATGGTAAATCTATTTCTAAAGGCTATTGTCTTGAGTGTGCTCAAAAACAAGGAATTAATCCATTGAAAAATCTGAGCGAAAAAGATATGAATAATATGACAAAACAAATAGAAAACATTGTAAGCAATTTAGCCGAAAATATGGATTTAAATTCTCTTTCTGAACAAATGGAGGATATGGATCCTGAAGATATAGAAAAAATGGAACAAGGTACTCCAATATTTGGAGCCGCAATTCCATTAGGTTCAATATTTTCAAATATGTTCGGTGAAAGCCAAGATGAATCAGCTGGAAGTTCAAGTGAAAAGAAGAAAGTAAAAGTAGAAAAGAAAAAAGATAAACGTAAAAAAACACTAGAAACCTATGGGACTAATTTAACTCAAAAAGCTAAAAATGGTCAATTAGATATGGTTATTGGTAGAGATAAAGAAATACAACGAATGACTCAAATTCTAAATCGTCGTAGTAAAAACAATCCATGTTTAATAGGAGAACCTGGTGTTGGTAAAACTGCAATTGCTCAAGGATTAGCAATAAAAATAGCAAATGGTAATGTACCTGCTAAGTTGTTAAATAAAGAAGTTTATTTATTAGATATGACTGCAGTTGTTGCCGGAACACAATTTAGAGGTCAATTTGAAGCACGTATGAAATCTATTATTGAAGAATGTAAATCATTAGGTAATATCATTCTAGTAATAGATGAAATTCATAACATCATTGGCGCCGGTGATGCCGAGCATTCTATGAATGCAGCAAATATTCTAAAACCATCTCTTTCAACTGGAGAAGTACAATTAATTGGAACAACAACTTTAAAAGAATATCGCAAATATATTGAAAAAGATAGTGCTCTTGAAAGAAGATTTCAACCTGTAATAGTTGAAGAACCTTCTATTACCGATTCTATTAATATTCTAGAAGGAATAAAAAAATATTATGAGGATTATCATAAAGTTAAAATTTCAAATGACGTAATAAAACAAGCTGTTATTATGTCTGAAAAATATATTCATGATAGATTTTTACCAGACAAAGCAATTGATATTTTAGACGAGGCTTGCTCAAGAATTAATTTAAACAATAAAGATTTATATCAATTAGAAATATTGAAGGGACAATTAAAGGCTGTTCAAGAGGAAAAAGAAGAAGCTGCTCTCGCAGACTCAACAGAAGATTACAAGAAGGCTGCAGAATTAAAGGCTAAAGAATGTAGTTTGATTGAGCAAATTGATAATTTAAATAACAAAATGAAATTAAAAAATTTGACAATTCAAGATATTGCAGAAGTTATAGAAAGTTGGACTAAAATTCCTGTTAAGAAAATTACTGAGGCTGAAACTCAAAAATTATTAAATTTAGAGTTAAATTTGCATAAAAGAGTAATCGGCCAAGAAAAAGCTGTAGAAGCTGTTTCAAGAGCAATTCGTCGTAATCGTGCTGGTTTAAAAAGCACTAAAAGGCCACCATCTTTTATATTTGTTGGTCCTACAGGAGTTGGTAAAACAGAATTAGCCAAGTCATTAGCTTACGAAATGTTTGGAAATGAAAACTCAATAATTCGTGTAGATATGTCAGAATATATGGAAAGTCATTCTACATCAAAATTAATTGGTTCACCTCCTGGATATGTTGGTTATGATGATGCAGGCCAATTAACTGAAAAAGTAAAACGTAATCCTTATTCTATTGTATTACTTGATGAAATAGAAAAAGCACATCCTGATGTCTTTAATATTTTATTGCAAGTATTAGACGATGGTCGTCTAACAGACAGCCAAGGAAATACAATAAATTTTGAAAATACAATTATTATTATGACATCAAATGCAGGCTCTAATCAAAATACAAATTCAATAGGATTCGGAGGTACTAGAGTTAATCAGGATAAAGTTATTGAAAGTTTAAAAGAAACCTTTAGACCAGAATTTTTAAATCGCGTTGATGAAATTGTTGTTTTTGAACAATTAAACAATAATCAATTACTACAAATTGTTGATTTAATGCTTAATGATACGCAGAAAATATTAGCAGATAAAAATATTATTCTAAATATTTCTGCTGAAGCAAAGAAATTCTTGTTAGACAAAGGTACTGATATAAAATATGGTGCTCGACCTTTAAGAAGAGCTATTCAAAGGTATCTTGAAGATGAACTATCAGATATGATATTACGTTCTGAATTGCAAAATGGTGATACAATATCTGTTTCTTTAGAAGAAGATCATTTAAAATTTAATGTAGAAAAATAGGAGATATTTTTATGGCAAAACATATACCCAATATATTAACAGTAGCAAGATTTTTTTTAATACCCTTTATTATTTATTTTATAGTAAAAGAGCAATATATTACTGCACTAATACTACTTACAGTATCTGGATTAACTGATATTTTAGATGGATGGATTGCACGAAAATTTAATTTTATAACAAACTTTGGAAAGTTAATAGATCCATTAGCTGATAAAGCTACTCAACTTGCTGTACTTTTAACAATTACATTTAAAGGTGTTATTCCTTTTTGGATTATTATTGTAGTTGCATTAAAAGAATCAGCTATGCTAGCAGGTGCTTCTTTCCTTTATGGTAAAGAGCTAGTAGTTTCTAGTAGATGGTTTGGAAAACTTGCAACAGTATTATTCTATATAGCAATTGTATGTTCGTTTATAATTACATCATGGAATAATATTGCTGAAGTTCCAACAAATACTATTTCTCCACTACCCCATTTCGATTTATGGATTTACTATCTTGCTTTAGCTGCTACTATATTCTCTCTTGTTATGTACTATATTACATTTTATAAACAAGGATATCTAAAAAAGGAAAATTTAAAAATAGATGAGAAATAATCTCATCTATTTTTTATTCAAAGTCCTCTAATACACTATTAAGTTCTGTATTTCCAATAGCCTCTATTCCTGTTTTTACCTTTTCTAAATCTACATCTGTTAAATATCTTGTTTGAATTTCAGTATCTTCTTTTAGTTGCAATTTTCCGTTTTCATCTATTGTATAAATTCCTAAAACACCATTATGTTCTTTAATTAAATAATGTTGGTCGCAAAATCCTTCTTCCTGCTTATAAATAGTTACTTCATTTGATGAAAAACTATCTACATCCCAACCTTTATAATATTTTTCAGTTTCACTTTTATTTTTATTAATTAGCTCTTCTGGTACTTCTTCTGTTTCCTTTAATAAATGATCACATCCTATAAAATACCTTTTTTTTAATATCTTTGCATTTGGTGATATCTTTTCCTCAGTTGTGGATGTATAAATTATATTCTCAACTTCATCTGCTAATCTTTTATTTTCTACAATATTTATTTCATCAGTTTTGCCTTTATTGTATACTGAAATTCCTACTGCAACACCTATTAATAATAAAAAAACTGCTAATGCAATAATCCATCCTTTTTTCATACTATATCAATCCTTCTTTTATATTTAATATTAGTATGAAATTTTCTGGAAATTTTATTCATTTTTTATACAATTTGTAATCAGATAACTATATAATTATATGCAGATGCACGAATTAATCGATTTGTAATAGCAAGTCCTAGTCCTTCATTTCCGACACCTTCAATTATTATTAAATCAACATTCTCTTTATCTGCTCTTCTCAAAAAAGTAAATATATTTTGTGCCACTTCATCTAAAGAACTTCCCATATTCCACTTATGTTTTGAAATATATCTATCTATATGCTCACCTTTTGCTAAAACTAAAACATTTTCATTCTGCTCAGTAATTTCATTTATCTTTTCAATCATTTTATCAGCATTTTTGCTATATACCATTACACACTTTGTATTTGGTGCATAATGTTTATATTTCATTCCAGGCGATGAAACAACTTCATCCTTTTTAACTTGTCCTAATACATTTTTGTCAACTTTAACCTGATTTGCAACTGTTTCCAATTGTTCTTTTGTTATTTTTCCTGGTCTAAGTATATTAATGTTTTCCTCATCAACTTTAATAACTGTTGACTCTAAACCTATGTCAGTTGAACCTCCATCTAAAATATACTCTACTTTACCATCAAGTTCTTCAATAATATCATCTACATTTGTTCCACTAGGTTTTCCAGAAACATTTGCACTAGGAGCTGCAATTGGAACTCCTGATTTTTCAATCAGCTTTTTGGCAATTAAATTGCTTGGCATTCTAATTCCTACTGTGTCTAAATTTGCTGTTACAACATTTGGAATTATCTCATTACTTTTACGTTTAAATATTATAGTAAGGGGACCTGGCCAAAAATTTTCAATTAATTTTCTCTCTAAATCCGTTATTTCTTCAACTATTTCTTCCACCATCTTTATATCAGAAACATGTACAATTAAAGGATTATCCTGTGCTCTACCTTTTGCCTCAAATATCTTTTTTACAGCATTTGCATCTAATGCATTAGCACCTATTCCATATACTGTTTCTGTTGGAAACAATACTAAATTTCCCTTTATAATTTCATCAGCTGCTTCTTGTATTTCTTCTTCTTTAATTTCATTTATTTGGTTTGAATATTTTGATAACATCTTTTTCTTCCTTTTTTATTTTTCCTATATATTATACTACTTTTTAGTTATTTTTCAATATCTAGCATTTTATTCACATTTACTTTGCCATTCTTTATTGTAATAGTTATCTCTCCATGTAAATCTGTCCTATATATTTCACAACCGCAATTCATTTAGTCTTTCTAAAACTTCACCATTCGGATGTCCAAAAGTATTTTTTTCTCCAACTCCAATAAGTGCTATTTCTGGTTTAACCATTTCCAAAAACTGTTGTATTGAGGAACTTTTTGAGCCATGATGTGCAACCTTTAATATATTTGATTTTAATTTTTCTGTTTCTTTATATTTCCTTATTATCTTCTCTTCAGCAACCTTTTCTATATCTCCAGTAAATAATATGCTACACTTTTGAAAATTAAATTTACTAACAATTGAATTATTATTTAAAATATTTTGCTTTATTAGGTCACTATCAGGAAATACAATCTCTAAATTGCAATATTTATCAATTACAATCTTGTCACCTGCTTTAACTTTAATAACATTTGTATGTTTTGAATCTATTAATTTTAAAAATTTATCAAAGTTTTCTGAATCTTTGCCTTGTTCTCCTATAATTACATTTTTTACTCTTATATTTTCCAAAATTGTGAATAATCCTTGGCAATGATCTGAATCAAAATGTGTAAATAATAAATAATCTACATTCAGAATTGATTTATTTAATAAATATGGTAATAAAGTTTGTTTTCCAACATCAAATGTTGCAAATTCACTTCCTCCACCATCAATAATAATTTTCTTTTTAGATGGTGTTGTAATAAGTGTACTATCTCCTTGTCCAACATCTATAAAATTAATTGTTAGCTTATTAGTTGGCAAGATTGTAAATATATAAGGTAATATAATAAAAAATATAAGCAAAATAATTATTTTTTTATATTTGTTTTTTAATATTGGGTATATTTTTAGGATATCTTCTTTAAAAAAATACATTATAATAATCAAATAATAAATTATAATTTGCCAAATTTTTGGCGTTGATATTAAAAATTTAGTTGAAGGTATTTTGCTTGAAATCTCTGCAATGAAAATAAATATTTTTAATAATGGCTTTAATAAAAAAGCAACTACATAGGCAATCGGCTCAATAATTAGTGAAACACAGAAAATCATCCCTAAAATCAAACATATTCCCATTATAGGCGTTGCAAGTAAATTTGATATTATAAATGTTAACGATATAGTGTTAAAATGGTAAGCCATAATTGGTATTATAACTATATTAGCTGCTAAAGACATTATAGTGGTTTGTTCTATATATATTAATGTTTTATATTCACATTCACTATATTTTTTTGTTGTTCTCTTCTTTTCTTTCTTTGTCGACTCTTTTTTCTTAGTAATACCTTTTAGCTTTAATCTAATATTGTATAATAATTCTACAAATACTACTATACCAATAGTACCTCCAAATGAAAGTTGAAATCCAATATCAAATAATGAATATGGATTAAATATTAATATTACAAGTGCACTTATTCCCAAATTATTAAATGTATCTGATTTTATAAACAAAATCTCGGCAATTAGGTTTAATATTGCCATTATACATGCTCTCGATACAGAAGGAGTACAACCTGCCAAAAACATAAAGCACACTAAAAGTATGCATATACAATATCTTGCCCATCTCTTGTGTATTTTTAAACAAGATAAAAAAGTTGAAAAGCCTAATAATATGTATGATATATGTGCTCCAGAAATTGCAAGTGTATGTGATAAGCTTGCCTCTCTAAAATACAATTCTGTCTCACTACTTATTCCAGCTTTTTCTCCTAAAAGTAAACATGCACATAATCCAGCCTCTTCTTCCGACAAAATTTTATATATTCTATTTATTAAACCACTTCTAAAATCATTTATGAATTTACTAAAAATATTAACATTATCTCTCCCTAATATTTTTATTTCTTCTTTTTTAGTACTGACAGTTCCACAAATTTTTTTAGTTTTCAAATAACTACTATAATCAAATCCCCCTTCATTTCTCTCAGTATATGGTGCTTCAAAACTAGAATTAAAAGTTATTTCATCTCCAAATTTTAATCCTATATACTCTTTATTTCCTTTCACATCACAAATAAGATTAAACTTTTTTCTTTTTACTTCTCCAGTTTTGAAATTATATGTTTTCACTACTCGAATTTTATATTGTGTTTTATATTTCTTTTGATTACCATTTGATATAATAATACCCTGTATTCTTATTTGTTGTTTATTATATGTCTTTTTTATTTCTAAGTAATTGTTTTCTAAATAGCAAACATAAACACTAAATATTATTATAAAAAACATTAAAATTCTTATGTTTTTATTATGTTTTATATAAATAATAATTATAAATCCTACACACAATAAAAGAGCTATACTTTTTAAGTATAGCCCTATTATAATTCCCAAAATTGCTCCAATAGCGGCAATACAACCTGGTCTCATTTTCAACCTTTCTATATAGTGCCCCTATTAAATTAGTCTTAATGCTGAATAAAATCTTCCTTTATAAATCGTTTTAAAACTTGATATTTCAACCGCATAACATGTTGTTGATGCATGAATAAAATTATCATTTCCAAGATATATTCCACAATGTCCTATCCCTTTTCCCGTTTCATAATCAGTCAAAAAGACTATATCTCCAACTTGCAATTCACTGTATTTAGTAATTTTCTTTCCTTTTCCACATCTGTACTGAGAATTTGCTCCATGTGGAATATTGATTCCAAAATGCTTATATACGTACATTGTATATCCTGAACAATCAAAAGTTCCATTTGATCCGTCCCCGCCATACACATATTTATATCCTAAATATTTTTTCGCGTATGCAACAATATCAGTACCTTTTATTGTTGTATTATCATCTTTGGTTGTATTATTACTTGTAGATACTTTTGTATCTTCTTTAGATGTATTTTTTTCTGTTGTTGTTTCAACTTTTTGCGTTGTCTTGTTTTCTGTTCTTGAAACAGAATTACTTCTTGTTGTCACAACTTTTGAGTCTGATACAAATTCTTTTGAAACATATCCTGTAGTATTTCCAGTTTTTACTTTATACCATTTTCCATCTTCACCAATTATAGTTAATTGTGTATTTAATGATAATACTTTTACTATATTATATGAAGTTCCAGCTCCTTTTCTCATATTAACAGAACTTTCACTTATATATGCTGTTTTTTCTGTATATGAATCTGTGTTATTATCTTTATTATCGTTTTTAATATCAGATGTTGTTGGTGCTTTTGTATCTTCTAAATACTCTGTCCTTACCCAACCACAATTATAGTCTGTTTGTATATAAGACCATCCTGAAATCTCGTTTACTAGTACAACACTTTTATTCTTTTTTAAAGTTTCAATATTACTTGAATAGATTAAAGGTAATATTTTAACTGTAGTATCTTGTTTTACTTTTTTATACACAATCGTATCTGTTTCTTGATTTTCATCTTTATTATTCTGTCCAGTAGTTTCGTTGGTAGTTTCTTCGTTTGAAGTATTATTTGATACTACTTGGTTATTATTTTCTGTGTTATTATCAGTTGTTGTTGTTTTCTCTTCATTTACTATTTTTACATATTCTTTACTTACATAACCTGTGTATGTTTTATATTTAATTTTGTACCAATCGCCTTCTTCTGAAATCATTTCACATTCAACGCCTTTAAATAGCATAGCTACTACTTTTGAGTCTGTTGAAGGGCTTTTTCTTATATTCAAAGTATCTCCAGTAACTTTCAAAGTCGTTGCAGATTTAGAAATAGTTGATATTGTTAAAACAGTAGCTGCCGTAAGTGTAAAAGTTATCAATATTTTTTTTAAATTCTTCATTAAAAGAACTCTCCTTTTTCAATATTAAAATTATTTTGTTCTTTGGTACGAATATAGTATATAATTAAAGTCTAAAAATGTCAATAAAATTAGATGATAAAAAGCAAGGTGTCACAATTTCTTGTAACCCTTGCTTTTTTCTATATTACATAATTTAAATTAAGCAATAATTTCAGATACAACACCTGAACCTACTGTACGTCCACCTTCACGAATAGCGAATCTTAATCCGTTTTCGATAGCGATTGGAGTGATAAGTTCGATAGTCATATCAACGTTATCTCCCGGCATAACCATTTCTGTTCCAGCTTGTAATTCGATAACACCTGTAACGTCTGTTGTTCTGAAGTAGAATTGTGGTCTATATCCATTAAAGAATGGAGTATGACGTCCACCTTCTTCTTTAGTTAGAACGTATACTTGTGCTTTGAATTTTGTATGTGGATGAATTGTTCCAGGTTTTGCTAATACTTGACCTCTTTCAACTTCGTTTCTTTGTGTACCTCTTAATAAGATACCAACGTTATCTCCAGCTTCTGCTTGGTCTAATGTTTTTCTGAACATTTCAACACCAGTAACAACTGTTTTCTTAGATTCTTTAGCTAAACCAACAATTTCAACTTCGTCTTGAAGTTTTACTTGTCCTCTTTCAACTCTACCAGTAACAACTGTACCTCTACCACTGATTGTCATAACGTCTTCAATTGGCATTAAGAATGGTTGGTCAATTGGTCTTTCTGGAGTTGGAATATAGCTATCAACAGCATCCATAAGTTCTTTGATTGGAGCATATACAGGATCATTAGGATCTGTAGATGTGCTTTCTAGAACTTTTAATGATGAACCTTTAATTATTGGAATCTCATCACCTGGGAAATCATAGCTTGATAATAAGTCTCTAACTTCCATTTCAACTAATTCTAGTAATTCTGGATCATCAACCATATCGCATTTATTTAAGTAAACAACGATATATTTAACACCTACTTGACGAGCAAGTAAGATGTGCTCTCTTGTTTGTGGCATTGGGCCATCAGCTGCAGAAACAACTAAGATTGCTCCATCCATTTGAGCAGCACCAGTAATCATGTTTTTAACATAATCAGCGTGTCCTGGGCAGTCAACGTGAGCATAGTGTCTTTTGTCTGTTTCATACTCTACGTGAGCTGTATTAATTGTGATTCCTCTTGCTTTTTCTTCTGGAGCACTGTCGATTTGATCATATGCTTCATATTTAGCTTTTCCTAGTAATCCTAGGTATTTTGTAATAGCTGCTGTTGTTGTTGTTTTACCATGGTCAACGTGGCCGATTGTACCAATGTTAACGTGTGGTTTTGTTCTTTCAAATTTTGCTTTTGCCATTTAATTTTCCTCCTTAATTTTGTTAGGGATTTTTTAATCTCCTATATTTATTTTTAATATTAAAATCTTTTTCAAGTATTTGTATTTTATACTATTTTGCGGTTAAAATCAAGTACTTTTTATTATTTTGTCTAAGCATTTTAAAGGCTTAGTTTTGTTTTTTTGCTCTTGATGCAACTATGTTATCAAATACAGATTTTGGAACTTCTTCATAATGGCTTGGTTCCATTGAGTAAGTACCTCTACCTTGTGTTTTTGAACGTAAGTCTGTTGCATATCCAAACATTTCTGATAATGGAATAAAGCTTCTAATAACTTGGTTTCCTTGAATAGCTTCCATTCCTTCTAGTCTACCACGTCTAGAGTTAATGTCTCCAATAACATCTCCCATGTATTCTTCTGGAACTGTTACTTCAACTCTCATGATTGGCTCTAATATAACTGATTTAGCTTGTTTACATCCTTCTTTGAATGCCATAGAACCAGCAATTTTGAATGCCATTTCTGAAGAGTCAACTTCATGGTAAGAACCATCTACTAATGTAGCTTTGAAATCAATTACAGGGTATCCTGCTAAAATACCGTTTTGAGCAGCTTCTCTAACACCTTCTTCAATTGGTTTGATGTATTCTTTTGGAACAACACCACCAACGATTTTGCTCTCAAATTCAATTCCTTTTCCTGCCTCTAATGGTTCCATTTCTAGCCATACGTCACCGTATTGACCTCTACCACCAGATTGACGAATGAATTTACCTTGTACTTTAACTTTATTTCTAATTGTTTCTTTGTAAGAAACTTGTGGTTTACCTACACTACATTCAACTTTAAATTCTCTTTTTAAACGATCAACGATAATGTCTAAGTGTAATTCACCCATACCAGCGATGATTGTTTGACCAGATTCTTGGTCTGTCCATGTTTTGAATGTTGGATCTTCTTCAGCAAGTTTTGCTAAAGCTATACCCATTTTTTCGCTATTTGCTTTATCTTTTGGCTCAATAGCTATATCAATAACAGGCTCTGGGAATTCCATTGATTCTAATATAATTGGATGTGCAGGATCACATAATGTATCACCTGTTCCAACTTCTTTTAAACCAACTGCAGCTGCAATATCACCAGCATATACTTTATCAATATCTTGTCTGTGATTTGAGTGCATTAATAGAATTCTTCCCATTCTATCTTTTTTATCTTTATTTGCATTTAATATTGTTGAACCAGCTTCTAATGTACCAGAATATACTCTGAAGAAGCAAAGTTTTCCAACAAATGGATCTGTTGCAATTTTAAATGCTAATGCAGCAAATGGTTCACTATCAGATGTTTTTCTTTCTGCTTCGTTTCCATCCATATCAACACCCTTAATATCTGCAATATCAAGTGGTGATGGCATAAAGTTAACAACTGCATTTAATAATTCTTGTACACCTTTGTTCTTGTAAGAAGAACCACAGCATACAGGAATAAGTTTGTTAGCAATTGTACCTTTTCTGATACCTTTAATGATTTCTTCTTCAGTTAGTTCTTCACCTTCTAAATATTTCATCATTAATTCATCATCTTGCTCAGCTGCTGCTTCAACTAATTTTGCTCTAAATTCTTCAGCTTGTGCTTGTAATTCAGCAGGTATATCACATACTTCGATTTCTTTTCCTAAATCATCTTTGTGAATAAATGCTTTCATTTTAATTAAATCAACAATACCTTTGAAGTTTTCTTCTGCTCCAACTGGTAATTGAATTGGAACTGCATTTGCTTTTAAACGATTGTGTAATTGTTCTACACAAAGCATAAAATCAGCACCTGTAGTATCCATTTTATTTACATATACCATTCTTGGAACTTGGTATTTATCAGCTTGTCTCCAAACTGTTTCTGTTTGTGGTTGTACACCACCTTTAGCTGCTAATACTGTTACAGCACCATCAAGAACTTTTAAAGATCTTTGAACTTCAACTGTAAAATCAACATGCCCAGGAGTATCAATAATATTGATACGATGTCCTAACCATTGACAAGTTGTAGCTGCAGAAGTAATTGTAATACCTCTTTCTTGTTCTTGGACCATCCAGTCCATAGTTGCTGCGCCTTCATGAACTTCACCAATTTTATGTGTTTTACCTGTATAGAAAAGTATTCTTTCTGTTGTAGTTGTTTTTCCAGCATCAATGTGAGCCATGATTCCTATATTTCTTGTTTTCTCTAAAGGAAATTCTCTTCCAGCCACTTATTCTTCCTCCTCTTATTTAGTTTAATTGTGTATTTTTATAATTCTAATTTCAAAATCAAAAACAAAGCAAAAGTGGTATATTGCTAGGAAAGCGAGCTAAAAAATTTGAGATTATACTGATGTATATCGAAAAGTTTTTTAGCGATGCTTGACAACGCAAGATGCCGCTTTTCATTTGTTTTTTAAAATTTGTAATGAGCGAAAGCTCTATTAGCTTCAGCCATTTTATGCATATCTTCTTTTTTCTTAAATGCTCCACCGTTTCCAGCTACGGCATCCATAATTTCACCTGCAAGTTTTTCAGCCATAGTTTTTTCATGTCTTTTTCTAGCATATATAACTAACCATCTTAAGCCTAAAGTTTGTCTTCTTTCTGGTCTAATTTCGATTGGTACTTGGTATGTAGCACCACCAATTCTTCTAGCTTTAACTTCTAGAACTGGCATTACATTTTCAAGTGCTGCTTGGAAAACTTCTAGTGGATCTTTTTGCTCTTTTTCTTTAATGATGTCAAATGCATCATAAACTATATCTTGAGCAACTGTTTTTTTACCATCTAGCATAACATTGTTAACTAATTTTGTAACAACCTTGCTATTATATATTGGATCTGGTAAAACTTCTCTTTTTGCTATAAATCCTTTTCTTGGCACTATTCTTCCCTCCTTTTAGAATTTCATACTAAACCGTATGATAGGTACTCTGAAAAGCTCTATGCTTTTCCGTATAGTGCTATATAATGTATTATAAATTTAAGTACCTTAAATTAGTAATAGATTATATGCACCATCTCAAATTTCTACTTCTTTGGACGCTTAGCTCCATACTTAGAACGAGCTTGCATTCTGTCTTTAACACCTGCTGTATCTAATGTTCCTCTGATAATGTGGTATCTAACACCTGGAAGGTCTTTTACTCTTCCTCCTCTAATTAAAACAACACTGTGTTCTTGTAGGTTGTGTCCTATACCTGGAATATATGAAGTAACTTCATATCCATTAGATAGTCTAACTCTGGCAACTTTTCTTAAAGCTGAGTTTGGTTTCTTAGGTGTTACAGTTTTTACAACAGTACATACACCTCTTTTTTGTGGTGCTCTTTTGTTAGTCATTCTTTTATTCATAGAATTATAACCATGTTGTAATGCTGGTGCTGTTGATTTTGTTGTAGAACTTTTTCTACCTTTTCTTACTAATTGATTAATTGTTGGCACTTAAATTTCACCTCTTTTCTATAATTAAAAATAAAATATTCTACGAAAAAGTAATATATGTTACTTTTTTGTGACAAATAAACCGTTAGGGAAATACACTCTTCGCGTATTTTACACTAACGGTTAATATTTTAACATTTTGCTGTTTAAAAGTCAACAGTTTTACATGTTTTTTATTAGTTTTAATTTATGTGTAAGTCTTAAAACCAACTTTTTTAAAAAAGTAAAAAAATAATCTTCAAAAAGAACTATTCTTTTTTTATAAAATATGTTTTTTTTTGCACAATATGGGCATTATCTGTTGACTTTTTTTGCTAATTATTGTAAAATAAAGGTATGAATGTAATTATTTTACGAAGGGAGGAAATCTAAATTTAATATTTAATTTAGATGAAAATACGATGGAAGAAGAAGTTTTATCAATAAATAAAGACGAATTAAAAAACTTATCTGCTGAAGAATTAGTAGACTTAAAAATTGAACTTGATGATATTTTACGTGAAATAGACAATTTAATTGCAGAATGTGATGAAGTATTATAGAAAAAGGGGGTGTCTCCATAATATTTAAATATTATGGAAAATTTTATGGATTTAGAAAAAATGGACAAAGAGTATGGCATTGCTAGAAATGTTACTGATAAGTCAAGCAAACTTAATGTTGCATTTGAGCAAAAGAAAGCAGAAGTAAAAAAATTAAGTAGAGATTTTCAAGACTTAAATATTAGATTAGAACGTGCAAAAGAAGACAAAAATAATGCAGAAATCAAACAATGTGAAACAGATATAAAAAGGGTAAAAGATGATTTTTTAAAGGCTAAGCAATCATTGTTAAGATTAAAATCAATTATTGAAAAAAATCTGTCAACAATTGACCAACATTTTGAAGATATTTCAAAAGACCCAGAATTAAAAGCTCATTTAGAAAAAGTGGTTGGAACTAAATTTTCTAGAGCATTACTTAGAAATCAAAAAGAAAAAGAAGCTAGATTAAATGAAAATGCAACTTTAAGTAAGATTACAGAAGCTGCAAAACAAGATCCTAATGTTATGTATATGCTAAAAGATCTTGAAAAACATTTAAATGATGTAAAAAAATTAAATGCTATTATATCAGACCCATCTAAAACTCCTGCAGAGATTAGTCAAGCTCAAGTTGATTTAGTTACAGCTAATACATCTGTAGAGCAAAGCAGAAGTGAAATAGCAAGATATTTTAAAGGTTCAATAAGTAGAGAAGTTATAGATAAAATTACATCTTATGAAGATCTTGAAAAAAATATAAAAGCAAATAATAAATACATTGCAGGTATTGATAAACAAAATGCAAATTATGAAACAGCTTTATATAATATTGGTTATCTTTCACCACTCGACTCTAGATTAGCAAACAAAAACTTAACAGTTAAGGATTTTCCAATTAGAGATTCTGAAAGCACTCTTGGAACTATTAACCAGCCAGCAAATACTTCTCGTAGATCGCAAAGTTCAGCTCGAATCAATGGAGATGAAGAAGAACAAGAACAAGGTTATAACTTACCAGCTACTCAACCAAAATGGTATCAATTTATAAAACGTTTCAAAAATTGGGTAAATAGAAGAAGAACTGAAAGAGAATCTATGGAAGAAGAGCCAGAAGAGGAAAATAACAATAAATCTACTCCTTCTTCAAAAACATCTAATAAGAAAACATCATTTAGAGATTCTATGAAATATGAAGTAATTAGAGATTATGAAAAACAATTTGAAGAAAATTTACTACGTGAAGCTAGCCAACAAAATAGGGCAGCTCAAAAAGGTGCTCAAAAAGGTAATGATAATCAAAGATAATAAAAATAAAAGATATCTAGATAATCTAGATATCTTTTATTTTTATGCTATTTTTTAAATCAATAATAGCTCTATCTGCTAATTTCGAATATTTTAATTTTTTATCTTTTATTTTTTCAGAAAGTTCTGGTAAAATTCCAAAGTTTGCATTCATTGGTTGAAAATTGTCATTTGTTGTTGATATATATTTGCTTAACGCTCCTATCATTGTAAGCTCTGAAAATATTACTTTTCTTTCTGTTTTATTATATTGTTCTATTGCATTTAGTGCTGCTACTAGTCCTGATGATATTGATTCAACATATCCTTCCACTCCTGTAATTTGTCCTGCAAAATATATATTTCTATTAACTTTTAGTTTATAAGTTGGTTCTAATAGTTTGGTAGAATTTATATAGGTATTTCTGTGCATCACTCCATATTTCACAAAATTTGCATTTTCTAATCCTGGAATCATACTAAATACCTTTTGTTGTTCTCCAAATTTTAAATTTGTTTGGAATCCAACCATATTAAACAAATTACCTTCTGTATTATCTTGTCTTAGTTGTACAATTGCATAAGGTCTGTACCCTGTTCTTGGATCTGTAAAGCCAACCGGTTTTAATGGTCCAAATCTTAAAGTGTCTATTCCTCTTTTTGCCATTATTTCTATAGGCATACATCCTTCAAATATTTCTTTTTTTTCAAAATCATGTAATGTTACAACTTCTGCATTTACTAAATCATTCCAAAATTTTTCATATTCTTCTTTATTCATTGGTAAGTTTAAATAGCTTGCTTCATTTTGAGTTTTTATTCTTTCTGTCCATTTCTCTATATCTTCTTCTTTTTCCCTTTCTTGTTCATAGCGTTCACCCCAAAATGCAATATTCATATCTATTGAATCTTTTTCAATAATTGGTGCTGCTGCATCATAAAAAAACAATTTATCTTGCCCTGTTATTTTTAAAATTTCATTTGATAAATTATCTGATGTTAGTGGTCCTGTTGCTATAATAACAATTCCGTCACTAGCCATATTTTCTAATTCATTTTTATCTGTTATAGCTTCATTTCCTATTTCTTTTCTAATTATCTCTATATTTTCCATTTTTTCTAATTCTTCTGTTACTCTTTTAGAAAAAACTTCTCTGTCAACTGCTAATGCTTGCCCAGCTGGTACTGATGTTTCATCTGCTATTTTTATCAAAAGTGAATCTAGTATTCTTAATTCTTCTTTTAATAGTCCACATGCATTTGTATGTAAATTTGATTTAAATGAATTGCTACATACTACCTCTGCTAAATTTTTGTTAGTATGCGCAGGCGAAAATTTTTGTGGTTTCATTTCATATAGTTTAACTTTTATTCCTCTTTTAGCAATTTGATATGCTGCTTCCGAACCAGCTAGTCCTCCACCTATTATTGTTATATAATCCTTCATTTTATCTCCTTATCCAAATAATTTCATTATGTCTTCTTTAGATAATTGGTTTATAAATGTATTTTGAGTTGATAACATATTATCTGCCAATTTAGCCTTTTTTTGTTGTAATTCATAAATTTTTTCTTCAATTGAATTTTTAGTAATTAATTTATAAACTTGAACATTATTTTTTTGTCCTATTCTATAAGTTCTATCTGTCGCCTGATTTTCAGCCGACAAATTCCACCATGGATCATAATGAATTACTACATCTGCTCCAGTTAAGTTTAAACCTGTTCCTCCTGCTTTTAATGATATTAAAAATACTTTAATATTTTCATCTTCATTAAATTTATCAACAAGTTCTATTCTTTCTGATACTTTAGTTTGTCCTGTTAATTTTAAATATGATATCTTATTATTTTTAAGTTCTTTTTCAATCATTTCAAACATTGAAGTATAACCTGAAAACAATAATATTTTATGACCACTTTCAACTGTATTTTTTATAAGTTCAACACATTGTATAAGTTTGCTACTTTCTCCATCATAATTTTGTAAAAACAATTTTGGATGACAGCATATTTGTCTTAATCTCATTAAAAGAGCTAATATTTTGATTTGACTGCTCTCAAATCCATTTGCTTTTATTTCGTCATTTATTTCTTTTCTAGCCTTAGCCAAATATGATAAATATACTTTTTGTTGTTCTTCTTGCATTTCATTGTATAACACACTTATTGTTTTATCTGGAAGTTCTGTTAATACTTCTTTTTTTATTCTTCTTAATACAAAAGGATCTATCATTTTCTTTAACTTTTCTAAGCTAGGTTCATTTTCTTCTTTCACTATAGGTGTTTCAAATATTTCTTTAAATTTTTTATATTTAAATAAATATCCAGGCATAATAAAATCAAATATAGACCATAGTTCAGATAGTGAATTTTCTATTGGAGTGCCTGTTAGTGCAAACCTTGTTTTAGTTAGTATTTTCTTTATTGCTTTAGCATTTTGCGTATTATTATTTTTAACATATTGAGCTTCATCAGCTATCATATATCTGAAATTAAATGCCTTTTCTTCATATATATCTATGTCTCTTTTTAGTGAATCATAAGATGTAATTACTAAATCATATTGTGGTATTTTAGATATTTTTTTAGCTCTTTCTAATGCATTTCCACTAATTACACATACTTTTAAACTTGGTGCAAATTTATTAGCTTCCCCAAACCAATTTAAAGTTAAAGAACTTGGGCATACAACTAACGAAGGCATTTTTCCTTCTTTGTTTACATAGTCTAATATTACTGCTAGTACTTGGATTGTTTTTCCAAGCCCCATATCATCTGCTAGTATTCCACCAAATTCATATTTATCCAATGTTTTTAGCCACTGATATCCTATCTTTTGATATGTTCTTAAATCTGCATTTAAATTATCTGGAACTGATATTTCAACATTTTTTTGATTTGTATGTAAACTATCTACCATTGTCTTATATGATTCATCTTTATTTATTTCAACATTATTTAAATTTTTCAAACATCTCTCTAAATAAAGACTTCTATAACTTTGAAGTGTAATTACACCGTCTTTTAAGTTTGTATACCCGTTTTCCATATCAAGATTTAAATTATCTAAAAATTTTAGTGTATCATTTTCTTTTAAATTAATGTAACTTCCATCTTTTAATCTATAAAATGTCTTTTTTAGTTTATATTTTTCCATTATTTCTGATAAGTCAGATAATTCAATTCCTATTTGTGATAAATCAATTTGAAGTAAATTATTTTCTACTCTTACCCCAATTGCTTTCATTTGTGGTGAACGTACTTCTTTTTTCTTAAAAGTTTCTGTTGCTAAAACTTCATATTTTTTCATATATTCTTCAATATCAGTTGATAAAAATTGGTATATTTTTTCTTCATCAACTAATATTAATCTTGCATTATTTTTATCTAGCATAAATCCTGTATTAATAAATTGATTTAATGCCTCATTTTCTTTTATCATATTTCGTGCAAAATTTATATTCTGATTTATTAATGGATTAAATTCATTTTTTCCATAGCAAAACTTTATGTCTGCTAAAACATTATTGTTTTGGTCATAATCTAAATATATTTTTACTCCTAATTTTTGAGGAATATACTTTTCTTTTATGTATTTAGGCAATTCTTCAGTAATTACTTTTTCCTCTATTTTAGGAGCTATCATAGCAAAGAAATTAGTTATTTCTTTTTCATCCATAATAATTTCATTTGTATAATTTTTTCTTAGTACATCTAATATTTTTATTATGGTCTCTTGAAAACTTTTTTCACATTTGTATAAAGTATCTGAAAATAGCATATATACATATTCTTTTCCTTGAAGAATATCATATTCAAAAACGTCAATATTACATCTTAACCTAAATTTGTTTCCATCTAATTCTGTAATATTAAAGTATATATTTGGTTCTTCATCTGCAAAATATATACTTTTTTCTGTTGAATTTATTTGAAAAATAACATCTTTATTTTTTAAAATTTCAAAAATATCATCTAATCCTGTATTTGATAGCAAAATGTTATCTTGAATAAAGTTATTTCTATAGTACGTATAATTCATTTCATTACTATATTTTATAATTTCTGCATATTTAAGTAAAAATGATAAAATCTCTTGCGATTCTTTTTCAAATGATTCAGTGCTATGTATAAAATTTAATTTTGCCCCATATTGATATGTTTCATTATGTAACATTTTATCATAAAACTCTGGTAGATTTTTTATTTTATATAGTTGTTTTTCTCCTATTTTAAATTCTACTTTTAATTGCTTTTTGAAATTATCATAGAAAAACTTTGGTACAATTCTAATATTTTTACTAATACTTTCAGTCTCATTTTGAGCAACATCTTCACTTTCCAAAAAAGTACTTAATAATTGCTTAAATACTCTATGATTTTCCTTTTCTCTTATTTTTTCTTTTTCTTCTAACATAGCAATCTCCTTGAAATTTTATCAATTTGTTATTATATCATAGGTAATGACGATTATCAAGAAATATGACATAATTTTAAAAACGAGGCATATGCCTCGCTCTTAAAATTATTATTTAGTTTTTCTTTTAGTTGTTTTCTTTCTACTTTTTTTAGTTTTAGTTTTTTCTTTCTTTTCTTCTTTTGGCCCTGGGCTCCATTTTTCTCCTATTTTAGGTGGGTTCCATGATATATATTCGCAACTATTTGGATTGTTTTCGCACACATAAAATTTTCTACCTCTTTTAGATTTTTTTACTTGAACTTTTCCACCACATACTGGACATGGCACGTCAATTGTTTCTATAATTGGTTTTGCATTTTTACATTCAGGATAACCAGGGCAAGCTAAGAATTTTCCATATCTACCATATTTTATTACCATCATTCTTCCACATTTTTCACATGGTACATCAGATACTTCTTCCACCAATTCAACATGTTCTAACTCTTTTTCAACTCTATCCAAAGTTATTTTGAATGGTCCATAAAATTCTCTTATAACCTGTTTCCATGGTTTTTTTCCTTCTGCAACTTCATCAAATTCCTCTTCTATTTTAGCTGTAAATTCAACATTTATAACATCCGGGAAATTTTCAACCAATAGTTTATTTACTATTTTTCCTAAGTCTGTTGGAATTAGTTGTTTTTGCTCTTTCTGAATATATCTTCTTTCTAAAATCGTTGTAATTGTTGGTGAATAAGTACTTGGTCTTCCTATTCCTTTTTCTTCTAATGCTTTTACTAAACTTGCTTCTGTATACCTTGCAGGTGGTTGTGTAAAGCTTTGCTTTGCTTCTAATTTTTCTTTTTTTACTTCTTGCCCAATTAATAAATCTGGAATAGAATTATCCTCTTCTTCTTTTTCATCTTCTAAAGTTTCGACATATAGAGTCATAAAACCTTTGAATTTTAAAGTTTGTCCACTTGCTTTAAAATTATAGTTATTTACATCAATATTAGCTGTAACTGTATCATATATAGCATTAGACATTTGGCTTGCAATGAATCTGTTATATATTAAACGATATAATTTATACTGATCTGTTGTTAAAAAATCTTTGATTTTTTCTGGTTCTAAGTCTATATATGTTGGTCTAATTGCTTCATGTGCATCTTGAGCATTTTGTTTTGTTTTATAGTAACGATTTTCATAATAATTTTCGCCATATTTTTGTGTAATAACTTCCTTTGCTTTAGCTCTTGCCTCGTCAGAAATTCTTGTTGAATCAGTTCTCATATATGTAATCAAACCAACAGTTCCCTTTTCTCCAACGTGAACACCTTCATATAGTCCTTGTGCAACAGACATTGTCTTTTTTAGTGTAAAACTTAATTTTCTAGATGCTTCTTGTTGCATAGTACTTGTTGTAAATGGTGGTGCTGGAGTTCTTTTTTTCTCTCCTTTTTTTACATCTGATACAATATATTTACCTTTTTCTATATTTTTTAATATCTCGTCCACTTCTTCTTTAGTATGTATTTCTATTTTCTTGTTATCTTTTCCATATAATGTAGCTTGAAAGTTTTTATCAGAATTTGGTTCTAATAAGTTAGCGTATATATTCCAGTATTCCTCAGGGATAAATTTTTCTATTTCTTCTTCTCTATCAACAATTAATTTTACTGCAACTGATTGTACCCTACCTGCTGATAATCCTCTTTTTACCTTTTTCCATAATACTGGACTAATTTTATATCCAACTATTCTATCTAATACTCTACGAGCTTGTTGAGCATCCACTAAATCCATATTTATTGTTCTTGGCTTTTTTATACTTTCTTTTACTGTTTCTTTTGTAATTTCGTTAAATGTGACTCTACAATTGCTATTTTCTGGTATTTCTAAAATGTGTGATAAGTGCCAAGCAATAGCTTCTCCCTCGCGATCAGGGTCAGATGCTAAGTATACTTGTTTTGCTGATTTTGCTTCTTTTTTTAAGCTCTTTATTAAGTCTCCTTTTCCACGAATATTTATATATTCTGGTTCAAAATCATTTTCAATGTCAACTGCCATTTTTGATTTTGGTAAATCTCTAATATGCCCCATTGATGCCATGACTTTTACATTTCCGCCTAAAAACTTCTTAATTGTATTTGCTTTTGCTGGTGATTCAACAATAATTAGCTTGTCTGCCATTTAATTTCTCCTTAATAGTAATTTTAAGTGATTTTTAGAGCTGTCGTTCAAAAATCACCTTTATAATTCTTTAATTTCTTTGTAAATCTTTTCTTCTACATTTTGTATAGCAACTTGATTTGCTTTTTTTCCCATATCTTTTAATGTATTTTTATTTTCTACTAAGTTTGTAATTGTACTATTTAACTCATTTGATGTCAAGTTTTTGTCTAATATAATTTTAGCTGCCCCAACATTTTCTAATACTTTTGCATTATATTCCTGATGGTTTTCTGTTGCAAAAGGAAATGGAATAAATATTGCTGGTACTCCCACATTTGCAATTTCTGTTATTGTCATTGCTCCACTTCTAGAAACAACTAAATCAACAATATTCATTATTTCTTCCATATTGTATATATATGGAACTATACTAACATCTTCAATATTATCAATCTCTATAGAATATTTTTCTTTTAGTTCATTTTTTATTTTTTCATATTGTGCTGGTCCAGCTGCCCATAAAATTTGATAATTTTGATTTTGTTTTTTAGATATTATTTCTAATAAACTGTCATTTATACTTTTAGCTCCCTGGCTTCCTCCAAAAAACAATACTATTGGTTTATTATCATTTAATTTATTTTCTTTTAATAATTCTTTTTTTCTTTCTTCTGATATCTTTACTTTCTTCACTTTAGTAGGAGTTCCTGTTACCACTACTTGTTTAGCTTTAGGCAACCTTTTTTTTGCATCTTCAAATCCTACTAATACTTTTTTTGCTTTGTTTGAAAGTATTTTAACAGCTACTCCTGGGAAAGCATTACTTTCATGTAATACAACTGGTACTTTTCTTTTTTGAGCAGCTATTCCAATTGGTACACAAATATAACCTCCAGTGCCTATTACTACATCTGGTTTAAATTGTTCTATTATTTTTTTTGCTTCTTTTATTGAATGAAATGTTTGATATATTTTTTTTATATTTTCAATTGATATTGTTCTATCAAATCCATAAGCATTTATATGTTCTAATTTGTATCCTGCTCTTGGAACTAAATCATTTTCTAGTCCTCTATTAGTTCCAACAAAAATTATTTCTGAATTTGGCTCTTGTCTCTTTATTTCATTTGCAATCGCTATTCCAGGATTTATATGTCCACCTGTTCCTGCTGCTGCTATTATTACTCGCATAGCTTCCTCCTTTTATACTTTTGATCCTGCTCGTGAAATATTTAATAATATTCCGCATACTGCATAATAAAAACATTAATGCTGTTCCTCCATAGCTGAAAAAAGGTAATGGAATACCTGTATTTGGCATTGAAGATGTAACAACTGCTATATTTAATACAACTTGAACTGCAACTAAACTAACTATTCCAACTGCTAATAAGCTTCCAAATGTATCAGGAGCTTTCATAGCAATTAGTGCACCTCTCCATATTAGAATTCCAAATAATATCATTATAATTAAGCATCCTACAAATCCAAGTTCTTCTGCAATAACTGCAAATATAAAGTCATTTTGAGGTTCTGAAAGCCATAAATATTTTTGTTTGCTTTCTCCAAGTCCTACACCAAATAGACCTCCTGAACCTATTGCATATAATCCTTGTACTACTTGCCATCCTGTACCAGTAAGGTCTTGCCATGGATCAAGAAAAGAAACAATTCTTCCTAATCTGAAACTGCTTCCACTTGCTCCAGAACTTATTTTGTATATTACATAAGAAAGAAGTCCTCCTCCTCCTATTGTTCCAAATATAACAAAATACATAATTCTTGTTCCTGCAATTACCATCATTATACATGCAACTGCTCCTATAATTAGTGATGCGCTTAAGTGATTTTGTACTAAGTACAATGTTGCAATTGGAATCATAAGATAAACTAAAGGTATTATAAATCCTTTTTTAAAATCTCTTAAATCATTTTTATGTTCTGTTAAATATCCTGCAAAGAATATGATTAGTCCTATTTTTGTAAATTCAGATGGTTGAAATTGATTTATAATTGGAACAGCAATCCATCTTCTTGCACCATTTCCTTCAATTCCCAATCCAGGAATTAATACTAAAAATAATACTGCTACTGAAACAATATATATTAAAAAGTATATCTTTTTATATTTTCTGTAATCTATTTTAGATAATATATACATACCTATCATTCCTAAAACTGCCGAAAGCAATTGCTTACCTGCATAGGAATAACTTTTTCCAGTTTTAGCTAATGATGATGGCGCTGAAGCAGATAGTACCATTACTATTCCTAATGCAAGTAATATAAATATTATTGCACACAATATAAAGTCTAGTTGCTGATTCTTAAAGTTAGACATTTTTTTATTCGTTTTTTGCATTATTATTTTCCTTTCTCAATTGTTATTTACAAAATATTTAAATAGACAATAATCCAACTACACAGCAAACAAGAGTTATTATACTAAATATAGATACTATTTTGTTCTCATTCCATCCTGATAACTCAAAATGATGATGTATTGGAGTCATTTTAAATATTCTTTCTCCAGTCTTTTTAAAGTGTCTAACTTGTATAATAACTGATAATGTTTCAACAACCGGAATTAAAGCTATTATAATTAATATCAATGGCATCTTTAAATAAATTGCCATACTTGCAATTGCTCCTCCTAACAAAAGTGAACCTGTATCTCCCATAAATACTTTTGCTGGGTGAAGATTAAATAATAAAAATCCTAAGCATGCTCCAATTAATATTGCTCCAAAAACTGTTATTTCTTTTATTCCAAATATAATTCCTATAGCTGTTAAGCATGTAATTATTATTGTTGTAACACTTGTTGAAAGTCCATCTATTCCATCAGTTAGATTAACAGCATTTGTTGTACCTAGCATTACAAATACCATAAATGGTACATATATCCATATAGGTAAATTTATTGACATTTTTAAAAATGGTATATAGGTATCTGTTCCTATATTTAATATTTGTGTTAAATATATACTAAAGCCTACAGCAATTATTAGCAATCCTAACATTTTATAGGCTGGCTTTAGTCCATCTGTATTTTTTCCAATTAGCTTTTTTAGATCATCAATTAGTCCAACAACTCCAAATCCTATTGTAGATGCTATTAAAGGAATCAAATTACTTGCAACTTTTGAATTTTCAATATCTTCTGATTTAATATATGTAAAACATACAAGTGCTCCAATTACAAGTAATGTAATCATTATAATAATTCCACCCATTGTAGGTGTTCCTTGTTTTTTTAAATGTGATTGTGGTCCCTCTTTTCTTTCTAATTGTCCTACTTTTAATTTTTTTAAAATTGGAATAACTATTAAAGCTATAATACAGCTAAATACTAATGATAGTAATATTATCTTTGTTTGAAATTCCATATTTCCTCCTTGGTTCATTGTTGTTTTTAATTTAGTTGTTTTATTATATCATATACAATCTTTCTCTCGTCAAACGGATATTTTTTCCCTTCAATTTCTTGTGTCAACTCATGTCCTTTTCCAGCAATAACTAATATATCTTTTTTATGTAACATTTTAATTCCTGTTTCTATTGCCTTTTTTCTATCAGTTATACATTCATAACTTCCTTTTGTCTTTTTAATTCCTTTTTCAATTTGTGAAATTATATCTTCCGGTTTTTCACTTCTTGGATTATCTGATGTTATTATTGTATGGTTTGCATATATTCCTGATATTTCTCCCATAATTGATCTTTTTCCTGCATCTCTGTCACCGCCACATCCAAATACACATATTACTTTTCCTTGTGTATATTCTCTAACAGTTGATAAAATATTTTCTAAACTTTCTGGTGTATGTGCATGGTCTATCATAATAGTTAATTCTTTTTCATTATCCACTAGCTCGCTTCTTCCAGGTACACGAACATTTAGTAATGATTCTTGTATGTTTTCAACACTACAATTAAATCTAGATGCCACACTAATTGCAGCTAATGAATTATATACACTAAATCTTCCTGGAATTCCAGTTTTTACTCTTTGATTTTTATCTCCAATTTTTACTTTAAAATCAACACTTGAGTTAGTTACTGTAATGTCTTTTGCTAATAGTTCTGATGGATTATCAATTCCATAAGTTTTAAATGTACATTCAGGTACTAATTCAGGTAATTTATTTGCATATATATCATCAGAATTTATGAACCCATATTTACACATTGTAAACAATTTAACTTTTGATTCATAATATTCCTCCATGCTTTGATGTTCTTTTTGGCTAATATGATCTTTTGAAAAATTTGTAAATACTCCTATTTCAAATTTACATCCATCTACTCTATTTAGCTTCAAGCTTTGAGAAGATACTTCCATAACAGCAACATCACATTTTTCATCCACCATTCTTCTTAAAAGTTGTTGTAATTCTAAACTTTCTGGTGTTGTTCTATCATTATCTCCTAAATTTTTATCTCCTATATATGTGCAAATTGTTCCAATCAATCCAACTTTTAGTCCTTGTTTTTCTAAAACTGATTTTATCATAAATGTAGTTGTTGTTTTTCCTTTTGTTCCCGTTACTCCTATTAACTTAAGCTTTTCAGATGGATTTTTGTAAAAATTACATGCGCAAATTGCTATTGCATGTCTTGTATTTGGTGCTAAAATAATTGTAACATCATCTGGTAACTCTTTTATAGTTTCTTTTGTTACTTTGTCAGTTTGTGCCATAATGACTTTTGCGCCTTTTTTTATTGCTTCACTAATATATTTGTGTCCATCAGTATCAAAGCCATCTATTGCAACAAACATGTCTCCATTTTCCACTTGATTAGAACTATTTCTAATCTCATTTACATTAATATCAAGATTTCCTTTTACTTTTAAACCTTCTAATCCCGATAATATACTCTTTAACTCCATAGCGCTCTCCCTTTATCCATTTTTACGTTTACATTATATAACTAAATGTTTTTTTTGTATAGCTTTTTTTAAATTCTTACAATAATTTTCGTTTCCTCATAAACCTTAATTCCATTTTTTGGTATTTGTTCTTTTATTATTGTATTTTCTTTATCAATCTCCTGTGTTCCATTTTCTACATACAAATTAAGATTTAAATTTTTAAGTATTTTTGTTGCTTCTTTTATAGTCATTCCTTCAATCTTTGGTACTTCTACTTGTTTTTTTATATTTTCATCAGTTTGATTATCTTTTTTTAAATCTAAATATGGAAGTATTTCAGATAAAACCTGACCTCCAACTGGTGCAGCAACCACTCCTCCTTGATGTCCTCCTTCTCCTTTTGGATTATATAAGGTAACAAGAGCCACAACTTCTGGATTTGAAATTGGTGCAACGCCAATAAATGATGCTACATATTTGTTGGTGTTAACTCCATCTTCTGATGTTCCAGTTTTGCCTCCAACTCTATAGCCTTTCACTTGTGCTCTTTTGCCTGTACCTAAAGCAACTACAGATTCCATCATATCCAGTACTTCTTTTGCATGTTCTTTCGATATAACCTGTTCTCCTTGTTTTATTGGTATTTCATTAATTTCTCCCGTTTTGCTATTTATAGTTTTCTTAACTATTCTAGGTGTTACTTTGACTCCACCATTTGCAATTGTACTTACCGCTGTCGCTAATTGTATTGGTGTAATTTCAAATCTTTGACCGAAAGCTATTGTTGCTAGTTCTACAGGTCCAACTTTCTCCTCTTTTAAAAATATACTTGTAGCTTCTCCTGGTAAGTCAATTCCAGTTTTGGTTAATAACCCAAATTTATTCAAATATTTGTAGTATGTATGTACTCCAAGTTTTTGACCTAATCCTATAAAAACTGGATTACAAGAATTCATAAGTGCATCTCTTAAAGATTCTGGACCGTGTGGTCTATAGTATCTCCAACATTTTATTCTTACACCTGCAATTTCTATACCACCAGTACAACAAAATTCTCCTTGTTTGTCAGGCGTTGTTATTCCTTCTTCTAATGACGCTGAAGAAGTAATTAATTTAAATGTAGAACCTGGTTCATAAGTATCTGTTACAGCTTTGTTTCTCCACAAAGAAAGCATAGCCTTGTTTTTATCTGCTTGTGACATGCTGTTCCATTCTTGTTTAAGTTCATCTGTGCTGGGTTCAAATGGTTCATTAAGATTGTAATTTGGATATCCAGCAATAGCTAAAACATCTCCTGTTTTCGGATTCATTACAACTATATTTCCACCATCTGTGCATTTATTATCAATACATGCTTCTTTTAAATATTTTTCTGCTATTCCTTGAATTGTTGCATCTATTGTTAGTACTAAATCCTCTCCATCAACTGCTTCTACATAATTCTCTCCTGATTTCTCAATATCACCTCCTGTTGCATCTGTCAATTTTTGAATTTTTCCTTTTGTACCTTTTAATTGTTCATCATATATTGCCTCTATACCATCTAGTCCTTGATTATCACTTCCAGAAAATCCTATAATTTGTGATGCCAAATTATTATATGGGTAATATCTTTTTGTGTCTTCATCTATATTTATTCCAGAAGTTATATTATTTTCTTGTAGCCAAGTTCTAAGTTCATTTGATTTTTCCTTATCAATTTTTTTCACAATTGTTTCTATAGAACTTCTTTTATTTACTTTTTTATAAACTTTTTCATAATCTAATTCAAATATATTACTTAAAGCTTTTGCCACTTTTTCCTTATCTTCTTTTTTTATGTTTACTGGATTAACTGTAACAGTTTCTACTGTACTACTAACTGCCAATATTGTAGTTTCTGTTGAATCATATATTGTTCCTCTTCTAGGATTAATACTTCTATCTAAAGTTTGTTGTACATAAGCCTTAGCTTGTAATTCTGACCCCATTCCAAATTGTATCCATCCAATTCTAAATAACAATGCTATCAATGCCATCCAAGATATAATAATTTCATTTCTCATTTTCTTTTTTCTGCTCATATTACTTATTTTCTCATCTGGTTTTGAATTTTGCTTTTTTATTTCTTTCTTAAATTTTCTTTTCATCATTTTCTGCATTGTTTTTTGCTCTTTTTTTACATTTATATTTTCTTCTTTTCTTCTTTTTTTTAGCTTTATTAATTGTCTTTTATTTAAGTTTTTACAAACTTTTCTCATAGTTTTCTCCCATTTTACGGTTATCTCTATTTATTTGTATTCACTTAAATAAAAAAAAGACCAAAAAATAAAGAGCTTCGTAATGTTTTTAAGCTCTTTATTGTTTTACAAAATTTGTTATATTTTCTATTAGTTTTTCAAACCAATTTTGTTCTTCTGTAACAACAACTTGTTCACTTGCTGTTTCAACATAGTCTTTTTTAGGTAAACTTACATATACCTTTTGTGAATCATCTAGTTTTTTCATTCCTAACATACTAGATGCTGATTTTTCTATATTAGATAAGTTTAAACTTGTTTGAATATTTATTTCAGTTTGTGCATTTTCTTTTTGTAATGTACTTAATTGTTTTTTCAAATCTTCTTTTTGATTAAATCCTGCAGTTATAAGAGAATTACGATAACTTATAGCAAATAATATTGCAAAACCAGCAATTATATACATTATAGTTTTTACTTTTGGTTTTATTTGTTGTTTTGCTTTTGTATTTTTCTGTTTAGATGTAGATACCTTTTTTTTAGTATTAACTTTTTTGTTTGTTTTTTCTTCTGGTTTTAATTTTCTTGGGCTAGTCTCATACTGGTATCTCATACTACTATATGCCATAAGTTTTCACCTCTTTTCTTTTGATATTTTAACTTCTTATGTGTTTTTATCTAATCTTTCAAAAATTCTAACTTTTGCGCTTTTTGATCTGCTATTTCTTTCTTTTTCTTCTTCTGAAGCAACAATTGGTTTTTTATTTATAATTTTTCCAAATGACTCATAGTTGCACACACAATATGGTAATTCACTTGGGCAAGTACATTTTCCTTGTAAATCTACCATTGCATTTTTCACTGCTCTATCTTCTAATGAGTGGAATGTTATTACAACTAATCGTCCACCTTGTTTCAAACAATATACGCTATTTTTTATTGTTTCATATAAAGGTTTAATTTCATTATTAACTTCAATTCTAATTGCCTGAAATGTTCTTTTTGCAGGATGTCCATCTTTTTGCATTGCTTTTGGTATAGAATTTTCTACTATATTTACAAGTTCTTGAGTTGTTTCAATTTGTTTTTCCTTACGAAACTTGCATATATTTTTAGCAATTTGTCTGCTAAATTTTTCTTCTCCATAGTTCCAAATAATATCAGCTAACTCTTCTTCTGAATAATTATTAACTACGTCTTTAGCCGTTATTCCTGTTGAAGTGTCCATTCTCATATCTAATGGACTATTTCCCATATAGCTAAAACCTCTTGCTCTTTCATCAAGTTGATATGATGAAACTCCTAAGTCTAATAAAATTCCATCTACTTTATCAATGTTTAACTCTTCTAAAATTTGTTTTATGTCATCATGATTTCCATGAATATATTTCACATTGTTATATTTACTAAGCCTATTAGATGCTGCTTTTAAAGCCTCTTCATCTCTATCTATTCCAATTAGCATACCATTTTCAGATAAGTTTTTTAATATTTCCTCACTATGACCTGCTCCGCCTAATGTTCCATCTACATAAATACCATCACTTTTAATATTCAGTGCCTGTATACATTCTTTTAATAAAACTGGCTCATGTTTAAATTCCATTAGTCTTGTAAGTCCTTTCACTGTCGTTTACTTATAATAGCACAATAAGTTGGTATGATTTATACCAACTATTATGTGCTTTTATTCTTATACTTTTTTCTTTTGTGCATTCATAGTTTTAACTCTCTTTTGTAGGGTATGGAAATTTTTAAATATATCTTTTGTGAATTATATTCTTCACTTTAGTAATTTTATATTTTATCTTTTGAAATTAAAATCTTTTGTAAGATTCTAGTTTTCTTTTATCTTTTGTGTATGATTATCTTTTGTAAAATTTTATCTTTAGTGTGTTTTATCTTTTGTATAACCTTTTTATTTTATCTTTTGTAATTTTAATATTTTTCTTTTGTGTATTATATAGACTTTTTCAAGTTATATACCAAGCATTGTCATATTTTCTGCTATTTCATCAGCTGAAATATTTTCGTCACTGTTGTAAGATTTCCATTTTTCTTTATCCCAGATTTCTATTCTAGTACCTACACCAATAATTACTGTGTCTTTTTCTAATTTTGCATATTCACGTAAGTTACTTGTAATTAAGAATCTTCCTTGTTTATCAATTTCACATTCTATTGCTCCAGATAAGAAAAATCTTACGAAATCTCTGGCATTTTTATTTGTAAGTGGAAGTGTTTTTAATTTTTCTTCAAAGTTAGCCCATTCTGTTTGAGAAAAGCCAAATAAACATTTATCTAGTCCCTTGGTTATTATGAATTTTTCACCCATATCTTCTCTTATTTTTGAAGGTAATATCAATCTACCTTTAACATCTAGAGAATGTTCATATTCACCAATTAACACTTTTCTCACCTCACTAACATTTTATTCCACTTTCTACCACTTCTCTCCACTTCAATTAAATTTTAATATAACATATTAAAAATATCAAGTGTTTTTTAAAAAAAATCAAATTTTTTTTGAAATCATGCCAATGGGGACGGAGAATTTTGGCACGTTTTAATTTAAAGCAAATTAACTTTAATTTAATTTCAAACTAAACGTGCCAAAATTCTCCGTCCCCATTGGCATGATTTTTATTCACTTTCTAACATTTTTTCTATAATATTTTCTAGATCAGATGTATCGGCAACAGACTTTATGCTGGCATCTAGTACTTGCTTTGGAGAAGTATTTTTTAGATTTAAAATATAACCATTTTTTAATGCTAATTGCCTGATAAATTCTCTGTTAGTTCTTCCATTTCCTTCTCTAAAAGGGTGTAAAACATTTAATTCTGATAAATAGTACGCTAGTCTTTCTGCCAATTGTTTTTTAGAAGTTCCTTCTAAAAAGTTTTCTTTTTTAAGTTGCTCTAATATTCTTTCTAGTTCAGGTTCCACATATTCGAAACTTGCAAATCTGAATTCACCTTTACTAATATTTTCTTCCCTTAGTTTTCCTGCAAATGGATAAATATCTTCAAATAAATAATTATGTATAGATAAGTAATGTTTTTTATCAAAATTTCCAGTAATTCCTTTTAATCGTAATCCTAGTGATTTAGCCGCTGTTATTTTTGCTTCATATTTTGATAACTCTTTATATTCTCTAATATCTAACTTATTTATAAGTATATTGGTATTTTTATAACAGTATTTTGAATTAAAATCTTCATATAAATCCTTCATTTTATCACCTTATCCTAATCACAACTTAAAATTTAAATAATTAAAAAGTTGTCAATTAAATTTAAAAATTTTGACAACTTTTTAATTCTCTAAATTTGTTCTTTTATCATGCTTATTAATTCTGGCATTGCAACTTCATTTTCTGCTAACATTCTATACATATTTACATCATTTTCTGTTATGTCCATTCCTTCTATTGCTAAATCATTTTTTATATTTTCTATATTAAATTGAAATTTCTCTTCATTAAACATATTTTTATCCTCCATTTCGGATATTATTTTTTAAACCCTACATTATTATTATACCACAAAATCACTAAAAAGTACAGCTTTTTAGTGATTTTTATGCTCTTTTATTTAATTATTTATCAAAGTAATTACTGATTTGTTCTAGTTTATCAAAACCAACTTGTCTATGAATTTCATATACAACAATTGCAACTGAATTCGATAAATTTAATGATCTTAAATGCTCTCTCATTGGAATTCTAATTGTATTTTTTATATATTTTTGAAGTAATTCCTCTGGCAAACCTTTTGTTTCTTTTCCAAATAATATAAACACTTCCTCAGATTTTGTATAGTCAACATCTGAATAACATTGTTTTCCTTTAGTTGTAGCAAAATACATTGCATGTTCTTCTGGTTTATATTTTTCTAAAAACATTTCTAAAGATTCATGTATTTCAATATCTAACTTATCCCAATAATCTAATCCAGCTCTTTTTAAATATTTATCTGTTATTTCAAATCCCAGTGGTTTTACCAAATGTAATTTTGCTCCAATTGCAGCCGCTGTTCTTGCAATATTTCCTGTGTTTTGAGGTATTTCAGGTTCAACCATAACTATGTTTAATTTCATTTTTTCTCCTTAATTTAAACTTCTCTTAGTTTTACTACTAATCTCTGTTTTCCCCCATTTGTACAAGTAATTAATGTTAATTCTCTTATTTGCATATCACGCGCTACCATTTGGCTAGTACAGCTAACATCTGTAGGCTCAATTACCTTTTTATCATATACTTGGTATGTAACTGTATTTCCAGATAAATCAGTTAGTTCTGCTTTATCTCCATTTTTTAATTTATGTAATTTTCCAAACATTTTTCCATTTTCATAGTAATGTCCAACTATACAATAGTTTCCAATTTCATTTGGTTTTAAATCTTTTGGATGGTATTTATTGATTGATACAAACAATAGCTCTGGTGAAGTTGCAGAAAGTATTGGATATTCAATTCCTATTTTAGGTATTTTTAAAATTCCCTCTGTTGTATATTCTACACCATCTTTTGACTTATATGTTTTTGTATCAATTTTTACATTACTTTTTGTTTTATTTTCTTGACTTGTATTGTTTGATTGTGAACCTGGAATTTCAAGTACAACAACAATCTTATCATCATCTTCTTTTTTAACTGTATCATCAACTTGATATTTTATTTGTTCTAGTATTTCTTTAGATACTTGCTCACTCTTATTTCTGTCATATTCAGCATATATATAATATGAAAATAAAAGGCAAACCAAAAAAACTGACATAAAAAGTTCTAATTTGTATATTAGTTTTTTTCTTTTTATTTCAGGTGTAATATATAGTTTTTGTGTAACTAATATTTGATTCACTTTTTTACTTTCTCCTTTTCATAAATATATACATTTGTATTATATCACATTTTTATATTTTAAACAATTATTTTGATTGATTTTTTTTAATTCAAATAACATAAAAAACTTGAGACTTAATCTCAAGTTTTTATTCCAGTCCAAAGCTTACACCAAGAGCGTCATTTATTTGTGACATTATATTATTATCATCTATATGACCTATTTTCTCTTTCAGTCTGCTTTTATCTATTGTTCTTATTTGCTCTGTTAATATTACAGATTCAGCTTTTAATCCACTTTTTTCCGGTTCTATTTCAATGTGTGTAGGTAGTTTTGTTTTTCCTGTTTGCGATGTAATTGCAGCTGCTATTACTGTTGGGCTGTGTTTATTTCCAATATCATTTTGAATTATGAGTACAGGTCTTACTCCACCTTGTTCAGAACCAATTACTGGGCTTAAATCTGCATAAAACATATCTCCTCTTTTTATTATCATATTCTTCACTCCTAATATTCTTCCATTTTTGATATATTTTAAGGATTAGCAAAGATAAAAATATAAGTTTTAGCAGATTTATACAGTTTTAGTATTGTGCTACGAAAAATTTATTAAATTTAAATGCAAGTATATCTTCTTTTTTTAAACTATTTATTTTTATCTCATTATATAATATGTAAACTAATTTTTTTTGGTTCTTATCTTGTACTATCATTTTAGTGATTTTTCCAGTTTCTTTATTAATAAATAGTTTCTTTAAAGAATTATATGGATTGCTGTTTTTTGAACTTACTTCCATAATTATCATTTGGTTTTCTTCATATATTTTTCCGCCATTTGTTTTGTATTCTTCTATAAATGAATTCAACCACAAAAAGTTCGATGTTATATATTGATAATTTTGATAAACTGTTGATAAGTTCAATTTTGTGTTATTTATAGTTAATTTTTCTCCATCAAAAGTTGTTTCTAGTCCGCTAATATTGTCCGGTTCGTGAACTACCTGTTTCACAATATTAGGACTAGTGTAACTTTGTTTTATTTTATACATCGTTTTATTTTTGTTAGTTTCAACTTCTAGTTCTATTTCCGCTTCATAAGAGCTAATATTTAAAATATATTCCTCAATTTCTTGACTTGTTTTGTTACTTAGATTATTTCCTGTTTTCAAATTTTTATTAGTATTTTTGTAAAAAATATAAATTATTATTATCAAGGCTATTATAATTAAAATTGAAATAATAATTTTCAAGATTCTTTTTTTATTTTTCATTTCATCAACTCCTGCTATAATTTATATTCACTTCAGTTCTAAGTATTCATGTCAAATATTAGTACATATTAAAAGCATAAGTGATTGTGTTTCACTTATGCTTTATATGTTTCAAAGTATTTAATTATAGATTCTTGTAGTTCTTTTTTTGTTTCTATTTGATTTATTTTCTGTCTCATTTGAGTCGCATTTGGCATATTTTTTAAGTAATAACTCATATATTTTCTCATTTCTTTTATTCCAGTACTTTCACCTAAATATTTAACCTGTAATTCGATATGTTCTAATATAATTTTTAGTTTTTCTTCATCTGATGTTTCAGTAACTTCTTCTTTGTTTAGGTATTCTTTAATTTGTCTAAAAATCCATGGTTTTCCAATACTTGCTCTTCCTATCATTATTCCATCTACGCCTGTTTGTTTAAACATTCTTAAGGCATCCTCTTTTGTTTTTATATCTCCATTTCCGTATTACAGGTATATTTACTGACTTTTTAACTTTTTTAATAATCTCCCAATCAGCTTCTCCTGTATAAAATTGTTCTCTTGTTCTTCCATGAACTGTTATTGCTTTAACTCCTTTATTTTCAGCTATTTTAGCAAGTTCTACTGCAACAATATTATTTTCATCCCATCCTTTTCTTATTTTCAAAGTTACTGGTACTGCTGAATTCTTGACAACTGTTTCAATAATATTTTCTGCTAATTCTAGGTTTAATAATAGCTTACTTCCATCTCCATTTTTTACAACTTTTGGTGCTGGGCACCCCATATTTATGTCTATTATTGGAGCTATTTTGCTTACTTGTTGTGCTGCAAACTTCATTGCTTCAATATCATTACCAAATATTTGAGCAGCTACTGGTATTTGTTCATTTTCAGTATTTAATAATAATTTTGTTTTTTCATCATTAAAAAATAATCCTTTGCTACTTACCATTTCTGTATATGCTAACCCGTACCCCATATTTTTCGCATATTAATCGAAATGGCAGGTTGGTTATTCCTGCCATTGGAGCTAATAATATATTATTTTTTAAATTTACATTTCCTATTTTTAGTTCTTTTAAATACATCTTATTTTACCTTTACTCTTTTTAGTAACGCTACTTGTATATTAAGCTATTCAATAAACATTGCCTTCTTACGTCTAGCACTTATATTTAGTAAAATTGCTATTAGTGTTAAATTTGTAAGCATTGAACTTCCACCATAGCTTACAAATGGAAGAGGTATTCCTGTAATAGGTAATATTCCCATTGTCATTCCTATATTTTCTAACATGTGAAAAAATAATATTCCTGAAATTCCACTTGCTAAATACGCTCCCAAATCATCTTTTGCAGTTTTAGCAATTTTAATTGATTTAGTTAATAATATAACATACACTACTATAATTGCTCCTGCAATTATAAATCCCATTTCTTCTCCTATAACAGCAAATATAAAGTCTGTAGTTTTTGGATATAAATAACCTAGTTGTGTTTGGTTTCCTTTTAATAATCCCATTCCTAAAAGTTTACCTGCTCCTATTGCCAGCTTAGATTGTATTATATTATAGCCATCTCCTCTAGGATCTAAATTAGGATTTAAATATACATCTATTCTAGCCTTCGCATGTTCTGGTAGTATAAAAAAGTATGCAATTGGTGCAAGAATAACTACTAGTAAAGCAGCAGTAATAATATATTTTTTATCTATTCCAGCCACATATAAAATAAATATTAATGAAACTAAAAAAGCAAATGCAGTACCATAATCTGGTTGCATTATTATAAGTATTGTTGGAATTGCAACTGTAAGTAATATTATTCCTAGTTTCAATGGTCTGTTTATTTCATTTTTTCCTTTTTGTTGTATTTGTGTTATAACAGTGGTTATAAATAACACAACTGCTATTTTGGCAAATTCTGCGGGTTGAAAAGAAAATGGGCCTATGTTAAACCAGCTAGTTGCACCATTTATAGGATCTGTAAATAATACTGCTATAAGTGACACAATACTCATTCCATAAACAATTGGAGAAATTCTTATTAGTAATTCATAATCAATATACATAATTGCAATCATTACAGGTATACTAATTACAACCCACATAATTTGTTTCTTAAATTCCTCATAGTTTGAATTTTGAGTGGCCGAAAACAATGCAACTAGTCCTATTGTTAATAGGACTAGTATGCATATTAGAATTCCCCATTCAATATTTTTTAACATCTTTTTTCTCATGCTTATCCTCTATTTAACTATTTGATGTTGCCTACTCTTCATTTTCCCCTTTTTCTTTATCTTTATTCTCTGTTTCTTCTATTCTTTGTTCTACTTTTGTTTCTTTTTCATCTTCTCCTTTTACATCAACTTTTTCATCATTTTCTGTTTCTGGTTGTTGTTTTTCTTCTTCTTTTTCAGTTTGATGATTTTCTTTTACTTCTTTTGACTTTTCTTCTTCCTCTTTTTTATCTGGTACATTCAATTTTCTAGCTTCATTTTTTATTGTAACAATTGGAATATTAGCATATAGTGCTGGTGCTCCTACTGTGCCATCATCATTTGATTTATTTGTTAAGTGTACATCTATTGCTTCTTCATCAACATCTATATATTTTTTTATTACTTCTATAATTTCTTGCTTCATCAATTCTAGAAAATCGGCAGATACATTTGCTCTATCTTGCATTAACACTAAGTGTAATCTTTCCTTTGCGGTATCCGAGCTTTCCTTGCTCTTTTCCTTTTTTACAAGATTTTTTAAAAAATTAAGTATGTTTTCAAACATGTTCTACCTCCAATTGTATTTTATTTTGTTATTTTGTGAAAAAATTTTTTATTTTTTCTAGAAACCCTTCTTTTTTACCCGGAATGGTAATTTCTACGTTTTCTCCTAAAATTCTACTTGCTATTTCCGTGTATGCTTTTCCTGAAGGTGCTTTATGATTAGTTACAACTGGTTCACCTTTATTGGTTTGTGTTATAATAAATTCATCATCTGGAACAACTCCAATTAAGTCAATTGATAGTAGGTCTACAATGTCTTCGACTTCCATCATTTCTCCCTTTTTAACCATATTAGGTCTTAAACGATTAATAACTAGTTCAGGATTTTTTATTTCAGATGCTTCTAATAAACCTATAATTCTATCAGCGTCACGAATAGCTGAAATTTCAGCTGTTGTTACAACAATTGCTCTGCTTGCGCCAGCAATTGCATTTTTAAATCCCTGTTCTATTCCTGCAGGGCAATCTATTAAAATATAATCAAATTCTTCTTTTAATTTTTCTGTTAATTCTTTCATTTGTTCTTCATTTATTGCACTTTTATCTCTTGTTTGAGCTGCTGGAAGTAAAAATAATTCTTCAAATCTCTTATCTTTAATAAGAGCTTGTCTTAATTTACATTTTTCTTCTACAACATCAACTATATCATAAACTATTCTATTTTCTAATCCCATTACTACATCAAGATTTCTTAATCCAATATCAGTATCAACAAGTACTACCTTTTTTCCTCTTAATGCTAAAGCAGACCCTACGTTAGCTGTTGTAGTAGTTTTTCCAACTCCACCTTTTCCAGACGTTATTACTATAACTTCTCCCATGTCTTCCTCCTTAAATTTGGATATTAATTTTTATTTTAAAAATGCAATATTTTAACAGTTTGTATTATATAACAGAATTAGTCAAAAAGCAATGTAACGAATGTAAAAAATAAAATATCTCTTATTGAGATACTTCATTTTTTGTTGTAGACTTGGAATTATATTGTATTAAATTGCTTACAATTTCTTCTTTTCGGTCATTGTCTTTTTCATATACTTCTTTTATTTTTATTAATGTCTTTATCTGATTTTTTCTCACAGCAACTGCTCCAGAAAAAATTGCTAATAAAATTATTATAAATGTTACTAGTGTAACTGTAACATATATGGCCATGATGCCTTTTTCACTTTTAACTTTTGTTTTCATTTGCATTCACCACATTCTTTTTATTTATATATATAATAATATAATAAACAGGCTCTTGTCAATTATTTTGAGCAATCCTTATACATTTCTTTCATATTGAGCAATTCTTATACATTTCTTTTCTTGACATTATGCTTATTTAAGAATAAAATAATACTTGAAAAATATTTAAGGAGGAATACTTAAACTATGAAAGATTTAATTGAAATTAGATGGCATGGTAGAGGTGGTCAAGGTGCTAAAACAGCTTCTCTTTTACTTGCAGATGCTGCTTTTAACACTGGTAAATATATTCAAGGTTTTCCTGAATATGGTCCAGAAAGAATGGGTGCTCCTATTACTGCATATAACCGTATTGGTAATACACCAATACGTATTCATAGTAATATATATGAACCAGATTATGTAGTAGTTGTTGATGATAGTTTGTTAGAAGCTGTTGATGTAACTGCTGGTTTAAAACCTGATGGTGCAATAGTTATAAACACTACAAAAAGTGGAAATGAATTAAAGCCTTTACTTAACGGATATACCGGAGATGTTTATACTATTGATGCAAGAAAAATATCATTAGAAACTTTAGGTAAATATTTTCCAAATACTCCTATGCTTGCTGCAATTGTAAAAGTAAGTGGAGTAATTGAAGAAAAAGACTTTTTAGCTGATATGGAAGGTTCCTTTAAACACAAATTTGCTAAAAAACCTGAAGTTATTGATGGAAATATGAAAGCTTTAGAAATGGCTTTAAAAGAAGTTAATAAAGTTTAGAAAGGATGGTTTAAATGATTGATAGGAATACTCCAGCTTGTGATATGACTATTGGTGGTAATATTTATAAAGCTGGTAATGCTAGAGAATTTAAAACAGGTGACTGGAGAAGTGTTAAACCTATTTACATATCTGAGAAATGTACTCAATGTGGTTTATGTTTTCCAGTTTGCCCTGATGATGCTATTCCTGTAAATAAAGAAGGAAAGCGTGAAGATTTTAATTATGATTATTGCAAAGGTTGTGGAGTTTGCGCTAAAGTGTGCCCATTCCATGCCATTGAAATGACTGAGTAAAGGAGATTATAGTATGGGAATTAGAGAAAGATTAAGTGGAAATGAAGCTGCTGCTATTGCTATGAAACAAATAAATCCAGATGTTGTAGCTGCCTTTCCTATAACACCTTCAACAGAAATACCTCAATATTTTTCTACTTTTGTTAGTAATGGCACTGTAGATACAGAATTTGTTGCTGTTGAAAGTGAGCATAGTGCTATGAGTGCTTGTGTTGGTGCAGAAGCTGCTGGTGCAAGAGCTATGACTGCTACTTCTGCTAATGGTTTATCATATATGTGGGAAATGATATATATTGCGTCCAGCTTAAGACTTCCTATTGTTATGAGCTTAGTAAATAGAGCTGTTTCAGGCCCATTAAATATTCACAATGATCATTCAGATGCAATGGGTGTAAGAGATGCTGGATGGATTATGCTATTTTCTGAAAATAACCAAGAAGCATATGATAACTTAATTATGGCTCATAGAATTGCTGAAAATAAAGATGTTTTATTACCTTTAATGGTATGTCAAGATGGATTTATTACTTCTCATTCAATTGAGAATATTGAACTAATTGAAGATGATAGGGTTAAAGAATTTGTTGGAACATATAAACCAGAGCACTACTTATTAAATGATAAAGAACCAATTGCTGTTGGTCCACTAGATGTTCAATCATATCTATTCGAGCATAAATATCAACAAGCTGAAGCAATGAGAAATGCAAAAAAAGTTATTTTGGAAGTCTCTAAAGACTTTGAAAAAATGACTGGTAGAAAATATTCATTTTTTGAAGAATATAGAATGGATGATGCAGAAATTGCTGTTGTTTGTATGAACTCAACTGCTGGAACTACTAAAACAGTTGTAGATGAGTTAAGAGAAAAAGGAATTAAAGCTGGTATGGTTAAGGTTCGTGTATTTAGACCTTTCCCTGCAGAAGAAATTGCTGAAGCTTTAGGAAATTTAAAAGCTGTTGCAATAATGGACAAAGCTGATTCTTTAAATGCTATGGGTGGTGCATTATATGAAGATGTTATCTCAAGCATGTATACAGCTAAAAAGCAGGTTCCTGCTGTAAGCTATGTTTATGGTATTGGTGGTAGAGATACTACAAGTAATAATATTCATGAAGTATTTGATTATTTAGCACAAGTTGCTAAAACTGGTGAAATTGATAATCCATATCGTTATGTAGGATTAAGAAAGTGAGGAAAATTTTATGGCATATAATTTAAAAGAAGTAATGGCAAATAAGCCATCTAGATTTACAGCTGGTCACAGAATGTGTGCTGGTTGTGGTGCCCCACCTATTGCTCGTATGGTTTTAAGAGCTTTAAAGCCAGAAGATCATGCAGTAATTAGTAATGCTACTGGTTGTATGGAAGTTTCAAGTTTTATATATCCATATACTTCTTGGACTGACTCATTTATACATACCGCTTTTGAAAATGCAGCATCTACTTGTTCAGGTGTTGAAGCAGCTTATCGTTCATTAAAAAGACAAGGCAAATTGCCTAGTGATAAAACAACTAAATTTATTACATTTGGTGGAGATGGCGGAACTTATGATATAGGTATTCAAAGTTTATCAGGTGCTATGGAAAGAGGTCATGATATGGTATATGTATGTTATGATAATGGTGCCTATATGAATACAGGTATTCAACGTTCTTCTGCAACTCCTAAGTTTGCAGATACAACAACCTCTCCTGCCGGAACAGTTATACCTGGTAAAATGCAATCTAGAAAAGATTTAACAGAAGTTATGGAAGCACATCATTTGCCTTATGTTGCGCAAACTATTGCTTATGCAAATTTTAAGGATTTATATGAAAAAGCTGAAAAAGCTATTTATACAGAAGGTCCATGTTTCTTAAATGTATTATCACCTTGTCCAAGAGGCTGGGGATATCCAACAGATATGTTAATGCAAATAAACAAATTAGCTGTTGAAACATGTTATTGGCCTTTATATGAAGTTATTGATGGCAGATATGTAATAAATTATAAACCAGCTAAAAAGTTACCTATTGAAGAATTTTTAAAACCTCAAAAACGTTTTAAACATATGTTTAAACCTGGTAATGAATGGATGATAGAAGAGTTTCAAAAAGAAGTTGATAAACGTTGGGAAGCTCTTTTAAAACTAGAAGAAACAACAAATAGATAAAAAAAACTCGGCTTACTGCCGAGCTTTTTTGTTATTATTTTATTCTTCGTTTGGTTCTGGTGCGCCAACTGGGCAAACACCTTCGCATGTTCCACATGAGATACATGCATCTTTATTTATTATATATTTATCATCACCTTGTGAAATACAAGAAACTGGACAGCTAGCTGCACATGCTCCACAACTAATACATTTATCTGTAATTTTATATGCCATTTAATTCACCACCTCTCATTGTTAATCATGTTATATTTCATCATCATTTCCCTGTGTTTTTTCATCAAGTTCTTCAAGCTTTTCAAGTTCCTCAAGCTCTTTTTCATGTTCTTTTTCTTCTGGATCAATTTCTTCTTTTTCAATATTTTTTATAATTTTAATATCTGATGCTGGATATCTTTTATAAAATGTGTCTTCTCCATCTTTAAATTTAACTCTTATTATTTCTCTTAAAGTTTGTATAGAATCAACTGTTCCTTCTCCATCTTCAGTTTTTACTATTGCTCCAATTTTAGGAAGTCTTTTTAGTTTATCTTCATAAACTTCTTGTTCATATTTTAAACAGCACATTAGTCTTCCACAATTTCCAGATATTTTAGATGGATTTAATGATACATTTTGCTCTTTTGCCATTTTTATTGATACTGTTTCAAAGTTATCTAAAAATGAGCAGCAGCATAACTCTCTTCCACATACTCCATTACCGCCTATTTTTTTAACTTCGTCTCTTACCCCTATTTGTCTTAATTCAATTCTTGTTTTAAAAATTGCAGCTAAGTCTTTTACTAGCTCTCTAAAATCAATTCTCCCATCTGCTGTGAAGAAAAATATAATTTTACTGTTATCAAATTTATATTCAACTTCTGTTAAATTCATATCTAATTTATATTTTTTTATTTTTTCCTCAGCTATTTTAAATGCTTCTTTTTCTTTTTTTCTATTAGATTCATCAATTTTTATATCTTTTGGTGTAGCAATACGAATAACCTTTTTTAAAGGTGCTTTTAAGCTTTCTTCATGTATTTCTTTTTTAGCTGTAGTAACTTCTCCAATTTCTTGACCTTGGTTTGTTTCTACTATAACTTTTTGTCCTTTTTCAATATCTAAGTTGTCAGGATCAAAAAAATACACTTTTCCTGGTTTTCTGAATCTAACTCCTACTATACTATTCAATTAACTTCCTCCCACAACTTTAGTAATAAGTTATCAATTGACATATCATAATTAGCATTTGCTAATATTCTTTGTTTTGTCTGTTCTATTATATGTATTGTATTTATATAATTAATTTTATTTTCCGTTTTTATTAGATTATATATTACTATTTCCATATAGTTTAGTAAATCAATAATATCTTCTTTAGCTGAATAAAGTACTTCTGCTTCTCTCCATATTTTAGTTATATTTTGCTTTTCTAATGTATTAATTATTTTTTCTATTTGCATGTATTGATCTTTTAGGTTATTTATTTTTATTGCTTTTCCAATACTTCCTTCACAATGTTTAAGCATATTCTTAGTTATGTCTGTGCTCATTCCATTTTGTTTTAAATAATTTATTATTTGTTCCTCTGGTATAGGTTCAAAGTGTATTTTCATACACCTTGATTTTATAGTAGTTAAAATTTTGCTTTCATTTGAAGTTGTTAAAATAATAACTACATATTCTGGCGGTTCCTCTAATGTTTTTAATAAACTATTTGCTGCTTCTCTTGTCATTGTATCTGCTTGTGATATTAAGTATACCTTTTTACTTGAAGTTACTGGTTTTTCTTGAGTTTTTTCTTGCATAAATCTTACTTGTTCTATTTTTATAGTTTTACCATCTTCTGGTATAATTTGCATAAAATCAGGATGACTTTCACCATTAAATTCCATACATGATTTACATTTTCCACATGGTCTTTTTTCTTGTCCAGTGCATAATATCATTTTTGCAAACTCTTTAGCAAATAAGTTTTTACCGATTCCTTCTTCTCCAACAAACATATAACTATGTAAAACATTTTTGTTTTGTACAGTTGTTTCAAGTATTTTTTTTATTTTTTCATTTCCAATTAAATTCTCAAAGGACATTTTTTATACCTTTCCAAATAGATTTAATGGCCAGAAACGTATCCACACCTTACTTTCAACTTTTTCAATTGGAATACACCCAAATGCTCTACAATCTGTTGATTGACTTCTATTGTCTCCCATTGCAAAAATATACCCTTCTGGTACAGTAAATTCTGAAAAATAGTTATAGTTAGAATAAGTAGTCTCATAATTTGCATTTGTAGTCACTCCTGGTTGTAAATATGGTTCTGCTAATTCTTCTCCATTAATATATACTTTTCCATTTTCAATTTTTACATGTTCTCCAGGAAGTGCAATTACTCTTTTTATATAGCTTTCTTTTCCAATTTCCAATACATAATATGCAAATTTTCCCCACCAACTTTTTGGTTCTTTTTCATATTTTGCAACTGGATTTTTCAAATCTACTTCTGATTCACTACTATAACTTACTTTACTAGGTGCTTCAAAAGTAATTATCTCTCCTCTTTTAGGCATTTCATTTATTGTTCTCATCCATCTATTTAAAATTAGTCTTTGTCCTGATTGTAATGTTGGTCTCATTGAAACCTGACTAACAATTGTTGGTGTGCCAACAAAGTACTTAATTAATATTGCTAATACAAATGCAACTACAATGCAAAAAATCCATTCTAATATATTTCGTGTTTTATCACTAATAATCATTATGTGGTTAAACCTTCTTTCTATTTTTTTAGTACAGGTATTCTAATTACAACCTCTGTACCTTTTCCTACTTCACTTTTTATATCTATGCTTCCATTATTTTGCTCTATTATTTCTTTTGCTATTGGAAGTCCTAATCCAGTTCCTCCAAGTTCTCTTGACCTTGCTTTATCAACTCTATAAAATCTTTCAAATATTCTGGCTAAGTCTGCCTCTGGAATTCCTATTCCATTATCTATAACTTTAATATATGCATCATTATATACAAACCCCACATATACTTTAATAGTTCCGTTTTCTGGTGTATATTTAATAGCATTAGATATAATATTTAATATTACTCGCTCTATTCCATATTTATCTGCATTCACAGGTGGAACATTAGCTGTTACAAAACATTCAATATTATGTTTTTTCTTTTCTACTTCAAATCTTAATCTTTCAATACAGTTTTTGGTTACTTCTCCTAAATCAAATATAGATTCTTCTTTTGTAACCTTTTTATTGTCATATCTTGAAAGTACTAATAAGTCGGTAACTAATCTTGCCATCCTTCTTGCTTCAGAACTTATAACCTCTAAGAATTTTGTCTGCATTTCTTTATCATATTCACTTTCTAATAAAGTATCTGCATATCCCATAATAGATGTAATAGGTGTTTTTAGCTCATGTGATACGTCTGCTACAAATTCTTTTCTCATATTGTCTAGCTTTACATGTTCTGTAATATCTTGTATTACAACTATAACTCCATCTGGTTTGTCATTTTCATCTTGAAATGGAGCAAATAAAAGATTAATAAATTTATCTCCAACATCTATTCTCTGTTCTGATGAAGTCCAATTTTCTAGGTAAACTATTTTTTCTAAGTTTATATCTGTTTTTAAATCTTCAAAAATACTTTTAAATGTATTTTGTTTTTCTCTTTCTAGGTTTAGTAATTCCATTGCAGCTGGATTACTATAAATTATATTTCCTTCCATATCAAATGCAATAATTCCATCTGTCATGTGTAATAAAATTGTTTCAATTTGTTTCTTTTGCTTAGCAACTTCATTTAAATTCTGTTTTAGTTCTTTTGTCATAATATCAAATGCATTTGATAGTTCTTCAATTTGATTTTGTTTTGGATCTATTTTATTAAACTCAACTTCTTCTCCATTTGCAACTTTTTCTGCATTTTGAATTAAGTCTTTTATTGGTTTTACTACAGCTTTATAAGTAAAATAGCATACTAATATAGTAATTATAGTAAAAACTCCAATTTCAATTGCAGTAATTGCTTTGATTTGTGAAATTTTTTCGTCAATGCCGGTTTGAATAAACTCCTCATTTATTAGAGCATTATTTACAAGTACTTCTTGTTCAACTTGTTTTATACTATTTATACTAAATATTGATAATGCTCCTATTATAATTATTCCTAGTATAAAGAAAATTAAAATAATTTTCGTTTGTATACTTTTTATCATTTTAAGAGTGCTCCCTTTCTAATTAGTTGGTTGCTAGATAGTACCCAACGCCTCTTTTAGTAATCAAAATTTTTGGAGCCGATGTATCCTTTTCAATTTTTTCTCTAATTCTTCTTACTGTAACATCTACCGTTCTAATGTCTCCGTAGTATTCATATCCCCATACTTTTTCAAGTAAAGTTTCTCTTGTTACTACTTGACCAGGTTGATTTGCTAAATATTTTAATACCTCAAATTCTCTTAAAGTTAAATCAATTACTTTTCCTCTAACTTTTACCTCAAATTTTTCTATATTAATACTTAGTTCTCCTACTTCTATTAAAATACTTTCCTTTTTAGGTTCTTCAATTGCATCTGTTGATTGAACTTGTATTTCAGCTTTTCTTAAATTTGCTTTTACCCTTGCCATCAATTCTCTAACACTAAAAGGTTTAGTTATATAATCATCTGCACCTAATTCTAGACCTAATATTTTATCTATTTCTTCATCTTTTGCTGATAATATTAAGATAGGAACATTTAATGTATGTCTTAATTTTTTGCATACAGTTAACCCATCTACTTTTGGAAGCATAATGTCTAATAAAATTAAATCTGGTTTTTTTTCTGTAGCGATTTTTATTGCTTCTTCACCATCATTTGCCTCTAATGTAGAATATCCTTCTTTTTGTAAATTATATGTTAAAATGTCTACTATTGGTTTTTCATCATCTACAACAAGAATAGTTTTTTTAGCCATTTCTGCATTATTTGCTTTTGCAGAATTTTCTTCTAAACTTACTTCTTCATTAAAATTTTCTCTTTTATTTTCCACCAAAAAGCCCTACCTTTCTTAATATTAAGACTTATATTTTTGATATTATATTTATATCATAATAACAAATTTTGTACAAGTTTTTTTAATCATTTTTGTCACATTTTTGAAATAATTTTGATACGTTTCTGTAATAGAAAAGACGGAATCACTTTCGTAATTCCGTCTCCCTTACTATCTCCCGATCCCGATTTTGTCAATTATATAGTCAATAATTTTGTCAATATTGACTATATTAGAAATTCCAAATATAATAAATGCTATTCCAATAATGCCTCCTAAATAGGCCCAGGAGAACATTATAAATTTGCTTGTACTTTCTAGCCCGAACGGGAGAACATGTACAAAATGGGCAACACTAAAATGTATGCCCAAAGTCAAGCTAATCAGTCCGATAAGCTTGTGGAACCTAGCTGTTTTCTTTTTCATGTTGCAAAACCTCTTTCGTAATAAATTAGCAACTCGTGCTATATTTATATTAATTATACCATTTTTTCTTACATAAGTCAAATTTGGTTTACATAAATATTTCTATGTTATACACTCCACCTTTGGAATCTAGTTCAATTTTTTTATCTTGTATTTCTTGTCCATTTACTTTAAAGCTTTCTACTGTATTATTTTTACCATTTGGATTACTTACATGAATGTTATATACAGAGTTTCCATGTTTATATTTTATGCTGTATTCTTTCCAATCGCTTGGTATACATGGCTGTATACTTAAATATCCATTTTCTATGTGTAAGCCTAATAAATACTTAATACCTGCTTCATACATCCAGCTACTTGAGCCTGTATACCATGTCCAACCACCTCTTCCTGCTAAATTTTTTTGAGTATATACGTCAGCACTTATAACATAAGGTTCTACTTTATATTTGTTAGCCGCTTCTTTTGTTCTACTATGCTCAATCGGATTTATCATTCTATAATATTCCCCTGCTTTATCTCCAAACCCTAATAAACTAAATGCAATAATAGACCATATTGCACCATGTGTGTATTGTCCTTATTGCCACTTTTTTATTTTACACTATAAATTTGAAAAGAATTGATATTTGGCTAGGCACACGAGTTTGAAATGTATGAGGCGTACTCTTGTACGTTGATTACATTTCAAGCGAAGTGTAACAACGCCAAATGCAATTATCTTCAAATTTAAACAGCTTTTTTCTCATATATTTTTTTAGCTACACTAAAATTATTATTTAATTCTTGTAGTGGCTTAAAGTTGAAATATATATCAACTTGCTTGTCACTATGAATTTCTATTTTATCTATAAACTCTCTAATTATTTCTTTTGTTGGTTTCTCCATATTAAGAAACTCTTCTATTAAATTATCTAATCTACTTTCACTTTTTGTCTTATCATTTTCTCCAGATAGCTCTTGTTCAAGCTCTTTAATGCTTTGTTCATATCCTTTTACACACTCTTTTATTCTATTTGCATTTTTCATATATTCATCAAGTGTGATAATTCCTGCTAATCTATCATCATACATTACTTCTAGCTTTCTAGTTTCTTTTTCAATTGTTTCTTTAAAGGAATCTATTTTCTTTTTTATACAAAGTTCTTTAGACTGCTTTGATTTAGATTGTTTTGCAATTTCTTCTAGTTTTTTTGTGTTGGTGTATTCTTTGCAAACTTCTCTTAAAACTTCTAGCATTTGTTCTTCAAAAACTTGATAATTAAAATTGTGTGGTGAACATACATCAAATTTTCCATATCTTCCATACCTTTGGCATCTTCCATAAATATTGCCATTTTTATCTGGACTTCTTATTCCAATATATCCTTTGCAATCATAACACCTTAATAAGCCCTTAAATAGATAATCGTTCTCAACAACTCTTGAACCTTTTGTTGATTCTATTATTCTTTTTGCTCTCTCATAGTCTTCTATACTTACAATTGCTTCATGCATATTAGGAACTTTTACCCAATCTTCTTCAGGAACATCAATAAACTTTTTAGATTTAAAACTTAATTTTTTTCTTTTCCCCTGTATTACTGTTCCTGTATAAATTTCATTTGACAAAATAAATCTGACTGTAGATTGAGCCCATAATCCATAAGTTATAGATTTTGCACCTCTTTTTTTCTTGTTATAATCTGAGGGAATTGGAATCTTTTGCTCTGATAAATAATCTGCTATTTGCATTGTCCCATAACCTTCAAGATATCTTTCAAAAATTAATTTTACTACTTTGGCAGCCTCTTCATCTACTATCAAATGATATTTATTTTTGGGATCTTTTTTATATCCATAAGGTGCTGTTCCTAAATACTCTCCTTGTTTTCTCTTTGATTGTAAAACACTATTTATTTTTTTAGATGTATCTTTTGCATACATTTCATTTAATATAGATTTAAAAGGTGCTATATCATTATTTGCTGAATCAATAGCTGTATCTATATTATCTAAAATAGCAATATACCTTACATTATGCTCTGGAAAATAAGTTTCTGTATAATATCCAGATTGTACATAGTTTCTTCCAAGTCTTGACAAGTCTTTTGTTATAACCATATTGATTTTTCCGTTTTCAATATCTTCAATCATCTTATTAAAGCCTGGTCTATCAAAACTTGTACCACTTATACCATCATCAACATATTCTGCAATAAAGTTTAGTTTGTTTTCCTTAATGTATTGCATTAATAATGCTCTTTGATTTTGTATACTTTCACTCTCTGAATATTTTTCTTTCTCTTCATCTTCTTTTGAAAGTCTTATATATATGCCTACTTTATAAGAACCCGACCCTCTACCATAGCATTTGGCTATGAGTGGGTTCCCCGGAACCTTGTTATTGTCATAATAATCAATATTATTCATTATATTAAAGCTCATTTTTCCTCCTTCCTGCTAAAAAAAATGAGATAATATTGATACCCTCTAATTAGGATTATACCATATTATCTCGTATATTGCTATTGTTAGTTATGCCTTTTTAGAAATTATTTTTAGCTTCTTTTTAAGCAATAATTTCCAAAAGCTCTCTCTACTATTCTTTCTAACGTTTCTCCATTATTATTAAATATTATATTAAATTTAAATTCGTTTTTCTTTTTATATTTTCGTTTTTCTAAAATCTCTTTTTTATCTTCCATACACTCGTTCCTCCTCTATTATTTTTTCCATTTTTTTGATTTATATGCAAAAAACACCTTAATTTAATTAGAGAGTTTATACAAATACTATTGAACTTCTTATACTACTTGCATGCACTATGTTTCCAACTGTTTTAGGTACATCAAATGTAGCTTTTATTCCTTTTTTCAAAACTAAATTACTTGATTTCTTTGCATATTCATATACTGATCTATTCCATTTTGCAAAATCTATATCTGACATTTCTGCTTTTGTTGATAAAAGTTCATTATCTCTATTTATCATTGCAAGTAATGCATAACATAATTCTCGTTCTTCTTTTTCTTTACTATTTCTAATATAATTTTTATTATACTCTTTATTATAAATTTTCTTCTTTTCCAAAGATTTATTATGTCTGTATTCTTTCTCACCTTCATATCGTGTATCTTTTTTTGCCACTTTAGATGCATATTGTGGCGATTTATTTATTATAGGAGCAATATCAACTGATCTCTTGTGTTCCTCATAATATAGCTTTAATATTTCTTGTTTTACATCATTCTCTACCATACTATCCCTCCTCTCTTGGTTTCATTTTTTTTTTGAATTTATATTATAAGTGCATATTAAATTCATTTCGTCTGCTAATTTATTAAATTTATCTAATTCTTTATAATATTCTTTTGTTCTTTCTTCATAATGAATTTTAGGTGGTAATTTTCCAAGCAAATATAAATAATGAACATATAATCTATAAAACGATGATGTCTTTAACTTTTCTTGATCAATATTAATACCATCATATATTCTTACTTTATATACTTTTTCATTGTTAGTTCTTTTTAAATATCTATCATATAAAGTAGGTTGATATATTCTAGTTTTAATATTTTCAAAAGTATAATCTTCTCCAAATGCTCTTGCAAGTCTTATATTTCTATTATAGTACGGAGTAGAAACAGATATAACATTATTAGACTTTTTAATATAATAGCCTTTAAAAGCTAATATATCTACAAATTCTTGGTATTTTGTAGCTTCTTTAATTGCTTCATCAATATCAACTTTTATTAGTTCCATTTTACCAGAATTACGATTAAAATTTGCAATTCTACTTTTTGATATATCACTTACTGTAGTAGCTTTTGTGCTTTTAATTTATGAGTACAAACTATAACTTGATACTTATCTCCCCATAGTTGCTGGGCAAGTTCTATTCCAATTTTATTACATTTATCTGGAGAGATTTCATTACCATTAAAAGATTGTATTATATGATAACCTAATCTGCCATCTTCTTTATGAAATGCTTTTTTAGTTAGCATCATTTGAGAATATGCTGTTTGAGGCATACAATTTATTGCAGATACTAAAATACCATTTTCAGTTTTTTCTCCATTCATTGCATATTTTATTACTGCATCTAAATTTTTCTTAATAACTTTATACTTTGTAATTGCCACTTGAAAACCTCCTTTTAATTTATTTTTATGTATAAAAATAGAGTAGAAATTTTTATTTTTCTACTCTATAATTATAATTAACTTATTTTATCTTCCCATTCCATTACTCTGCCTTTGTTGGTTTTGTTGATTTTGATTAACTTGATATATTCCTCTTAATTGTTCTAATCTTCTTTTCTGCTCTTCTGTTGCTCTACTTCCTAAAAACATTAACTGCGACATTTCCCTTATTTCAGCCATTGCTTTTTGTGAATGATTTACTTCACTTGTAGTAACTTTGCCTCTAGTAACAGTTCTATCCACTTTACTTATTGGTAATTTAGGAGAATTAGATTCTTCTAATTTTTGTTGTTCTTCTTTTTGCTTTTTATCATGTTCCTTATGTTCCTCATGTTCCTCATGTTCTGAAAATTCTTGTTCTTCTTGCATTTTTTGTGCTTGAGCAGGTGAAATTCCCATTTCTTGCTTTAATGCTTGTCCTCTAAGTGCTTTCTTAGGTTCTTTTACTTCTACAGTACCACCATTAGCAACAGTTAAAGCATCTAGCAGAGCATTAATATCACCATTATAATTTTCTTGTCCTGCAAACATTACAGCTTCTTCTATAAATTGTGTTGCAGATATTTCTCTATCATTACTTTTTAATATAAACTTACCACTACTTGGAATATGTGGTGCAACTACTTCTTGAATATATTGCTTTGCAGATATTTGAACTCCATTAGGTAATGATACTTCTTTTTGCACCAATGCTGGATTTAAGGAATCTACTATATCTATAGCATTTACTTGTTTTCCTTTTAAAGTAATTGTTCCAGCATTAGCTCTAGTATTTTCTGATAATAATTTAGATATATCTCCTTTATATTTTTGTTGTCCTTCACCTAATATATATTCTTCAATATATTGTTTTGCAGATATTTCTGCTTTATTTTGCAATACAAATCTGCCATTGCTTGGAATATGTGGTGCGACTACTTCTTGTATATATTGTCTAGCCGGAATTTTAGCACCATTTGGTAATTCTATTTTTTGTTGCAATAATTCTGGTTTTATTAAATTTACAATATCAACTGTTCTTATAGTTTTTGTTTGTTTATTAATAGCATTTTCTTCTTTATTAGTTTGTGATGTAGTAGTTTGACTTGGTTGAGATTGTTTTTCTTGGTTCTTTTGTTTACTTTGAGTTTGGATAGTTCTAGCATCTACTTGTTCAAATCTTTCTTTAGATTCCTGTTGAAAGCAGAAATTATCACTTATTCCAGCTGCTTTACATCTTGCTGAAATTTGAGTTTTAACTTTATCCATAAATTGAGGATCTACTTGTTGCATGATAGGAAGCATACCTTTGATAATTTTATCCATATCACAGGTACTTACACCTATATTTTTATTATCTCTAGTTGGTATAGAGAAAATAGCCTCATAATTACTTGCACCCAAAGTTTCTTTTATATCTTTAACTGCATCTAATTTTTTTAATCCTGTAGTAATATTTTTTCTTAAATGATTTTTAATATGTTCTTTAAATTTAGGATTTGTTAAATCTGCATCTTTTAATCCTAAATTAGGAAGTTCTTTAAATTTTGAATCCTTATTTTTATCTAATATTTCTATAATAGTTCCAGCTGCCTGTTCAATAAATAAATCATTAAATTTTACTTGTTTTCCATCAAATGTTACATTTTGTCCTTTGAAATCTTTTATGCTAGATAGTAAAGTTTCCTCTATAGCAGCTTCAAAAATATCTGCTCTAAGAGAGTTATAGGATTGATTTTCTCCATTACTTTTTAATGGTGGTTCATCTCCAATTCCAATCCAATTATCTATTGTTCCTGTAAGAGCTGGTGGCTCTCCACATCTTTCGACAATTTCAGGATGCTCTTGTGCAATTTCTTGAAATGCACTTATATAATTGGCTAAATTATCCGTATCCGCATATACAACCATCTTATCATCTCTTTCACTTGATGAACCTAATTTAAAATAAAATGGTATTTGTTGTGATTCGCATTTACTTTTAAATAATTGGGCCAGTTTCCACATATCTTGATTTTGACATCCAATATATAACCTATGCTTTACTGGAATTTTACTCTCTTGCCTTCCTGATATATATTGTGATTTTATATGTTCCCATCCATCATTTAATTCCCATCCGTTTATATTTTCTTCAAATAACGGATTACTCTTTAATCTTGTTATATCTTGCATTGAACTAACTTTTCCAAAAGATTTCAAATATTGTTGTAATTCTCTTGCTGCCATTCCTCTTTGTTGTTCTAATACTTTCATTTGATTATCATTTAATCTTAAAATATTATCTATCCATTGGTTATATGTATCTACAAAAAATTGCTCTTTATCTGTTAAATTAATTCCTGTATTATCTTTATTCTGATTCATCTTAACTAAAAAACTATATAAATCACTTCTATTAAGGACATCTGTCCTAGAAGATTTTGCATATCCTTCTACTATCCTTTGTAATATTTCTGAATTATCCAAGGGACTTTTAGTTCTATCGTAAATTTCACTTAATTTTACCATAACTTAAATTCTCCTAGTTTTTTAATAAACTTCTAATTTTGCTTAAAAGTTTCTTTATAAAATTTGGTTTTTTGTATTCTACCATTGATAAAGAATTAGTAACTTCTTTATCTTCAACAACAGTATTTTGCTCTTTCTTCTTGAATATATTATCAGGATTATATTTTTCATATAATTCTTGTTGTTCTTTGATTTTTAAATTTTCATTATCAGAAAAACTTTTTAAAATTTCTTGTTTTTCTTCCTCACTATCACACCAGTAATTTAATTTTAATATAGCAAGTAAAACTATAGTTTCTCTTTGTAAGTTTTGTTCATCTAATTCTATATTTACATCAATAATAGGATAGTATTCCTTATCTCTTTCTTCTTCAAAAAAATCTTTAATTTTTTTTGGTACTTTATCTATAAACTGATCTTCCATTAAATTTATTATTGCATAAATTTCTGAATATGCTATTTTACTATCTTGTATCATTTGTATCCCCCAACTTATAATAATTTAATTTTATTTTATCATAAAATATCTTTTTTAACAACAATTTACCATAATTTTCTTAACTTTTTAGAAACCTGAAGGAGTGAGCTTTGTAGATTAGGCGTAATATATCCCAGATTTTAAATAGGATTATTACGCCTTTCTTTTAAGAAACCGTCGGTCGCTCGCCAAGTTTCATAGGCAGTCTAGTAAGTAACCTTTGTTACTATAATTGCTGATTGCTAAGGCTGTTAAAATTTATTTGTTACAGCCTTAGTATGCAAAATAATTGAAAATTATTTTGTAATACCTATAGCAATCTTTACTTATACTTGTCCAAGCTTTTTGCAATTATAAAGCCACATCCAAGTATCCACCAATACTCTTTTTTTATTGTGAGTTTATAGTTCCAAGTTCTCACTTACGCATTTTGTATAAATAGACCGTTTATACTAATGCGAGCATATTTTATAGCATCGGCTTGCTAAACCTAGAACTTTTATAGAGGTTCTGCATATCTCTAAAACAATAAAAAAACACCTGCAATATTTACACTGCAAATGCTTTCTATTTTTCTATTCAATTAAATAAAATGTGAAACATTTTACTCTATTTTGGAATATTTTGTTTCACATTTTTGCTTATATAATATTTTTATTATTTATTATTTCATTTAAAGTAATCTTTACTTCACTGATTTCTATTTTATATTTATCATTTAATACATATTTATTTTGCATATTTTCAAATTCCTTTAATAATTCCTCATTAAAGTCTTGTTTTAAATAGGTGAAGTCCTTAATTTTTAAATCAGCATCAATTCCACCTTTTCTAATGCTCTCTTCTTGCCTTTTATATGAAATTAGTTTCTCTAGTTCTTCTTTGTTTTGTAACAATTCTTTAATTGCTTTTGTTTGTGCTAGTATTGTAATGTCATATAAATGCTTTGATGTATCCTTATGCATATTTCTAATATAATAAAACTCTGCTGCAAAAACTTTATCTATAAACATTCTTTCAAGTTTTATAATATTTATATCAAAATCTGATATTTCAAACTGTTCTTTTAAAATTTTTCTCTCACTTTCGTTTGCTAATTTATATATAAGTGGTTCTATTTTATATTTTTTATAAGGCTCACTAACCGTAAAAGATGTTGCTTCTACTTGTATAATTCCTGCTCTATGTAATGGATCTTTACTAGTATCATAAATAGAATTATATCTGTATATTCCTGTAACACTTCCCTTATTATCAATACATTCATCTTTTGATAATTCTAGTCCTTTTACCTCATAACCTAGAGCTGACTCTTTTAATCTGTTTTTGTTTTTAGTATTTGATTGTTCAGGAATAACTTTTACCGTTAAGTCTATATCTTCTGAAAAACGATTCATTGTATCTAATATTTTATAGACTGCTGTTCCACCTTTAAAATATGCTTGTAATTCATCTTGATTTTTTGATAATTCTTTCAATATTGTACATACATAATAATCTTTTTCAATAATATCTGAATCTATTCCTGTTTTTGTATTTAAGTTATCTATAAAATCTCTAAATAATTCTTTATTTAAATGTAAATTCATTTTTACCTCCTACCTTGCTAAAACAAGTATCTTGTTTATTACAGTTCTGCTTTTTGTATCCATAGCATATTTAATTATCTTTTCAAAATCTAAATTATTTTCCTCTATGAAATTATAGATTATTTCATCAGGATTATCTACTTCAATTCCTATATTGTCTTTATTCTCTATTAAGTCAAATAATTGTAAATACTTATAATTCTCATTGTTTATCTCAATTTTAGGTTTTCTAATTATAACATTCAAATTCTTATTTTCATATTTATTAAAGTTTTTACATTCATTTGTAGCAATATCTATAACATTTGGAACTTGAGTAGTTAAATGTGCCTCATTAAAAAGCTTTGCTCCAGTAATGTAACCTTTTATATTACCCTCTTTGTCCATTATATACTTATACCTAATTATTTGCCTATTTCCAAGTAACATTTTGCCAAATATATTTTCATTAGGGATATAATAAATGCCCTTATATGCTGTTTCTATTATGCCTTCTTTATTCATTCTATTTAAAATAGCTTTAATATTATTGAATACTTTTTCTTTTTCATTTTCGTTGTAAAATCTTATAATATACTCTTTAATTTCTTCAATAAAAATTGGTATTCCTTTTTCGCTTTTATTTATATATTCTAACACCATATTATAGCAATTCATTTTTACTCACCTCTTTATTACTATTTTATGATTATTTTTATATTTTATTCATATTCTAGTTATATTTTAGCATTTTTTTTGCCTTTTGTCAAATATTATCGGTGTTTAACATTCTATTCAATATGTATTGTGCATTTTTTGATTATTTTGTTGTGCAAATTTTGAGTATTTTATATGTAAGAGTATCAATATTTCAAAAACTGGTGCTAACAACAACACACATGTGTGTATTGTCCACCATTTTCTCTTGTTCCTGGTACATAACTACTAATATAGCCAGGTTTTAATATTCCTTTGTCAAAAGGAGGATCTAATAATTTTATAACACCATTTTCCTTGTCTATTAAATGATTTTCTAAACTTTCCATTGATATATATTTTTTATCATTATCTCCTGCTTCAGATATAACTGACCAGCTCTGAGCAATTGAGTCAATTCTACATTCTTCATTTTGCATACTTCCTAAAACATTGCCATCATCCATAAAAGCTCTTCTAAACCATCTTCCATCCCAACCGCTTGAATTTAGTGCTCTTTTTAATTTTTCCATTATTTCTTCATATTTTTTTGCAAGTTCTATTTCATCTTTTTCTACACATATTGGAATAAACTTTTTTAAAACATCATATAAGAAAAATCCTAACCATATGCTTTCACCTTTTCCTTTATTTCCAACTGTACTAAAGCCATCATTCCAGTCTCCAGAACCTATTTTAGGTAAGCCGTTTTCCCCAAAATTTAGGGAAATGTTGATAGCTTTTTTACAATGTTCATATATGCTTTCTTCTATTTCAGATTGCTCATACATGTCATATCTTTCATCTACATCATTTTCAAGTAAATTTCCTTTTAAGTATGGAGTTTTTATATCTAGTATTTCTTTATCTCCTGTAAATGCAATATAGTCTTCTACTAAATACACAAGCCAAAGTCTATCATCCGAAAACCTTGTGCGTATGCCTCTTGAAGTTTCATCATGCCACCAATGTTCCACATCTCCCTCTATAAATTGATGTTTACTATGCTTAATTATTTGTTGTTTTGTTATATCTGGATTTACATATTTAAGTGCAATTGTATCTTGAAGCTGATCTCTAAATCCATAAGCTCCACCTGATTGATAATACCCTGTTTTTGCTAGTAGTCTTGAAGTTATAGTCTGGTAAATTAACCAACTATTTAATAAAATATTAATTGACTCTAATGGTGTATTTACTTGTAAGTTTTCAGTCATGTTTTTCCAATAATTTTTAGTATTTTTGTATTCTTCTTTTGCTTTGCTTAAATTATTGTATTTATACGCTATATCTTGACATTCAAGCACTGTTTGTCCTACACCTAATGTAAATATAATTTCTTTATTTTCTAATGTCTCTAATTCCACTTCACATTCTATTGCAATTATTTCATTTTGCCATAAACTATTTTGCTTATCTAATTCAATTTGATATATTCCATCTGGGTTAATAATACTTCCATTTCCTATAAAGCTTTGTTTGCTTCCTGTATATGATTTTATTTTTTCACTGCATGATACAAACATATAATCAGAAAAGGTATTTTCCACTCCTGTGTTTTTTATACAAACTATATTAGAATTTGGAACAAATTCTAAGTTACAATATCCATTTGATTTAATTTCATCTTCTTCTAATACTGGTTTAATATAATATATTAATTTAATCCTTTTCTTTTTTAACCCATGGTTTTCTAGTTTTAGTATTTGTACTTTTAAATTATCTTCCATTGGTATATACATATTTAAAGTTTGAGCAATTTCATTACTTTGATGTTGATATTTTGCATAACCAAGACCATAAGTTATATAATAATCATTTTCATCTGGGCATGGGCTTAAACCTAATGACCATATTTTCTTTGTATCTTTATCTTGCATATATATAATTTCCGATGGAATATCTTGTACTGGTAAATTACTCCATGATGTTAATCTATTTAGCCTACTATTTTTATACCAAGTATAACCTCCCATTCCTTCTGTAACTAATGTGCCAAACTGTTTATTTGTTAAAATATGACTCCATACAGTTGGTAATTTTTCATCTTTATTTACTCTAATTTTGTATTCTTTTCCATCTTGTGAAAATCCACCATATTCATTTAAATATTTTAAATCTTCTAGTTTTTCTCTTTTTGCTTGTATATTTTCAATAGTTCTTGGTGTTTCTTCAAATGGCAAATTTTTAATTTTTTCTAAATACTCTTCTTCTTGTTCTTTTAAGTATCTATATATATTTCCATTACTTGAGTCTAAACTCAAATTTGCACGATACTGTAAAAATTCTATATCTTCAGATGTTAAATTTTCTAATACAAATATTCCACCTTTTATATTTTGCAAATAAGATAAATTTTCATTTGATATACAATTATATATTTCATTTTTTAAATTATCTTCATAACTATATTTTTCTTGATTTACAATTACCAAATCCACCATTATATTTTTTACTCTAAAGTAATTATATGCTTTTAATACTTCAGTTAAATTTTCTACTTCATCTTTGTCTTTCATATTTAATAATAAGATAGGTAAATCTCCAGAAATTCCATATTTCCACAACTTACTTACTGGAGCATTTATTTGGTTACATGTTAAAGTTTTTAATGGATTGTTATACAGCAAATAACCAAGCATTTTTTGATATAATTCTGTCTGTTTTGCTGTAACTTCTAAATATTTATTTTCCGCTTCTTTACTTGCCTTTGATAATTCAAAGTTATACTTAATAGTAGCTTGACTTGTAAATTCTTTTAAATTTTTAACAACTTCTTCTCTAGTTTCTGCAACTGCTAAAATTAAATTCAAAATTACTTTTTCTTCTGGTTTTATACTTATTGTTCTTTTCATTGCAGTAATAGGCTCTGTTGTTAATTGTACATTATTACTTAATGGAATTGAATTTTTTATTGCATTTGGAAGTCCAAGTTCATTCCTTCCATAAAATTTTTCTTTATCAATTTCATATTCTAATTTACCAATTGTTTCATTTTCTGTATATAATTTTATACCTAAAAAAACTTGTGATTCGCCTTCTTGCCTTTTTCTCCTTGTCACAATCATTGATTCTTCATCATCTAAATATTCATAGCTTAAAAACAAATTATTAAAGCTTGGGTGACTATTATCTTGCAATTCTTCTGATAGTACTGGCTCTAAAAAGCTTGTAATTTCTAATGTTTGATTTTCTAAACCATGGTTTGTCAATTCTAAGCTTCTTAGTTCTATTGGTCCGTTTTCAGAAATAGTAGTTTTTAATATTGTTTCTATAGCTCCATCTTGTCTTACTATTTTATCTTGATCTTCTGAAAAATATATTGCATATTTATCAGGCTTTCCTAAATAATCCATTTGATTTGCTGTCCAAATTCTTTTGGATTTTACATCTTTTATATAAAAGAAAATTCCTTGGTTTAAATCATTTGTCTTTTTATATCTATTAATTAATAAATTTCCATACTTGCTGTAGCTTTCTCCTTTTGAATTCATAACTATTGTATAATTTCCACTTGAAATTACATTTATTTGAGGTATTCTAATATTAGGCTTTGTTATTTCTCTTTGAGAATAATCATTATCATATATATACTTTATTTTTTCAACCTTTTCTTTTTCTTCTTTCGTTATTATAATATTTTCTGGCATTTTTTCTTGAAGTAAAATGTCTACTGCCTTTAATTCTGGGTTTTCCATAAATCTTTTTTGCATTATATTTTGCTTAAATAAATTGTTTATTGATACTAATATTAATCCCTGGTGATGTGCCATATATGTTTTTACTAAAGCATATTTTTCGCCCTTTTTTAATCTTGTTGGTGTATAATCTATTGATTCATAAAATCCATATTTTTCATACATGCCATTTTTCTCTAGTTTTTTCAAGTTATTTACCACATCTTTTGGATTTTCATTAATTGTTAAAATACTTGCATAAGAACTTGTTACCATTTCATCAGAAAGTCCTCTTTTTAATCCTAGCCATGGTATTCCAAATGCCTTATATTGATAATTATTTTGTAAGTCTTTTAAATAAAAAGCTGATTCAGATATTCCCCACGGAATGTTTAGTTGTTTTGCATATTCTTTTTGGCTCATTAGCATAAATTTGCAAGATTCATCTAATAAACTTCCTGGGTATTTTGGTATATTTATATTTGGCATAAAATATTCAAAAGCAGTTCCAGACCATGATATTAAACCTTTATATTTGTTTAATATTGTAAGTGTTCTGCTTAAATTGTTCCAGTGCCTTGCAGGTACATCTTTTTTTGCTATTGCAACTAAACTGGTTTGTCTTGCTTCTGATGCTAAAAGGTCATAATACGAATCTGTTAAAGCATTTTCCTCTATATTAAAACCTATAGAAAACAGCCTTGTATCTTCATCATATAATTTCGAAAAATCTGTATTGTATATTAACGTATTTACCATTTGAATTAGTTGTTCAGTTGTACCTGTACTCTCATGCTCTATTAAAAATTGTTTTACTGTAAAAAGGTAACCTACTAAATTCCCACTGTCTACAGATGATACATACCTTGGAGTTAGTGGTTCTAAAGTGTTTAAATCATACCAATTGTATAAATGCCCATTCCACTTTGGTAAACTACTAATTGTATTTAACATTTTTTCTAATAAATTTATTGTATCTTGTAAATTCTCATACCCTAAGTCATAGCTTGATATTACTGCTAATAGGCCTAGTCCAATATTTGTGGGTGAAGTTCTATTTACAATTCTTGGTCTTCTATCTTCTTGATAATTATCTGGTGGTAAAAAATTACTTTTTTCATTTATAAGATCTTTAAAATATTGCCATGTTCTTTTTCCTAAATTTAATAAATATTCTTTTTCTCCCTGGTTTAGTTCTTCAATTTTTGGTGCAATCTTATATTCTTTGCTTATTTTACACATTATATATGGTTCTATAAGCCAGAGTAGTGCAAATAATAGTATAAATATATTGCTAAATTTAAATGGTAAAATAAATAGCAAAATTAATGCCAATATTCCTAAAACAATATTTGATGCCATATTTTTATAATATGAAAGTACATCTTTTTTAGCATTTTTCTCAGCATCTTCTGCAGTCATCCATTCAAGTAAATGTTTTTTTGTAGAAAATACTCTTTTTAGTGTTTTTACACAAGCATTTAAACTAAAATATGCTTTATCTGGCAAATTACCTAATGCTAAAATTCCTCTTTGTATTGCAGCTTTTACACCTGATATTGTTTTAGTAAAAGTTTTTTGAGGTTTTTCTTGATCTTTTTTTAATAAAATACGATTTACCAATTCCAAAATTGTTGGAATTATTGCTGATATTATTAATAAAATCATTATTGGCCATATCTTTATATTAAATAATAATTTAAAAACACATACATAAATCATTGAAATTACAATAGTGGTTTCTAATAAACTTCTTATTAAGTTATCTAATATTTTATATCTTGACAATATACTTAATGGGTTTTGCTTTTTTTCTCCCCTTTTGTTTATAATTGTGCTATTTAGCCATTGAACTAATTGCCAGTCTCCTCTTATCCATCTGTGAAGCCTTGCTTTAAAACTATTATAGCCAGAAGGGTAGCCATCTAGTAACATTATATCTGATGCAAGTCCACACCTTAAATAACTTCCTTCTAACAAATCATGGCTTAAAACTGTATTTTCAGGAATTTCATTTGCTAAAACTGCTGAAAAAACTGGCAAATCATAAATTCCTTTTCCAGTAAATATTCCTTCTTCAAAATTATCTTGATATATATCTGATATTGCATTTGTATATGCATCTTTTCCTCCAGAACCTGCATACAGCTTAGTAAAATAACTTTTTTGTATATCTTCAAGCGAAATTCCTACTCTAGGTTGAATTAATCCATGTCCATCTATTACTAAATCTTGTTTATGATTTAATACAGGTCTATTTAATATATGTGCCATTGCGCCAATCATCTCTAATCCTGTATTAAGGCATAGTTCAGTATCTGAATCTAAAGTAATTACATATTTAATATTTGGTATTTGTCCAAACTTTTCTTTTGAATTTTCAATTGTATTTATTAAAAACTTACTTTTGCTTTTTTCTAAAATATATTCATTAAATTGATTTAATAAGCCTCTTTTTCTTTCCCAACCTAAATAACATTCTTCAGATGTATTCCATACTCTTTTTCTATATAGAAAATTAAATTTAGTAAATGTTCCGTCTGGGTATTTATTATTTAATTTTTGAGCTTCTTCTATTCCTGCATTTATAACCTCTTCATCAAATTTTTCCGTCTCATTTTTGCCTGCTGTACAATCTCCCAATAAAGCAAAATATATGTTGTCACTTTTATTTGCCATATAATATTTTTCTAAATTCTTCATCATCTTTTGTACTTTTTGCTTCGAATTCACAATTGTGGGTATTACAACAAAAGTTGCGTATTCTTTTGGAACTCCTTGTTCAAAATCTAATTTAGGTATTGATTTCGGTTTTATAAATTTTCCTAAAATATATTGAGCAATTTGTACTATAATTGTTTGTATTGGTATAATTAATAAAATTCCTAAAATAATAGCAAACCATATAGATGCTTTTGTTTTTATATAAAAATATCTTGAAAGTAATATTGAAATTATTGCTGTACAAACACATAGTATAGTAAGCCATATAGCAATCTTTTTATCATTTGAAAGCTTTTTCGTTGTTTTTCCATTAAGTTCTTGTATCAACTTCTGCCTTCCATCTGATATTAAATAATACCCTACATGACTTTTCTTACTTTCTTTTTCAGCATTTTGAGCTAAACTCCAAACTTTTTTTGCAATATATATTTCAGATATTTTAGTTTTTTGAGAAATCTCTTTAATTGCATTTCTATACATTATTTTAGTTTGATAATCCATCTTTTCATACACATATGCTGGATCTTGTTTTAATATATCTTCTACTCCATTAATATCTTCAAATATTTCTAACATACTAATTCTATTTAAATTTTTAATACTTGTGATACAATTTCCCATTGAAATTTTATTTATTGCAATATCAAAATGCTCTTTTTTTATAGCCTCATCCAAATCCATTCCAGCTCTATTAACTTGCTCTTCTAAAATTTCTAAATATGGATATGCCTTTTTACCATATTTTTTTAATTTATATGATAAATACTCAATAAATGAATATTTCATTTCAGCATATTTTTCTATTTTGTTTTTATATTCCGATATTTTAGTAAACTGTAATTCTCCTTTATTTTTCTGTTCAACTAATCTTTCTACTATATTTTCAACTTTGTATTTTTGTATTTGAGAAATATATATTCTTTCACAAATTTGCCTAATATTCTCTATTAAAGCAATTTTCATAAAAATACTTATACTCCATATTTCTTCCATACTAAGAGTTTTTTTTCTTTGATAGCCAGCCAAATAATCTTTCAAGCTTTTTCCATCAATTTTATTGTCAGTATAATTTATAATTTCACTTGCCAAAACATACACTCTAGCAAATCCAGCATAATTACCATTAGATATTCCCAAAAACTTAGTATATTTACGTTTAGACAATTCTAATTTAATATTTTTTACAGTTTCATCTATTACATAATAATTATCTAAAATCCACTCTCCTGCTGGATGTATTGGTATTTTTAATTTTGCATGTTCATTCAACAAATTATATACATCAGAAATTATTTCAAAATTTTCCTTCAACCTTGGAATAGGATAAGTATTTTTATCAGAATAATTTTGTAAATTATGGCTTGAAGCCTCCTTTTCCAAATAATCCTCTAATTGACTTTTTCCTAAAATTGCACCCTTTATCATCAAATTTCTATATTGCATTAAAAAATTTCACTCCTTGTATTATATGTTTTACACATATTTTTCTCAAAAGTGGAAATTTTATTCATTTTAATATCAATCAAATACAGTTTATTCATCTGATATTTTTTAATTGAAGAAACAGGCTCTGACTGACATAATTTTAAATAAATGAAATATATATGTATGGGGTGTATTTATGATTATTTTAAGTAAAAAAAGATTTGGTATAATATCTACAATTTTATTAATTTCTTTATTTGTTTTTGTTTTTCAAGTTGCTAGTTCAAAACAAACTGTTCAAACTGTTTCTCTTCCTGTTTCTAACAAAGTAATCGTTCTAGATGCTGGTCATGGAAAGCCTGATGAGGGGGCTCAGTCTAGTAATGGCACTACTGAAGCTGAAACAAATTTAAAAATTACATTAAAAGTTCAAAGTTTGTTAGAGCAATCTGGTGCAACTGTTGTTTTAACTCGTAGCGACGAAAATGCTATTTATGATTTAGATAAAACTACTTTAAGGCAAAAGAAAATTTCTGATATTCATAATAGAGTTAAAATTGGTAATGAGAGTTCTGCTGACATTTTTGTTTCTATTCATTTAAACAAAATTTCTCAGCAACAATATTATGGTTGGCAATGTTTTTATAAGCAAAACGATGAAAAAAGCACTGCTTTAGCTAAGAGTTTACAAGAAAATTTGAATGATTCTATTCAAAAAGAAAATAAAAGAGTTTCTATGAAGCTTGATAATGTTTATATTATCAAACATGTTGAAATTCCAATATCTATTGTAGAATGTGGTTTTTTATCTAACCCAGAAGAAGAAACACAACTTTTAAGTGATGATTATCAGAATAGGTTAGCATGGGGAATTTATAATGGAATTATGGATTATTTTTATAATAGCTAATGCAATATTTTATGTTTTGTGGTATAATATCTTTACAGTCAAATGACTGAATTAAAAATGTCAAAAAAGTCTCTCCTTAACAAGAGAGACTTTTTTTCTTATTTTTTATTCTTCAATTTGTTTTTTAAATATTGATTTAGCTATATTTCCTATTACTGGCAATTCTGGATCTTCTTCTTTATTTGCCTTAACTATACCAAATATTATAGCTAAAATATATACTGCCCATAGAGCTGTACTAAAGAAAGGAATAGTAACCGGAATAAATCCATAAGCTACACTAATAATGGTATATCCTAGTCCTATTACGACTGCTTGTGCTGCATGTATTTTTGTATTTTTTTCATTATCTTTTACAGCAAATAGTACAATTAAACCTCCTAACCAGCCAAATATATATGCTAATATTGCTCTTGTTTTTTGATTCATAATTTTCCCCCCATTCTCCCTATTTTCAAATATATAATAGCATTTATGTCGAAAATTGTAAATATTTTTTATATATTTTTTCTTCTATCAATAACATAAGTACTTCCTGGAGTCATTTTAGCAAGATGTTTAACTTGTGCTGCAGATTCCCCTATTTCAAGTACATTTTTAAATCTTCCTTTATCAACAACTACTACTGCTATAGAAATACTTGTTAATGGAAATTGTTCTATTACACATTTTCTATTTGGTATTTCTAAATATCCTTTTTCAATATCTGACTTGTTAAAATATTTAAGTACTCCTTGATCAAATTCTAAAATTATATCTTGACATATTTTTTCACAATTTGTGTTAGCCGTTATTGCAACGAAATCATCTCCTCCAATATGTCCAACAAAGTTGCTTTCATCTTCTGTATCATGTAAATGATTTGCTACACATCTTGCTGTAAATTTAATTATTTCATCTCCATTTAAAAATCCATATACATCATTATATGCTTTAAAATTATCTAGGTCTACATACAATATTGAAAATTGATCATTATTTAATAATCTCTTTTTTATTTCAGTTTGAATTTGAACATTTCCTGGTAACCCAGTTAATGGACTTACTCTACGGTTAGTATCTAAAAGCCTTATTACATTTTTTACTGTGTAATATAAATATTGTTCATCAATTGGTGCTTTTATATAATGCTCAACACAGGCTTTTAATACTTGAATTCTATGTTCTTTTTCTTTTACTGAAGATATTACAATTATAGGTGTTATGCTATTATCTTCATTTTTTCTGATTTTATTGCAAAGTTCAATAATATCTTCTTTTATTCCATCTTCATTTATAATAATAAGTGCTGGAATGTTTTTTAACACACTTTCAATTTCCGCTTCTTTAGCTTTTTTAAATTTATATTCTTTTTCTTTTTTAAATAAATCTATTAGTTTGCTTTTTAATTCATTTTCTTCATCAATCAAATAAATTTCTTGTGACATATTTTGTCTCCTTTTATTATGGATTATATTGTAGTTCTGCTGTCTTAGTTATGTCATATCCACTTGTATTGATAACTTGAACAGAAATAGTATTGTTTCCTTCCCTCAATTTTACAGGTCCTACTGTAACTTTCTTTCTATTTAAATCTCTTGCAGCATATACTTTTCCGTTTAAGTTAACTATTATGTCTTTTATTCCATCTTTGTCTTCTACTTCTATTGTTATGTCTTGATTATTACGTTTAACTACCATTTTAGGTTTTGAAGTTGAAGTTACTACTTCTTTTTCAAAACTCTCAACATTTCCATTCATATCTTCAGCAATTATTTTAACTTTTCTAGTTCCCACTGTCAAAGCTACATCTTTTCTAATTTCTTTTTGTCCTTGTTGATTTGCTTGAATTACTATAGGTTCCTCGCCTTCCCATTGATATGATATATATGATATAGCTGTTTCATCTTTTGCAATTATTGTCATATTATTATTTCCGTCTTCAGTTTCTACTTCAATAGAAGGTTTTGTAATATCAACTCCTGTTAATTTATATGGTTTTTGATATTTTATTCTTTTTCCATTTACATCTTCTATAACTAAATTTAAAGTACTATCATATCCTAAAAGTACAATTTCTTCATCTGCAGTTGTACTTCCTATTGGAGTAGTACTTCTTTCTCCATTATCCCATGAATATTCAATTTTAGATATTTCTACATTGTGTTCAACATGGACTACTGCTTTGTCATTCTTTCTTCCTACAATAACAGATGGTATATTTGCAGGTTTTCTATCATCTGCATCTTTGTACATAGCATAAGCTCCTTCTCCTACAAAGATAACTCCAAAAGCTATAAGTACAACAGAGAAAAATTTTATTATTCCTTCTATTTCAATAGGTCTTCCAGACCTTGTTCTTTTTATTTTTGTTTTAATATTAGAAGCAGATGTTTTTATGTTTTGTTTTATTGGTTCTCTTTTTATCTGCTCTGTTTGTATGTTATTATTTTTTTCATTTTCATTTCTATCGTTTCCAACAGCAAGAATTTGATTCATGTACTTCGAGTCTCCTTTGCTACAATCTACCATCATTATTATATCATAAGCATTTTTTAATGTAAATGTAGAAATAAAAAAATAATGCTAAAATAAGTTTTAGCATTATTTTTTATTTTATTCAATTACAAATTTTTTGATTAATATTACTCCTCCTGCAATTATACTAACTAATACAAGAACTAATGTAATATATGTTTGTGCACTACCTGTTGCTGTTGTGATTATAACTGGTGCATCATCTTCATCATCTTCACCTTTTTTGTCATTACCTGGTGTTGAGTCAATATCTGGTGAATCATAATCATTATCATCTTCATAAATTTCTGCCCAGTTTGTTTTTAATCCCATGTTATTTTTTCCATTTATCCATGTTAGTATTATTTCTACTGTTTGACTTTCTCCTGGTTTTATTAACACGTCTTTTAATTGATTTGTTAAAACTTTTCCGTCATCTGTTAATCTCCACTTTGGATTATCTTCCTGAACAAATTTTAAACCTTGTGGGATATAATCTATAATTTCTTTAGCATATCCTTCTATCTCTCCCTCGTTTGTTACTTTTATGCTAAATTTAAATTTTACAGTTGTTTGGTTTATTCTGTCTGAACGAATTTCAACTTTTGCAGGTGGTTCAGGATTTTCATCTCCTGTATGTCCTGTTTTTGTAATTGTTGTTTTTCCATTGTATGTAACTATTGATTCAGTAACCCATTTTTTAAGTGCTAAGTCAAAGTATTTAACTTTAATTTTCTCTATGTCTTGATCATCTTCGTCTGGATTATTGTTGTCTGGAGTTGAGTCAACGTCTTCAACTTCTTTACCATCTTCATCTGCATCTTCTGTAATTTCTGCTGTGTTTATTATTACTCTATCAGATGTATTTGGTTCTGTTACTTTAAATGCAATTTTTAGATCTCTATAGTCTGGCATTGTCATTGTTTCTGGATCAAAGGCTTTTAGTAAGTTTTTATTGTCAATATCATTTATTTTTGCTAAGTAATCAGTTTTTATATAACTTGCTTCTTTAACTTCAGTTGTTTCTGTTCCATCTTGTTTATACATTTTCCATCTAAAAGCTGTATTTATTGCATTAGTTGGTAAATATTCTAGTCCTTCTGGTAAATCATCTTTTACTTCTTCTGCATATCCTGCCATATTACCTTCATTAAATACTCTTAATGTATATACAACAGTATTTCCATTAGCAACTTCTACTGGTTCTTTTGAATGTACATATTTGTATTCATTATTCTCTGTTATTGTAAATACTGGAGCTCTACTAGTTATTTCTTTATCATTAACTCCTGTTATAAATTTTCTTAAAGCTAAGTCAAATCTTTTTATTACTAATTTTTCAAAGTCATCATCATCTTGTTGTCCAGGAATATATGTATCTCCACGATCAATTTCAGCATCTTTATAATTTGGTAATGTATCATCTGTTGGTAATACAACATTATCTTTTTGAGAATCTCTATCAATAATTTTATCACCGTTTTGATCAGCAAATTCTGTTATTTCTGCTATATTTGTAATTTTTTCATATAAGTCAATATTTTCTTTAACTTTACATCTAATTTGTACATCAATATAATCAAGAGTTGTTCCATCAAATGCTTTTAATAAAACTTTATCATCCACATTTGTTCTTCCTGCATATATATTGTCTCTGTTAGCTGAACTTGTTGTTGTTAAAGATGTTATATCTGTTTTTACTGTTCTTCCATCTTGTGATACTGTCCATCCATATTTTGCATTTAGTTCATCATTTACTATAAATTCTAGTTGCTCTGGTAAATGGTCTGTTATTTCAGTTACATATCCATCTAATTGTCCTTCATTGTATATACGAATTGTATATGTTACTATGTCTCCATTAGAAGCACTTACTGGTGTTTTGTCATGATTATATGTTGCTGTTGTTGCTGTTTCGTTTTTTAAGTCTGTTACATCAACTTGTGGTGCTCTATTATAATTTTTTGTTTTTGTTCCTGTTGTAACTTCTGTAATGAATTTTCTTAAAGATAAATCAAAGTATTGTCCTAATACAACTAAATCTTCAAAATCATCATCGTCTTCTTGGCTTGTTGTTCCATAATTATTTTTATCAACGTTATTTGGTTTAGAGTCACGATCTTCTGCTTCAGTGTTTCCGTCTTTATCTTTATGCATTGTTATTTCTGCTATATTTTTTAAAGTTTTGTTTTCAGTTCCTATTGTTGCAATTACTTCACATTCTATTTCCAAATCTTTATAATCTAATGTTGTTCCATCAAATTTATTAATCATTTTGTCTGCTAAATATGTTGTCTTTACAGTTTTACCATCTTTTGTTGTTTCCCATCCATATTGTTTATTTATTGCACTATTGTCTGCCAGTTTTAATCCTTCTGGTAAATAATCTCTAACAACTGCTGCATATCCATCAATGTTGCCTTCATTATATACTCTTATTTTGTATATAACCTTGTCTCCTGGTTTTACTGCAAGTGCATCTTTAGGATGTACTTTATTTGTTGTTGTAATTGCTCCATTTTTTAATTTTTCTAATTCTTGTGCATCTATTGCTGGAGTTCTATCCACTGTTGGTGCAACTCCATTTATTGATGTAATGAATTTTCTTAAAGCTAAGTCCATTGCTTCACCTAGCATTATTAAATCTTCAAAATCATCATCATCTTCTTGGCTTGTTGTTCCATAATTATTTTTATCAACATTGTTTGGTTGTGAGTCACGGTCTGTCACTGTTGTATTTCCATCTTCATCTTTATGCATTGTTATTTCTGCTATATTTTTTAAGTTTTGATTTTTGCTTTCAACTACTGCTGTTACTTCACATTCTATTTCTAAATCAACAAAGTCTAATGTTGTTCCATCAAATTTATTGATCATTTTATCTGCTAAATATGTTGTTTTAGCTGTTCCAACATCTTTTGTTGTTTTCCATCCATATTGTGTATTTATTGTACTATTGTCTGCTAATTTTAGTCCTGTAGGCAAGTAGTCTATAACTGTTGATGCATATCCATTTACATTACCTTCATTATATATTCTTATCTTATATACTACTTTATCCCCTTTTTTTACTGCAAGTGCATCTTTAGGATGTACTTTTCTTGCTGTTGTTGTAGTTCCATTTTTAAGTTTTTCTAATTCTTGTGCATCTATTACTGGAGTTCTATCCACTGCTGGTGCTACTCCATTTATTGAGATAATGAATTTTCTTAAAGCTAAGTCGAATTCTTCTACTGTTGGTTCTTCTGGTATATCAGTAACAACTTCTTCTGAAAAGTTTCTTGTTATTTTTTCAACTTTAACAACAGGTTGTTCTAACTCTAAGTTGTTATTTCCTTTATCAATTACTGACCAATATGTAAGTTTAGTTTCTGTATAAGAACCTGAAATATTAAATTTTACACTTTTAATATTATTAGTAGATGGTACAGAAATATAAAATTCTTCTCCTACTAATTGTTTGTCATCAGTCATATTTATAATTTCGTTCTTATTTTTATCTAAATATATTACATCTGTTACTTCATTGTCATTTTCATCATTAACGAAAACATCTAAACTATATTGTGTATCTCTTACTTGTTCTAGTTTATATGGTCCAACTATATATCTGTTATTTACTTTTTGAACTGTTATATTACTTGTATCAGAAAGTTTAACTGGTACAGTGTTTACACTGCTATCACTTGGACTATAGCTAAAACCTTCTTTTTGAGGTGTTTTTACTAAGTAATCAAATAATGCTTGACATGCAAGTGCTCTTTCCCATCCATTTTCTAGTATATCTTCACTTAATGCTTTATAGTTTGCATCTACACCTTGTACTATATTAACATAGAATTCTATGTTTTCTACATGATAATCACCTGTAGGGTTTGTATAATACCATACTGCCAATTGTTGTACTGCATCTATATCATCATCTGTTAATAAGTCCATATCTGCAAATTCAGTTATTTCTGGATTTCCTTGTTCTACCGCATAATTAGTTGCTGCAGTTAATAAAGTATCTCTATTAATTTTAGCTTCAGCTTTTGCTGTTGAGGATGCATCAATTTTAGGTGCAACATAACAATTATCTAAAATCCATAATAATGCTTGATATTCTGAACCATTAACATCTGGTAATGGTGCTTGGTATACTGCAGGAATATCATCTGGATCCTTTAAATCAAAATATTTTGTATAATGAGTTTCAACAGGTGCTCTAATTGCTGAATAATCTGCTGATCCAAAACCAGGACCACCTCTTAAGCAATAAATAGTATCATCAGTATTTTTTCCTGTTTCATAGATTTTCCATACGTTTTTACTACCACTTGCTATTTGGTATCCATATCCTGATCTTCTTCCAACCATTGTTAAGTTAAGATATAGACTTCCAGTTCCAGAAGCTGCATTTACTTGTGTAAATACACTTAAGCAACACATTGATAGAAGTAAAAGTATTATAAACATTATTCCTTTTTTAAATTTCATTATCTTTACCTTCCTTTTTTATTATATTAATATTATTTTAATAGTCTATTAAGAACATGTCAATAGCAGTATTTTCCTATAATTTCATGCTTTTTTTTATTGCATTTTTTCCCCCTACGGATATAGGTTCTTGGATTTAACTTCTATTTTTTTGCCCTTATATTACAATTATATTACATTTTTGTAATATTTTCAATATTTTTGGTGCTAATATTGCCTCTTTTTCTTATTTCCCTAGTTTTTTACGTCTTGCTTAATAGAATTTTAAAAAAGATAAGAATTATAATTCTTATCTTTTGGTTCGCTGGAGGCGCCTATCGGAATCGAACCGATGATCAGAGTTTTGCAGACTCGTGCCTTACCGCTTGGCTAAGGCGCCATAAATATTAAATTATAGTCACGAATTACTTTACTTACCAGCGACTCGCTATCGCTCCCTGCATACTGAGGTTGTAACTCGCTAAAGCTCGAACGACCTCAGCAGCTTGGCTAAGGCGCCATAAATATTAAGCTTAATAAAAAAAATGGAGCGGGAAACGGGGCTCAAACCCGCGACCTCTGCCTTGGCAAGGCAGCGCTCTATCAACTGAGCTATTCCCGCATAAGCTTTTTTCAAAGCATATTTATAATAACAAATTTTTATATAAAAGTCAAGGTACTAATGATAAAAAATCTATAAAATAATCAAATATATTCTTTTTTTCTATCACTTGCTTATTTTTTATATTTAAATTTGCTATTGTTTCTCCATTTATTTGAATCTTTGCATTTCCTATAATTTTTCCCTTTTCAACAGGTGCTTCTAAGTAATATAATGAATTTATTTCCATTTTTATGTTATCAATATCTGTTTTTTTTATTGCAATTTTAGAATAGCCTAAACTTTCAATATCTAAATCTATCTTCTCTTGTTTTGCCTTATTTATATATATGCGATTACAGTTTAATTGTTTCCAATTTTCAAATTGTTCTTTTATTTTTTTTTCAATATCTATTACTTCATAATTTTTATATGCATATTCAATTAATTTTATGCTATCTGATGTTCTATACTTTTTGGTATCTGCTCCTAGTACTACTGTAATAATATCTAAATCTTCGCGTTTACAAGCTGTAACTAAACATCTCCCAGCTTCATTTGTAAAACCGGTTTTTACTCCATAAACGCCATTCAAATTTCCAAGTAATTCATTAGTATTTCCTATTAAATTACTTCTTGCATTTATTGTTATATTGTAATTTTTAGAACTCACAATCTCTTTAAACTTTGGAATTTTCAATGCATAATCAGCCATACAAGCTAATTCATACGCAGTTGTATAGTGTTTCTCTTTGTCTAATCCATGTGGTGTTATAAAATGACTATTTATAAGTCCAAGTTCTTTTGCCTTTTTATTCATCATGTCTGCAAATTCTTCTATTCCTCCTCCAACATGTTCTGCCAAAGCAACTGCAGCATCATTTCCAGATTTAAGCATTAATCCATAAAGCAGGTCATGTACCGTAATTTTGTCATTTGTTCTTAATCCTAATCGTGACCCTCCTGTTCCTGCAGCTTTTTTGCTTATTGTAACTACATCATTTAACTCTGAATTTTCCAAAACAACTATTGCTGTCATTATTTTCGTTGTACTTGCCATCGGAACTTGTTTTAAGCCATTTTTTTCATACAGAATTCTTTTAGATTTTCTATCAAATATTAGTCCAATTCTAGAATTCAACTTTAAGTTTTCTATATTTTTAGATACGGTTTCAATTGCTTGCTTCTTTGTTTCGTTAATATCAATAATTTCATTATCATTTATATTAGCATAACACATATTATTTATAGATAAAATAAGTGTTACAAATAAACAAATCATTGCACTTATTACTTTTTTATTTTTAAACTTCATATACAAAAATCACCTTTTACATTATATTTGTAAAGGTGATTTTTATGAATAATTTAATTATCTTCTTGAATCTCTTGCTTCAGCATCTCCCCATGGAGTTCTTCCTTCGTCATCATCATCTCTTTCTTGCTCTTTTTCTCTTTCTTGCTCTTTTTCTCTTTCTTTTATGTTTTCATTTACCCTCGCTTTTGCTTCATTTTCAGTAAGAACTTCTTCTCCTATCATATAATTAAAGATTTCAACAGCTTCTTTTCTTTGATATCCATCTTTTATAAATTTCTCAATAATTTCTTCAGAATGTTGCATAAAATGCATTTCATCATATTGTACTCCGTCTTGTATCAAGCCTGTTTTCTCTACGGAACTGTACATTCCAGTTTCTCTATCTGGGTCTGCAACACCAGTTCTAATTGAAGTTATTTCATTTACTTGTGAGCTATTAGTAGGTCTTCCTTTTACTTCAATGGCAAGTGCTACCCATTTTCCATTTTTTCCTTGTCTTGCTTCTTCTGCATATGGATATCCATAAGTATCAAACTTGATGTTTATTCTTACATCTCTTATATCTTGATCTCTTCCTGTTAAGTTTCTTGTTTGCATTACTTGTTGTGGTGACTCTTTAGTTACTGGATTACCATCACTTCCAATTGATACTGTTTCTTGTCTAATACCTGTTGTTGATGGCATAATATACTTTGATGGTTGCAATTCTCCATTTTCATCAATATATTCTGCTTTTACAAGTCCATCTTTATCACGACTAAATATTAAATCTCTTTCTACTTCTGGATGATCTTTATAAAAATTACTATTATCCCTAACTATTAAAACATTATTTTCAGGAATTCCCTTCTTTTTTGCAATTGCTTTTTGTTCTTGATTTTCTTCTTGTGGATCTAATTTCTCTTGTTCTTGTTCTTCTTCCTCTTCTTCAGTTTTCTCTTCATCTTCTTTGCCTTTTTCGTCTTGTTTTTCTTTCTTCTTTTCTTTTTCTAATTCTTCTGGTTGTAAAGTAATATTTCTTTCTTTTATTTCTTCTGGCAACTCAAGTACTGCATTATCTAAATTTAGCATTTCAAAATATTCTTGATATTCTTGTCTTAACTTTTCTATATATTCTGGTGAAAAATGAATTTTTCCAGCTTTATCAACTGTTGCAACTAAATCCCCATCTTTGTTATATATTTCATATACCTCTTCTACTCCCTTTTTACCATTTTCTCTATTAAGCTTCGTAACAAAAACATCATTTTCTATAAATCTCGCTGAATCAAAAGCAAGTTCTTTGTAATAAGTTATATTTGATATTTGAGTACTCTTGTCTTCCCTTTCAGCTATTTGTGTATAAATATTTGCCATTGCTTCTTTTATTTCATTTGACTTATCTATTTCCATTTATATATTACTCCTTTTTTGTTTTATTATATCATATATTATAAAAATAAACTATATAAAAGCAAAAAATGAGGAGAATAATCTCCTCATTTTTTAAATACTGAATGACATTACAAAATCTGTTCCTTCATTTAATCTCATTACAAATGTCTTTTTTACTGTTTTAGTATTTTTTTCTGTTTTATCAGTTATAGTAACTTCATAAGTATACAAATCTCCTTGTTTTTTACCATTGCTTGATTTTGCATTATTAGATTCAAAGAAGTTTGTTTTCACATACTTTTCAAAGTCAGCTTCTGTTTTAAAGTTATTTGATTTAAATGTTGCATCTAGCTTATTGTATACATATTTGTAGTCATTATTATTTAATGCTTCAAAACATTTTTGAAGGTTTAATATTACCTTATCCTCTTCTTTTGCATTTTCATATTTTTCAAGAAACTCTGGTAAATCTATTGTATATGTGTCTAGTATAACAGTATAGTCCATAACTGATGTTTCTCTAAATATATAATAATTTTCTAAGTTATCAATAAGAACATATTGAGTATAATCATTATTCTTATCAATTTTATATGATTTTAACTCAAGTGGTTTATATTTTGCTATGTATATCATATATTCTTCCATGCTATCAAAATCACCATATTGTTTTGCATTTTTATTATTATATGATAAATATAATTCTTTATTTTTGCTTACATATTGTGTAAAATTTTGTAAGCTTCCAAAACGCTTTTCTTTATAATTTTGATCTAAGTCCTGATATGCTTGTTCAATATTAAATGACATTCTTTCTGTAAATGTTTCAAATATATACTTAACATATTCTTCATCATTTAAATATATTGATTTAAAAACATTATAAGTTTTATTTTCTATTTTCTCTGTTCTATTAAAATTTATTTCTGAATTTTCGTCAATTTTTAGCATGTTTTTTTCTGTCATATATTCATAAGGTAATATTGAAAATGTACTATTAGCAGGGTTCATTTTAACCCCAACAGCTAAATTAAACATCTTATTTGAATTTGTGTCAATTAATTTTCCATATATTAAATATACATCTACGTCATTGCTTATTTTTATTGTATACATTTTGTTTATGTCAATTTTTACTTTAGATATATTGTTTATTTTTAACTGTTCTTTCGTTATATTAGCCATTTGTACATATTCGTCATCTAATAAACCATATATTTTTTCTCTGTTTCCATCTGAGACATAATCATAAAATAATTCTACACACTTTTTTGCATTATAATATTCATTTTTTGATTGCACTTTTTCTAATTTATTAAGTTCAAAGTTATATGTCTCTTTACCATCTTCTATTTCGTTTATTCCGTTCTTCATTTTTCTTTAATAACAACACACATATCATTATTGTTGTTATTGTTATAAAAATTATTAATAATATTATAATTTTTTTAAGGTTTTTATTCATAAATTAACATTCCTTATTTTTAATTTTATTTTCCAATATATCTATATGCTACGGCAAATTTATTTGGATCAGCACTAAGCAGTTTACCCATTGAGCTTCTATCTCCACTGCTAGATACTACACAATAATTTTGGTCTAAACGCTTTCCTCCATCTATATATATATACACATGATTACGATTTGGGTAAAACACAATATCTCCTTCTTGTAATTCTGCAAAACTAGTTATTTTTTGCCACTGATTTGCATATGAAGATTGTGTTAGCATATTTTCTACTCCCCAGCATCCATTATATGGATATTGATTAATTGTAGCTTCATCTATTAACCCAGCCTTCCAAAGAGATAAACTTACGAATGTTGCACATACTATTCCATATTTGCTTGGGTTTTCTATAGGGTAATCCCATGATGCCTGTATATTATAACCTACACCAGTTCTACCATTATTAGTTGCCCCTTCAACTCCATTTCCTGCGTAATGCACCTCAACTCCAGAGTTTAAAAAATGATCTGCAACCATGTACGCAGCTTCTACAATTGATCCGACTTCTCCTAAAAAGCAATTGTTTCCAAATATAGTTTTTGCCACTCTAAGTCTAGATTCAAAACAATATTGGGCATAATCTGCTTTTTCTTGTAAGGATGTTAAATCTGTTGCTCCTGAGTGTCCACACCTTATTTTATACTCTCCTGTTGATATTCCACCTAATTCATACATAGAGTAAATTTGTATACGTCCTCCTGATCCCCAAGTACTTCCATGGCTTTGGTAATAATCAATTCCTGCTGGATTATCAAAATCAGGTTCATTGCATAAATGAGTGTCTCCTAAATACATATATATACAAAACATTGCATATGCATTATTTTCAGGTTTACCAGCAAACATAGAATTTACAGTTGCATATTTTTGAGCTGTTGAATATGCATAATTATATTTATCTGTTCCTTCTGTTGAAGCATTAACTACCCATCCACAAAAATCTCTAATAGAATCACCATAAGAGCTATATGTAGCTCCTGAACTTTGCCCATTATATATTGCAAAGCCAAAAAGGTTATTTCCTGGTGTGCTTTTTCCATACCCTGTTTCTATACAAGCCCATGCAAATGCTAAACACGGATTAACATTATATTCTGCTGAAGTACATATATCATAAAAGTCACCAGCTGCATTAGATAGCTTACTATATGATTTCCCTCCATTGTATGCTTGAACAGCTGCTATAAATTCTTCTCTTGATAAATTTGTTCCAAATGCACTAACAGATCCTATTCCACTTATATTTGTAAAATTTGTAATATTAAATACACTCATATCTAGCGAAGTTACGCCATAGTCCTTTCCATTATAAAGATATAATACATATTTCATAATTTTTTCCAACTCTTGTGTTCTTGAACTTTTCTCTAACATTTGAAAGAATATTCCTGCTCCGTTTACTAATTTGTGTATTGGAGCTTCTTTTATCTTACTTAGAGGTAGTGTATATTTTGTTTTTAGCATTTCTAATATCTCATCTGTTTTTCCTTGTGCATCAGAACCTTCATCTGTTTCACTAACTCCTTCAGAATAAGTATTTATAGTTGTGTTAGTTATTACTTCTATCATCTGATTTACTTTATAAGTAATTGTACTAATATACATTCTAACTTCTTCTGCAGTTCCACTTGTATCTTCTGTAGTATATTGATATCTGTAACTTGCATCTGTATGTGATGGTGTTTCATCCTCAATTTCTTCGTATGAAGTATTTTCTGTAGGTCCATTGGTTTGATTGTTATATGTTATTTTTTGTTTTACAAACCATGTATCTACTTCTGTTATCTGTATTGTTGGATTATGTATTTCTATACTGCTATTTGATGGTGTATCAGATATGTAGTCACTTTCTTGACTTGGAAGTGTTACTTGTGGATTACCTCTTGTTGGATTTCTCCTTCCAGAATCAGTATATTCTCCTGTTTCTGAATTTTTGACATATATTCTTCCTTCTTTGTCAACAGATGTTGCATTTTTATATTTATAGGTTCTTGTTGTATTTATGGTAGTTACATTATCCATTATTGTAATAACTATTGATGTTTCTTTTACTATTTTATCAGTCAAAGCTGATATGTACTCTGGGTTTTGGGTAGCTACACATAAATTAATTAAAAATTCAAATGGTGTTATATATTTTGTTATTTTTGATTTATATTCTAACTCTTTTAAACTAATTGATGTTGGCTTATTTCCATTATTGTCTGTATTTACTACTTTATTTGCAATTACAAGCTTTCCTTCTGGACTGACTGAAAAACATTCTGTTATATCTTTTCCATTTTGCAATTGTTCATTTGCTATTGGCTCATCTATTTTAGCTTTTCCACCTGTCATTTCTTCGTAAGGAACATAAGTAAGAGGTATTGCTTCATCAGTAGACGAATTTGTACTAGACGCTTTTTTTACATATACTCTTCCATAATATTTTCCTTCTTGTTCTTCTGCACCTCTGTTCAATTCTTGGCTTACTACTTCTGCTGCATAGCATTTTTTTATTAAATCTTTACTCAAGTGTAATGAATTTAATTTAAAACCCATTTTTTCTAACTCTTCAATTAGTTCATCTGCTTGTTCATCTGATATAACAATTGAATTATCATCTGCATCATACTGAACTTGAACTGGATGTTCTGCTGTATATTTACTTACTTTATCCGAAAATGCATCCATTAAAGCATCATAAGCTCCACCTAATGCTATTATGACGAGAAATAATGCAACTGCAATTATAACCCATTTTTTTGTAAATATTTTTAAAGTTGCTTTTAATACTTTTTTTGCTTTATCTATTACTTTTTTTCCATTGTCTTTATTAAAATCATCTGCTTGCATTTTTTTCTCCTTACTTATAATTGAACACTATATTTTAATGTTTCAAAATCTTGTCCTTTTATATAAGCATTATAGTCCATAATAACATTAAAGTTCATATATTTTATTTTTCTATCTGTATTAAATGTTTTGTTAAATTTTATATTTATAGTCTTTGTCCCATTTTGTTGTACTACTAATATTTCCGTAGCTAATTCATCTATATATGATGAATATTTAACATCATTTTCGTCTGTTAAGTTTATATTATTTACATCATTTTGATTAGCAATTAATATTTCATTTTCTGTATTGTTAGTTATTTTTATTGTATATATTTCATAGTCAATAAATATTTGCTTTTCTATAACTTCTATATTTAATCTTTTATTTTTTGATTCAGTCCCTATCTTTTTTATATAAAGAAATTTATTTAAGCTTAAAACTTTGTTTTCATCCTCATCTGTAATATAGATGTAATCTATTCTTTGTTTGTCTGATTTTCCACCAGATTGTAATATATTGTTCATATATGTTACTTTGTAAATTCCATTTCCATATATTTCTTTTTCTACTTTTGCTGTTTTATTTTGATTAAATATTTTCTTTATGTAATTATTTTTAAATATGTTGATGTTTGGAAACAACACTGTTTTGCAATCTTTTGATATCATACCATAAGCATCTTCTATTTGGTTGTTATTGCAATATTTTACAAATTGTTCTATTAGTTTTTTTGAATTTTTTCTTGTAGTATCTGTTGTTATTTCCGAATTTGTATCTTGTGTATTATTTTCTAAATTACTATTACTACTAATTTGTGTATTTTCATTTATTTGATTTATTAGTTCTTCTCTTTTCTTTTCCTTAATATTTCTAAGTAATCCATATACTGCTTGTATAATAACATAAGAGAAGACTATTACTATAATAATTGTCCATAATCCCCTTTTATTTTGATTATATTTTCTAAACAAATTATTAAGCATAATAGCCTCCTTATAGTATTATATTATTTTGTTAATGTCCTTTATAGTTTTAATATACTTATCTATGTCTTCTCTTGGCACTCCTCTTTCCACTAATCCTTCTTTAAGATATTTTAATTTTTTCTGGTTATCTCCAACTTCTTCAGCCATTTGGGCTAATATAATTCTTTGTTTAGATGCTCTATCTACTCCAAAATCATCTTCACTAGCTTTCATCGCCTTGATGATTAGCTTATCATCTGTAACTCCTGCTTCTCTGTATTTTTGTGCCTCTTCTTTCATTATTCTGCGTGCCTCTTTTTTAGAAACTTTAAGTTTCTCTTGATATTTTCTTATTCTCTCTGGATCTCTTAAAGCTTGTTTGTCTAGTATTCTATTTTGTCTAGCTTCACTCTCATCTTCAGTATGAGTAGCTTCATATAGACCATTTAATCCATTACTAATATTTCCTGCTATTGAATCTACTCCATCTGGTACAGAGTTAATTCCTGAACCTGCTAAACCTCCTGCTCCTATTCCCGCTATACCATATTTAAATACATTTGAAAAGTCATCTGATACCAATCCAGCTGTCCCAGCCGCAACAGCTCCGACTCCCATCAATGTGCCTTTTACTGCAGCTTTCGTTGCAAATCTAGCTGCTTTAGGTGCAATATATTTTATTCCCTTTCCAATGGTTTTAGCCGTATTTCTTAGCGGTTTAGGAATTTTTCTTACTACTGAACCAACCTTACTTCCAATTGCATCTCTTCTATTTCTAATCGCACCCGTAACACCTTGAATTCCATGTTCTAATTTGCTTCCTTGGTACTTATCTTTCGCCCAATCAAGTGCTACACCACCAATTCCTCTTGTATCGCTTTCTCTTATTTCTTCTAGTTTTCTTTGCTTTTCTTCATCAGATAAATCTGAATTCATTACTTCTGCTTTTTCTCTTGCAATCCTATCTCTTTCTGTTTCGTTAACTGGATTTAATACCGCTTCGTTTTCAGCTTTTTCTGCCTCTAGCCATGCTCTGTCTTCTGGAGTTGTTGCTTCATTTAGCAATTCATCTGCAGCATCTATATTTCCCCTTGCATTCTGTTCTTCTCTATCTTTATCCAATAAACCGTTTGTGTCTTTACCCTTATCTGCTGTTCTTAATTTAGGATTTGTTTTTCCATTATTGCCATTCTCTCCGCCTCCAGATTTTCCACCTTTTTCGCCTTTTCCGCCTTTACCAAGCAACTTACTCATCTGGTTAATTCCTTGCATTGCCAAAGCTCCTCCAAGTGCAGATCCTCCTGCAACTGTTGACGCTTTTTCAAATCCAAAGAATTTACGTAATATTTTTTCAGCTTGTAAGATAAATCCTAATGCAGCTAAGGCAAATACTATGTTATCTGCTATCAAGTCCATTGAAGCACCAATTAAAACCGTATATAAAATTAAATGTACTGGTTGTATTAGTAAATTAAATATATATTCTTTAAGCCATGTATTAAATCCTTGAGCACTTCCATCTTGCAACTTATCTAAAGGATATGTCATTGCCATTAAAGGTGCAATAATAGTTAAGAATGCAAGCATCATTACTCTTTTTAGATATCTAAATAAAAATAAAATTGTATACATAACTAAAGCCAAATAAATTACTGTGTATCCAAATTGCCTCGTTTCTATGTCATCTTCTGTTAAATCTTCTGTTGGTTCTAATTGTAATTCTATTCTTGCTCTTCCCATTAAGTTTGTAGGCCACATAAATATATACTTTCCATTGTAGTCTGTAATTATATTATTGTCATGTAGCGTTTTTCCTAATCCATCACTTACATTAAATATGTATTCTCCTTCACTATCTCCTGAACCTGCTTCATATTTGTAATCCTTTAATTTGCTATCAGAATCACCAAATGTAATATAATATGGATCATTTACACTATTTACTGCTTTTGTAATTTCCTCTGTCATTTTAACAGCAAATGCCATTATGTAATGCATAAAGAACAATAAACACATTGCAACTAACCAGTCCACCATCCTTTGTTTATATTTCGCTTTATCATCAGCTGAACTACTTATTAAAATTCTTATTCCAATATAAACAAGTATTGATAATAATGCTACTATAGCTAAATTTCTTAAAGCAAAATACCACTTAGATATTGTAGGTCTTAATTCTAATGCTGTAGATTTCATTTTTATTTTTTGTCCAGTTTGTGTAATTGTTTCTATATATTTATTTCCATCTGCATCAGTTATTAGTCCATCTCTTGTTTCACTAAAAAAGTTTACATCTAATAAAGGTACTTCATTAGCAAACATTGCTTCTGGTGTAAGTAAAAATATTGGGAGTTTAAAGGTAGGCGGTATTGCATTAGCATTAACCTGAGTTACAACATATCCAACTCCAAATGATGTTGCAGCAATTCCTATTATTGTTCCTATTATTCCTAATGCAAGTCCTCCTGTAGCTACAACTGCGGCAACTAATGCCACAGCAGTTACTATTCCTGATATAATTCCCGCTGCCGTAGGCTTCCACGCATCTTTATGTTTTATTGTTAAGAATGAAACACTTAAGTTTGTTCCATAAATCATTGCCTGTACAATGGACATTACTCCATCTGCTATTACTAGTAATAAATCTTTAATTGGTTCAAATAGTATACCACCTATACTTGCAGATGAAATATTTGGACATATAAAGTTTAATAATGTTACAATTACAAGAGCAATGATTATTTTATTTGTAATCGTTTTCTCCGTATAAAATTTCATATTAGTTCCCCTTTAATATATTTCTTGTCTTCTTTTTTTGCTTTTCATCTGTGCTAATTTATTTAAGTTAGTTTCAACAAATTCAAATTCTTTTGCTGTAGGTTGTATTTGAATAATTGCACTATCTGCACCTACTTTTAATAATCCTTCACCTTTAAAACATGTAATTAAAAAGTTGGATTCTCCTTCACTTAATTTAAATACTTCTTTTAAATATTGAATTTCTGATTTATCTTGTGCTAAAAATAGTTTTGTATCTGATGATGTTAATACTGCTTGTGCTTCTGGTTTTTCATAAAAGTCTTGGAATCTTTGTGAAATAATTGCTAGTGATACGTTTCTTTTTCTAGCACGTCTAGCCATTGTATTTAAGAAATCAACAGCCTCCGGGTATGGTAAAAGCATCCAAGCCTCATCAACTAAAACTCTTTTCTTTGCTGCTTTGTTTCTATCTTCACTGTTTTTCTTAACATATTTTTCCCAAATCCAAGCAAGTAAAATTTGCTGTGCCAAAGGTCTTGCAAATCTTTCCTCCAACTGTGATATATCTAGGTTAATAAATAATGTACCATCTAATAAATCAAATGTAGATTGTCCATCAAAGTATGCCATTTGTCCGTCATATTCTCTTATGTATTGTTTCATAACTTTTAGCAAATAACTATAATGGAAATTATAGTCTTGATTTGTATTTTCTGACGCCTTGTTTTGTATTCTTCTATACCACGAACCAATTGTTGGCATTTTCTTTCTTTCTTTTCCTAGCATATTGCCACTTAATCCACCATTTGCTGCTTCATATAAGCTGTTTGGATCCGAATTGATTCCATGTGCTGCATATTCTTCTGCAACTGACTCTGCAATAATTTGTTTAGTAAGCTCGTTTACTTCTTGACTTCTTGTACTACCTCTTGCCATTGTAAGCAAAGCTTGTGTAACGTCTTCAACTTTATTTTCAACATTAAGTACTAATCTATCTCTACCTGTAATTTCGTCTTTAATTACCTCTGTTTCAATATCAAAAATATTAATAATTGTTTTAGATGTTGGAGAAAGAACAACATTTATTCCTCCTAAGCTTTCTGCAACTATGCTATACTCGCCTTCAGCATCTAGTGCTAAACTTTGAATTCCCATTAATACTGCTGAACGAGATATTAAAGTTTTCATTGTAACAGACTTACCAGCACCAGACTTAGCAAATATAACCATGTTATAGTTTGTAAGTGAGCTATGGAAGTTATCAAATAAAATTGGTACTCCAGTTTGTTTATTAATACCTAAAGGAATTCCTGAAGGATGTCCAACCTCTGATGTTGTAAATGGGAATACTGTTCCCATTGATCTACGGTCAAATGTGTGAACTTTTTTAATTTTATCGTCCATTAATGGAAGATTTGATTTAAATGCATCTTCTTGTATTGCCCACGCACTTTTTATATTTACTAGAGATTTTGACATTTCTGTTGCTAATAATTTTGTATATCTGTCCAAATCTTCTAGACTGTACGCAAATAATGTTGCTACAATTGAAGCTTCATAAAGTTTGTTATATCCTGCTGCAATTTCATCTCTTAATTGTTCAGCCTCAAATCTTTTTTGTCCTAATGTACTTTCTCTGTTAATATTACCTCTATCTGCTGCTACTATTCTTTCTGTTTCTAGTTCGTTTATAACTCTGTTTAATTCGTTTTGTGACCTTGATTCTTGAATTGGATTTATATATATTGATGTATTTATATCTCCAAACAAGTACATATCTCTAAATAGTTCTGGGAAAGTACACATTCTTGGTAAGCTTGATACAAAAAAGCTTCTCGCATATCTTGTAACATTAGATATTATTTCTAAATGATCTATATTGCTTGAATCTATTCCAGATGGTGCTATTAATTCTTTTATAGTTTTCTTCTTTAATATTTTGAATTCTTCTGGTTTTGTATAATCGCTTTGTTGTCTTTGTATAAATTCGTCTTGTTTTTTGTTCTTTTTACTCATCCTCTTTTTGTACCTCCTTCTTCTACTTCTTGTTTCTTTGGTCTTCCTTTTCTTTTTGCTTTATCTTGATTTACTTTTTCTATTGCATTTTGTGCAATTTCTTTTCCAACAATATTTTTATTTTGTTCAATAATCATTTTAGCCATTTGATCAATTAAATCTTCCATAGAGTCTTGTTTTTTCTCTAAAGCTTTTTGTTTATCTGATTTTGCTTCCATAACTTTTTGATTTGCTTTATCAAAAGCTTCTTTTTCAATTTGCTCATTTAATGCTTTCATCTTTTTGTCAAGTACATCTGGTGCTGTTGAGTATAATTCATCGTAACCTGCTTGAATTGCTTTATCTACCCCGTAAACCTCAGCATCATCGCGGTTATATGCTACATATAATAAGTCAGCTAACGCATTTGAATCTAGTATTTTACCATTTACTCCACATACTCCTAATGTTCTAACAATTGATTGTGCTCTGGTATATAATTCTGAAAACGCTAAACTTGTAATTTCTTTTTTGTCAAAGTTGTTTTCTCCTAGTTCATCAGCATAATATGGAATAACTACATAGTATTTTTGATTTAATACATTTTTATTTAAGCTCATCTTTTCTGTTGTATAAATAATATCTTTTCCATATTCATATAAGTTTGTTGTTTTAGTTAATTCAAAAAAAGCTGCCTTTAATTCATCTTCTGAATAGTTGTCTGAATTTACCATTTGTTGATATTTTCTTTTTTCTTTTTCTAACTCAGCTTCTATTCCTTGTACTTTCGCGCGATATGTTTGTATACTATTTTCTAGATTAATTGTTCTTGTTTGTGTATATATTTGAACTGGATGTCTTAATGTATTTAAGAATTGAATAAATCCTTCTTCAACTGAATTTTTTTCAACTTCTGACATAAGGTCATAATTTACACCTTGGCATTCTACAACCATTATATATTTAATTCCATTTTGAGTTATTATCATATTGTCTTCGATTTTATCAAATTCCATAAAATCAAATACTGATTCAGTACTATATGATTTTGTTCCTTTGCCTTTTTTATTTCCTGTACCAGCTATTATTTCATCATTTTTTTCATCCTTCTTTTTTCCTTTTGACTTTATATATAAAATTCCAAGGACTAATAATAACATTACCATTATGCCTAAGATAACGGTCAAAATCATTGTAATCATATTTATACTATTCATCATTTTTGCCCTCCTTATATACATATATCTTCTTGCCTTTTGTTTTAAAAAGTATTGCTCTTTTTATAACATCATCTACTGCTTCTCCACCAGTCTTTTTACTAAATTCAAATTTTGCTATTTCTGGTACTTTTAATGTTCCTACTCCAAAACCAATTAAAGAAAATAATGCTACAATTATAATTCCAACCATAGTTAAGTTAAACATTTTTAGTATAAAATAGAAAAGTAATCCTATTCCTGCTGCTACAGCTGAATATATTAGGCTTTTAGTCGTAAATATAAATAAGATTCTGTTTTCGCCTTTTACATTTCTGGGTAAATTATATGTTCCCATTATGTTTCCTCCTTCGTTTACATATATATTTTCACTTAATTTATATTATAGCAAAAAACCTCGAAAAATGTAAATATAAAATAAAAAAAAAGTGCATTTTATATGCACTTTTAATATAACTGTAATATGTTTGTAATATTAGCTACCTAATTTAAATGAAGCTATTGCTTTTACAATTCCTGATGCTCCTAAAAGTAAAACTATACCAACAAGATATGGAATCATTGTTTTTTTGTATTCTGCTTTTTCTGAAGCACTTCCCATCATATATTTAATACCTAAAACTAATAAGACAATTACAGCAACAATTATACCTATAGTAGATAGTATGTTAGCTATTTGTCCACCGATTGTAGATATACTTCCTGTATCTACATTGTTTCCTTGCTCCATGTTACCAATTATTGCATTTGGATCAACTGCAAAAACTGTTGTAGAAATTGTAAATAACATCATAGCTGCAATTAATAATACACTAATAGCTTTAATGGTTTTGTTCATATATTTTCCTCCTTTATCTTCATATTTATTATAAATGTTCCATTTAAAATGAAACAATTTTAAAATCATGCATTATTTAATATTGTTATAACCAATTTCCAAATTCCGAATGCTCCAAATATTACTATACATCCTGCAACATAAGGAATTAATGAATCTTTTATTTTAGCTTTTTGTTCTACACTTCCAACCATAAATTGTATACCAAGTACAGCTCCCACAATAACTGCAGCAACAGTACCAATTGTTAGTAATGAGTTAAATAATAAATCTGAACCCTCTTTCAATTTAGTGTCATTTATTTCGTTTGAAGACCCTTTTCCAGTGTTTACAAAGTTATCTGCTCCATCAATTATATTATCACATGCTTTAACACTAATTAAACTAGTACAGCACATAGATAAAACTATAATTGCTAAAATTAAAATTATTTTTTTTACCATAATCAATTCCTTTTTTATTATAACTAATTATTTTGTTTAATCACCTGGTGCAGTTGTTGTTCTTCTGCCAGCTCCATGGCCTGATGATTGACCTCCACCACCTGTCATTTGACTTGGTTCAACTATTTCACTAGTTATATCAGTAGTTAGATTATAAATAATTTGTACAAAGCTACATACTGAAATTAAAAGTACAAGTCCTATTATGTAACTAAACATTGTTTTTTTGTATTCTGCTTTTTCTTGTACAGTTCCTACCATATATTTTATACCTATTACTATTAAAGTAATTACTCCAACAACTATTCCAATTACAGTGATTACATTTAATATATTACCTGCTTTTTGAGCAGCTTTTGTACCGATCGTGCCACTTGGTCTATAAGCATCAGCATTTTCTAGTGGGCCACTTGCCATAACAAAAGTTGGTATTAAAATCATAACTACTAATAATATTATTGTTACTAAACTTAAAACCTTTTTATTTTTCATCAAAAATCTCCTACAAATAGGTATTTTTTACATTATAACTTATTTTTTTTATTTTTTCAAGTATTAATATAACATATCTTTTCATATTTTTCTTTATTTTAATAAAAATGTAATATAAATGTAATGTTTTTGTAATATTTTCTCAATAAATACAAGGGATTCTCTTTTACAGAGTACCCCTTGTATTTATTATTATATATACTTATAAAGGTAATATTTATCCCTTTGCTAGGCTCATTATTCTTGCATTTCTTTTTGGCGATTTAATTTCAATGCTATAATACTTAGCAATTAATTCATCTAATTCCACGCTAATTTGATATGTAATATTATAATCCTCATCATTAATAATACTATCATTTAATCTCTCTCTTAATTTACAAATTTCATCATTTAACATAAAAATCACTCTCCTTTTTTTATTTTTTCTTTTGTATATATTTAAAATACCATATTTTTACATAATAGTCAATTAGTTTTTGTTTATTTTCGGTACTTTGGCGTATTTTCGTTCAACATTTTTCTACATCATTTTACAATATTCTACATTATTTTTACTAATCTGTTAAATTACTCTTTTTTTCCACAATTCTATACATTTAAAATTTTTATTTTATTAGTAACAAAAAATCTCTCTAATATATAGAGAGACCTTTTTTATTTATTTGGTTCAATTATAGATACAACTTTATTTTCATTTTTAAATATAATTCTTAAAATATCCTGATCATATTCTTTTGTAACTGTTTCAAATTCTTCAATATAATCAAAACTTTGAACTTCTTTCATCGTATCTGCTAAAAACATTCTTCCAATATTAGCAACATTATTATATTCTATAACATATTCGCCGTACAATTTTCTTCTTGCTCTTTCAAATTCTTCATCTTCTAATCCGTTTTGCTTTAGTAATTCCACTTTTTCAACTATTTTTTCAATTATCTTTTTTGGTTCTTTTGACACACCAGATATCAAGACATGTGCATATTGACTACTAAATTCATAATCAAAATCTGGTTGCGCTAGTAATAAGCCGTTCTCATATAATTCTTTATATAGCTCAGAGCTTTTTCCAATTATAATATTTAATAATATTTCAATAGCTATATGTTTCTTTACAACATCTTTTTCATTATTTTCTATATCTTTGTATCCCATCATAAATATAGGTGTACTTACTTCCATTTGTGATGTTTTTTCTGGCATATTTATTTTATTTTCTTTTTCAGTATATATTCTTTTTATATCTGATTGATTTGTTTTTGGTAATAAACGCTTTTTTATTTCTTCTAATAGTTTTTCTGGTTCAAAATCTCCACATACTACCATTGTCATATTTGATGGATGATAAAAAGTATTGTAACATTTATATAATACATCTGGATTTATTTTGCTAATTGATTCTACTGTTCCAGCTATATCTATTTTTATTGGATTTTCTTTATACATACAATCTAAAGTATTCATATACAATTGCCATCCAGGATCATCATCATACATTTTTATTTCTTGTCCTATTATTCCTTTTTCTTTTTCTACATTTTCATCTGTAAAATATGGATGTTGTACATAGTCCATAAGCTCGTTTAGTCCTTCTTCAAAATGATCTGTACATTCAAATAAATATGCTGTATGGTCATTTGTTGTGTATGCATTTGCATCAAGTCCAAGTGCCATTAATGTATCTAAACTATTTGTTCCATCTGGTTGTTCAAACATTTTATGTTCAAGAAAATGTGCTACTCCATCTGGTATATACACTTCTTCTCCTGTTTGTGGCATTATAAAATGATTGTCTATTGAGCCAAAATGTGTGCCCCATATTATATATTTCTTTTTTGTATGTTGCTTTGGTATTATAATTACTTTCATACCGTTTTCAAGCTTTTCAATATAAGCTTTTTCTTTAATCTTTGAGCTTTCTACAATTTTCATTTTTTTATTCCTTTCTAATCTTTTAAAAAATATATTGTATTTATAACTACATTTTGTGCTAATTGAATAATCTGCTCTTTATTTACAGCTTTTATCTTTTCCATATATTCTTTTAATTCTACGAATCTATTAGCTAATTCTTGTCCATAATAGTATGTTATTTCTGTATCTTGTTCTTCTGATATTCCTTCTATAGATGCTAATATTAATTCTTTGCTATCTTTAATATCTTTGTCAGTAAAATTGCCATTTTTCATATCTTCTAACTGTTGTTTAATTGTATCTAATGCCCTTTGATAATTTTGTATTTCAATTCCAGCTCGAATAAATATACAATTTTTAGTTCTATTATAGTTTGAACCTGCTGTGTATGCTAAACTTGCTTTTTCACGTACATTTTGGAATAATTTCGAATTAGCTCCCCCTCCAAGTATTGCATTATATACAGATGCAATAAATCTACTATCTTCAGCTATTTCATTTATATTTAGTCCCATTACAAGTTTTCCTTGTGTAATTTGCATACTTTCGTTTATTATATTTGGTTCTTTATTCTCAATTTGTTCTGTTGTTTCATTGTTTATTACATATTCTGGTTTTCTATCATTTAGTTTTTTTATATTTTCATTTTGTTCCACAATTTGTTTTACTTGTTCTTTATTTATAGTTCCAGAATAAAATATATCTATTTTACAGTTATTTATTAATTTTTTATAATAGTCATATAGTTCTTTAGGTGTAATTTTTTCTAATTCTTCTATATATCCGTACTTATACAGACCATAAGGTTTATTTTTGAACATTTCCTCTATACACCTATCATAAGCATATTTAGCTTTATTATCTATTTTTGCTTCAATAATTTGTTTTAAATTTTTCTTTTCTCCTTCAACATATTCTTGTTTAAATCTTCCATTTTCTATCAATGGATTGAATATTATATCTGTTAAAATATCTATAGCTTCTTTTAGTATATTTTCCGCAGATGGTAAAAACTCTTCACTTAAAGTTTCTAAATAAAATTTCATTATGTGGTTATCACCTGTTTTTTCAACTCCACAGTCAAAACTAGCTCCATATAGCATTTCTAATTTTTTACTAATTAAGTCTTGCGATGAAATATTTTTAGTGCCTCTTCTTAGCACTGCTGTTAGTAGAGCGTCAAGTGTCACATTTTCTTTTTTTAGTGGTGTTGCCAAGAATACTGCACTTAAATTTGTTTTATAGTTTTCAGTATAAATTTGATGTAAAGTTATACCTTGTTTTATTTCTTCTTTTTGATAATTCATTATTTTTCCTCTTTCCTTTTTAAACTCATGTATATTATAATCTAATCTTGGAAAATTATTCAAGGGTATTGTACACATTTGTTATTTAACGTGTGTTAGTATATATTGTTTTTACATACAAATAAAAAATCCAGAAGAATTAACTTCCAGATTTTTTATTATATGTCAAACTAATTAGAATAATTCTTCATATTTTCAAAATTATTGTAATAGTTTTTTAGCAACTTCATTTATTGTTTTTCCATCTGCTGATGCACCTAATTTTTCTTTTGCTATTTTCATTACTAAACCCATTTCTTTCATAGATGTTGCACCTAGTTCAGTAATTATTTCTTTTACTCTTTCTTCTATTTCTTCAACTGATAGTTGTTCTGGCAAGTATTCTTCTAATATATTGATTTCCTCATTTATTTGATCTAATAAGTCTTGTCTTCCACTTTTTTCATAATCAGCTATTGAATCTTTTCTTTTTTTGGTTTCTTTTGCAATTATTTCAATTATTTGATCATCTGTAACTTCTATTTGTTTGTCTTTTTCAACTTGTAAAATAGCTGCTCTAACCATTTGTATAACATTTTTTCTAATTACATTTTTTTCTTTCATAGAATTTTTCAAATCTTCTAACAATTTTTCTTTTAACATACCTTTTCCTCCTTTTATAAATTATAAACAAAAATGGATTGAAAATTTAATAACTTTCAACCCATTTCTTATTTTTTAAAATTTTCTTTTTCTTGCTGCCTCTGATTTTTTCTTTCTTTTTACACTTGGTTTTTCATAGTGCTCTCTTTTTCTTACTTCTTGTAATACTCCATTTCTAGCACATTGTCTTTTAAACCTTTTTAAGGCATCTTCTATATTTCCGTTATTAACTTTAACCTCTGACATTTTTTGTTCCCCTCCCTTCAGTAGTTACACTCTTACGTGTGGGATTTTAACTGAAAATTATTATTTATACGTTAATTATTATAACTGTATTGGGTAAATTTGTCAATATTTATATACAATTTTCTAGAAAATTACTTATCAAAATCGAACAAGTCGCCTAAAGGTTGTGCTTCATTTACTCTTTTAATTGCTTCAGCAAATAATGGAGCAATTGATAGTACTTTAATTTTATCTATTTGTTTTTCTTTTGTTAGTGGTACTGTGTTAGTTGTTACTAATTCTTTTATCGGAGAGTTTTGAATTCTTTCTATTGCAGGTCCGCATAAAATTCCATGTGTACATGCTGCATATATTTCTTTTGCTCCATGGTCTTTTAATATTTTAGCTGCTTCAACCATTGTTCCTGCTGTACTTACCTCATCATCAAATATTAGTGCTGTTTTACCTTTTACATCTCCTATAATATTAGCAGCAACTGCCTTATCGTCATTTCCAGCTCTTCTTTTATCTATTAAAGTCATTGGACACTTAAAATATGTAGAATATTTATATGCTTTTTTTGAACTTCCTGCATCTGTTGCAACAACAACTTTATTTTCTATGTCTTTGTCATCAAAGTATTTTTGTAATAAGTGTTGACCTGTTATTTTATCACATGGAATATTAAAATATGCTTGAATTGCAGGATTGTGTAAGTCACATGTAATCACTCTGCTTGCTCCAGCAGCCTCTAAAAGTTCTGCAAATAATCTTGCTGTTACCGGAACTCTTGGTTGATCTTTTTTGTCTGATCTTGAATATATGAAATATGGTAGCACTACATTTATTCTATGTGCTGATGCTCTTTTAGCTGCATCTATCATAATAAGTAATTCCATAATTCTTTCATTAACTGGTGGTTCTGTTGTTTGTATTAAATAAATATCTTGTTCTCTAACAGTTTCCTTAAATTGTACAAAATTATTATCATTAGCAAATTTGTAGCATTCCACTCTTCCCATTTTTAAACTCAATGTGTCACATATTTCTTTTGTAAATTCTTCTGCTGTTGGACATGCAAATATTTTAATATCTTTCATTTTTTTCTCTCCTTATATTATTTTTTATGTTATATAAAATGGCAAAAGTGCCAGTTAGGAAATTTCTTTCCATGCTGTCACTTCTCCATTCTTTAAACTCTTTTGTACATCTATTACTCTTTGGTTTGCTGAACCTCTCCAGTCTAGTGTTGGATTATGTAGTTCATCTACATATTGTCCATCTACTAAGACATCTAAATATTTTACCACTTCTTTATCCTTCAAATCTCTATCAAATTTGAATCCAGTCCATGCCCATAGATTTTTGTCAGGATATTGCTCTTTAAATACTTTTGCTAATTTTGTAGTTCCTTCTATATTGTTTGGGTGCATTGGTTCGCCACCTAAAATTGATAACCCCTCTACATTTTCATTTTTACAAAGTTCCATTATTCTGTCAATTGTTGCATCAGTAAATTCTTTTCCGCCATTAAAGTCATGTGTTTCTGGGTTAAAGCAATTCTTACAATTAAATGCACATCCTTGCATAAATATAGATACTCTTACTCCTGGTCCATCTGCTATATCCATTTTTCTGATTTTGTTATATTTCATAGTTAACAATTCCTTCCTTCTAATGTTTCTTCAATTGTAATTATTTTTCAATTATTCGTCGTCTTTGTTATCAATATGAAGAACCCTCTCCTTTATCTCCTGTGTTCTTCCTTTGTTCCAAAATTGGCTTCCAATATATCCACATGTTCTTCTTGCTACATTTAATGTATTGTGGTCTCTATTTCCACAATTTGGGCAATACCACTCTAGATTCTCATCTATTAAAATTTCTCCATCAAATCCACATTTTTGACAATAGTCTGATTTTGTGTTTAATTCTGCATACATAATATTATCATAAATAAAATGAATTATTTGTAGTACAACTTCTAAGTTGTTTTGTAAGTTTGGTGTTTCTACATAAGATATAGCTCCACCTGGGCTTAATTTTTGGAATTTGCTTTCTAATTTTAATTTAGAGAATGCATCAATATCCTCAAATACAGGTACGTGGTATGAATTTGTAATATAGCTTCTGTCTGTAATTCCTTCAATTGTTCCAAATCTTTTTTTCAAACATTTTGCAAATTTATATGTTGTAGATTCGATTGGTGTGCCATAAACACTGTAATCAATTTTCTCTGCTTCTTTCCATTCTTTACATTTATCATTTAATTTTTGCATTACTTTCAAAGCAAATTCTTCACCTATTCCATTATCTGTATGGCTGTTACCTGTCATATATTTTACACATTCATACAATCCTGCATATCCAAGTGAAATTGTTGAATAACCATCATGTAATAATTTGTGAATGCTCTCACCTTTTTTAAGTCTTGCTAAAGCACCATGTTGCCATAGAATTGGTGCAACATCACTTGTTACCTTACTTAATCTTTCATGTCTTATTTGTAGTGCTTTATGACATAATTCAAGTCTTTCATCAAATATTTTCCAGAATTTTTCTTCATCTTGTTTTGATGATAATGCAACATCAACTAAATTGATAGTTACAACACCTTGGTTAAATCTTCCATAATATTTTGGTTTATTTGTTTCTGGATCTACATAAGGTGTTAAGAATGATCTACATCCCATACATGGGTAGCAGTTTCCATTTCCATTTTTATCTATTTTAAGTTCCTTCATTTTCTTTTCAGAAATATAGTCTGGAACTAATCTTTTTGCAGTACATTTAGCTGCAAGTTCTGTTAAGTACCAATATTTACTATCTTTATGAATATTGTCTTCTTCTAATACATAAAGAAGTTTAGGGAATGCTGGTGTAATATATACACCTTTTTCGTTTTTAAATCCTTCTATTCTTTGTTTTAAGAATTCTTCAATTATCATTGCAAGTTCTTGTTTATATTCATCCGTTTCGCCTAAGTACATGCAAACTGATAAGAATGGTGCTTGGCCATTTGTATTTGTCATTGAATTTACTTGATAGTTAAATGTTTGAACACCATCAGAGATTTCCTTTTTAGTGTCTTGTTCTGCATATTCTTTACATTGTTTCTCACTTAACCCTCTTTGTTTATATTTTTTATAGTATCTATCATAACTACTTCTTACAAATGGTGCTAAATGTGTTATAGATACTGTTGCTCCACCATAAGTAGATGAGGTAACACCTAATATAATTTGTGTAGCAATTGTCATGGCTGTTAAAAATCTATGTGGTTTTTCAATCATAACTCCATTCATTATTGTTCCATTTTGTAACATGTCTTCTAAGTTTATTAATTCACAATTTGTTAGTGCATTTTGGGCAAAATAATCTGCATCGTGAAAGTGAATAATTCCTTCATCATGTGCTTTTACTACATCTTCTGGTAATAAAAATCTTCTAGTAATATCTGTACTTGTAATTCCTGCTAAGTAATCTCTTTGAGTGGTAACAACTCTAGCATTTTTGTTTGAATTTTCATTATTCCAATAATCACTTTCTCCATCAATTAGCTCTTTTATTGATTGATCTGTTGTATTTGATTTTCTTACTAGTTCTCTTGTATAACGATATGTAATATATTTTTTAGCTAAAATGTATTTTCCAAAAGTCATTAATTGTTCTTCTATAATATCTTGTATATCTTCTACTAGAATTCTCTTTTTATCTAGTTCTTCTATATAGCTGATAATTTGATTTATTTCCTCTTTAGTTGCTCTTTCTCTTGGCTTTACCTCTTTATTTGCTTTTTCTATTGCTATTTTTATTTTTGATTGGTCAAAGTCTACTACTTTTCCGTCCCTTTTGATTACTTGCATTTTTCTTTCCCCCTATATGTTGTGTCTTCTCTACTTAAGTTACATATTAAATATAATTTAATATGTAACTATTAGTTTTTTCTTTTGTACCTTTATATTAACCCACTAAAAAGATAATGTCAAACGCATATTGTTTATGTTACCATTTAAGATTTCGCTTGATATATAGCGCCTTTCATCCGTTTGCCTTTTAGTTTGTTTTTTGCTTTTCAGTCAATTTGTCACTTGTAAAATCTCAAATTTTACGGTTTTTCTGTTTTGTTTAAAATATATTACAATTTTGTTACATTTTAATAAAAAATGTTGATTTTCAAGCATTTTCATTAATATCTTTTTAAGATTAATATTATAATTTCCTTGATATTTCAATATAATTTCTTTATTTATTTTCAAAAAAATGTCAAAAAATATTTTCTTTCTATTTTTCTACCTTTTAAAAAATGATTTTTTTGTTTTTTCTTATTTTAAATGTTTTTTAAAAAGCGTTTTTATATATTTTTCTTTTATTTTCAGCACTTTTATATTTTTTTATTTTTATTTTTTTGCAATAAAAAACTCATTTTATTAAAAATGAGTTTTTTGTTTTTTGTTATTTTCACATATTTTATTTTTATTTTTCGGTTTTATTTTTTGTGATTGTCTTTTTGTTGTAGTTATTTTTCTAGTTTTTTAATGTTTACTAAGAAAATTATATCTTCAATTACATCTAATACTGAATAAACTAAAATTACTATTCCAATTGTTACAACAATTACATTTGATACAAAGATTGTATATATTCCACATATAATCATTATAATAGAAATTAGTAAACTATATATCCAAACTGGTGATTGTACTAATTTTAATTTAAATGATAGACTTAATCTTATTATTCCCGTATAAACTATCCATATTCCTATTAAAACTCTAAATATTGTTTCAATTTGACTTTTGTAAACTATAGCTATTATTCCAATAATAATTGCTATTATTCCATAAGCTATGTCATAGTTATAAAAACTGTATTTTCCTCTTGTTGTGCAATAATCCACTAGTTTATATAGTCCTACTACTATAAATAATATTCCTACAATTAGTGATACTGCTTTTGTACTTCCTTCCGGGTTAACAATTAGAAGTATTCCAAGTATTGCAAATATTAGTGATGTTAGCAAAGATGTCCATCCTGTTCTTTTAAATATTTTTTCAAGATATTCCATATTTGTTTCTCCTTTCATTTTTATTTATATTACTATATTTATCATTAAATTTAGTTTTTTTCAAGACTAATTATTTTCTTTTTCATCGCTTTGTTTTAATGGATCTGTAATTAAAATAAATTTAACATATCACATTTTTACTATTTTTAATCTTTTTTTACTATAAATATCCAGTAATTTTTCTTGTGTCCAAATCTTTCAACTTCTCTTTTTTCAATTTTTAAAATTTGATAATCCTTAAAATATTTGTTTAATTCTTTGTCGTCAAATAAATGTATATATTTGCCTTTATTAAAATAAAAATTTTCTTCCAGCCTTATAGCAGTATCCTTTATAACATCATACCCCTCTAATCCATTTACACTTCCAACAAATAATCCACCATTTTTTAAAACTCTATGTATTTCACTCATCAATTGGGCTGTTTTTTCCTCAGAAAAATAGTGTATTGCCAAGCTTGAAAAAACCAAGTCAAAACTGTTATTGTCATACTTTAACGGCATACTCATATCTACTTTTTCAACATTTGGGTTGAATTTTTTTACTTCATTTAATGCAATATCTGAAATATCTGTTGATATAACTTTATATCCATATTCAATTAATCTTTTAGAATATTGTCCTATACCACATCCCAATTCTAAGCAAATACCTTTATTATTAAAATAGTTTTTATATTCATCTATCCACATATCTATACTTAACTGTCTATTTATATGTTCTTTCCAATATAAATCATTTTCAAAATATTTATCATCAATCATAAATTCTCCATCTCAATATCCACAATTTTTTCCTACATGTGTATTATATCATAAATTATAAAATGCACACAATAAAAGACGGAGTTTTTAATCTCCGCCTTAAATTTATTTACCTAATTTTTGAATAGCTTTTTCTGCAAAGCTGTTGTTAATTACTTTTCCGTAGTCAGCTTCTTTTTCAAGTTCTCCCGCTTCTTTCATAACCTTTTGAAGTAATGCAAATGATTCTTGCTTTAATACTGGATTATCTCTCCAAGCATCAATATCTATATAACTTTGTAAAGCTGCTTCTAACATAGTTAAATCAGTATCTGGAAAAAAGTCTACTATTGCTTCTGCTATCTCTTTAGCACTATGTGATTTTACCCATTGTTCTCCTTTGTATATTGCATTTGTAAATCCTTGAATTATATTAGGATTTTTTTCGATATAACTTTTCTTAGCAAAATATGCTGTATATGGAATTTCTCCTGATGCTTCTCCAACAGATGCAACAATATATCCTTTACCTGCTTTCTCTGTTGCTGAAGCAGTTGGTTCAAATAATGTTACATATTCAGCATTTCCACCTGCAAAAGCTCCTGCCATTAAGTCGAATTTAATGCTATCATCTAATACTAAATCTTTTTTAGGATCTAGACCATTTTGTTTAAGCACATATTCAAAAGTCATGTATGGTACTCCACCTTTTCTACCAGGAATAACAGTTTTTCCTTTTAAATCTTGCCAACTAAAATTATCTGTTTTTTCTTTGCTAACTAAAAATGAGCCGTCTTTTTGAGTCATTTGTGCAAATACTTGTGTATAATCTTCTTTTCCTTCATTATATACATATATTGAAGCTTCTGGTCCTGCAAAGCCTATGTCACTTTGGTTTGCTAAAACTGCGGTCATTACTTTATCAGCTCCTTGACCTGTTGTTAATTCTATTTCTAAACCTTCCTCTGCAAAATAACCTTTTGAGATTGCCACATATTGTGGAGCATAAAATACAGAACGTGTTACTTCGTTTACACGAATTTTTTGTAATTCCGCTGTTTCTGTATTTCTATTAAGTAATATATAAGTAGCTATTCCTGCTGCTACTATTATAATAACTAATACAATAATCAAATACTTTTTCAAGTTTTTCATTCCTTTCTAATCTATTCATGCCAAAGGAGATTTTAAGTATTTTGGCATGTTATTTAACTTTTCTTGTTACTTATAATACTTTTCTCCTATAAGTAACATTTTTATCTGTTATTTTTAAGTTCTTTTAGACATTTTTTTCATAACAATTTTTTCTGAAAGTACTATTGCCTCATAAATAATTGCAGCAACTATTGCAAGAATAATTACCCCTGTCATTACTAAGTCTAGTTGAAATACCTGACCACCATATACAATTAGGTACCCTAAGCCTGCTTTTGATACCAAGAATTCTCCTGTTATCACGCCTACCAAAGATAGGCCTATATTTACCTTTAATGAGTTGAAAAATGTAGATATGTTTGCAGGTATTACTATTTTTGTTAATATTTGAAATTTACTTGCATTAAATGTTTGTGCCATTTTTATTAGTTCTTTGTCTGTATTTAAAAATCCATTTAGAATTTCTAATATAGTTACAATTAGTGAAATGGCAAGGCCCATTGTTATAATTGCTCCCATTCCTGCACCTACCCAGATGATTATAACTGGTCCGCAAAGCTACTTTGGGCAAACTGTTTAATACAACTAAATATGGTTCTGATACCTTCGAAAAAAATGGAGACCACCATAGCAAAATTGCTATAAATACACCTAGTATAACTCCTGAAACAAACCCTATTAGTGTTTCTGTAAGTGTTACTCCTAAGTGTGTTAGCAGTCCATTAGCTGATAAATTTAAAAAGGTATTTAATATTCTTGAAGGTTGACTTGTAATAAAACTATCTATTATTCCTTTATTAGCAAGTAATTCCCATCCTATTATAAATATAATCAAGATAAGTAATTGAGTTAAAATAACAGATATTTTATTTTTTCTTATTTTTCTTAGGTATTTTTTTCTGTCCTCAGACATATTTTTATCATACATGTACATCAAGCTCCTTCCATATTGCATCAAAGTACTTACTAAATTTAGGGCTTTCACGGCAGTTGATTGGATTTCTATTTTCCATTTCAAAATCAATAGTATGAATGTTTTTTACTGTTGCTGGTCTTTTGGTTAACACTACTATTCTATCACTCATACTAATTGCCTCTGATATATCATGTGTCACTATAATAGCTGTAATATTTTCATTTTTTAATATTTGAAAAATATCATTTGTAACCATAATTCTAGTTTGATAGTCTAACGCTGAAAATGCTTCGTCTAATAACAAGATTTTTGGCTTAATAGCTAAAGTTCTTATCAGCGCTGCCCTTTGCCTCATTCCTCCAGATAACTGATTTGGGTATTTGTCTTTAAATTCATATAGACCATATTTTTTAAGTAATTCTATTACATAAGCTTCATTTTCTTTTGTCTTTTTTCTTCTTATTTCTAAGCCAAATGTAATATTATCATAAATGTTTCTCCATTCTAAAAGACTATCCTTTTGCAGCATATAGCCAAGACCACCATCAATTTGTATATCTCCAGAAGTTTTAGGCTCTAAGCCTGATATTATAGAAAGTAATGTAGATTTACCACACCCGCTTGGTCCAATTATGCTAACAAATTCTCCCTCATTCACACTAAATGAAATATTAGACAAAGCTTCTACTTCACCATTTTTCGCTTGGTACTTTTTGCTTACATTCTTTAGTTTCAATACTTCCTTCATAAGTACCTCCTAATTCAAATTTATCATAATACATCTTATGAAGGTATACATAATTTAGTGAATTAAATTCTAAATATTTGACCGTGGGTATATTAAATTTGCGTTTTGTATACGGTTTAGCCTTACTATATTTGCTATTGTTGTGTTGTATCTTCTTGCAATTGACCATAATGTATCTCCTCTTCTCACTGTGTATAACCTATGTCCGCAATCATGTTTACAGTTACTATTTACAACTAGCTTTTGGCCGTGGATAAATTAAATTCACATTTTGTATATTGTTTTCTTGTGCAATTTTGCTAACTGTTGTATTAAACATTTGAGCTATTTCAGATAATGTATCTCCACTTTTAACGGTATAAATTGTTGTATTACTTGTATTTTCTCCTTTAACAGGAACTATTAAATAATTTCCTGCATATATCAAGTTTGGATTCTGAATATTATTTAACCTTACAAGCTCTGCAACTGTTGTGTTGTATTTTATAGCTAGCTGAGATAATGTATCTCCCCATTTTATTTTTATTTTCTTAGTTGTTTTGTTGTCTTCATCATCTTGTTTCGGCTTTTCTGTTTCTGGAATTTCTGTACTTTCTGACATAAAAATTTCCTTTGTAAACTTATCTCTATCAACATGATTTGAAATCCCAGCTACTCTACCCACGTCTGTGTATTGCCAACCTGCCCAGCTATTCCATGTTCCACTATTCTCAGGTTCATATACTTCATATTGCGCAATCCATAAAGGATATTTTGTTACTTCTCCTTCCCAAATACGACTTGCTGTATAGGCATTACTGTATAGTACAACTTCTTTTTTTGTCAGTTCTTCTAGCTTTTTCATAAAAGCCAAGCCTATTGTATTTATCTCTCTTTTATTCAAATTTCCAAAGCTTTCAAAATCCATTGCAAGTCTACAATCTGCTACTTTTCCTGATATTACTGAAGCAAAAAACTGTGCTTCTTTTTCTGCTTGATTTACACTTCTTGCTGTTACATAATGGTAAAATCCAATTTTTAATCCTGCATCTCTTGCCCTTTTATAGTTTTGTTCAAATTTTGAATCTATGTAATTTGTACCTTCACTAGATTTCATATATACAATTTCTATTCCATCGTTTTTTACTTTTTCAAAATCAATATTTCCTTGATATCCACTTACATCAATTCCGTTGTATATTTCATTACTTGATGGCCCAAATGCTAACACTTTTGTTGGCATTGTGTATATTGTTGCAACTGTTAGCATTATTACAATAGATAATAATTTCAATATTTTTTTCATATTATTCACCTCATATCACTTCATATTGCAGTAACTTTATTTTGTTTGAAATATATTTTTCGTTATTATCTATTGGTTTGCTTAAATCTGTACTTAGATATTTTTTATTATCATCTGCAAATACTGTTACTACTGGTCCTTTTATATTTTTTTGAAGTAGTACACTTCCTAAAAAGTTTGCACCTGATGAAATTCCTACTCCTATTCCTAGTTCTGATGCCAATTTTCTTGACATATTTATACTGTCTTCATCATTTACTAAAAATACTTTATCTATTTCATTTTTGTCTAATAAGGCTGGAATAAAGTCATCTCCTATTCCTTCTATCTTGTGTTGTTTAATTATTCTGTTTTTAGAAATCAACGGCATACATTCTGGTTCAATTGCAGTTACAGTTATTTCTGGATATCTTCTCCTTAACTTTCTTCCTATTCCCATCAAAGTTCCACCTGTGCCAACTCCTGAAGCAAAACCTACGATGTCTTCTGAAACCTGATTTAAAATTTCCTGACCTGTTGTTTCATATTGTGCTAGAACATTGTCCATATTAGCAAATTGATTTGCTAAAAATCCATTTACTTTCTTAGCTAAAATTCTTGACTCTTGAATACATTTTCTAAAACCTCCCTGTTGTTTAGAAAATGTTATAACTTTTGCACCATAGCTTTGCATAATTTGCACTCGTTCTTTACTAGCCCAATCTAGAATAAAAATATATACTTGATGATGATAGTATTTGCCCAGTGCGGCTAAAGAAATTCCAGTATTTCCACTTGTCGCCTCTATTATTGGCATACCATCTTTTAATTCTCCTCTTTCTTTTGCTTTTGTTATTATGTAATATGCTGCTCTATCTTTTATACTTCCTGTTAAATTATAGCTTTCTAGTTTTGTGTATATATAATTTGTTTTGCCTTCGTACTCATATTTTATTTTTATTAAAGGTGTATTTCCTATTGTTTTAATCATATCCACCACTCCTCACTTTATGTTTTATATATTTTATACAGTTTGTGGTGGAATGGTTAATGGAAAATTATTTAATTTGTTTAATATGATGCAAGTAAAATCTATTCTTTCTTTTGTAAATTTCTATTACATCTATTCTTATATATTGGTCTTCTAACTTATGTGAATATATGTAATATCTTGTTGCGTTCCATATATGCTTTTGTTTTCTTTCATTCACTGCTTCACATGGCATTCCATAGTGAAAGTTTTGCCTTGTTTTTACTTCAATAAATACATACTCGTTTTTTACTTTTGCAATAATGTCTATTTCTCCTTGTTTACATTCAAAGTTTCTGTCTATAATTTCATACCCCTGTTTTTGTAAATAATCTGCTGCAAAATCTTCTCCCTCTTTTCCTAATTCTTGCCTTTGATTTATCATAATATCATTCCTTTTTTATATATTTATTTCCTGCTACACATTTTATATATCCATCTAATTCGAGCATAAATAATATTTGCATTATTTCAGATATTTTTTTACCTGTCATTTTGCATATTTCATTTGCTGAAATCGGTTGCGTGTTTATTAAGTTATATATTTCTTCATATTCTTTTGATATTGTAATTTTCGGTTGTAAATCATAATATTGCAATATGTCGTCTGGTTCCATTACTAAGTTTGCTCCATTTTGTATTAGCCAGTTTGTACTATACCCTTCTGGCTCATCTAATCTATTTGGTATACAAAACACTTCTTTTCCTTGAAGTCTTGCATGTTTTGCTGTAATTGTACTTCCACCTCTATATGGTGCTTCAACTACTAATACGCCTAGAGCTAGCCCACTTATTATACGATTTCTTGCTGGAAAATTTGCCATATCTTTTTCCTCATCTGGATGATATTCTGATACAACACATCCACAATTCTGTATTATTTTGTGGAATAACCACTCATTTTCTTCAGGATATATGTGTTTAAATCCACTTCCTATTACCGCTATTGTTTTGCCTAGTTCTTCCATGGAATTTATATGTGCTACAGTGTCTATTCCAATTGCTAATCCACTTACAATACACAATCCTTTTTGTGATAATTTTTTTGCAAATTTTGCAGAATATTTTTTGCCATATTCTGTATATTTTCTTGTTCCTACTATTGCTATTGAATTTGAGTTTAATAATTCATAATTTCCTTCTACATAAAGTTTTGATGGTGGGTTGTGGATGTTTAACAAACGTTTGGGATAAAATTTATTTGTTTTAGATAAAATTTTCATATTTCTTTCCTTTAATTCTTCCAATACTTTTTGTCTAGACTTCTGTATTGTATTGCTTCTGCGATGTGTATTTTTTGAATGTTTTCACAATTGTCTAAATCTGCAATTGTTCTTGCTACTTTTAAAATTCTGCCATATGCTCTTGCACTTAGTCCCATTTTCTCGAATGCTGTTTGTAATATTTCCTTCCCTTCACTGTCTAATTTGCAATATTTTGAAATTAGTTTTGGCGTTAGACTAGAGTTTGAATAAATATTTTCTTGTTTATATCTTTCTATTTGAATTTTTCTTGCATCATTTACTCTCTTCTTTATTGTATCTGAACTTTCTGGCATTTCGTCATTTCCTAGCTTTTCATATTTTACAGGACTTACTTCTATTTGTATGTCAATTCTGTCTAATAATGGCCCACTAATTTTGCCCATATATTTTGATATTGCTTGTGGTGTGCATGTACATTCTTTGTCTGCTGAACCATAAAATCCACATGGACATGGATTCATTGATGATACGAACATGAACTCACATGGGTATGTAAAACTTCCATTTACTCTACTTATTGTTACAATTCCATCTTCTAGAGGTCCTCTTAAAACTTCTAATGAATGTTGATTAAATTCTGGTAATTCATCTAAAAATAATACTCCATAATGTGCTAAGCTTATTTCTCCTGGTTTTGGTATTCTCCCTCCACCTACTAATGACACTCCAGATATTGTATGATGTGGTGAGCGAAATGGTCTTGTTGTAATTATTGGTGTATCTTGTTTTAAAATTCCTGCAATACTATGAATTTTGGTAATTTCTAGTGCTTCTTCAAAAGTTAGGTCTGGTAATATTGATGGTATTCTTCTTGCTATCATTGTTTTTCCGTGATCCAGGTGAACCGAATTAAAAGACAATTATGTCCGTCCAGCAGCTGCTATTTCAACTGCTCTTTTTACACTTTCTTGTCCTTTTACATCTGCAAAATCTAATATTTTTTCTTTACCTAATTTCAAACAATCTTCCCAATTTGTTGATAAGCTTTCTATTTTTATATTTCCATTTAAATATTGAACCACTTCTGCTAAATCATTTGCCCCCAGTATTTCCATTCCATCAATTATGGAGGCTTCTTTTTCATTTTGTTTTGGTAAAATTATTTTCTTTATTCCTTGCTTTTTTGCTTCAATACATATTGGTAGTGCTCCATTTATTGGGTTTAAACTACCATTTAATGATAGTTCTCCTATCATTAAAATATCTTCATTTTGAGTTTGTGTTATAGCTTCTAAACCTTTTAAAATTCCTACAGCAATTGGTAGGTCAAATATTGATCCTTCTTTTTTTATATTTGCTGGTGCTAAATTTACAACTATTTTTCTACTAAACAGTTCATAGCCTGAATTTTTTATTGCTGTTCTTACTCTTTCTTTTGCTTCTTTTACGCTCACATCAGGAAGTCCAACAATATCCCATGATGGCATACCACTTGATATGTCAACTTGCACGTCAATTAAAAAGCCTTCTAGTCCGTGCAAGGCCATACTTTTTGTAATTGATAACATTTTTTGAAATCTCCTTTAGAATAAAATTTCTTGAAATAAATTTTTTGATTTAAAATAATATGTTGAAATTATATGTTATTATTTACGTCTTGACAAGTATTTTTTCCATAATTTAGTAATTTTTATTTTTTCGACAAAGTTTTACACCACTTATTTACATTTTGTGGTATACTTATGTCAACCAAGATGTTTTAGTGCGTTTCTTAAGTTATTTTTTATATAGCTTATATAATCTATTTTTTTCATCAAGGTAACAATGATTATATTTTTTTCTATCATTGTTACTTTTTATTTACAATACTGATAGAGGAGAGGGCAATGCCCTCTCCTCTATTATGGAATCACTCTCTATTCTTCTCTCTCCAGAGGCTTTTCAACTTTTCCTCATATTCAACCGGGTAATCCCAATTGCTGAAAGGTACGTAGAAAAACTTCCGACTATAGCCAGCGCTGACCAATGTCTTCTGAACCCCAATATCCGGAATCACATACAAGTCGCTATTTTCGTCAACAAAAGCGATAACACTATTGTTATACGAATACTGCATCTTCTTGTCATCCGTTTCAAGGGCCTTAAGATCAACGACCTCATTCTTGCTGAACTGAGGCCAATAGACCTTCGTCTTTTTCAATCATAATTTACATAACTCATATTATTTTTAATGCTTCTTCGTATTCTTCTCTTCCAAAATCAACTGTTGGAACAATCTCATTATTATTAAACATTTTAATAAATTCATCTATACTAACCCATTTAGCTGCTGTTGCTTCTCCATCAAGAAATGTCAAATCTTCTATATTGATATCTTTTTTAAACAACCATAAGTCTTTAAAATTTTGAGGGATTCTTTCTCGTTTTACTTCTTTTAAAAATATTGCTTCTTCTGGTTTAAATATAACTCCAAGTTCTTCTTTTAACTCTCTTAATATTCCTTCTTTGCTAGTTTCACCTGCTAATATTGAGCCACCATTGCATTCCCACATTCCACCAAATTTTTTATTCGTTGCTCTTTTACTAATCAAAATTTCATTTTTAGAATTTAGTATAATTCCTGTTACAACTATATGATATTCACCCTTTTGCAATATAGTTACATCTCTTATTGCTGTTCTTCCTGTTTTATTTTTATTTTCATCATATATGTCCCATAATTCAGGCATACGTTATTGCTCCTTTTTATCAATATTTATTTTGTGTACTGGAAATTTGCATTCTTTTAATACCTCTTTTAGTACATCTGGTCTCAATGGATATTCATCTATTTTATCTAAATCAATCCACTCATATTGTAAATAATCTTTTCCCTCTATATTTTGTAATGTACTTTCTAATTTTTTATCTTCCTCTTTTACAAATTCTGCTTTGTATATGAACATTATTTCATGATATTTTGCACCTTTCATTTCAAAAAAGTTTTCTACTGTTGATACATATCCTGTTATTTCAATTTCTTTTCCTAGTTCTTCTTGTACTTCTCTTTTTATTGTGTGCTCTGAATTTTCACCGATTTCAACTCTTCCGCCAATCATTGCATAATGATCTGAGTTTACATTTCTGTGTAATAAGATTTTATTATTGTGCATTATAACTACACCAGCTCTTACATTTAATTTGTAACCACCAACATCAATTGTAATATCCATCAATTTCCCCTCCTTTATTATTTTTTACATTATATCATATAAAATAAAAGCCTCATATATTAAATATGAGGTTTTTTTATTATTCTATTGGAATATATTTTTTCTCAGGCAATTCTTTCTTTTCTTCTTTTTTAGGAATTTCTATTGTAAGTGTTCCATTTTTAAACTTAGCTTTAATTTCATTTTCTGTTACGTTTTCACCAACATAAAAGCTTCTTGAACATTCTCCTGAATATCTTTCTTTACGTACAAATTTACCTTTTTCTTCATCTTTTTCTTCTTTATTAACTGTTGCATGTACTGTTAAATATCCATCTTGAATATTTAATTTTATACCTTCTTTTTCATAACCTGGCAAATCAATGTCTATAACATACTCATCCTTTTTCTCTTTGATGTCTGTTTTCATTAATTTGCTTTCTCCCTCATTGAAAAATACACCTCCAAACATGTCATCTAATAGATCAAAATCACGTCTTTTTGGTATCATCATCATAAAAATCAACTCCTTAAAATTATATTTATGTGTTGACACTTGATGGGAGTGGCACATATGTACTTTTTGATAAATCTTCTTTATCAATTTCGATTATATTATATATCTATTTTTAGCATTGTCAATAGCAGAGTGCTAAAATTCACAAAAGTTTCACATTACTTTTTGTTAATCATATCCCAAAATATTAAATCTTGAATGTCATCATCTTTTGCCTCATCGCTCGTTTTTTCAACATTTTTATAACTATCTTTATTTAAAGCAATAACTACAATTATTACTATTGTAATAACTGGAAAAATAAACATTATTGGAAGCCCATTAAATCCTGCAAATATACAAAATATTAGAAATATTACATACAATATTATCCCCATAGTTTTCTCCTTTATTCATATTATATCATTATTTTATTTAATATGATATGCTGATAGTTTACTGCTGTTGGTGCTACTCTTGCTGCTTCTAATATTTTTTCAATCTTTTCCTTTTCAATTTCTTTTTCTTCAAAACTTCTACATGAATATCTTTCTTTTGCTAAATCTAAAAAATTCATAATTAATTTTCCTTTCTATATTATACATGTGCTTAACAATAGAAATAGCCTGTACTAATAAAAGTACTAAACATTACTTGCAGATGAAGCACATTACTAATCTGCAATAGTAAAAATTTATATAAGGTATTAAACTTACTAACTAACAAATATTATTTAGAGTTCTACTGTATTATATATGCAATATGCTTTTTTTCAATATGTATAGGAAAAAAAATTGCACTTTTAACGGCATATGCTTTTTGTAGCATATGCCGTGTTTTAGAATATATTTATATTTCAAATTTTTTAATTTTTATGTATATAATAACTGATATTACAGTTAAAATTGCTCCGGCAATTAGTATAATGCTATTTTCACCTGTTTGTGGTATTTTTCCGTCTGCTTTATCTTCATTTTTTCCGTCGTTGCTATTATTATTGTTATTGCTATTATTGTTATTACCGTTGTTGCTGTTGTTATTATTATTGTTATTATTGCCATTGTTACCATTGTTATTGTTATTACCATTATTTCCATTATTGTTATTTCCAGTGTTGTCATTATCATTATTATTGTTGTCATTGTTGTTATTGCCACCTTGATTGTCTCCGCCACCGTCTTCTACAACTTCTATTTTTTGTTTAGCATATTTAGTTATTGTATCTTCTGTGTAAATTATTGTAATTTCTGTTGTTTCTTTCTCTAATTGTTCTTCTGGCATACATATATAATCTGTTACTTCCTTACTGCTTCCATCACTGTAGATTGCTTTTACCACCATTCCTGTTTTGTCAAAGTTTTCTCCAACTTTATATTTTGTTTTATCTGGTGCTTTTGCTATTTTTATTTCTGTCAATGTTGGTGCATCTTTTTTACCTTGTACATCTACATTAAATTTTGCCGTTTTTTCACCTAATTTTACTGTTACTTCTTTTTGTCCTTTTATGTTTAGTTCTTCTCCATCTTCTGGTGTAGTTTCAAAGCCACTTTTAATTATATCTTCTTCTCCGTTTTCATATTTTGCTTTTATAGATAATCCTGTTAGGTCTAATTGCTCTCCTACTTGGTAGACAACCTTATTTGGCTCTGTGTTTATGCTTATACTTTCTATAGCTATTTCTCCTACAAATACCAATGCAGTTATTGTTTTACCTTCATATTCTAATATTATAGGGTTATATCCTATCGTGTCTAAAATTGTACCGTTTGGTATACTGCTTGTATATCCAGTTTCTATTTCTTTTTCTTCTCCGTCATTATATATTGCCTTAAATTTAACTCCTGATAAGTCTAGTGCCTCTCCAACTTTATACTTAGTTTTTGTAGGTGCAGATATTCCCTTTAATTTTTCAACTTGTTTTTTTACTACATCAATATCAAAACTTGTTGTTTTTTCTTTGTATGATATTTCTATGGTTTTATTTTCCACATTGTTAAATATTGTTCCATTTTCTATACTTGATGTATATCCTGTTTCTACAATTTCTTCTGTTCCATTATCATACATAGCTTTTAATTTTAATCCAGTTAAATCTAATGCTTGTCCCACTACATATTTAGTTTTTGGTAAATTCTCTATTTCTATTTCTTCAACTTGGTGTTCTCCAACATTTATGTTTAGAACGGCACTTTTACCTGCATATTTAATAGTTATTGTTTGTTGTCCTTTGGTATTTAGTTCTGTTCCTTCTGCTGGCTCACATTCGTAATTTCCCCAAATAACTTTTATGTCATTGTTTGAACCTTCTGATATTAGCACTAATCCTCTTAAATCCAATTTTTCGCCAATTTCATAATTTGTCTCAATAGAACCATCCATTATTGTTAATGCTTGTATATCATTATTTTCTTTTACATTAATATCAAATTTTACCTCTTGTCCCATGTAGTTTACTTTTACTGTTTTTGTTTCTACTTTTGTTAATACACTTCCATCTGGCAAATCTAATGTAAAGTCTTCTGTTATTTCTTCTTCTGTTTCGTCTGCATATTTTACTAGTAATATTAATCCATTTGAAAAGAATTTTTGACCTACAACATAATTCACATCATCTGGATATTGCTTTATACTAATTTTCTGAATTTCGGCTGGCAATACAGGTACATCTATTTCCGCTTCTAATGTTGTATTTCCTTCTTTGTATGTAATTGTTCTAGTTTTATCTGCTCTACTTAATGAAGTTTCTGTATCGACTTCATAATTTGTTACTTGCTCTATTGAGCCATCATCATATTCTATCTCTACACACATATTTGTTTTGTCAAGTTTTTCGCCTACTATATAAACTTTTTTTACATTTTCTTTTACTCTAATATTAATAGGTTGCTTTAATGTTACTGTTATTTGTTGCTCTACTTCTTTGCTTACCCCATTTTCTGTATATACTATTTTAACAGAAGTCATCCCAGCCGTTAGATTTTGTCCATTTGGTATAGAGTATTTATTAATTATTGCTGTTTTACCACTATTATATGTTGCTGTTACTTGCATTCCTGTCGAATCAAAATTTTGCCCTTGTATGTATGTAGTTTTATTTGGTTCACTTGTTATTTCTATTTTTTCTAATTGTTTTGGAGTCACAGTTATAGGAGTTGTAGTTGTTACCGTTTTGCCATTTTCTTCATAACTAATAGTTACCGTTTTTTGACCCAATTTCAAATTATCTCCATCTACCACTGTATAAGCTCCTTTAGGTAATTCCTCCCATAAAGTAGGTCCTCTTCTTACTTGCACGTGAAATAAAGGGTCTTCCGCATTAAAATTTGTTCCTTCTATATATTCATTATTTCCTAAATTTGCTGCTGCTATTGCAAGTAGTTCTTTTTCATTTACAAATACAAATAACTTTGTTTCCTTATTTAAATAATTAATTTTTACCATTGTTACGCCTACATCGCCTAAAGTATCTCCATTTGCTGGATTCGTTGTAATATTACTGTTACCTACAACCTCTATTATATCATTTATATCGTCGCGATCATTATATATTACTTTCAAGTTCAAATTTTTTAAATCTAATTTTTCTCCTTCAGTATATACAAATTTAAAGCCCTCTTTCAAGTGTGGTTGTATTTTTGTTACTTCTTTTTCTTCAACCGTTATACCGTAGAACGTTTCTTTGCCTTCGTACGAAACATTAACTTTTTTATTATTTTTATTAAGAGTATCTCCATGCTTTGGATTTGTGTTAAATCCTTTATCTATTGTTTCAGTATCGCCATTAGTATAACGCACTATGACTTTTAGCCCGCTAATGTCTAATGTCTCACCTTCGATATAACTTTTCCTTTTCGGTGTGTTACTTTTAACCTCAATGCTCTCTACTTTTTTTGTTTCTTTTGTTACAGTAACATTAAACGAGCCTAAATCTAATCCATCTTTTGATGTCATCTTTATAGTTTGAGTTCCGACATTAGTTAATTTTGTACCATTTTTAGGCTTTGCATCTATATCATCTAGTGTGAATACTTCTAAAACAAGATTTGTTTTGGGGTTAGTTACTTTAACTTTCAATCCTTTTAGATCTAATCTTTCATTAACATTATACGTCATCTTGTTTGGATATGATATAATTTCCGCAGTATATCGTGGCTTAACAGTTATCTGGAATGTTGCTTTTAGATTAGGATTTTGCTTATATTTGACTGTTATTTTTTTGGTACCTGATGTAGCAAAAGATGTTGGTGAGCATGTATATTGATCCTTATCTAATAGAATTTCCATACCATGTGTATCTATTCCAACAACTTCTAATCCGTTTGTATTTAGAGAATCCCCCACCATATACTCATTTTTATCCGGAAAATTTCTTATCTTTATTTCCTTTATCTTAATCGGGTTATTTTTCACAGTTATACTATACGTTACAGAAGGTTCTTCCTTATTTAATTCTTTTCCAAATTGAATTTCAACGTCGTACTTCCCCGATGACGTAAATTGTTTTCCATCTTCATAATTACAAGCAAAAATACCTTTCTTAAAATAAGTTACCAATTTCGTTCCATTTACAAATTTAGCTTCCAATCTGTATTTTTTCAAATTTAGTGGTTTATTTACATAGAGTTCATTTGCCGGTTTAGGCTCAGTTAACTTAATCGACTGTATAAAGTATTTAGAGCCATTGTTATAACGTGTCTCTGTGAATGCCGCACTGCCCATATATAAAGTAGTTCCTTTTGGAAACGTAGAATTTATATCTGCGTAGATATCTGCCGTATCAGCACCAGATGTTAGCACTACGCTACTTCCTTTCATATGACCTACTTTTCTAAAAGCCTGCGACCCTACTCTCGTTAAATTGTTACCCAAAATAAGCCCTTCGTCTATATCGCCTTTTACTTTGTTTACATTGTAAAAAGCCTTTTCACCTATTTTAGTTATGGTATGTGGTATACATACAGTTAGATTCTTGCAATTCAAAAATGCTTCTTTTTCAACTTTTTCTATATTATTTATAGTAATTGTTTCTAATTTTTTACAGCCGCTTAAATGCTGATTCTCCTATATTTTTCACATTATTGATTTTCAAACTATTCAACGACCTGCAACCGCTCAAATGCTGATTCTCCTATATTTTTCACATTATTAGCTTGCACACTTTTCAAGTTCACACCATACTTAAAGGCATTTTTTCCAATATCTTCTACACCTTCAGATATTATTACATTATAAATTAAAGACACGCAATCCATATAATTGTAACTATCAGTATACTTATACCAGTGCATGTCATTTTTTATCTTTCCTGTTCCTTTAATATCCAATCTACCTGTATTATATAGCGTTGCAGTTATTTTACTTCCCTCATCACCAACATTATCCCAAGTCGCAATAATATTGTCTGCTGCTTTTGATGTTAATGTATAACTTGTCTCTAAAATAACGCTTAGTGTTGGTATTATAATTTGCAGCACCATTACTACTATAAACATGTATATACATGCTTTATTTCTCTTGCACATATCACATTCCTCCCGTTTTTCTTTACTTCATTTTACCTTTGTTAAAAAATTTGTCAACTTTGCTTTTTGAGGCTCATTTAAACTAATTCTTTACGGAAACTTTATGCAACATTTCATTTTTAGACATTTATTTCTTTTTATTTACATTTTTATTTCAGCAATGTTACACATTTATGTTTTTTAACTCCTATCCCTACGCAAATATGGTTCTTCATAATTCATATCATGTTATTTCTTTCTATAAATTATTTATTTTAACAAGGCAAATATGTCGTGATTTTCAAGAAGCTATATAAAAAATCACATTTTTTATGTAATAACTCCAGGAATTAATATGAGTTATATATTTGAAAAATGTGATTTTTGGTTTAATTTTATTGGGAATTTTGTGATAAGCTATATACTCAAATTTTCCGGAATATATCCTTACTTTTTAACATTTCTATTAAAAAAATTTTTAATAGAAATGTAGCGTAACTTTTTTTCCATTTTTTTATCATTTAATTTTATTTATATATGTGCTATAATTATTAATGATGTATCATATAGTTACGGCAAATTTATTAAATGCAAATGTCGAATTTGCATTTACCAATATTTTTTGTATTTGCTATTCCTTTTTAGATTGTTTTGTGTTATAGTAAAAATTGTCACAATTATATGGATTTATAATATTATATGTAGTAGTGATGTTTGGAGGCTGTATAATGAAGTTTGAAAAACTTAGTGAAAATAAAATTAAAATTACCCTAACTTCTCAAGATTTAAAAGATAAAAATATTGATTTTCATTCTTTTATGTCTAACCCTTTAGAAAAACAAGATTTATTTTTGGATATTCTATAAGAAGCAGAAGAAGAAATTGGTTTTGAATTTAAAGATTATCCTGTACGTATAGAGGCTTTAGCTATGGCAAATGGGGAGTTTATTGTTACTGTTACAAGGGTTGTACCCGATTCCAAAAACCTACATAAAAAAGTATCTGTAAAAAGAAAAAAAACTAAAATAGATTCAAAATATGCTATTTATAAATTTGCTAGCTTTGATGATTATTGTAATTTTGTTAAATACTTAAAAAATCACAATCTTTCTTTAAGTTACAAAGTTGCAAAAAACATTTTACGAGCCTATAGAAAATCTTGTTTGAACTCATAAGGAAAAGCCGAGTTAATTCTCGGCTTTTACATAACCTTAATTAAACTTTTATTATTATTTATATTCTGCAATACATAAACATTCTTGAATTTATATTTAATTTGCTTTAAACTTCCTTTAATTTGTTCTAACATATCTTCGCACATCTCAGTATCATGAAAAAAATGTATATAATCCTCTAAATATATAACTAGTGTAATTGTATTATCGTAAGTATTTTTATTATTTTTCTTATTTGCTATTCTCTCTGTTTTTTCTTTTATTTCCATTAAGGCTGTCTCTAAATTTCCAATTTCTACTGAAGTATATCCTCTTTCATTCAATTCAATAGCGTTGTCTTTATCTTTTTTTGAAATTAATGGGCATGTTATTTCAACTCTTTCGATAATTTCATTTTCTCTGCATATTATTCCATCATAATTTAGTATGTCCCCTTGTTTTTCATCTCCAACCCATTTAAATTTAATATTTGTGTCATTGGAATACTTTATTTCAGAATACTCCAATAGCACTAAAAACTCTTCAAATAAATCCTTATATAGCCCTTTTCTTAATCGAGCATTAGCTATTTTTCTACTACTTTTTGCAGTATCTTCATATATTTTATTGTAAAATTTTCTCTGTTCTGCAATACTTCTAGTCCTTTGCATTTCTCTTTTTCTCATACTTTACTCACCTATTTATATAGTTTTGTTTTATCCTTATTCAAATATTAATTTTCTTCTATATTATAATTTAAACAATAATTATATAATTCGCTAAATTTACTATTTATCATATTAGCAATTGTTTTACAAGCTTCATATAAAATTTCAGCATCAAACACTTTTTCAATATTTAACATAGGCTCATTATGACTATTATTATTAATTATATAATCTAATTTCATATACTCTTCATTTTTTATATCAAATATTGTACTTAATACACTATATTTGTCATCATTATCTACATATTTAGGATTTATTAAATAACATAAATTTTCTATTACAGATCTTATATCATTGTATATATATGCTTTTTCTATACCAATATCATTTAAATTTGAATTTGCACATTTAATTATTTCAGATAATTGAACTACAAATAAACTGTCCTTATAGTTTTTGGTTTCTCTTATTTTTGTTTTTTCTCCATCTTTATATAATTCAAATACCTTAGCATTTTTACTTTTCATCCAGTTAGTTTGTACTAATATATTAAAAAACAACATATTATGAGTAAATAAAATTAACTGTGGAGCATTACTTTCACTTATTTTTTTCTGTATTATTTTTATTGCTGTAGCAAATGAATATATTTTATTATAATCTAACGAATTAACTGGATCATCTATTATGATAATTAGTTTTTGTTTTTCCTCATTTGTTAATCCAGTTATTAATGTAGATAAATAGTATGAAAAAGCTAATGCAGAAATTTCCCCTGTACTAAGAATAAAAATTTTATTACTAATATTGTTTTCTTTATACTTCAAATTAAAATCTTTATCAACTTTGTATTTATCCATTCCAAAAAATTCTAACCATGTATTCATTTCTTTTATTGTTAAATCAGAATCTTCAACTTTTTTTTCGTATTTTTCTTTTTTTATCTTATTGTTATCTTTTTCTTCTGATAAATCTTTTAGCAATTTTTTTCTTTTAATAATACTTTCTCTCATTGAATATTCTAATATATCTTTGTTTAGATTTTTTATTTTTAATCTTAAATTACTTAATTCTTTTTTTGCATTTAACATTACTTTATTTACGTTTGAAGTTTCTTCACAAATTCCTTTACTTTTTTCTTCTAATATTTTAAATATTTTTACT
>OFMM01000030.1_pt1 | contig 127087 bp, 132 predicted proteins | sample 1541811 | NCBI WGS metagenome assembly OFMM01 (sample SAMN04209246, study PRJEB22552) | human gut metagenome | biome: gut; material: feces | host: Homo sapiens | place: USA: Oklahoma
CATATAGCAGGCTCTCCGTCAAGGTCGTCTTTCCAGCGTCTACATGGGCAAGAATTCCAATATTGATTATTTTCATGTGATTGTCCTCCCTTTACAGCCCCAAAGGGCATAAAAATCCCCAGCAGTAAAATACTTTTACCACTGGGGATTATAAGTTGCGGACATACACATATACAGCATACACCTGTTTGTGATTGCTGTTTTTGGGGATATGTCAAAATTGATAAGGCAAAAGTATTCTTAAATTGGGTACAAAAAACTAAGCCCCTACAAAAGGAGCTATCATAATCCTTTGTTCCCACTATTTGATTATAGTTTTATTTAAGAATACCTTGCCGCATATTTTTTACTCCTTTTCTGGATTAAATCATTGTATCACATCAGTTTTAGGAAAGCAAGTACCTAAAAGAAATTTTTCTTCCCCTTATATGTAACAATCATACCGGCTTCCTAGCGTTCAGAATGTTTTCTGCTGTCTGCTGTGGTGTTTGGTTGGAATTGTCCAACCAAAAGCCGATCCGTGGTGTTGTCTGCATTTTACTAAATACAAATTCAATGTATACAGAAAGATATAAGGAGTGGGAGGGATTCCGCCGTAGTTGGCATTGTAGGAAAATCCAAAAGTTTAGATTTTCCCACAATGCTTATCTTTTGGTCTTTGGTTCGGAATAGTGTAGTGCTGGCGGTCTATCTCTTGTTTTCGGTTGCTTGCTTCCTTACCGTACATGAGCATTCGCACCGGGGTTATCGTTACCGTAACCCTCAAGCAGATTGACAACGCCCCAAACTCCGACACCTGCACCGATAAGGCAGATAACGGATTTCAACACTGTGCAAGCCGTTGTGATAAACGAGCTTGTGTCCACATCTCCTGTAGCGGCGAACGCCTGCGTTGCACACATGGAAGCCATACAGCCGAAAATTGTAAGGGACATAATTGCCTTTTTTGCGAGTTTGCTGCCCTTTGTGAGCCAGCCGTGCTTTGTTGTCTTTGCTGCGGAAACAGCAGAAATCTTTGTGTTTTCCATTTTAAAAACTCCTTAAATCAAATAAAATCAGTGTTTCAGCTTCACCCGATTATTTCTTTTTTTTCGGATTCTTCACTGTCGGCGTTATTCAGCCGAATTTTCTGTCACATCTGCTTCATATTCTGTGAAAGTATCCCGTTTTGACGGTTTGAAACGCATCCTCTTTTTCTCACTAACATATTTTTCGATGTCAAACTCGTTTTTGGGATTATCGTCCAGCAGAAGATGATAGTTTTTGTGACGTGTAATATCAAACTTATCCGAGAAGAACGGGCGCACTCCCCGAAGCTGTAAGATACATTTTCCGCCATCCATGACCGCCAGTTCGTCCTGTGATTTGAGTTCCTTGCCGAGTTTCTGATAGTTCATACCGTAGCTTTCACTTTGTCCACGATTGGTTGAAGTGTTAAAGCTGTCGATAGTTTCCTTACCCAAACTTTCAGAAATTTCTTTCAGCGTGGTCTTTTCCTTTCCACCGAGAAACAGCATAGTATCGCAGTTTCCTTCGATGGTGTCGGCATTGTCCTTGTAAATCGCTTTTAGCTGCGACTTTGCTTGCAGGATAATGCTTGCTGAAATTTCACGGGAACGGATTGTCGCTATCAGTTTGTCAAACTGCGGAATTTCGCCGATATTGGCGAACTCATCGAGCAGACAGCGGACGTGATATTTCAGTCTGCCGCCCTTGCTGTTGTCAGCTTTGGTGCAGAGCAGATTGAACATCTGGGAATACATAATCGCCACCAAAAAATTAAAAGTGGCATCGGTATCGGAGATGATTACGAACAGCGCCGATAACTCGTCACCGAGTTTGTCAAGGTGCAGCTCATCATAACTTGTAATCTCCAAAACCTCATCTATTGCAAAAGGCGCTAAGCGTGTGGAACAGGAAATCAGAATAGATTTTGCCGTCTTGCCTGCTGCCAACTTATATGCCTTGAATTGTTTTATGGCAAAAGCGCCGATACGCCTTTGCTCGTCGGATGGAGGAAACTCGTTCATAAAGAGATAATCCTCGTAATCTTCGTCATCTGTGGGGATTTCGACCTTGTTCAGCCAGTTATCCAAACACTCAAACTGAATGTCAACAGCATTTTTAAACTCCTCATCTTCCTCACGGCATTCAGAGCAGTTTATCATATCAATAAGCGTTTCAAAATTTCGTTCTTCCGCAGGGGAAAGAGTGAAAATCATAGCGATATATGCGGTATACAGCAGTTTTTCAGCCTTTACCCAAAAGTCATCACCGCTTGGCTGTTGACTTGACGAAGTATTTTTTATCAGTACTTCTACGAATTTCAGAATATCTTTCTCTCTGTTTTTCTCACTTATGTATGCAAACGGGTTGTAATGCATGGATTTTGCAAAATCAATAGTGTTGAAAACCTTAATTTTGTAGGGTTCATAGACGGGAACAATCTCTCCTTTTTCGCCCCTTTTGACAATTGCTTTCCCGTTTTCATCTTTCAGCGGACGGGCTTTTTGGCACTTTCATCTATTTTGTCAGTGCAATATGGTCTGAGTGACGGGACTTGAACCCACGGCCTCTACCACCCCAAGGTAGCGCGCTACCATCTGCGCCACACCCAGACGTAAAATTTACTATATAATAATATCATAATAAAACGGATTTGTCAAGACCTTTTATTTCTATTTTTTTAATTATTATTGATAGCCAGTTTTATACTGCTTAATCTTTATTCACAAATCAATAGCTAAATATTTGATATTTATGAAAACTAAATTTGTATAGTCAAAAAATGATTTGAGTGTAAAACAATTTTATAAGGAAATGTTTTAATTTTTTTGTCGTATTCAGTCGAAAGATTTATCTTTACAGATACATTTTATTATGATATAATATATTCATTGGGGTAATCCCAAAATCTAACTTATATTATAAGAGAAGATTTTTTCTACATAGTTATAAGCTCCGTAAAACTACGGAGCTTATACTATTTTATGATCAATATAATCAACACGTGAAAAAACAATCCCGACGATTAAATATAATCGTCGGGATTGTTAATTAACAAAAAAATAACCGTAAACAAGATTCTTTTTCATTACTAAAGAAACTAAAATTAAACTCTTTCAACCTTACCTGAACGCAGGCATCTTGAACAAGCGTAGATATGACAAGGGGTACCCTTAACAATAGCTTTAACACGCTTTACATTTGGCTTCCAAGTTCTGTTTGATCTTTTGTGTGAGTGTGAAACTTTGATTCCGAAAGTAACGCCCTTTCCACAGATTTCACATTTTGCCATTGACTGCACCTCCCTTAAATGTACTTGCAAAAAGTCAACAGACATATTTTATCATAAAATAAAAGAAAAATCAAGTCTTTTTTTAAAAAAGAAGATTATTTTTTTCAAACGCCTAAGTCCTCTTGAAAAAAAAGTACAAATATTGTATAATATAATTTAATTATAATTAATGAAAAGAAAGGCGATAAAATATGAATTTAGATTCTATTGATGTGCTTCAAATCATAACCAAGATTCTGATAATTTTTCTTGTTCTACCGATTCATGAATGCGCTCACGCATGGGCGGCTCATAAAATGGGCGACGAAACTGCGGCATATTCCGGAAGACTTACTCTAAATCCTCTTGCTCATATAGATATACTTGGAGCTTTATGTCTTCTTATAACAGGATTCGGCTGGGCAAAGCCTGTCCCGATAAATCCTCTAAAGTTTAAAAAGCAGCGTTTCGGCATTGCGATAACCGCCGCGGCAGGTCCTCTATCCAACCTTGCGGTTTCGTTTATAGCAATGATAATCTACAGAATTGTCCTTTCGCTTCCCGGAGGCTCGGGTTATTTTTTATCAAGCGCCGGCGATATAACGGGCGGCTTTGTTATACTTTATATACTTCAGTTTTTTATCCTGGTAAATATAGGTCTTGCCATCTTTAATCTGATACCTATTCCGCCTCTGGACGGTTCTAAGATAATAAGCTATTTTACCAGCGCAAAGCTTGACAGATGGATATATGAGCACCAGTTGATAGTAAACGCAGTGTTTTTCGCGGTCATTATAACAGGAATTCTAAGCAAACCGCTTAATATAATAGGCGGTTATGTCTATGATCTTTTCTGGTTTATAACTAATTTCATCCCTAAGCTGATGGGAGCGTAAGAATTTGGAAGCAATATCATTTAAGCTCGATGTATTTGAAGGTCCGCTTGATCTTATGCTCCATCTTATTTCAAAGCATAAGCTAAATATAAACGACATTGAAATTTCAAAGCTTCTTGAACAATACATGATTTATATTGAACAGGCAAAAGAACAGGATCTTGAGCTTGCCGGCGAATTTCTTGAAATGGCGGCAAGGCTGGTTTATATCAAGACAGTTTCGCTGCTGCCAAAGCCGGAAGAAGCTGACGAAATAAAAAAAGAGCTTCAGGGCGCTCTTATAGAATACTCACTTTGTAAAAAAGCCGCCGGAGAGCTTAAAAATATGTTCTGCGGTCATGATATTTTTGTCAGGAGTCCAGGAAAAATAAAGCTTGATAGCGAATATAAGCTATGTCATCCGCCAAGCAGACTGGTCGACGCTTTCCTTAATATGAATATAAAAAATTCGCTTATGAAAAATCGGGCAGACGAACGGAAAATAAACGCCGTGGTACAGCAAAAAGTCGTATCGGTTATTTCTAAGGTCGTTTATGTTCTTAAAAATCTATATAAGCATGGAACAGCCCGCATAGATAGTCTATTCGACGGAATAACCGGGCGTTCTGAAAGAGTCGCTACCTTTCTTGCTATTCTGGAGCTTACAAAAACCGGAAGGATTATAATAAGCGACGATAATACAGAAATTTTTTTTAAAAAGGTGAAATAAATATGCAGCTAAATGAAAAACTTGGCGCAATTGAGGCAATACTCTTTTCATGTGGAGAACCCGTCGATGAATTCAGATTGGCGGAATCTGCCGGTATTGGAAGGTCGGAACTGTCTACGCTTATAAAATCCTTAAATCAAAGGTACGGTGATTTAGACAGCGCGCTGCATATAGTCAGACTTTCAGGAAAATATCAAATGTGCACACAAAAGAAATACTCCGATTATATAAAATCCGCAATGGAAATAAAAAAGCAGACTCCCCTTTCTCAGGCTGCTATGGAGGCTCTTACCGTCGTAGCATATAATCAGCCGGTTACCAAAAGCTTTGTTGAAAGCGTCAGAGGCATAGACAGCTCTTCTGTCATAAACACATTAGTCGAAAAGGGACTTCTCGAAGAGGACGGCAGACTTGATGTCCCCGGTAAACCGGTGGCTTACCGTACAACGGATACATTCCTAAGAAGCTTCGGTCTTTCATCACTGTCAGAGCTGCCTCCGCTTGAACGTGAGGAAGAAAACAAACAGCAGTCGCTTATAGATAATCAAAGCTAAAATTATTGAAAGGAGATAAAATGACGGCAATTTATATAATTATTGCAATTCTAATACCTCTAGCCATTTTACTATGTTCTCCTTTTAAAATTTACGTTTCTTGCATAAATAACAAATTCAGCATAAAAATACGGTACCTTTTTCTTAAAAAGCTCCTCCTTCCCAATAAAAAAAACAATCTTTCTGAAAACAAAAACGTCAAAGAAAAAAACAAAAGAAAAAGGAACGATAAGAAAAAATTGCGGAAAAGCAATAAAAGCGACAAGCATTCATCACAAACGAAAAATCACGGAAAATTTATGCCTAAAAGCAAGGAAGAACGTCTGGAATTTATAATAAACGTTTTTAAATCCTCAAAAAAAGCTTTGAAGCATTTTACAAAACGCATAACAATATACGACATCTGCGCCGACATTGATATTTCTGATTCAGACGCGTGTAATTGCGCTATAAAATACGGGAAAATCAATATAATAGCTTATAATATCTTAAGCTTTATGTCATGCTTTTTCCGACTTAAAAAGAAACATATCAATATAAACTGCGTTTATAATCAGCCGGAAAGCGTATATAATTTCAGCTTTATTGTTAAATTTACCCCGTCTTCGGGTATTTTATCTGTAATCGCTTTTATTTTCACATTTCTGGCAAATAATAAAAAAGTAAGAAATCAGTCGGAAGAGACTGAAACAGTATCGGCATAAAGCCGGACATAAATTCGGCTGCCGTTCGCCGGAAGAACGGTGCGTTTTATAACGCTGATTGGAGTAAATTATGAACGAACAGCACCCTATAAGCGGAATTATGGGAATTACAATGGACAAGCTTAAGGAAATGGTCGACGTAAACACCATTATCGGAGATCCGATAAAAATTGATGAGAAAACTACCGTTATACCAATTTCTAAAGTATCCTTCGGTTTTGCGTCAGGCGGATCAGATCTTCCCGCCAAGCAGCCGAAAGACCTATTCGGAGGCGGCTCCGGCGCAGGCGTTTCAATACAGCCTCTCGCATTTCTGATAATTTCCGACGGAAACGCCAAGCTGCTTCAGATGTCTGTAAACGCTTCTACTCCTAACGCTCTTGTAAACCTGATACCCGACGTTGTAGAAAAAATATCGGGAATGGTAAATAAGGATAAAAAAGACAGCGCTAAAGAATAAAAGCTGTCCTATAAAATAAAACCGCTTCATATAATTAAAACATGCAATAACTTATATGGAGTGATTATATGAAAAAATTTATCCGTCTTATTTTATCAGCCGTCGTCATATTCAGCAATTTTTCTATGCATGTAAAAGCCGAAGCAAAAAAACCCGAGGTTTCGGCAAAGGCATGCGTTCTTATTGAAGAAAAAACCGGAAGAATCGTTTATGAAAAAAATTCGTCTCAAAAGCTTCCGATGGCAAGCACAACCAAGATCATGACTACGCTTCTCTGCCTTGAAAGCGGAAATCTTGACGACGAATTTATTGTGGATTCCGATGCAATCAAGGTTGAAGGCTCCTCAATGGGGCTTACAGAAGGAGATATTGTAACAAAACGGGCTCTCTGCTATGGAATGATGCTGCCGTCCGGCAATGACGCAGCCAATGCAACCGCCGTCAAGCTTGGAGGCACAATTGAAAAATTTGCCGATATGATGAATGAACGAGCCGCCGAAATCGGAATGACGCGAACCTGTTTTGTCACTCCGTCCGGACTTGAAGGCGAAGGGCACGGTTCCTCCGCCTTTGATATGGCTCTTCTGGCAAGAGAAGCCTTAAGAAATAAGGACTTTGCAGAAATCTGCTCCCAGTCCAAGGCAAAGGTTGTTTTCGGAAATCCCCCGTATGAACGATGGCTTGCAAATTCCAATAAGCTGCTCGCCATGTACGACGGAGTAAAGGGTGTCAAAACCGGATTTACAGATGAAGCCGGCAGATGCCTTGTCTCCGCATGCGAGCGAGACGGCGTCTCCTTGATTTGCGTAACGCTCAACGACAAGGACGACTGGAACGATCATATGAAGACTTACGACTACGGTTTCAGCGTTCTGAAAGCCTCTGAACTTTCATCAGACGAAATAATTCATATGTCCGTCGCTGGCGGAACAGAGGAAAGCGTACCTGTAAAAGCAGACGGAGCTATAACAATCGGAACAGACGGAATGACGGAAAACCGTATAACAACGGAAATTTTCCTTCCTCCATTTACATATGCTCCTGTTAATATAGGAGATACGCTTGGAGAGCTTAAATATTATTACGACGGAAGATACGTTGACAGCATTCCGGTTAAAGCAATGAAAACTATAGAAATAGAAAAGGTAAAAAACAAAAAGGAAAATAAATCTATAATAGATAAAATAAAAGGATTTATATTTAATAATCAGGAGTGATAAAGTGGAAAAAATCAGAATACAAAAGCTTATTGCCGACAGCGGCTACTGTTCGCGGAGAAAAGCGGAAGATTTGATTTCAAAGGGCAGAGTCAAGCTAAACGGCAGGCCCGTAAAGCTGGGAGACAAGGCTTCCGCACGAGATATAATTACAATAGACGGCGAACGGATTTATGTGCCTAAGACAAAAAAATTCGTTTACATAATGATGAATAAACCAAGAGGTTACGTAACCACTATGAGCGATGAACTGGGGAGAAAATGCGTAAACGAGCTGTTAGAGGGTGTAAATGAAAGAGTTTACCCCGTGGGAAGACTTGATCGTAATTCCGAAGGTCTCCTTCTTTTTACAAACGACGGAAATTTTGCGAACGGCATAATGCATCCTGCTAAGCAGATATCCAAGACCTACCGTGTTACGGTAAGACCTGATATAAACGACGAGCAGCTTGTAGCCTTAGCGGACGGAATTGATTTGGACGGTAAAAAAACTCTCCCCGCAACCGTTATAGTCAAGGATAAAGAGCCGGGAAGAGTTGTGCTTCTTATGACAATTAAAGAAGGCAGAAACCGACAAATAAGACGAATGTGCGAGGCAGTCGGATTAGAGGTCGCCAGACTGAGAAGAATAAGCGTAGGTCCGCTCAAGCTTGGTATGCTTAAGCCCGGTTCATATAGGGAGCTGACGTCGGAAGAATTAAGAGCAATAAGAAACGCCATAGGCAAGGAAGGCTGATATGCTGGAAATACATGAAAAGAAAAACTTTGAAGGATACGAGGATATAATAAACAAAATCGGACGCGAAGAGCTTCGTATCATAGAATCATTCAGCAATGGAATGGTCGACGGCTATGGAATATACGCCGTTTATCCGGAACAAATTACAATTTACGATTTTGACGGAAACGATTTTGATATAATTGACGGTATAATCCGGACTATATTATTCAAAGGGCAGTTTAAGGGCATTAATTCCTGCGAATTCAAGCTCGTTGATAATGATAAAAATAAAATTGCCGCTGATTTGAATTTTATTGAAAACCGGGGCGGCTATATACGGAATATAGATGAATTCATGAATAATTGTAAAAAATGTAAAGAATTGCGATAAACACTTGCGCTAATTAAGAAAATATTGTATAATAATAAGGTATATTGATTAGGCGTATTGACATTGCGGCTGTAAATTGTAGCATTAAACAAAATACTGAGCCAAAATGTTGATTTTGCTTGTCTAAATGACAAATGGGCTCAATCCCATGAGGAAGGAACGATAATATGCAGATTGAGAATGATACAAATATTCAGGCAAAGGAAAGATTATCCCTCCTGTTCGACGACGGTATTTACAGTGAAATCAATTCATTGACAAAGGAAAAGAACGCTGCTGCCGGAGTCGTTACTGCCTACGGCTATGTAAACGGAAACGCTGTTTACGCATTTTCACAGGATAAATCGGTAAACAACGGTGCAGTCGGACTTGCTCAGGCTGAAAAAATCACCAAGCTATACGAGCTTGCCGCTAAAACCGGTACGCCGATAATAGGAATACACGATTCAAACGGCGCCTATGTAGACGGATCTGCCGAATCATTGGCGGCATACGGTAAAATGCTTAACGCCGCTTCTGTAATATCAGGAGTTGTTCCGCAAATATCTGTTATCGCTGGAACATGCGCCGGCAGCGCGGCTATGATCGCATGCTCTGCTGATTTCGTTATAATAACCAAAGAAAGCGAACTGTTTATGGCGCCTAATTCCGGCGAAGGTTCATCTGAAGCGGCGGCAAAATCAGGTATCGCTTCCGCAGTATGCGAGGACGACAGCGCTGCCATCGACAAGGCGCGCGAATTAATCAATCTTCTTCCGGTTAACAATCTTTCACCGGTTCCTGTTTTTGAATTTTCAGAAAGCGGTCTTATAGCCGGAAACACACTTGAATCCATCATTTCCGCAATATCTGACGCCGACAGCGTAATCGAGCTTGGCGCCGATTACGGTACCGCGGCATACACTGCGCTTTCAACAATCGGCGGCGCAACTGCCGGTATTGCAGCTACAAATAAAACGTCTGATAAATTGACTTCCGACGACTGTATGAAGCTTTCGCGTTTTATCCGCACATGCGACGCTTTCTCAATACCGGTTGTGACAATAGTAGATACGGAAGGCCTTGCAGACAGCGCGGCTGCCGACGGTATCAAAGCCGTTACAACTCTGTCAAACAGCTATGCTGAAGCTACAACGGCAAAAATTGCAATTATAACAGGTAAAGCGATCGGTCCGGTATTTATAGCTCTTGCCGGAAACAGCTCAAATTCAGATTTTACTTATGCATGGGACAATGCTGTAATCGCTCCTTTCTCCCCTCTGACAGCCGTTGAATTTATCTGGCATGATAAGCTTTCTGACGCTGACGACCTGACAAAAAGGCGCAACGAGCTTGCTTCAGAATATGAAAAAACTATTGCTTCAGCTGTATCGGCTGCTGAAAACGGTTATATAGATGAAATTATAGATCCTGTTCAGACAAGAACCGTTTTAACCTCCGCTCTTGATATACTTTCCGGCAAACGAAGCCAGAAGCTTCCTAAGAAGCATAACAATATTCTTTTTTAATTAAATAAAGGTGGTAATAATTATGAAGAGATTTAATATTACAGTTAACGGCAAAGCTTATGATGTAGCTGTTGAAGAGGTTGACGCAACATCCCAGGCAGCAGTTTCCGCGCCGGCAGCGCCGGCTCCTACGCCTGCACCAGCCCCAGCTCCTTCTGCCGGCGAGGGTGAAAAGGTTACGGCTCCGATGCCGGGTACAATACTCGACGTTAAGGTAGCTGTGGGAGATTCCGTTTCCAAGGGACAGGTTATCATGATCCTTGAAGCTATGAAAATGGAAAATGATATTGTTGCTTCATGCGACGGCAAGATTACGAGCGTATTGGCCAACAAGGGCGATAATGTAAACTCCGGCGACGCTCTCGCAACAATCGGCTGAAACCTAATTTTACAGAAAGGAAATTCCGTATTGTAAATACGGAATCAGGGATAGAGAAATGGCAAAAGTAAAAATCACTGAAACCGTACTGCGCGACGCTCATCAATCGCTTATAGCAACCCGTATGACTATGGACGAAATGCTGCCCGTACTTCCGCTTATGGATAAGGTTGGATATCACTCAGTTGAATGCTGGGGCGGCGCTACATTTGATTCATGTCTCAGATTTTTAAACGAAGATCCTTGGGAACGTCTTAGAACTCTCAGAAAAGAGCTTCCTAATACAAAGCTTCAGATGCTTTTCCGCGGACAGAATATGCTCGGCTATCGTCATTATGCCGACGATGTGGTTGAGTATTTTGTTCAGAAATCAGTTTCTAACGGAATAGATATTATAAGAATATTTGACGCTCTCAATGATATAAGAAATCTTGAAACAGCAATAAAGGCCGCTAAAAAGGAAGGCGCTCATACACAGGTCGCTATATCTTATACGTTGGGCGACGTTTTCACAACAGATTATTATGTTAACTACGCTAAACAAATTGAAAATGCAGGAGCTGATTCAATTTGTATAAAGGATATGGCTGCCCTGCTTACTCCATATGAAACGGAAAAGCTTGTTAAAGCGCTTAAAGCAGCGGTTAAAATCCCGATTCAGCTTCACACACACTATACGTCCGGTCTTGCTTCAATGTGTCTGTTAAAGGGAATTGAGGCCGGAGTAGACGTAATTGATACCGCTATGTCTCCTCTTGCCCTTGGAACGTCTCATGCTCCTACGGAATCTATGGTTGCCGCATTGCAGGGAACAGAATATGATACGGGGCTTGATTTAGTTCTGCTGACGGAAATTAGAGAGCATTTTATGAAGCTCAGGAAAAAATATATCGACAGCGGTCTGCTTGATCCCAAAATGCTTGCAGTTGACGCAAACGCTCTTATATATCAGGTTCCCGGCGGTATGCTTTCAAACCTTCTTTCACAGCTTAAACAGGCGGGTAAAGAGGATCAGCTTGAAGAGGTTCTTAAAGAAGTTCCCAGAGTTAGAAAGGACGCGGGATATCCGCCTTTGGTTACTCCTTCATCACAGATTGTCGGTACGCAGGCTGTATTTAACGTAATAATGGGCGAACGCTATAAAATGGTAACAAAAGAATTCAAGGGTATTGTCAGAGGCGAATACGGCAGAACGCCGGTGCCGATTGATCCGGAATTCAGAAAAAGGATTATAGGCGATGAATCCCCTATCGACTGCCGTCCGGCAGATCTGCTTGAACCGGAGCTTGAAAAGCTAAAAAAAGAATGTGCTGAATGGACTGAACAGGAAGAAGATGTTCTCAGCTACGCACAATTCGGTCAGGTTGCAGTAAAATTCTTTGAAGACAGAAGAAATAAAAAATACGGTATTGACGGAAAACATTCAGACAAAGAAAAAATGATTCATCCGGTATGATTTAAGGTAAACTAAACAATAAAAAAGGCGGACAGGCGTTCGCCTTTTTTATACCATTAAGGGAAGTGATATAATGCCGATAAAAATACCTTATGAGCTTCCAGCATATAATAAGCTTTATAATGAAAATATATTTGTAATGTCCAAGGACAGAGCTGAACACCAGGATATTCGTCCGCTTAAAATAATTATTCTTAATATTATGCCTAAGAAGATTGAAACTGAAACACAAATTTTAAGACTTCTTAGCAATACTCCGCTTCAGGTTGATATCGAATTGCTTCATATGATTTCTCACAGGTCAAAAAATACGCCTCAGAATCATCTCAGCAATTTTTATAAAACGTTTGATGAAGTAAAAAACAATAAATATGACGGAATGATTATAACCGGAGCTCCCGTTGAACAGCTTGAATATGAAGAAGTTGATTACTGGGACGAAATATGTAAAATTATGGAATGGAGCAAACGGAACGTCTTTTCTACTCTTCATATTTGCTGGGGGGCACAGGCTGGTCTGTATTATCATTTCGGCATACAAAAGCAGTCCTTGCCTGAAAAATTATTCGGAGTATTTCCACACAAAAGAGATTACCCTCATGCTCAGATAATTAAAGGTTTTGACGATGTTTTCATGGTACCGCATTCCAGACATACTACCTTTAACCGATCAGATATAGAAAAAATTAAATGCCTTCAGATTATTACATCGTCTGAACAAGCCGGAGTACATATTGTAGCAAACAAAAATGGTCGTCAGTTTTTTATTACGGGACATTCAGAATATGACAGAAACACCCTGGCGGAAGAATACTTCCGCGATAAAGAAAAGGGGCTTAATATCCATATTCCGTATAATTACTTTCCTGACGACGATCCTAAAAAAAGACCGATATTCAGTTGGAAAAGTCATGCGAACTTATTATTTTCAAATTGGGTAAACTATTGCATTTATCAATGCACTCCCTACGACCTAACTGAGCTTGAAGTTCGTAACTGGGAATGGGAGGCCGGAATATAATAAATAAAGCTATATTTACTGCATTTAAGAATAACTGATAACAAAACGGTTAACTTAGTTTTTAAAAATTAACATATTGTTCACAATATTCACTTGAATTATTCTATTTATTATGATATAATAAATGTATAAGGTATTTTATACAAAAGCAATCAACAAATATGTTGAAAATTCATTAAAATTAATTATAGGAGCTGATGTAGATGTCTGATAATATGGTCATAACAATAGAACGCCAATATGCAAGCGGCGGTCTTGAAATTGGTAAAAATCTTTCACAAAAATTGAATATCCCTTTTTATAGCCGCGAAATCGTTGAAATGGCGGCTGAAAGATGCGATATACCAAAGGAATATCTGGAAAGCACTCAGGAAAACGTTTCACAAAGCTTTTTATACAGACTTTCTCTTGCCGCAAAAGCAGGTTCAATTGACGTGGATAAAACCGCTTCTAAAGCTGATATTCTTTATAACGAAGTGCATAAGGTAGTTACTGAGCTTGCACAAAGAGAAAGCTGCATAATTATCGGTCAGTGTGCCGATTATATACTAAGAAAACATCAGCCATGCTTCAGAGTATTCGTACATGCATTAATGGAGGACAGAGTTAAACGCGCTATTGGAAATTACGGTATAAGCGAGCAATACGCCGATTATATTATCAGAAAAAACGATAAAAGACGCGAAGCTTTTTATAACGCTAACACCACTCGTACATGGGGAGTCAAGGAAAATTATCACATATGTCTTAACAGCTCGTTATTTACTGTTGATAACTGCGCCGATATTATTATAGACTCAATGAAATATCTTAAATAAGAAAATCTCCTTTGCTTTATGGCAAGGGAGATTTTTCAGTAATTATTATTTTTTTATATTTCCTGTTGCGGGATTATCAATAAGCTTTCCATTTTCAGTAAATCTTGAGCCGTGGCAGGGACAATCCCATGAATGCTCCGCTTTATTCCATTTCAACGCACACCCAAGATGCGGACATCTTTTTAAAGTCGGTTTGAAAAAATTAACGGTCGTCTCAGCCAGATTAATAAAAAGCTGAGGTTTCATAATGCTTCTCGACGGATCAAATATTCCTGCGTAAGCATTTTCTATGCCGGTTATCATATCGCTGATGATCATTGCGCCAGACATAGCTCCGGTCATTCCCCACTTATTAAAACCAGTGATTGTATATAATTCATGAGTACGTTTTGAATATCTGCCGATATATGGAATACTGTCAAGGCTCATACAGTCCTGAGCAGACCAACTGTACTTTTCAACTGATTTCGGATAATATTTCTGAGCAAATTTGCGTAGCTCATTCCAGTTTCCTCCGTCCTTGCCGGTTCTGTGAGAGCCTCCGCCTAAAATCAGATAATCTCCGTAATTTCTGAAGGATAACCCCTTTTTATCTTCATCAACATACATGCCGTTTAATTCAGCGGCATTTTTTAATGCAATAACATACGACCTATGCTGGTATAATTTCAGAAAATAGCTTCCATGTTTATTGATAAACGGAAAATGCGAGGCAACTACAATTTTATCAGCAGTTATGTTTCCATAATCATATATTGCCGTACCATTTTGTATTTCCCTAATAAAAGTATTTTCATAAATCTTAAGCTTTTCGGTTATCGACGCAATAAACTTAAGAGGATTAAACTGCGCCTGATTTTTAAATCTTACGGCTCCGGCCGTAGAAAAAGGCAGAGCTAATCTATCCGAATAATCCGCATTTATACCTGATCTATGCAGCGCGTCCAATTCCCTTTCAAGCTTCTCTTTGTCGCCGACCGAATACACATAATTATCGGCCGTCTTAAAATCGCAGTCTATACCCTGACACAGCTCACGATACTTATCAATTGCCGTCTGATTTATTTCATAATACATTTTAGTCTTTTCTTTACCGATATTTTTTATTATATCCTGGTAAATTAAACCATGCTGCGATGTTATTTTAGCCGTTGTATTTTTTGTTGTGCCTGAACAGATTTTGTCTCCCTCTGCAACAATACAGTCTATTCCCTGCTGTTTAAGCATGTATGCAGTCAATATTCCTGAAATACCGCCTCCGATAATCAATACATCCGTTTTTATATCTCCGTTTAGCTTTTGAAATTCCGGTAATTTTGTTTCTGCGCTCCATATAGATTCCATTAAGCATGCTCCTTTTTATTTTATTATTAACGAAACTTTATAAAATATTTCATACATTGACAATAAAAACACCGCTTGATATAATATCAATATAATATTTGTTCCAAACAGCGGCTTTTAATAAAACGGGAGGTATTATGTATCGGATATATATAGTAGAGGATGACGAATCAATCTCGGCTTCAATAAAAAATCATATAGAAAAATGGGGAATAACGGCTAAATGTACAGAAAATTTCAGGCTTATAATTCAGGAGTTTCTGGAATTTGAGCCGCACCTTGTGCTTCTCGACATTTCTCTTCCCTTTTACAATGGATTTTATTGGTGCGAGGAAATAAGAAAATTATCCACGATACCTGTAGTCTTTATCTCATCGGCATCAGATAATATGAATATAATAATGGCAATGAATATGGGCGGCGACGATTTTATTTCAAAGCCCTTTGATTTCAGTGTTTTAACCGCAAAGCTTCAGGCAATTCTACGGCGTACCTATGATTTCACAATACAGCTTCCCGAGCTTTCACACAGAAACGCCGTTTTAAATGTATCCGACGCTTCGCTGACATTTAACGGACAAAAAATAGATCTGACTAAAAACGATTATCGCATACTACAAACTCTAATGGAAAAGAAAGGCAGTCTGGTCAGTCGTGAAACTCTTATGCAAAAGCTATGGGAAACCGACTGCTTTATAGACGACAATACTTTAACTGTCAATATAGCAAGATTAAGAAAAAAGCTTGATTCAGCAGGTCTCAGCAATTTTATTACCACAAAAAAAGGTCTTGGCTATATCATAGAATAGAAGGGAAATTTCCGATGTTTTTTAAATACATTATTTCTCATGTCAAATTGATTATATTTAACATATGTTTTATCGGTACTTTATTAACAGTATTTATTCTTTACAGACTCCCCGTTACGTCAATCGGATATTCCGCATTATTATGCTCATTCATAGCGATAATATTTATTACGGCAGATTTTATTTCGTTTATGAAAAAGCATCGTCAGCTTGAAATATTAAAGGATAATATTTCTGTTTCAAACGAACATATGCCTCAGCCCTCCAATGTAATCGAAAAAGATTATCAGGAGCTGATAATAGCTCTTACAGAGGATAATAAGAAAATAATTAATGAAGTAAACTCTAAATATGCTGACATGACTGATTATTATACTTTATGGGTACATCAGATAAAAACTCCTATTTCAGCAATGAGACTGATACTACAAAGCAGCAATATAACTGATGGCTGCGAGCTTACCGCAGAGCTTCAAAAAATAGAAGGATATGCTCAGATGGTGCTTTCATATCTGAGACTCGAGTCCGATTCCACCGACTATATAATCAGAAAATATAAGCTTGACAGCATTATAAAACAGGCATTAAGAAAATATTCTTCGCAATTTATCAGAAAAAAGATCAGGCTGAATTATGAATCAATTAACGTTAAAATACTTACAGATGAAAAATGGCTTCTTTTTGTTATAGAACAAATACTTTCAAATGCTTTAAAATATACAAATACCGGAGGTGAAATATCTATTTTTCTAAAACCTGGTCAGATTCTGTGTATAAAAGACAATGGTATCGGCATTTCACCTGAAGATCTTCCGAGAATATTTGAAAAGGGATTTACAGGTTATAACGGGCGCACCGATAAAAAAGCAAGCGGAATAGGATTATATCTATGCCGCAGAATATGTACGAAGCTCGGTCATCAAATAACCGCCTCCTCCGAATCAGGTATAGGAACAGAAATAACGCTGGATCTTTCCAGCAACGATATGCTGACAGAATAAACATTGCTTATCTTGCAAAACTGTAAGCTTACGGCGATAAAATGTAAGCTAAAGTTAAGGCATGCTGTTTATCGTTATGATATAATAAGCTTGTAAAATAAAAGCAAGGAGGCATTTAAAATGTCAGTTCTGGAAGTTAACCATGTAAAAAAGATATATACTACCCGATTAGGCGGAAATAAAGTAGAGGCTCTTCATGATATTAGCTTTTCCGTTGAAAACGGAGAATATATCGCAATTATGGGAGAGTCGGGATCAGGTAAAACTACTCTATTGAATATACTGGCTGCTCTTGACAAACCGACTGCCGGAGAGGTTATATTGAAGGGTATAAAGCTCTCTGAGGTAAAGGAATCTCAAATAGCTCAGTTCCGCAGAGATAATCTGGGATTTGTGTTTCAGGATTTCAACCTTCTCGACACATTTTCATTAAGGGACAACATATTCCTGCCGCTCGTACTGGCCGGTAAAACCTATGGCGAAATGTACCGCAGGCTTGAGCCTATTGCCGATAAGCTGGGGATTTCACATCTTTTGTCCAAATATCCATACGAGGTTTCAGGAGGTCAAAAGCAAAGATGCGCGGCTGCAAGGGCGCTTATAACAAATCCTCAGATTATTTTAGCAGACGAGCCTACGGGAGCGCTCGACAGCAAATCCACAGACGAGCTTTTAAACATCTTCTCTCAAATAAACAAAGACGGTCAGACCATTCTTATGGTAACGCATTCTGTCAAGGCGGCAAGTCATGCCGGACGCGTGATGTTTATCAAGGACGGCGAGATTTTTCATCAGATATACAGAGGAAACGCGTCTGATGAAGAGCTTTATCAGAAAGTTTCCGACACCCTTGCTTTACTTGCGACAGGCGGTGATTCAAAGTGAAAGGAATGTTCTATCCCAGGCTCGCTGTTACGGGTATATTAAAAAATAAAAAAACATATTTTCCATATATTTTAACCTGCGTCGGAATGATAATGATGTATTACATCATTACCTTTTTGTCTGCTGAAGAATCCATCTCCTTGTTAAGAGGAGGACCTCAGATACAAACTCTTTTAAATATAGGAAGAGGCGTTCTGGCTCTATTTTCTGTAATATTTTTATTTTATACCAACAGCTTTCTGATAAAAAACAGAAAAAGAGAATTTGGACTTTACAATATTCTTGGAATGGATAAAAAAAATATAGGAAGTATTATGGTATGGGAAACTGTTATAATATTTCTTATTTCTCTGATTGCAGGTATTCTTTGCGGAATGCTCTTTTCAAAATTTGCCCAATTGGCAATTATTAATTTTATGAAGGAAGAGCCGACAGGTAAATTTTCAGTATCACCCTCAATGATAACATCAACGTTTCTGATATATGCGGCGGCATTTGCCCTTATTCTACTAAACGGTCTGAGGCAGATACATTTATCAAATCCGATAGACCTGCTTCACAGCACAAATCAGGGAGAAAAACAGCCGCGGGCTAATTATATAACTGCGATTTTGGGTATCACCGCTTTAGCCGGCGGCTATTATATGGCAAATACAATCGAAAACCTTATGATGGCATTAAACTATTTCTTTATTGCAGTTATACTGGTAATAATAGGTACTTATCTGCTGTTTATATCGGGCTCAGTAGCTATTTTAAAAATGCTCAGAAGGAAAAAATCCTATTACTATAAAAGCAATCACTTTATTGCAGTTTCATCTATGGTTTTCAGAATGAAAAGAAGCGGAGCGGGTCTTGCCTCAATATGTATCCTCTCAACTGCTGTGCTTGTCATGATATCTTCTACTTCAAGCCTATTTATCGGCTCCGAAGACGCGCTGCAAACTCTTCATCCGAAAGATATAGTAATAGACGCTGATTCTATAGAAAATAAATACATTGATGAAATACAAAAAAATACTAATTCTATTCTCCAGAATTATAATTTAAGCCCGATTAATGAAAACGAATACCGTTCTCTTGATGTAACCGGATATAAAACCGGAAGCAAAGTAAGCTTTGACCAGTCGATAATTGATTCTGACGATTTCAACATGAACAATTTAGCAATGCTTTGTATAATACCACTTGAAGACTACAATAAATACACAAACGAATCAAAAACTCTTGAAAAAAATGAAATAATGATTTACTGTGAAAATTCCAGCTATAAGTATGACACTTTCGAATTGGAAAATATAAATAATTTTGAAGTAAAAGAGAAGTTAAGCAAATTTCCGTTTAAAAATATGAGCGCAATGATAAGCGTAGTATCGCGTATGTGGGTAATTGTTCCCGACATGGACGTTTTAAATAATATATATCAGTTACAGCTTGAGCAATACGGAGATCAGGCTTCAGACCTAACATATTATTACGGCTTTGATATCGACTGCGACGATAATACTCAAATTGCAGTGTATAATGAACTACAGGAAAGAAATTCAGGCTTAGGCATAAAAACTGACTGTATAAGCTTTGTTAATAAACGCGCCGATTATTACGGTATGCATGGCGGATTATTTTTTCTAGGAATCTTCTTAGGAATAATCTGCATCGCGGCAACGGTTCTGATAATGTATTACAAGCAAATAACGGAAGGATATGAAGACAGAAACAGATTTGAAATAATGCAAAAGGTCGGTATGACAAAAGGTGAAATAAAAAAGAGTATTCATTCTCAAATGCTGACGGTATTTTTGCTTCCGCTTATAGGCTCTGCAATAAATATTATCGCCGCATTCAATATAATAAAATATCTGCTTAACATGTTCGGTCTGTTTAACACTCCCCTTTTTATTGCGTCGTCCGCAATAAGCTTTATTGTTTTTGCAGTTTTCTATATCGTTATGTATATTATAACTTCAAGAGCATATTATAAGATCGTATGTGAAAATAATTAAGAATAAATTTTACCTCGGATAATCATGAAAAACGCCATGATTATCCGACGGTATTTATTCAGAATTATATATAGGATTTTTCTTGAAAAAATTTTAAAAACCTATTGACATAGATATAAATTTGTGATATAATAATTAAGTACTCAGGAGAGTAATTAAAAATATGACGCGGTGTGGAGCAGCTAGGTAGCTCGTCGGGCTCATAACCCGAAGGTCGTTGGTTCAAATCCAGCCGCCGCAACCATGAAACCTCGCAAACAGGATGTTTGCGAGGTTATTTTTATGTTTGAATGAAGATGAGTGATAAAAAATACCCTTACCGTACCCTTACGAAATTGAATTTGTAAGGGTATTATTGTGTAACGAAAACCCCCAGTTATACTGGGGGATCCAAAAAGCTTTAGCGATGAATAGAAAAAGAAAACCTCCGATGATATAATAAAGTTAAGGTCTGCCAACCCAACAAAAAAATCAAAGAAGGTATCGTCATGAAAAGAGACGATATAAGTAGTTTAGCACATTCGAAGTGGAATTGCAAGTATCATGTGTTATTTGCCCCAAAATACAGAAGAATGGTGATATATAATCAGATAAAAAGCGATATAGGAAAAATTGTTAGAAAGCTGTGTGAGCAAAAAGGGGTGGAAATAATAGAAGCAGAAGCGTGTGCGGATCACATTCATATGCTGATAGCAATTCCGCCCAAATACAGTGTGGCGCAGATAATGGGATATTTAAAAGGAAAAAGTTCTTTGATGATATTCGATCGACATGCAAATCTCAAGTATAAGTATGGAAACAGACACTTTTGGTATAGAAGTTACTATGTGGATACAGTAGGAAAGAACAAAAAGAAAATAGAAGAGTACATAAGAAATCAGTTGCAGGAGGATATTGCAAGCGATCAGTTAAGCCTGTTTGAAACAACCGATCCTTTCTAAAAGGAAGGACTATACGGCGATTATATTTTTCAAATAAATCACGAAGTACTGCTGTCTGTTGTTTAACCGTCAAATCATCTACAACAAAATAAGTCATAATATCACTTGGTGTAAACTGATATTTTTTCATCATTATTTATCACTTTTCCTCATATTGCATGTTCTGCAAAGCACTTGAAGATTTTCCGGAACAGTCAAACCGCCCTTTGCCATAGGAACAATATGGTCAACCTGTAAATATGTGCGTGTCGGAAATACTTCACCACATTCAGCACACACATAATCTCCAACATCATTTCTTGCAGAAATAAATGTCTTTTCTTTGATTTCAAGCCCCAGTTTTGGATAAAGTGAAATGATTTTTTGCAAAGGCAGCTGTTCAAGATTTCTCATTTCAGCTTCACTTTGCGGTTCAGCTTTGGCAATTTCCACATCACCCTCAAGCTTGCTGAGTTCAAGATTAATAATACTTTTAAAGAAAGCCTCATTTGTATAATATACAGGAATAAGACTTCCCTCTTCGTCCCAGAGCTGTTGAATATAAGCGTTCATTTCGCTTCTGCGCATATCATCATCATAAATTTTTCTTGCAATTGTTGATGGGTCAAGCTTTTTTCTATCCATCTCATCAATTGTAACAAATAAAGGTTCTACCTCTTTTTGTGCGTAAAATTTAAGCAAATGTTCAATGTCGCTTAGATTACATGAAGGAACCATATTCTCATCAAAATAGCTTTCAAAACAATGTTTTGTCATATCTTCAAGAGTATATTTTCTTATTTTGGTCTACTGCATTTTTCAAGAGCCAGTGTGCAGCAGTCAGCGTTTTACCCCCTCCTGTTGGAAGTACAAGAAGTGTTCTGAAATTACTCTTTTTATTCATTATATCAAGTTCGTGTATAGCGTCAATCTGATGCTCATAAAGTTGCTTAGGACTTTTTCCATTTGCCGGCTTAATAGTTTGTGCGTTGATGTTTTCTACCATAATTGGCATGTTACTCATTCCCCTATCATTTTTTATAAGCCTTTGCTTATTTTCAAATACTATAATGGATACCCATTCTGGTAAAACAATTATCGCACTATCATCAAATCCTATCATCCATGAAAGAAAAGTAGGACTTATTGCTGCCTTGAACTCTGCCTGAAAGAATTCATTTTCAAGTTTATGTAACCTTACATTTTCGCCAAATCTATCAACCACAACATTCAAATATTCATTGTAAAAAACAGCTGTTACATTTTCGAAATCAAACATGGAAAAAAATAGGTTATATATAATTAGCTGCATTGAAAGGTTCTGTTGGTATGGTACGGCGTTGCTCACTCAAAGAAATATCCGTCATTCTATCCACCTTATAATGAACATAATCATTGTATTTCTCATTATAGGCAATAAGGTAATAATAATGTCGAGCTTGAAACATTGAAGCGTGAATTTGATTTTTTAGGATATAAAAGAGGCTTCGGAGGGCATGAAGCAAAAGCTGGACGTCTTATAAGGTTCAATCCCTGCCCTGTATGACATAGTATTACAGCAAGGTATAGGATTGTTTTGCAGTAAGCCTGTTAAAGCAGTTATTAAAGAACTCGAAAGCAGAACTCATGACAGGTTTATAATCAAATTAGACGCTTTTAATTATGGCTACATGATGAGAAAAAGAGCCGAAAGGGCGAGATGGGTTAAGCATAATTTTTTTCCATTTTTATTTTTCCTCCTTGATGTATTGACATTTCGGAGAGGAGGACTATAATAAATATATGACCTACTCCGGTGGGTTGTGGTGCTTTACATAATGCTTTCGCAGGGCGGTTATGTAAGGCTCTTTCTTTTATGCGACTGTAAATCTTCTTGACTCAGCTGTTTGATATACTGACTATAGAGTTCTTTATGTGTGCTTTTAAATGCATTAGTATCAAAGCGATTTGATTTAACCGTTTTGTATCTAATTTTAAACACGTCAACTGTCATTTCTTCAGTATTGCGGTTATTCATCTCTGCTTTTAACTCGTCCTTAATACCATCAGCTTCTGCTTGTGCTTGTGCTTCAGCAATCAATGCTTCTAGCTCCATTAAGCTTCTTACCTTTGCGGTTAAATCTTTTGTACACATTATTGGTTCCTTCTGTTTGTTTTATTTGGATTTCTCCCTTGACTGTATCTATATTATAGCACAAACTTTGTGAAATACAATTGACACAGTGCACAAAGTTTAGTGATAATATTCGTATGCTTATACACTTGACTTTGTGCAAGCGATATAATATAATAATAATGGGATAAAATAAGGTCAACAAGAATGGAGAACTTCTAATGCCGATTAAATATGAAAAACTATTTGCATTATTAAAAGAAAAAGGGTGGAATACCACTAGAATAAGAAAAGAAGGTTTAATAGGCCAAGGAACTCTAACAAACCTACGTAACGGAACAGGTGGACTTGACCACAGAACAATATCCAAGCTCTGCAAAGCATTAGACTGCCAGCCTGGTGACATTATGGAGTATGTGGAGGACAAAGAATGAATATAATAAAATACCCGTCTGAATCAGACGTAAACAAAGCTATATGCGACAATGAGCCATTATTAGTGCTAATATCCTTTGACGGGGAAACAGTTATTACAAGCCAGATTGACGAAGCTGTAGAACATCATATTTTATTAATGAAAACTGGTTTTAAAGACACAGATATTGATAAATTTTTTAGAATCATTCTTGATAAAGACGGTGCGGACTGGACTTTTGTATGTCCTTCTGATTACAAAAACATTCAAGATAAACAAAGGCGAATAGGTCAATTTTATAAGGACGGTTTCAGTATTATTTCTGATGTACTTCATGATTTAGGATATATGGTAGGTATTAACATTCCAAGAAGATACAGACGGCATTTAAGCATGTTGAAAGAATGATATAATTACAGATAGTGCGGATGTTTGAGATAATTTGTGATACTTTAAAAGATAGTCTCAATGATTCATCGTGTGAAATTGATATATTTTTCCCTGAAAGAAAGATCATAAGCTATGAATGCAAAAAGTCAAGATATGAAGGGAAAGTAATTCAGTATAATGATTCGTCATACAGCAGATTTAATTTTTAAATGATTAAAGAAAAAGTTGAAAATTTAATACGAGAATCAAAGGGGAAACCTGTGATAACCTTTCAAAGCATACAGGAAAAGTTCGATACAAAATATCACTTTGGCAACATAGAAGGACTTAACATATTTTAAGGGAAAGACTTATTTATAGTAGGACTTCCGAATCTTCCGGAAGAGGTATATAAGCTATATGGTATGTGTGTAAACTGCAACATAAAAAGTAAAATGAGACCACAAAGAATAGAGTATAACGGAAATGCATTCAGGATAAACACGTTTGATGATTTAAAGCTTAGACAAATACAAAGTGGCTGTTATCATCACAACTTGAACAGAGTGTTGATCGGGCAAGACTACTGAGAAACAATTGTACAGTTATTGTTTATTCAGGATACTATTGAGCATACAGATCGCAAAGCGAGTTTATAGAGAAAGCAATTAAGTTTTACATCGACTATCTCAGCGAGGAAGATAACATAAGCTATCTCTCCCCTATAGTCAAGGCACAGATAAAAGGTACGGAGCAGCGGCTTGAAAGATTGCTTTTCAAGGTCGCGGTGGAGCAATACACCACTTGTCACAATGAATGGGAAAGAAATCGATTACGACTGGTAAAAAACAGCATTATTCATAAATCAGATAACATCATATTTAATGACACGTCTTCTAATTCAATACAAGATTCAATTATGTTCTTAACTTCATATAATATCTGTTTATCCAATTGGATATTATATTTTAATAAAGAGTATTTTAATGTATCTGCCTCATTCTCAGCGCAGATTAATTTTTTTATTATATCTTCTTTTAAATTGAAGTGTTTTGCCCTTTTAAGCATTAAATTCAAATGCTCCCAATAAATATAAAATGGAATAATATTGCATTTTACATTATTAATGATAATATATTCAAGATAATCCAACAATTTCATACATGCCTTATTTCCGAAAATTCTTTTATCACCATTTATTTTTTGTTCCTGAATCGTCATCGATTCTGGATGTATAAAATCATTAATATCCTTTTTAATCTTATTTCTTAGCAATTCATATTTATAATTTTCGTCTATAGAAATAAATTCTATATATTTAGGAGAGGCTGCACACATTAGACTATATGAACATTTACTTTCCTTATATACGTCTTTTTCATTATATCCGGCAACATAAAACTCTTTACTTTCATCGTCATAGCCGTATATTATCATATCGTGATATCTATGTTCCAAATTAAATCTGCTACGATTAGGTATATAATATTCGTCAGCGCATAAATAAACATACCTTTTATTATGCAATCCCATTTTAATAAATTTTTCATAATCAATATTATAGTAATTTAGCATATCATCTTTGAGATGCTCTCGTTTAAAATTTTTCCAATATAAGAAAAAAGGCATATAAAAATTAAATTCAAACCCTGTATATTCTTTACTTTCATACCAGACCATTTGTATAAAATTATTCAAAATAAAATTATTACTTTTAATTATATTTGATTCTATAATTCCAAGCGGATAAGCATAGTGAACGTATCCTTTTATAGACGGTTCAACATTAAATGGTAATATTAATTTCATTTTTTCACCTTAACAGTTTTATATTTTAAAAATTCAATTATTCTATTAACAGAATTAAACGTTTTCAAATTCATTTCACGAGGATGAATTTTTATATTAAAGGACTTCTCTAAATTACTGATTAACTGAACAAATTCTAATGAATCCATAATTAATTTGTCATTGTTGTTATCAATTTTTTCTTCCATTATATTCTCTATTATTTTAATTATTTTTTCCTCTTCTTTTTTCATATTATTTTCTCCCTGATAAAAATTTTATAAGTTCTCTAATTATAGGCGCTTCTATGCTTTTCATTTCAATTAAATTATTTATAATACTTTTTTTTGTTTTTTCATTAGGTAATATTTTATATTTTATAATTAAATTTTTAATTATCTCTGATTTTTCTAATAATACATTAAAGACTTTGGTTAATTCTTTATATTCTTTATTTGTCAAATAATTTCTTTCATACAAAAATTTTAACCTATCAACCATAATTAATTTATGCTCATATAGTATATATGATATTCTATAATCAAATATAAAATCATCAGTATATTCAGATGAATAATAATCATATAAACTTATACCAAAACATTTTTCAGTTTTAAAATGTGATAAGGCTCTGTATTTATATGAAGAGTTTTCAGAATTTATATATTCTTTTAAATAATCAATCAATAATTTAGGATCAAAACTATCAGAAAAATAATCCATATAATATTGTATACCTTTGGAATGCTGCATTACCTTGTTTATATCCTCTGAAATAGCCTTTTTAAAATTTTTATATTCTAGTTCAGAAACAATCAACATTCCTTGGCTATCATACCCCATTATATTAAATATTTCTCTATCATCATCATACCCATATATAAGATTAGAATGGTAATATTTATAACTGTTATAAGCCTTTCTATTTTTTATGTAAAATTCATTTATATACACATCTAAATAAATTCCATTGGATAAATACGTTTTTACTAGCTTAGAAAAGTCAATTTTTAATGTAAATAGAACATTATAGTTTAATTCATATAGTTTTAAAAAAGGATTATTATAATTTTTATTATTTCTCTTTTCAATCGGCATAAAATAATCAAGTGGCTTATCATTTAATATTCGTGGACCATATTCAAGCTGTATAAAGTTTGAATAAAGCCAATTTACATATGCATTTTCATCAAAGTCCAAATAAAGTCCTATTGTTATTTTATTTTCGGCTATTTCAGTTGAATATTCTTTATATGTGTTTTGATATTCAACACGTAACGTCAATTTTTTCTTATCGACAAAAGCGCTAAGACAATATTCATTATCTGAAATACTTTCATCATTTATTTCCGACCAATTACTGCTCTGTTTAATAGTTATGCCGGTTTTTTTGTAGCAGCCAATAAAATTATCATATTCCGTGTGCTTACTTTTTATTAAATTCTTAGGAATTTGTTCAGATATAAATATACCTATCAAAGACCAGGGCGAATAATAGCAATGTTTTTTAACCTTAAATGAAATTTTACAATTATCAGAACTGCAAACCGCATACATTCTGCATTTGATATTATTTTTATTTGGATTAGTATAAAAATTAAAATAATTAGCGCCAGTTTTTTTATATTCAATAGCGTTTGATTCAAACTTTAAATCTTCTTTCTGCCCCAAAAATTCAAAATCACATATTTCTGCTATATTTTCACTATAATACTTTTGTGCTGTCATAATAGCTTGATAGTATGAAATATCGCTATAACTTTTCATTTTAGGATTAATATTTAAATCTAATTTTATATTGCTCATTATATTACCCTTCCTCAATTAACTCCATACATTGAAGCCTGCAGTGAAAACATTTTATAATATTCACCCTTATTAGTCATTAATTGCTGATGATTTCCACATTCTACTATTCTTCCATTTTCAAGAAAATAAATATAATCGGCATTTTTAACCGAGGATAACCTATGTGAAATTAAAATAACAGTCTTTCCTAATGCTGCTTTATTTAAATTTTGGAACATTTCCTCCTCGCTTTTCGGATCCAAGGACGCTGTAGGTTCATCCATTATTATAACACCGCAGTCCTTTGCAAAAACTCTTGAAACCGCTAACTTCTGTGCCTGCCCTCCGGAAAATATAATTCCGTTATCATCATATTCTTTAAGTAAACATGCATTAATGTTATTTAATTCTTTATATATTCGGTTATAAATACCGCTTTTTTTTAAAGCCGTATCAACAATTGATTTATCTTCTGATCTGTAATTACCCATCATCACATTTTCAGCCACACTCAAGGAGTATAATTGAAAATCCTGAAATATAACTCCAAATCTACTTTGCAGAGAATTTAAAGAATACTTTTCTTCCGGGATACCATCAAAATAAATTTTTCCGCTTTCAGGTAAATATAATCTCATAAGTAATTTTACTAATGTTGTTTTACCAGATCCATTTGCACCAACAATTGCAATTTTATTACCAGATTTTATATTTAAATTAATGTTATTTAAAATTAATTGATGAGTTTCAGGATATTTAAACTTAAGCTTTTCTACCATTAAACTATTTATATTTTTACCTGCCTCAAATCCTGTTTTATTATATTTTATCCTAGGCTTTTTATTTATAAATTCCTTATATAATCCAATAAAGTATTCATGTTCTTGCATTTGTCCTACAGCTTCAATAATATTTTTAACAGAATTTTTTAAAGATGATATAACCGATATTGAAGCGCTTACAGTACCAACGGAATATTTTTTTGTTATAATAGCTTTAGAAGCAACATAAAACAATGGAATCCAAGTACCTGTCAACGTTTCAATTAATAATAAAAAAGTATAAAAAATAGATAATTTTTTACCATATGTATTAATAATTTTAATATATTCATCTGCAAATAATTTATATTTATTTTTAAGCAAATCGGCTAATCCGGTCAATCTTATATCCTTAGCCATTTGAGGAGAATAAAAAACGCTAGTTGGATACTCCAATTTTCTTTTTATTTCAACACTATTTTTCTCAAATTCAAATTTTAACTTTGAATAAACTTTATTTACTGTTATTGATATTATTATATAAATTAAAGAAAAAATCAGTAAAACTGGCTCAAAAGTTATTGCAGATACAACTACAGCAACGCATGACGCAGCAGCATTTATCAGCATAAAAAAACTATTTAGAATCTGTATATATTTTTCATCGCAATTTTCACTAATCCATATTTGGTTATTATAAAATTTTGGATTATCATACGATTCAAGATCAACATTGGATAACTTTTCATATACTTTTTCTTTAATTTTGCTTTTTATAAATGCGTTTGAATATATTGAATAATGATCATTGTACCAATGCATATACGCTATATTAGAACCCATAGTTATAAAAAGTAAAATTATTAAAAATACAAGAAAACTAAAATTTGAATTTCTATCTGCTAAAGTATCAAATATTGCCTTATCAAGAAATATTTCAGCAACCACCAAATTAATTAAATTAAATATTATTTTAAATATTTCAGCAACATATCTTAACCGTGAAATACTATATATTTCTTTTAATATGCTTTTACGGCTTTCTAATAGTTTTATAAATTTCATGTAATAATCACCTATATTTATCTGCCTGAATATTATACATTTCAGCGTATTTACCGTTCAAGCAAATCAATTCATCATGAGTTCCCTCTTCCAATATCTTTCCATTTTCCAAATAAATAATCCGGTCAAAATCACGCGTAGAAGATAATCTATGCGATATCATTATAACTGTTTTATCTCCGCAGACTTTCATCATTTGAGAATGCATTTTATAATCACTTAAAGGGTCAAGTGCTGAAGAAGGTTCATCGAGTATTATTACTCCATATTCTTTGGCATAAACACGAGCTAACGCCAGCTTTTGCGCTTGACCTCCTGATAGTATTATTCCATTCTTATCATATTCCTTTAAAACATTGGAATATATGCCTAATTCTTCTTTTGAAATTTTTTCATATAGATTACTCTTTTTTAATGAATCTATAATTCTGTCATCAATTATATCCGAGTCAAGTTCCATTGTAATATTTTCCTTGACGTTCATGGCATACAACTGAAAATCCTGAAACATAATGCCAAACTGACTTCTTAAGGATTTCAATTCATAATTTGATGCATTTATATTATTAATCAACACTCTGCCATTATCAGGGTTATATAATCTCATGATTAATTTAATTAACGTTGTTTTACCAGCCCCATTATAACCAACTATCGCAATCTTTTCTCCCTTTTTAATGTTTAAATTAATATTTTTTATGGTATAATAATCATTGCCGGGATATTTAAAGCTTATATTCTCTAATCTAATAGATTTTGCTTTTTTATCTGCTTTAATACCATTTTCATTTTTATCAATATCAATCTTCATATTAAGAAAATCCTGATAATTTTTAATATATCTATTGTTTTTGCTCAAAGAATTGAATATACCTGCTATTGTATTTATTCTCATACTCACCTGCCAGATACTATTTGTAAGAGTTATCACAAGTCCGGCATCAAGGGTTTTTGACACAATTGCCTTATAACCAACATAAATCATAGCAAAAACATGTGAAAATAATATTGTTAACAGTTCCACAGAAGTTAGCATAAACGCAATTTTTTTATTATATTTATTATAGTTGAAAAGTTTTATATTGTAAGCGCTTTTAAAAATCTTATCTATTATTACATTTTTTAAATTTTTATATAGTCTAATTTCTTTGGCTGAAGGCACTGATGTAAAAACTTTATTTACATAATTAAGTTTACGGTCGCATGGAATTATATTTTGTTCACAATCATAGTAGCTTTTATTAATTCTTTTGTTATATAATAAAGATATAATACTTGGAAAAACCGTACAGATAATAATAACAGGTTCAAAACTAATTATTATTCCCATTACCGCTGCTACCATCATTACAGAGTTTATCCAATCGAAAATTATATCGAGAGTTTCAATTGCACGACTGCTGATATCATTCGTTACCCAAACATAATTGTTATAGAATTCTGTATCATCATACCTAATTAAATCAACATTTTCCGCCTTATCGAATAGCTTGAGTTTAAATGATCTTTCTATTTTTATATTTGATTTTGGAATATATACTGATTTATACCATGAATTGAATGTTTCTATAACTGCTCTAAGTAAAATCATAATAACGCATCCGATAAACAATGTTTCTATGCTATAATTATTTGAGACTGCGCTTACGATAAAAGGCAAAAACAGAACATTAAGAATTAAATCGTTAATAACTGTAAAGACAGTCGACAAAGCATTCAATGGTATTCTAGATTTGTCAAAACTATTTAATTCTTTTATGATTTCAAAACTGGTTTTAATTTTTCTCATTTTCCACTCCGAAATTCCAAAAAACTTTATTGTTGCTGGTACAATTCAATTCAGAATAATTTGTTTCATTTGGAACTAAAACAATATTATTTTTGCTTAAATTATTATCCATTCCAAAATACGTATTTATTACAGTTTCAAATTTATAAAGTTTCTTTATATTTGCTTTAATATAAGATTTAAAATCCAGCTTAGCTCCTTGATGGCATGCTTCATTATTAGCTTTTATAAATTTAGAATTTATAATAGATGTTTTTAATTCCTCTAAAGAAATCGGCACATCATTAATATCTTTAACGTAAAGGTTATAACATGGGTCAAGCATAATCCACTTTCTCATATTTCTGTCATAGCATACTGTTACAACATGAGAATCTGAATATTTTATTTCAGATTGAGAACATATGATATAATGAGCTTTCATTCCCATGCTTAAAAGAATTTCACAGAGAAGAATAGCCAAACAACGGCAATTCAAAGAATTATTGTTTTTTTCTGCAAATTTCATAATAGATAAACAATCACGTTTAATAGGATTTTGTAATTGACCTCTATGTTTATAAATATGATGGATCAAAAACATAATTTTTGTCATTTTATCAAAATCCGTATTATTGTTTAATAAAATTTCTTTTATTACTGGCAAACGATCATAAATTTTATTGCAGTAAATAGAATCAATATTATACTGATAAGGAATTTTTTTATTTGAAGATCTATAAATATTGCTATCTATCAATAACTTAAAACGGTCTTGTTTTACACATTGACATAGATATTGTTTTTTTGTTATAAAGTAAATATTATATTTTTCTTTACTATCGTTCTTTTTATATGTCTTTAAACAATTTAAATTAAACGTATGTACACTATAAACACAATCTAAGTAAAAGAATTTTATAATATAATTATTAATTTTACTTCGTGGAGATAAAAAATTATAATTATCATCAGAAGGCGATGTTATATAAACGTCATCTTTTTGGTAGGAAAACTTAATATATAAATCTCTGTTAATCTCAGGTATACAAATATACTTTGACATATAAATTACTCCTCATCTGTAAAAAAGCTTATAATTTCCTCCTTTAATTTATTAAAATCGTTATTATTTCCTAAAATAAAACACGGCTTTTTAATATTTTTATTATAATAAGCTTGACGTTCTTTTAATTCCTTATCTTCAAGTTTGTAATCATCAGCTCCTGCAACAGTCCAATCTAACCTTCTTTTAATCGGGAACAATGATAATGCAATAACTTTAGTTTGAATATAACCTTCAAGGTAGTTTATAGTATTATTTATATATTCACATTCATCATATGGATTAATTGATAGTATAACAGCATCAGGCTCAGTACCCAGCATAAATTCATGCTGAGCTAATGGATATACCCCAATATTACCCATATTATAAGGAATTGTTTGAGATTGAGATCCTATAAAAATTATATCCTTATTCTTCATGTCAATTTTATGCATTAGATAATTAACCGTCAAAACTGCATCTTGCCCAGATATCATTACATTAGATTCATATCCCATCGGAAATACTTCATCAGCTCCGGTTAACAATGCAGACGGCTCTGTTCCTAAAGCCCCCGTATTATATCCAATATTTTGAAATGCACGTCTTAATTCAAGCTGTAATGTATTTTTCCCTTGTTTAGAGGAAGTACCGCAAACGCAGAGAACTGGAGCCGATATTCCGTAAAGCTTACCCAGTTGGTTTTCAGGAACATTTTGCTTTGCTATAAAAGGGAATTTACAACATAAGCTATTATTTTCAAATTTAGAAGTTAAATCCTTATATTTATCAAGATTATCAAATGAATATACATTCTTTTTATAATCAAGACACTTTGTTAACATTTCTCTTATTATATCACGATTTAACACTGCAGATATTTTTCCTGTATGACCTAAAATCAATGTATCAAAATCTGAATTCCAATCAATAAGTTTATCAGATTTTATAATATACTCTGTATCATTATTTAGTAAATCTCCTGTTTTTAATCCGTTATGTCTTAGAATGGGCGATTCATATATCCCACATATTTCAAAAGGAACCAAATCTATAAATTTAAATAAACTATGAATTTCTTTATTGAAAGGATATACTATAGCCTTTTTTATATTAAGTTCATTTATACATTCTACCGGAGCCTTTGTATTATAAACTTTAACAGCATTTTCTTTAAGATAGGATAAAACCATATCAAACTCATTAATATTATTAATTATACATTTTGCTACAACAGCAGTAATGTACGGCGCAGCAAAGCTAGATCCTGCAACATACCTATATTCATTTTCCTTCCATGGAAGCTTTTGAAGAGACCCCACTCCCAATATATTGACCGGACTGTTGTTTAAATATATATAATTCATACCATTTGAGCACTGTTCACTCCAATCTACGCCAATTACATTATCAAAAGCTGCCGGATAAGAAATACGCCCTTCATTATCGAAAGAAGAAACTATAATAACATTCTTTTTTTTAAATTTTTCACAAACATTATATAGTTCTGAAAGACAATCACAAAATACTATTCCACTGCTTAAATGAATAATATTAACATCATATTTAACATAAATCTCATTTAATACGCTTATAAGTTCTTTAGGAGTCAATTCCCTATCTTCATAGAATAATTTAAAAATAAAAAGATTTGCATCTGGTACAAACTTATGTATAATTGATGCGACTGCAGTTCCATGCCCAATTTCGTCATTCGTTTCCATGGTACATTCAATTATAGAAGCATCTTTAAATTCATTATAACATTTATTAATGCCGCTGTCTATAATTGCAATAGATATTTTATTCATAATTTATCATATCCAATCAATTATTTAAAATATATAAAAGCTTGCCAAAATAAATATTTTGGCAAAACTTTTATATATTTTATTATCAACAACAAGCTATAAAACCATTCTTTTCTCCATAAAGAACAACGTTCTTTTTAGATTTTGCCTTTTTAGTAAGCTTTTTCATTTACTCACCTCCTATTAACATTATGATGTACTCATGAATTACAACACTTAAATGCACCGTTTTTTTCTCCGTAAAGGACAATGATTTTTTTGAATTTAGACTTTTTGATCAACTTTTTCATTTAACTCACCTCCTTTCAAAATTTATTTTAGCCTTTAGCAAAATACTGTAAACTACTTTTTAGAGCCTTTAAAATACTATATATTATATTGATATATTTTCTTCGATCATTTTGTAAAAAGAATTAAATGTCTGCAATCTTCCTGCCAACATATAACTTTCATCTACAGAAAAAGTAAACTTCGATTCTATTGCAACTATTAAAGTTACAAATTGTATTGAATCTAGCAAAAGGTCATCGTCATATTCGTCTTCATCTATAAATATTCCATTACACTCGAATATATCTTTAAGTTTTTGAAAATTATCCATTTTTATCACCAATATGTATATATTTGTTATTTAAATATGAATTGTATAAGCAATTATCTATACTATCAACCCCAAAATCTTCTATAAAGCATCGATTTCCGACATTTTTTAAATCACCTAAAGGACACCTCATTGTAATACAAGCCGGCATCCAAATACAGCTATGACATTCTTTTCTATTAAAATTTACTTTTAACCATCTGGAATGATACATTTCATTGAAAACTAACTTTCCGAATTTATTTATATATCCTATTTCATTTATTTCTTTAATATAATCATCTTCATATAAAGCTTTTGCACATTTACATACGGTTCCATCATAATTATAAACAAATCCATAAAGTTTACTTGAATGGCACATCCTATTTTCTATACTTTCAAAAAATTCATTGTATACATTTATATTATTATAATTTAATTTACTATTTACTTCGTTTCTGTCATTGAATAAATCTGATTTAATGTTTTTAACAGATTCACCGCCCCAATCCTTAACAGTTTCATATAGTATAGAAAATCTTTTATCATTGCCAAACAATTCATTAAGTTTATATGAAAAATCATCAATAAAATTATAATTAGATTTATTTATATTAATTCTTATGGCAATTTTAAAATATTTATAATCAGGTAATTTACTTATTTCAATTAAATTTTTCATTATAACATCATACGTACCTTTACCTGAAACATGCGGCCTTAGTGCGTCGTGGCACTTAGCAGGACCATCTAATGTTATCTGATAATAATAAACATTATTATCTAAAAGCTTGTTAAATGTATCAATATCTAATAAGTAACCATTAGTAGTCATACTTGCCACATATGGCTTTTTATATTTATCTTGTAAGGCCTTTATTTCCTGTGATATTTGAATTACATAATCTTTCATTAGCAATGGTTCTCCTCCGAACCATTCTACATTTATAGAATCAAATTTTGCATAATTTTTTCTTAAATATTTTAATAGGATATCAACTGTCTGCTTATTCATATATCCTGAATTATGATTTTCATAACAATATACACATCTAAAATTACAAGATTCTGTAGGGATTATAGTTAATCTTAAATTATTATTATAGATTGTTTTATTAATAAGATAGATAATAAAACTATCATAATCTATTTCTTTATTTTCAATAATATTAAAATATAGTAATTCCTTTATTGATTCTTCTCCTATGTTATTAAAAATACCTATTTTCAAAGCTCTATACTCATCATCATTTAAATGATAAATTTTCCAGTTTAGAATATCAAGAATCAAACTATATTTTGGGTGAAAATATAGAAACTTTGACACTCTTAATTTTTCTTTTTGTATTAATATTTCATTTTTCATAATTAATTCTTCCAATTTATTTTTTATGATTATAACATATTAGCAAATAAAAAGTATGAATAAATTATTAAGTTTTTATTAAGTTTTTATTAAGTTTTTATTAAATAACGTCTAATCTTAATTGAACTTTTTATCGCGCCATGTTCCTCCGCAGCGTTCGATAGCTCCTGAATATTACACCATTTACCGCAAGGGCTTTGAAATCGGCGACGGAGTTCACATTGCAACCGGTAACTACACAAAATCCTTTATTGATTTAAACATATCCTTACCGGGTGTAAAGTTCGATTTTGTAAGAACCTACAACTCCATGAACTATCGCGTGCTTACTGCAAATACGATCCGAAGGTCGTAGGTTCAAATCCTGCCGCCGCAACCAATAAACCTCGTAAACAGGATGTTTGCGAGGTTATTTTTATGTCTAAATAAAGATGAGTGATAAAAAATACCCTTACCGTACCCTTACGAAACTTAGCTCGTAAGGGTATCATTTGCGTCTAAAGAAAAATAATTGTATAATAAATAAACAAATATATCTGTTGTATTTGTAGCAAAATGTAGAATTATACTATTTTATGGCAAATAATTTGAAAATGCTATTGAAAAATCATTATTTAGTTGATATAATTATTGTATTATTTCTTTAGGTGAAAAAATAAATTATAAATTACTTTAAAGTGACAAAGGTGATTTATAAAAAGAAAACTGGAATATATGTTGTAGAAATAATAGGAAACCAAACTACAAAAATACTCGTGTATGATGAGAAATAGATGCAAATTCGCTACATGATTATCAAATATTATAAACTCTTTGAGTTGTTTTAAAATTTGTAGTTTAAGAATGGATTGAGTGAATACAAGTTATTTTATGAGGAAAATATTAGGCACAATAATAAATAAACTACTTTTAAATGTTAATTTATCGGCAAAAATTACATGTCAAAATAAATTACTTATTTTATTTTGGCATCAAGTTATAATGTCTGAAGGTAATCTTCAGTTAATATCATACCAGTGTGTCGAAAATGCTGTGCTTAAGGCATTAAGTGTTGAATATAAACCCACAAAATAAAATGTAATTGAAATAAGGGGTGTGATTTATGCCATATAAGGTGCAATCATCTGAAAAATTAAGAAAAATTGGTGCTGATTTTGAAACAAAAGCAATGCTGTATCTTTTGAATTTTCGACAAGACAGCTCTGAAATTAATTATTTTATTGTAGATTTCTTTAATGACATAACCGGTATGGATAGAATGGGTAGGAAGTTATGGGATGTCCAATCTAAAGCATCCAAAAGCGGAAGTGCAAAAACGATTGGGCGAGAATTGGTTACCTTGTATAAAAACTATGTTAGCGATTTTCAATTTTTTAAATACATCATTTTTCTTGGAGCCGTTCCAGACTCATTTAGAATAGTGAATTCAGAAACAGTTTTCAAGTTATCAAATATTCAAGATAAGGCAGTTGAAAGCTTGTTTAGTGGGTTAAAAGACGAATGTGAAAAGAAAGAATATATTAGTACAAAGGAAATATCAGATGAAAAATTACATGATTTTTTGAATAATGTATGGTTTGTTGTTGATGACAAAGAACCAAAGGAATACATAATAGAAATAATCAAAAGTCATCCGAAAATCATTCCGCAGGATTCAGTATTGATTTCCATATTCAATGAAATCAGAAATAAACAGTCTGAAAAGAAGAATACACTTGTTGAAGGTGTTGTGATAAATAAGATTGATGAAGTGCTTGCATATGGACGCCATCTAACCAATGGGGAAATAAGATTGCTTGTACTTCAAAGAATAATCAACAATGATCCGTTATCAAAAGGTATTCCTGATCCTTTTATGGATATATATTCGAAATTTCCAGAGGAAAGCAGATTGAACATGGTTGAACAATGCCAACGTGCATTGTGTATGGCATTATTTAATAAATCTACAGCTCAAGGTTTTTGGAAGCTATTTGAGGCCATGTACAATATTATCATAAAATATCCCCAAAAGAATGTTGATTTCATCTTTCATAAAATTGATGATGATATTAAAGACGAATGTCCAGACTTTGATGTCTTGTCACTTAAGTATTTCATAGCAAAAATAAAGGAGGGCATTCTTTAATGAAAATTATTAAGGTAGCACTTGGAAATAATACAGAAGCTTTTATAGAAAATTCATTTACAGATGGCGTAAATATTATTTTTAGTGACGATAACAATAAAGGAAAAACGATTGTAATACAATCCATTTTATATACACTTGGAAATAAACCAATATTTCCAAGTTCATTTGATTACAAGCAATATTATTATTACTTGGAATTTGAAAGCAATGAGAAAAAGTATGCTGTTATTAGGCGTGGTGATGCGTATATCGTATCTTCTTCAGATGGATTAAGGCTATTTGAAGATTATTCAGAATTCAAAAGATTCTGGAATGCAGAAATTTTTAGTTTGCCAAAAATCAAATTCAAAGGTCATAAAAAAATAGTTGATATGGAATTATTTTCTCAAATGTTTTTTATAGGGCAAGACGGAAAAGATACATCAAAAATTTTTAATGCCGGATTTTACAATAAGGATGATTTTCGGGAAATGGTTTGTTCTTTTGCTGAAGAAGGAGAAACTGAGATATCGCCTGATGAATTGCAGAATTTAAAATCACAGGTTGCGAAACTTGAAGCAGAGCGACGAGATCAATTAGCCTTATCGGAATTTTATAAGACATCTACCCCTGCAAAGGAGTATCTAAGTAGAATTCAAGATCAAGAAGCTTTTCGTGACCGTGTAAGAAAATTAGAAACAATTACTGAACAAATATCAAATATCCGAAAGATTAGAAACCGTTTAGCAACAAAAAAATCATTATGGAGTGGAACGTTAAAAGAACTGAGATCCCTAAATCGAAGTATTGATGTTGGAGAGTTACGTTGCATGGAATGTGATTCCAGCCATATTGCCTATAAGGGGAAAGGAAAGATAACATATTCTTTTGATGTTTCAACTCCGGAGATGCGAAGCCAAATTATTACGTCGATTGAAGAACGTATAGTAGCTTACAATGAGGAAATTGAAAAATGTGATTTTGAAATTAATTCGTTACAAGAGCATATTGAAGAAGTAATGCGTTATGAGGATGTTACTGTTGAGAATATACTTGCATATAAAAATAGTTTCAGTGATGCAGGGGTGATAGAGGAAAAGATTGCTCAATTAAATGCTCAAATCAAGGAAATAAAAGAAAAAATTGAAAGTGGCACTCAACAAACTGTTGATTCAAAACAAGCTGGTAATGATTTTTACAAAAGTGTCATTAAAAGAATGAATGAAATTAAGCACCTGATTGATACAGAGAGCGATAAAGATTACGAAGATATATTTACAAAAAGAGGATCTGTTGTATCTGGGAGTGAAGAAACGGTATACTATATTTCAAGGCTTATTAGCGTTGCTGAGCTTTCAAGGCATGAATGTCCAATAATAATGGATTCATTCAGAGCTGAGGATCTCTCGACCGATAAGGAGGAGCGTGTTTTGAATATTTTAGAAGTCATGAAATGTCAGTGTATATTAACAACGACTCTTAAAGCAGAAGAAAACGAAAAGTACACTAAGATGGAAGGCATTAATGCAATTGACTACACTATGCATAAATCAAATAAAATTTTAAATGATTCTTATTATTCTGCTTTCAGTCAATTACTTGCAAAAATGGGAATTAATATCGAAAGCATAAATTGATTAATAAAATAATCCTATCAAATACTTTGGATAATTAATGAAAAGATAGGATGGTTTTATGCTACAAAAAAGTGATCTAATTGAGTTCAATCTCGATATATAAACAATCAAAATCAGTTAAGGTGTGAAATGCATGAATTTTTATGAAGTAATAAATGCAAGACGTACAATTAGAGATTTTAAAAATGTCACAATAAGTGACGATACAGTTGAACGAATAATAACAGCCGGTATGAAAGCACCGACAAATGACCACATGAGAGATTGGCATTTTATTGTTATAAAAGACAAAAATGTAGTCAAGGAATTGCTCAAGAAAATACCAAAATCAATTACAGATGAAGAAATGGATAATCTTTTGCATGATTGGAATTTAAATGATAATTGCCAGCAGAATTGCTATAAAACTGCTGTTCCAAAGCAATATAGAATGCTTGCAGATGCGTCTTGCATAATTATTCCATTGCTAAAGCAAAAAACAGATATCATGAAGCCTGAAAACCTTTCACATCTAAATGGTTTTGCATCAATTTGGTGTTGTATTGAAAATATGTTTCTCGCATCAACTGCTGAAGAATATGCCTGTACGTTGCGTATACCTCTTGGTAATGAAGGCGAATGGGCAAGGAACATATTAAAGTTTCCGGAAGATTATTTTATGCCCTGTTTTATAGGTATAGGAAAACCAAGTGATGATGCTGTATTAATTAAGCAAAAAGAAGTTTCAGTTAAGGAAAGAATACATAAAGACCATTGGTAATGGTTTGTAAACCAAAGAAAGAAGGAATCCCATGACATTTACAGAACTTGCAGAAAGCAGATATTCAGTAAGAAGCTTTACAACTGAGCATTTACCTGATGAAATTATAAAAAAGATACTTGGAGCAGGACATATAGCTCCAACAGGCTGTAACAATCAGCCACAGAGAATACTTGTTCTTAATAGTGATGAAAGTATTGAAAAGCTGAAGAAATGTACAAAATGTCATTTTGATGCACCAACGGCAATGCTTGTTTGCTATAATAAAGATGAGTGTTGGTATCGCCCATATGATAATGAGTCATGTGGACCAATGGATGCAAGCATTGTTACAACACATATGATGCTTGAAGCCATAGAACTTGGATTGAGTACAACATGTGTAATGCATTTCAAGCCTGATGCAATGAGAGAAGAATTTAATATTCCTGATAATATTGAACCGATTGCACTGCTTGTTATGGGATATCCGTAAAAAGATGCAAAGCCTTATCCTGGGCATTCTCAGTTTAGAGATGAAGAAGAAATTGTGGTGCGTGAGCATTTTTGATGAAAGAAGCAGGCAGAGCTTAAAGTTCTGCCTGTAATAATATGTATTAAATGCTGTTATCGTGTCTGTAAATGGTTCCTTGAAGAGTAGTTTCTTCACAAGCTTGACTTGTAAAGTTAAAAAATTCGCCTTTGACGATACATTCGAATTTTTTGAGATTAATCAGCCGATCATAATTATTAGGCTTAAAATAAAGGCTTTTAGCAACAAGTGATAAAGAATCTTCATCTGGCTTAAAGAAAACTTTTGTAGCTGCTTGGCGTGAAATACGGCAAACATCTTTATGGTCTCTGGTATATTCTTGAGTAGCACAGTTTAGACTTACATGATATTTTCTGCCTTCCTTTAGAAAACGACATATAGAACCATCGTCATAAAGATTTTGTGATTGTATTTCATCAAGAAATAAATGTATGTAGTTATCATTTGAGTTAGTCATACGCCAATTAAAGAAAGATGCCAGCATAAGGTCAATTAATTGGTTTACAACTTCTCCAACATTAGGCATGGAAACAACGATTATTTTTTTGTGCTGTGAGTTATGTATTAAATTTCTCCAATCTCCAACAGCCTCTTTTCTATATAGATTGTTGATTAGGTTTTGGATTCTAGCAATTATACTATGTTCTGATACACCATTAATCCAATTACATTCATCTTGTGGGCAAATCATTTCCAAAATGCTTGGATCGAAGTGTGTAGAAAGATACTTTTGCATTATGCCATCAATAGCGATTAACTGTCTTTGACTAAGCCCGTGAAATGGTGATGACAAGATGTCTATAATAGTATTTTTGTTGTCGTAATTAAAGTCAGGAAAAGGATTTATTGGAAATCCTTTTTCATCAGTGTTGTAGAATTGAACGTTTCTTTCAACAAAGTCTTTTGATAATAGGCGAATTAAGTTAGATTTAGTAAATGAATCATTTTTATCAAAGATCAGTACAGTTTCTCCAAGATTGCAATAGCTTGCAGCTAATTGTATTAGAAAAGTACTTTTACCATAACCACTTTTTCCTGATACAAAAAGATGACGGTTATTATTAACATCAATAAGTTGGCAAGCTGATAGTTTGTTGATATCTTGAATAAGTGGCAGTAAATTTGATGTGCAATTATTATTGTTAAAAAATGCAGTGTCATTGACAGAAGAAATCATACTAAATACATTTGATTCTAAGATGTCATCAGCTAAGACAGCGAATAAATCTGTACGGAAAGGGGAACCATTTCTATACATTGTAGATGTATATCGCTGACCTTTAGTACAATGAAGTAAGCCGGTATTTTTTAGAGCAGTTGTTAAAACGGAAAACTTGTCAATCAAATTCATTTGAGAAAGGATAATGTTTTTTATAGTTGACTCTTCAATAAGCAATAGGTTATCCTTTAAAACTACAATATTATGGTCATTTTCAAATAACATCTTTTTATTCCAATGAATAACTGAAATTTTGCCATTTTGAATATTAGTGTTCAATACTTTGCTGAATTGATTAACAATAGTATTGTCACAATCACTATGTTCATCTATAGAACTGACAAAAATATTGCAGAGGTAAGTTTCAAATTCTTTTTTATAATCTTCGCTAAGCTTAAGATGAAATATTATATCAAAAAAATCCATGATACCTAAAATAATTGCATAAGCTCGTTTGCTGCTGGCAGAAGATAGTGATGTAAGTTTGGATTCTATTTCAAAAATAGATGCTTGTAAATAGTCAATAAATTCTTTAAATCCATTACAAACGTTGCTAATAGCATAGGCGTCAATTTGTGAAAAAATAGTAGAAAGAATCTCAACGTTATAATTAGGCATAAATTCATTTGAAATATTAATGCACATAGTTTCTTCGGGAGGAAGAATTGAAGAAGCAGCATTGGAAGCTATTGCAATGATGTATGAATTTTGAGTTGCAGTATCAGATGTATTAAAGTTGTTAAAACATTGATGAACTAAAGTGAGTCCTCTCGTTTGGCGAATGTCATTGTTTAATAGCATATCATCGTTGAACAATGCCACTTCGCAATTGGCATTTGAGAGTACTTTATTAATTTGTGTTTCGGTATTATTCAATGATGTAGAGCATAAATTAGGACGATTGTAAACTTGCAAGAAACAAGAGGCAAACTTATTGATATCCGGATTGTTTCCTGAAAGAATTAATATCTTTTGAAATGATATATTTGCCGATTTTAGAATTGGCGATATAATCGCTATAAAACGGCACAAATGCAATAAAAGCTTTGTTTGGTCTTCTTTCATAAGCCATTGAGTAAGTTCATCTGAATGCAATTTAATATCCATGTCAAGTTTTTTATTGCGAATTTTTTCAGGAATAATCTTTTTTATTTCAGCGGAAATGTTGGAAGAACCAGAGAAAAAAGATAATTCATTATTATTGGATGGGTAAAATCCTGCAAATGAAGGAATGTGTATTGATTTGATATCAGGAAAACATGTGATTTTTTCATATAAAAAATTATTTACAATTGCTCCTGAAATACTGTTGGAAAAGTGAAACAATGGGAAGTACCGTTTAATCTTTCTATCATACAAATCCTTTTCAGGAATCAATATAGAATTAACTTCTACATTGGAATCTGAGCTGTAATTCACTGAACAGTAAACATTTTTTTCAGAAATAATCTTTGTAACTTTATTTACAATAAAGTTTCCGATATTTTTAATTTTTTTATTTGGTTCTATAGAAACAGCATTACCATTATGATCAGTTGAAAATCGTCGTGGTTCCTCGAATGCTTTTTCTATTTCAATCTTGTTTTTTAATGCCATATTTTCAGATTGAAGATTGGAAATAGTCTGATTTGCTGTATTTATAAGTTGCTCGACAGGTACTGTAGGAACAGTGTTTGCAGAAGGATAACATGGATTTTGTTGCTGTTGAAAATTTGCATAATTAGCTTGGGGGTCATTATAAGCCATTAGGTTTGGGTTAAACATGTTATTCATAAATAAAAACTCCTTTTTTTCAATATGATACATTGCATCTATTAATATCATACCATAAAAACAGGAGAAAGTCTTAGCTTTGCAAGAATCATGACAAATCATGATATAAATCGTTTTTATTAATAAAAACAGAATTGACAATAATATATGTAATGCTTAAAGTGTAGAAAATTACAGAAAAGTGCCATGAAAAGCGGAGGATTTTAGAATGCCAGAAATAAATATATATAATTTTATTGAAAATATAACGAAATATGTTTGGGGTGATAAAAACTATTTTGTCAATCTTAAACCAATTAAGGAGATTGAAGAAAAAATCGAAGAAAATTTTGAAAAAGAATTTCCAAGTGGATTGGAGAAAATAAAGCAAGAAATTGAAGCTGTACTTGATTATAGCGATGAAAACATAAACGGCTATGGTTATCTCGTTAAAAATGATACGTTGAAAAGGTTTTTTAATAATTCTTCAATAGACAAAGAACAAACATATTTTACAGCAATCAGAGCAGTGTATTATAGATGCAGGTATCATTTATTTCCTGAAAAGTTCCCGTCATCAAAAGGAGAAAAAATAAATGGTGTAAACTATATTGATAAGCAAATACCGGTGCTCGATTTTTCAAATAGTATAATTTTTATGTTTATGCTTTGCTATCACATAAATATTTTTGGACTGCAAATACAAGATAGTGATAATAAAGAGGTTTGCAAAAAGAAAAAAGAAAAATTGCTTGAGATGATTAGATATGCACTTATGAAATTAAAGATTACTAAATTGACTAAAAAGGATTTTGAAGTGCAAAGTTATAGTGAAATGGAATTCAAAAAAATAATGCTAGGAAAATACTATGCGATTTTGACAGAAACTGATATATATACAAATGATACATATTCCACAGAACCTTTTACAGTTGATGAAATTAATACTTTTTTTAGCGAACACAAAAATATATCAAATAAAATTGAACAATTAAAGAGAATTACAGGATTATATTTTACAAGTTATTCAGATTGGATTAAAGCAGAAAAAATATGTAGTTCATCTTTAAGTTCATTATGCAAATTTTTAAATTGTCTTATAAATTGTGAAGACCCAAGTGAGTTTCCTGAAAATTTATGGTTACCAATGCCGCCGCCATACATTAAGAAAAATGAAAAAACAACATTTTGGAAAAAAAGATTTTTTAATGAGTGGAATTGGCTAATGAGAGGAGTTTTTGAATTACAGACAGTAACATATTATACAGGTAATTATACTGAAAGCTACTGTCAGTATTTAGAAACACTTCAAGTGGTGACTGATTTATCAGAAAAAAAGCGAGGTAAATCAGAAGAAAATTTTAATTTGCTATGCTCAGAAGAGTATACTAGAATGGTTCAGCTATTATATACAGCAACACGTTTTATGTTGATTGGAAGTAGAATTTATACTGAACTTGGAACACCGCCATCATTGGATGGAGCTGATAAAAAATGAAAAAATAAAAAAAGTGTACGCTTTTTTTGAAATTCAAGTTAGAAAAAATGCGATTTTCCCTGAAATTTATGTTTTTTGGTAAGTGCTTTTTAAAAAAATGCGAACACTTTTGAAAATACATAAAATTTTCTCCACTTGGAACGTGGAACAAAAAATAAAGGGCAGTTTAAAATCCTGCCCATGTTTTCAAAACAACCCCATGACTTTATCCATACTGTCACGCATTAAATCAAGAGAAGAATGACAGTATAAATCCATGGTGATTTGAACTTGTGAGTGACCTAAAATATCGCTTAGGGTTTTAATGTTTACTCCGCTTTCAATAGCTCTTGTAGCAAAAGTATGTCGCAGAGAGTGAAAGTTTGCGTGTTCAATTCCGGCAGCTTTCAGCAGAAAGTCAAGAGCATCTCTCATGGTATGCGGTTCAACACAAGTGCCATATGGCATGGCAAAAATGTAACCGTTGTTTTGATAAATGCATCCAAGCTGATTCATTTCAGCAATCTGATTTTGCTGATGCTGAATGAGCAGATTGAATATCTTGTCAGGAAGCGGAATCTCTCGAAAACCGCTGTTTGTCTTAACATTGCCTTCAAGAATTGCTGTGGTGTTTTCACCGTTAATCTGCGCACTCATGCTCTTTTTGATACGCTGTAAGGTCCGGCTGATTTTAACGGTTCTTTTGTTAAAGTTCACGTCCGACCATTTCAATGCACAAAGTTCACCAATTCGCAAACCAGTTGCTAAGTCAAACATGATAGCAAAGCCAAGTCTGTGGAGGTGAAGAACACCTATTAAAGCTGACTGCTCATAGGTGGAAAGTACTCTCATTTCCTTTTTCTCTTGCTTTGGAATTGATGCATTGTCAGTGGGATTGCTGAAAATTATCCCATTGATTTTAGCCTGTTCAAGCGATTGGTGAAGCATGTTGTGAAGATTTCTGATTGTCTTAGGACTTAAACCGCCGTTTCCATCAGTACGCCCAGACTCAAACTTTTGGTTGTAGAAACTTTGGATTATGACAGGTGTAATCTGCTGTACAAGAAGATTTCCAAGCTCCGGAATTATGTGATTGTAAATGTAGCCCTCATAGCTTATGTAGGTTGATGGTCTTACAGTGATTTCTGCATAACTGTGAAGCCACTGATAAAGCCAGTCTTTGAGCAAAAGCTTGCTTGGCTGAATATATGAACCGCATTGCTTTTGATATAGAATTGTATGAAGCTTTTCAACAGCTTCTTTTCGAGTTTTTCCATAAACTGAACTCTGAATCTGATGACCGTTTTCATCTCTGCCGTCAGAGTATCGAGCTTCCCAAGTGCCGTTAGCACGTTTTCTTACTGAGCCTTCGTTGTTACCATTTTTATTCATTTTTTACACCTCACAATCTGCATTGTCAATCCAGTTCAGAAACTTTTCTTTTGTAACGAGCATTCTTTTTCCCACACGAATGACAGGAAAACTTTTTGAATTCATAACTTGATAAGCACAGGTTAAAGAAATATTCATATAGCCTGCAATGTCTTTAGCGTTCATGGTGAGCGGAAGCTCATCATTAGATTTGTAAATTGGTAAATTCATAAAAATACCACCTTTCTAATTTTTTATTGATCAGTTAGGAGGTATGTATTTTTTTACTTTCAGATTATACGCAGTATTCCCATATGTCTTCAAATTCATTAACTTCTTTCAACTCGTCAACCGTTTCAGAAATCAAATCAAGATCCATTAACATTTCCTCAATATCATCGGCAGTATAGTCATAGTCAAGAAGCAGTAAAATGTCTTCTTCAGATACTCCAAAGCAACTGCACATTTCAAGCAGCATATCTTCATGGCTTGGGTCGTAATAGTTAAAATCTCCATATCTAAATTTTGAAAGCAAGCTTAAATCATCAAATTGAAATTCAGAAGTTTCAATCTTGCCATTGCTGTCAATTGATAAAATATCACCCTCATTCAGCTTAATGATTTGATATTTATAATAGGAAAGCCCTGATTTTTTCAGGGCCTTTTGCATTATGGTTTCTGTTGAGGCATAGGCGAAAAATCCAAGCTTTTCAAAATAAATAAGAAACATAGGACTTGAACCTTTGATAAAATACAGCTTGTTATCCTCGTCAAGAATTGTAAAAGTAAAATTGCCTTGAACGTCCTCAGCCATGCTCTGTAAGCTTTCGAAATCAAGCTTTTTCTGCTTTTCAATTAGCTGAACTGCAATATAACTGTCAGTTTCAATGTGGGTTTTAGGAAGATTTTTCTCTTTCCTCAAATCCTTATCATTATACAAAACTCCATTATGAGCAAAGGCAAATTCCTTGTCAGCCTTGCCATAGAATGGGTGATTGTTGAAGTTAAACTTTTGATTTCCTTGGGTAGTAAATCGAGTATGACCCATGATTGCAGTAGTACCTTCTGGAAAGTTGAACCTAATCTTATGAGCAGGATTTGCTTTCTTGTAGATTTTAACCTTGCCGTTCAGAATATATGAAATTCCGCTTGCATCAGTACCACGCTCCTCAGCTGCGTTTGCAAGTTCCTGTGTAAATTTTCTTAAAGTTTTGTGCGGTAGCTTTTTACCGTAGTCAAGCCAACCAAATAAAGCACACATATTAAATTTCCTCCTCAGTATTGATTTCATCGTTAACATAAAGTTTTCTTTCTTTGAGATATTGAATTAATTCAGGTTCACAGATACTTGCAACAAATTCCGACCAAGAGAGCTTTTGCATTTCCTCATCGGACATAGAAAAGGCCGCATTGCAGATGTGGTTGACAATCTGCAATGCGGCGATTAACGTGTTGTATTTTAAGGTACCTCTGAACATTCTAAACTCTATGGTGTTGTAGTTGCAAAGGTTAACTGCGGCGTATCTGCCACAGTTTCCTTTTTTAGCCTTGTCGAGAATGGCTTTTGGTGAACTCTCATAGCCATACCTTGCCGCCCAACGATTCATTGTGTATTCTGAGCGTCTTGAAAATTTCAGCATCTCATTCCAATGATGTTCCACAAAATAAAGTATGCGGGAAATTACTTCTTCTTGCTCCTCTGAATTCTGTCCAAGACTTGCTCTGTTAACGTGAATGTGTAGGCCGCAAGTGTTAATTTGGTGACTTCTGTATTCCATGGAAACCGCCTTTTTCATTAACTCATTCCAACAGAAATTTTGGTGATATTCAAGGCTCATTGGGTGAGTGACAATTTCCATTCCGTCATTAAGTGAACCATCAGATTTTATGTAAATATGCTCATGATCTACATTGGCAATATCCAAAAGTGTTTGTGCATTGTCGTTGTCTTTACCACCGATATCAATTTCAAGTTCAACACCAAAATATCGTGAACCAGTGCCATAAAAGATAGGGTCAGGTTTATAGCCATATTCGCTGATTGCATCGCCTTCGCTAATTTCGTCATAACACTCATGGCAGTAGTAATTGCCTTCATATTCATAAACATCATTGTTATGAATTAATGCGTCACATTCATGGCAGCGGCTGTAATGATTGTCATAGCATGAGTGGCAAAGACAAGTGTAATCATCGCCGCAAGCGTCATCATCAAAAATCAATGAATCACAGTCGTCACAAGTAACTGTGTATCTTTCAACGCAGTCAGTACAGATAACCTCATCATTAATAAAGCTGTAATCGTCATCTTCGATAATTGCTCCGCAATGTGAGCAGTATAGTTTTTCTTCCATTTTGATTTCCTCCATTTTTTAAATCAATTTTCGTGCAGTAAACTTTGATTTACCATTTAGTAAGCCCGATATGGATGCAACGGCACGTTGCTTAGTACTCTTCAGCTAAAAGCATTGTACAGTGATCTCCATCATCAATAACGTAAACTTTGGCAGCTATTGGTTCTGGAAAATTCAAAAGATATTCACGCTTGAACTCAGGTACTTCCTGCTCATGGATAATCTTTTGCTCGCCGTTAACAACAACAGTCGAACATAAAAAGTTGAAGTGCAGCCGGAATTTCCGACTGCACTCCTTTGGTAATGTACTTGTTTGTAAATGGTTTTCCTCACTTTCTCAATAAAATTTTTGTTTGCATAAAATTTGTGTCCCTCTACGATCCTACTATTTAATATAGCAGAGCCTACCATAGCACTATTATTATAACTGAATTTTTTGACTTTTTCATAATAATATATAAATTAGATTTGGCAATTTAACATATATGTAAAAAACTAAAAAAGTGGAGGATAAGGCTATGGAATATGAGTTAAATGAAATATTGACGGTAGAAGAAATGATGGAGTTGATTAATGTTGGGAAAAATACGGCATACCTGCTCCTCGAAAGAGGAGAAGTTAAAGCTTTCCGTATAGGCAGGCTTTGGAAGATTCCAAGAAAATCAGTTTATGATTATATCAAAAGAAAAGTTACATCTGCATAAAAATTCAGGACTGGGAAACCAGTCCTGTTTTGCTTTAATCTTAAAATGCATGAGAAAAACTACGGTAAAAAGTAATACCGATATAACATATAAGTAAAAGGTAATACCTGTATATTTCTATTGAAAGTACATGGTTCGAGCCTTAAATTAATCAATATGGGGATGAGGTAATACGATTACCTCTACCCGCTCAAGATATGCTTTAGAGAGATATTAGTATAGAAATATAGGAAAATACAGAGAAATATATGATATTAATAGAGAATAAATAGTAATAAGTTAATTAATATTAATATATTAAATTTATATAAGTGGAGGTTTTTTATGAAAGCAGAAAACGAAAAGAAATCAGTTGTAAAATCTATAAAGATGACACCTGAACAGGAATTAACAGCACTTGAAAATGCTGAAAGTAAGGGGATGAAATTTAGTTCTTATGCTGTTGATTGTATGATACATAACAATAATTGTATAACGCCGGAGGTACTTTCGATTATTCAAGAAATTGTAAATTGTGCTGAAAGAAGCGTTAAGTCAAGAGGAAATTTGATTGAAATTGAAAATATGGAAAGGGAGTTAAAAAAGCTATGGAAGTACTTAAAGTAATTCAGAATACAAATTCAAGTGAGGATTATTTGTATAATGCAATAAGCTATATAATAAATAAGACTGAAGCTGTATGCTATGACGGGTATCGTGTTGACCCAAATAACGCATACGAACAGATGATGTTAGTTAAGAGATATTTCAGCAAGACAAGCGGTAATCAGCTTATGCATTTTATCGTGAGTTTTGATGTTAGAAGTGTACAAGATGCAAATACTGCTTTGCATTATGGATATAGAATTGCTCAGTACTTTGGGGATAGATTTCAGACAGTTTTTAGCGTACATGAAAAGGATAGCTATTATAACGGCATACTTAAATCCATGTATCATGTGCATATGATACTTAATTCAGTAAGCTTTACTGATGGGAAAATGTTTGCCGAGGGTAAAGGTGAGTTTGCTAAGTTTGCTGAGTATATTGGGAAGATTACGAGGAGTAGAAAGTGTAGGGTTGTTTATGGGGGTGAGGAATAGTTCCATAAAAAACCAAAATCTAAGGAACTGTTTTTGTTTACACGCAAGAACATTTGTGATATTATAAATAAAAACGGGAGGGATTTTATGCTAAATATACTTGATTACATTGATTCAAAAGACATAAGAGAATATAACAGGAATACAAAGTTCACTCCATTTGAAAAAGCGTATCTGATATATAATTGCAAAAGACCGTTAGAAGAAAAGATATCAGCTTTAAAGGAACTTTTGAATACTTATACAGAAGAAGATTTTGGAGAAATAAACAAGGAAAATCGTTTTATTTTTGATTGCGGCAACAATATGAAAAGAAGCCGTAAATCAGCTGTGGAGAACACAGTAAATTGGTACCAGTCATTACTTAATAAAAGATATACATCAAAAGATGTTGTGTTTTCCATAAGAACAACATTCATTGATGATTGCAGCAGTAATATTGAAAATTATTATACAAGCTATGAACGAGCTTATGAATGCCTAAAAAAGCAAAGCTATGAATGTAATTTCTATATGGATATAATTATGATTAAGCTTGACTGTGAATATTCACAAAATGATAGTGAAAATGATTGGGTAACGTATAGCATTAATGATGAATTTAAGATTTCCAATATTTATGCGGATAAAGACAATAATTATAATGACGATATGCATGACTTATGTGCCATTGTCCCAGTGCCTTTTAAAAAAGGCGATATACTTAGATTTAAAGCAGCTGGAAAAATAAATTATGGTGTACTTGCATGTGATTTAAGCAATGAGAAATATACTATCGAAGAAATTGCTGTGGACATATTTGATAAAGATGAAAATGGAAATTGGAAATATGGCTATGACCACGTTTCAATTTTTGATATTGAAATATGTGGTAAAGAGGGCTTGCCGAATGGGTATGAAATTTTGAAAGATTACAGCGATTTGCAGCTAGGAAAAATCAGTTCACGAGAATTCTTTTTTACATTTAGCTTTATGTAATCTGATTAGAACAAATGACAATTACAAACGGAGTAGAATTAATGGAATACAACGAAAATTATGAAATATACAAATTTATTGAACTGGAAGCAGACAACTTTACCTCAATGGAAGACATACTAAAAGAATATAAACTTACATTTGAACAGGCATATGAGAACGCTTGCCGTTATCGTAGTGATTTTTTCAGTCTGCTGAAAAGTCATGGTATTAAAAGTGATATTCCGGAAGCTATTTTAATAGATATATGCAAGCAAATGGACGTTTATAAAGATGAGGATATTCTGAAAATCTACTGCATGGCGGTTACTGATAAAGGCCTGCTTTTTGAAAAGCTTGCTAATAAGGAACAAATAATCCTCCTATGGCTTGAACAAAGCAGAGAATCAAAATCCCTTATGGCATATCTAAAAAACATACCTGTGTATAAAAATATAATTGAAACAATGTCAAAATCAGCTGTCAATAATGCAACGGAAAAAATTGACCTTGAAGAACAAGCTAATCTATATCAAATGGCGTTACAGCATGGTTTCATCTACAAAAATGGAAAGAACAATACTTTCCTTAGCAATATAGGTGAGCTTATAAGGCTTACTAATTCAAACAAGTTTATTAAATCTGCAAAACCATATGTTTATAGTGCGGTGCTTAGCCGTAAGCATAAAATGATGATTGAAAGAGCGGATTACAGCCCTAATTTACAGGATGTTTTTAAGCTTAAAGAATATAAAATTGATACAGATAACGGCAAAAATTTTAATACATATCAATCTTATTTAGAACTTTATGAACAGCTGAAAAGACATTATATTGACGATACAGAAGTTGACACAGGATTTTCAGATTACTGCTTTGCGAACCTTTCAAATTTAAGCGAATGGTACTACCATAATTGTGAACCAAATGAGGATATCCCAAGAAATTTCAGAGCGGAAGTGACTTCATATTTTACTGATAAGCAGTTTTTAAATTGTGATATTGATTGCGATTATGAAAACCCGGTAATGGAAATTGCTTTTGAAAACACGATAAACGACAATGTTGACATACTGAAAGAGTTTGTAAATCAGCGATATAACGGTGAAGATACAAAGGGAACAATTGAGAAATTATGCAAGCTTTCAAGTGCTGAGAAAATGAGCGGTGATGCTAAAAATGTGAAAAAGCTTGCTGAGAATTATCTTTTAGGGCTTATGGAAGAAAACATAAATAATATGCTGATTGATGCAATTGAAGAGTTTATTTAAGCGTACCGACTGGTACGCTTTTTCTTTTTATCAAGCAAAAAACAGTTCCTGAAAAACTATAAATTTCGGGAACTGTTTTATATTCTCATAAAATATTAAATGTGTTATCATGTTGTTACTGGGGGTGATGATATGATAATGCGAGGAAAGGAAGTAAGCTCACTTTATGAATTAAAGCAGAATTTCAGCATAGATGAGTTAATTTATTGCTTTTACAGTGGTGAACTTGAAATATGGTTTAGGCAAATTGGTGAGTATGACATGGCGGATAAGCTGCTGACAATACAGAGAAATGCGTATTTGCTTGTTAAGATATATGAAGTTTTGGGACTTAACAAGGATATGCTTCCTTCCCAATGTGCAATAAATTGATTAACGGTTGCAATTAAGAGTATTATCGGATATATTACCGACGAAGCGGTAATATATCTCAATTCTCTGCGTGGTTTCGCTGTCTGACTTTTCTCTGCCGAATACAACGATTTTATCAATCAGCATATGAACAATATCGTAGTCAAGCTCGGTGATGTCGGTGTACTTGCCGATAAGTTCGATAAAATCGCCGATATCCTTGGACTTCTTTTCGTTTTCCTCAATCAGCACCGCACTTTCCGAAATCAGCCTTTTCAGCTCAGCCTGTTCATCTTCAAGCTTTTTTGACATCGTGATATAACGCTCGTCGGAAATAACACCGAAAACCTTGTCCTCATACATCTTCTGCAAAATAGTGTCAATCTCCGCAAGCCTTTTCTTTGCCTTATCGGATTTCTGCTTGCAAAGTGCCGATTCGCTGTTTTTCTCGCACTCGGAAAGCTCTTTCAGACGCTCTGCATAGGCTTCAATATCCTTCGAAGCAAGTCTGACGTGCCGCTGAATATCGTGCAGTACAACCTCTGTAATCTGCTCAATGGTAATATGATGACTGTTCTTGCAAACGAGGTTTTCCGACCTCTTGTAACGGATATGACTCGGGCACCTGTAATAGCCCTTGATGTTCTTGGATTTTGTTCGTGAGTATGCCATTCTTAATCCGCAGTCACTGCAAACTACAAGTCCTCTGAAAATATTGTCGGGATTTACATCATAGGCTCTTTGCTTGGTTTCAAGCCTTTTCTGTACGGTTTCAAAATCCTCGTGACTGACATAGGCTTCGTGGGTATTGGGAATAACAACCTGTTCTTCTTTCGGAACTTCAACGCTCTGTTTTGTCTTGAAATTCTTTCGCAATCTTCGCAGACACACCATATCTCCCGTATAAACAGGATTGGTAAGAATTTTATGAATGGAGCGTTTACCCCATACATACTTGTGCTTCGGGAAATCGGGAGAGTCCTGCAAGCCTCGTCTAATCATCTGCTCAGCCTTTGGTATCATAACCTTTCGCTGTTCAAGCTCTTTTGCTATGAGATATGCGGACTTTCCTTCCAATGCAAGCTGAAACATAAGCTTTACAACCCAAGCATTTTCATTCGGAACAAGCCTGTGAACATTATCCTTGGCTTTGTCGTAACCGTAGGGAGCCTGTCCCATAATAATGCCGCCGTTTTTCGCTTTTGTGTGCAATGCGGAAATTATCTTGCGGCTGCAGTCCTTGGCGTACCACTCGTTAATAATATTCTTGAACGGAGCAAATTCATTATCGCCGTTTACCGAATCAACTCCGTCATTTACTGCAATAAATCTCACATCATTCTGCGGAAAGAATATTTCGGTGTAGTAGCCTGTCTGCAAATATTCTCTGCCAAGACGGGATAAATCCTTTACGATAACTGTACCGATTTTACCCGATTCAATATCCTTTATCATGCGCTTGAAATCAGGTCTTTCAAAGCTTGTACCGCTGAAGCCGTCGTCAACATAAAAGGTGTAGTCGGTAAATCCGTTGTTAGCGGCATACTGAGAAAGAAACGTTTTCTGATTCTGTATGCTCATGCTATCTCCTATACCCTCATCGTCACGGCTGAGTCTGCAATAGATTGCTGTTTGTTTATTCTGCTGTTTATTCATATCGTACCTTTTCCTTTCTGATTACAAACAGCAGATTTATGAAATTTGTGTACTCATATTCTATCACAAATTTATGAAAAAGTAAACCGCTGCTGTTGTAATAAAACTGTTTTTATGCTATACTTTATGTAAGAATCTATTGCAAGGGAGATCGGCATAATGCAGCGCTGTGATTTCAGTTCGGTAATCGGAATTATCAGAGAATACGTAAGCGAGGGAAATCGTGTTTCACAGCCTGAGCTTATCTGCGACCTGTTCTATTGTTTTTCTGAAAAGAACGATGATTTTGAATTTGACAACGGACAGATTAACCGCTGGCTGAAAGGAATTGCACCCGTAAGTCCGAAAATATCCGAGTTCTATCAGCGTAAGTCTGCCGCTGAAAATCTTGCCTCCGACCTTGAAAGCGGAATATTTCCGATTATGTACGATACCGCTATGGCTGCCGAAAACATTTACGCCCTTGTGATGAACGACATCAGTATTTCCGAGCAGAAAAGGAACGAGCTGACCGCCGAATATCCTGACGATATTGCCGCATTTATAGCAGCCGTTATCATCTTTGCGATAAACCGTAAATTTGAAAAGCGTGATGTAAAAGCTTTGGTAATGGGAACACTCTCACCTGTAACTGCTGATATGATTTTCGACGGAGATGTACCTAAGCCTTGTAAATATTTCTGTGGCAGAGATACCGAGCTTGAAAATCTGCACGAATTACTGAATAAGCATAACAAGGTTTTCATTCACGGCGTTGCAGGTATCGGCAAGAGCGAATTTGCAAAAGCCTACGCCGATAAATTCAAAAAAGACTACACCAATATTCTGTATTTCAACTACTGCGGCAACTTGCAGAAAATGATAGCCGATATGGATTTTGCAGATGATAAACCCGGTGATGATGAAACCGAGCGTTTCAGAAAGCACAACCGCTTTCTGCGTAGTCTGAAAGACGATACCCTGATTATCGTTGACAACTTCAACACTACCGCTTCAAAGGAAACAAAGCTGGATATTCTGATGAAATACCATTGCCGAGTTGTTTTCACAACACGCAGCAGTTTTGAAGTCGGAAAGACCTTTGAGCTTGCGGAAATTTCAGATATTGATACCCTTGTAAGCCTTGCAGGAAAATTCTATTCCGAAACAGAAAATAATCGTGATATTGTTGTAAAAATAATCGAATTAGTACACCGTCACACGCTTGCCGTGGAAATGTCCGCAAGACTTCTGCAAAAGGGCTTGCTTGAAGCAGACGAGCTGCTGACAGCTCTTGAAAATTCAAGCGTAAATCCCGATACTGCCGATAAAATCAATATCAATAAGGATGGCATAAACACCAAAGCCACATATTATAACCATATCCGCACGCTGTTTTCGCTTTATCTTCTTGACGAAGGTAAGCAAAGCAGTATGCGCTGTATGACTTTTGTTCCGCAGACTGGCATTCGTGGAAGAATGTTTGCAAAGTGGCTTGAACTGAATACAATGGACGAGATAAACGACCTTGTTGAGCTTGGGTTTATCTCAAATCCCGAAGCTGATAAAATCGCACTTTTGCCTATGGTGAGGGATATTGCGACCACGGATTTATGTCCGTCGGTTACAAACTGTGACATTCTGCTTAATTCCGTTCATCAGATTTGCCTGCGTCACGGAGAGGATATTCCTTACAGAAAAACTCTGTTTGAAACAACTGAAAACATTATCCGTTATGCCGAAAAGAATAATTTATCTTTGTATATCCGCTTTATCGAGGACGCATTTTCATATATGGAAAAGTACAAGTATGAAAGTGGTATGCGGCTTGTTGTTTCCGAAATGGATATGTATAAAAATGAGCTGTCACCCAATGATTTAGCACTGCTTTATGACTGCAAATCTACCGTTGAAGCAATGCTCAATAGTAATGTCACAAAGGCAATTGCACTTTCGGAAAAGGCTTTGCAGACCTGTATTCCCGAAAATAATTTTCACCTTGCCGCAAATCTGAATATGAACCTCGGTTACTATTATCACCTTAACAAAAACACCGTTAAAGCCAAGGAATATATGGAAAAAGCTCTTGCATATATGTGGAAGCATAACGAGCCGAACAATGATGTTGTCATTATGCTCCACAACTATGCTAATCTTATGAGTGACCTCGGTGAGCCGCTAAAGGCAATCAACGCTATGAAAAAATGTGCGGAAATGATAAAGGAAGTGCATACGGATAAATGTACTGATTACGCTGACTTGTACTTTGATATGGGTATAATTTATTTGCAGATAAATCAACGAACGAACTCAAAAGAGTGTTTTGAAGAAGCGATAAGAGCTTATAGAAACGTGTACGGAGATACCGATAGGCATTATTTAGAGAGATACAGTGAAATATTAAATTACATCAAATAGTAGATGACTATTCTTTTAAGTTTTAATCAGTAATTTTAAGGAGTAATATTATGAAGAACTTATTAGTAGGCAATGGACTTTTAATTGAATTTGGAGGCATTGATTATACAAACAAATCAATAGTATTGAGAACACTGAAGAATTTTGAAACACCAGATTTTCCTAGTCATGTAATAGTAAATACACCGATTGATGCAAAAATATATTTTGGTCTTATGTTTAAAGAAATCCCCTCAATTCTAAAAGGTGACTATAATGATATTTGTAACTGTTCTTCTGAAAGGGAAGCTTTAAAGTTATTCATAAATCGATATAGCAAATCAGATAGCTTACAAATCTCTGATATTGGTTTTGAAGATTATTATCTTATACATGACTTAATATGTCATAAAACTAAAACTGTAAATCCAGAGCAATTTTATATTCGAGAAAGTTTAAAGACTTCTTTTTTACATTCAATATACAATAATGGGAAGTTAAATGATGTTCACGCAAATTTCTCATCAAAAGTTGTTGATATGTTTAAATCATACGATTATATTTTTACAACAAACTATGATAATAATATTGAAATAGCCACAAATAAAGATGTTTTTCATATACATGGAGATTTCCGTGAAAGAAATGATATTTACAATCCAGATTCATTTCGCAATCAGCTTAGCGATAACCCATTTGAAAAATATACAATAGATGAAAAATACTTTTATCTATACTCAACAGCAATATCTGCACACTGTGGAGATTATAAAAGTTCATATATGTATCAAGCAAGTTGGGCTAATTCCGGTTTTGAAAAAATGGCTAATGCATACAAAAATAATGCCATTGTTCGATATGATGTTGACGGATGGAAAAACGATAAAAATCCATTGGTTGCAAGACTATATGATGCAATTCTGTTAAAATCCAAAAATCCAGGTATTAAAATGTCAGAACCATATCATATAAATGAATTTGAAAATATGCAAGACCATCTTGATATAATTGGCTTATCTCCATACAATGATTTTCATATATTTGATAGAATTAACAATTCACCGCTAAAAAACATATGTTATTACTTTTATAACGAATCTGAATGCCAGATAATTTCTGAAAGATTAAAATTAAAAGCAATTATATTTAAATCTGTCAAGTCATTATGGGAGAATTTAAAATGAAAACAAAACGAAAAATTGAGTTTATCAGCAACTCGAACTTGGAAATAATTGCAAAAACTAGTAGGATGTTATCCTATAGCATAATGAGTGATGAAAATATACTTAAACAATACAACAAGCTGGATAATGCTTTGCGTAACAAAATTATAAATGAAGTAAAAAAAATTGATACTAAAGGAAAAACTGATACTATTGAAAATGAATTTACATTAAGGGTTGTAGATATTCATATAATAGCGGGTAAATATAACATTGATCCAGCTGTTGTGCTTGCAACGGTTGCTTTTAATAGTAAGTGTAGATTGTTAGTAAAATAATAATGTTTTTTACTAAAAATGTTGTTAATTAACCAGATATATAATTCTTAAAATTACATCTATTATAACCATAATAGGTGAGAGATGAAAAAGTATATCTCCAAGTGTTTTTAAATTACGCAACTTATTAACGGAAGCATTAACACTTGTAATTGCTTCATCGCATTTTTGTGTGCAGACTTTGATTTTCTTTTCTTGACTTTCAGCAGAAGCCTTAACTACTGCAAGCATGGTTTCAAGTGTAGTTTTCTGCTGTTTCTGAATAACGCCGTAAACATCATTCAGAATTTTAACGACCTCTGCCTTTATTTCTTCTCTGTACTGCTCTTGCACGTTCAGCGTTTTCAGCTGCTCGCCGTTCATCTTCCGAAGCTCGTTTTGTGTAGCGGTCATAAAATCCGTCAAGGTCACACACAGCTTCTCTGTTGTCGCCAGAAGCAACGCCACCTGAAATTTGTCCTCCGCTTCTCGTCTTTCCTGTTCCCGAAGCGACAGGATTTTCTGATGCAAATCGTTCAAGTCCAACTGCGGCGCTGTCAAGCTCGTATGCGGCTGTTCTGATATTTGATTTCTTGGTAAGCTCATGTTCGATACCTCTTTTCGTATAAAGTTCTCCAAGCCTGCTTCCTCTGACGGAAACGGGCTTTCCGTTTTTGTCCTTGTATTCTGGGTGACGGTAGGAAACTGTGTTCCCTGCAACACGGCACTCCACATTGTAATGTTCCGATAATGCACGAATAACATCATCAAAGGTCTTGTTGTTCGGGTCGGCAATTTCAATTTCGATAACCTCCCGAAGCTCGTCCTTGAAGCTTTCCGCACCACGTTTTCTCATCTGCTGTTCCGCAAAGGTCAGTTTGTCCTGCTGTCTGCCCAAATCGTGATTATAGAAATTATCCCGAACAGAATTTACAAGCCCGTGCTGTAAACACTGCTCCCCGAAAAATTCGGACATCTCATATAAATCACGCTGATTTCTACGGAATGACTTGCCCGTTTCCATATTGCAGTTGCTGACAAGAAAATGTGCGTGGATATGCTCACGGTCGGTATGCACCGCCATAAGCACTTCAAAACCTTTGGAGTAAAAAAAATTCTCTGCAAACTCCTTTGCAATCCGAAACGCCGTTTCATAGGTCAGCTTGTCGTTGTCATCGGGGTGAAAAGATATGGACAGCTTGTGTGCAAGGATTGTATTCGGCTTCAGACGGCTGTAGGTTTTGCCGTTCAGCTTTCGTGTAACAAGAATGCTATTTGCAAAATTGTCCTTGTTACAGCCGAGTGCAGTATACAGCTCAGGTGATGTTTTTTTCGTTCCGTTACGCACCTGTTCAGGCTTCTTGCCGAGCATATACAACGCCACCGATTTGAGCTGACCAACCGATTTACAAGGCGTGTAAGCTACATTCACATTTCCGAAGGGCATCAGCTTTCCTCCTCAACTTTTACGTTGGGTTTATCAAGAAAAGTTCTGACCTTATCGAATATTTTGAAATATGCCGTTCTCATTCGGAGTATTTCTCCCTCGGCTTCCGTGTGTCTGCCAATGTTGACGAGGTAGGCAATCTGATTGAGATTTACACCGATTTTCCTAAGCTCACCGCAAAGCTGTTTCACATCATCTGTGAAATGGTATGCCGTAACCTTTGAGCCTTTCAGCAGCTTTACAAGAAAATCGGTTTTGTTAAGTCCGCTGGCGGCTTGCTTTTTCTGAAACAAGGCAAGCTCGCTGTCGGATAATCTTACCGCAAACTGATTATTGCGGTTTCTGTTTGAGGTTTTTGTCTTTTTAATCATTTTTCCGATAGGAAAAATCACTCCTTTCGATGTTTTGTGTTTTCGCTTGCGAAATTCCGCACATTGTGCGGAAAACAAAACTCGCAGCTTGAAACTTGTTTCAAGCCCTCCTTCTCTCCACGCTTGTGCGTGGTGTTATCGGGAGGTCTCGGAGGGTGTCCCTCTGAGCAGGTTGTACCGAAAGGAAAGTCATATTTCACCGTCAGTTGAAATGTGGCTAGCCGTCGGTACTACCTGCCTATGCGCAGAGCCTGCGCCCGCAGTTACGCCTTTTGCAAGCTGTCATAAATTCGCAGACAAGCAAAACGGTGGTTTCGTAAGAAGTGCGGAGGCTGGCTCGGAGCATTAACGCTCCTGCGAGATACGCCTGCGGCGTTTGGTGAGGGCTTTACCCGAATTATAGCAGTATCCGTCTCATTTGATAGATACTTGCTATCAATATGCGGCGTTTCTGCTATCGCTGTTTTCGGCGGTGCGGTTTCGCTATCATTTCCGCTGTGTTCCGATAGCGGTGTGATGCCAAAACACATACAAATTGCTATCCGCCGATAAAGTCAAGGTCGATTTCCGAGATTTCTTCCGTTTCTGTTGTTTTTTCACTTGGGGTAGGAGCAGAGGAAATACAAGGCTGTGCAAGTCCCGTAAGACAGGAGGCAAGGAAGCCGGGCATTGCTTTTTCTACTGCCGTTCCGATTTGTGCAATGATACGCTGCACAAATTCGTCCTCTTTCTCCCTTGTTTCAAAATATGGGTCGTTGCTGGTTTTATAATAACGCTGAAAGTAGTCCGTTACCGCAATAGCAACAGCGTTGGTGTAGGACTTGAATTTCTCCTTGTCCATATTCTGAAGCTGTTCCCAAGCCTCACGGTGCTGGGGCTTATCCAGATTGAAACGTAAGCAAATTGATTTTATCAAGCATTATCAACCCTCTTTCGTAAGGTCATATATGCGAGCTGTTCGTAGCCCTTGGCGGTTGCACAGATGTCATCAATGATTGTTACACGCTTTTCGTCATACTCCCCGAAATGCTTGATAAGACAGCCGCCTCCGCCTGTTACATACAGCCGCATAAGTTCGGGATTGTACTCATACTTGCGGAGCGTTTCAAAAATCTCCGAGCAGTATTCACGGACAGCCTCGGTAATGCAATTCAGATACTTTTCCGAAATATCTGCATTTCCAAAGCGTATAACCTGTTCAACGATTGTATCGTCAATTTTCACGCCCAGCTTGTCCATTACTGCATTTTTGGCGGCGATAACGCACTGGTTTACTCCCAGCTTTTCTGTGTAGCACTTACTTTCGACAGGCTTTTTGTTGTTGATATACATAACGTTCATTGTGCCGTTACCGATATCCGCAAGCATATTTACGCCTGTCATTTCGGAAAGTCTGTCAATAACAGCGGTGTAGCCCTGCGGATATACCAAACAGCCTGCAATTTCAATATGGTACGGCTTGTCCTTGTAAACAAAACGCACGTCATTGTTTCGGGTGATATAGCTACGGAAATCCTCACGCTGAGTTTTTACCCAAGTTAGCGGCAGACCTGCGGCAATATGGACTTCCGCTTCGGAAATACCCTGCTGTGAAAGCTCACGGGCAACTGCCATAAGGGTAAAAAGGTAGAAGTCATTATCCTTAGATTTGTCTGCTATAAATGGCTTGTGATTTTCTCCTATACGATAATACATACCGTCATAGAAAAGGATGTTGCCGCCAAAGGTCGGCTCTGTGGTGTAGGCTGTAATGCCTGTCGGGGTTACGGTACTGGCGGTTTTGATGTTGCCATATCCGTGGTCGATACCGATAATTTTTATGCCATTTCTTAATTCCTTCATGCTGATTCCTCCATTATTTCTTCGTTTATCTTATTTTCGAGCAGCTGCAAAATGAGCTGTTCGGGTTTCTTTTCTGCTGTGCTGTCCGCATAGGAGCTTACGATAAAGGTGACCTTTCCGACCTTTTCGGTATGCTCACAAAGCGGGATATATTTTGTTTCTGTCAATCGCATTTTCCTTTCGATATACTTATTCGGTTTGTTTGCTATCGCTGCCGGCAAGTCCGATAGCGTTTCGCCGTAATTTAAGTATACTACTTCGGGGTGAAAAACACATTGTATGGAAATTGAGAGGAAATTGAGGGAAATGGGGATAAAAAAATATCACCGTATCTTTTGGATACGATGATATTAATAAAATCAAAGAATATTTCTTCTCTAATCAATATTCATTTTGCTTTTGATGTCAAAACAGACATCAGGTCGAAAAAGTCAGATTGTTGCTTTTCATCATTTTATGTGATATAATGTGATTGGTAGAATAACAAGCATAAAAAGCCATGAATGATTTAGTTCTATTTGTTTTGATTGGGATTTGTTGCTGAGAGCATCACAATAGTTTGATACAGATAGTGTTTTTTCTCTTTTGATAATGATGATACGATATTTACCATGTCACCTAAAGTCATATTTGAGTTTAACTGCGTGTTAAGTTTTGTGTATTCCACTTTACATAAGCATCTTCCTAATAGATAATCAACAGTAACTTCGAAATAATCTGCAAATTTTGACAGAATCTCAACATTCGGTATAGTGATACCTTGTTCGTAATGCGCTATAGTACCTTCGCTTACATTGAAGATACGTGCTAATTCTTTTTGAGTTAATCCTTTATTCCTTCTTAAATCCGACAAGATTTCACCCGTCGTATTATTTATGCTATACTTTTTCATCTGTTCACTTCCTTGTGTGGGGATTCTTACTCCAATTATACAGGATAATACAGTTGTCAGGTCGAAATTGTTATAAATCATAATAGTATTTAATCAAATTCTTTATATATTGTTATTTACTGTACAGTTGAAAGTATTCACAGTGCGAATCAAGGAGGTTATATGATAAGAATAGCCGTTTGCGATGATAATACGATTATCCTTAAAAATTTGCAAAACAGTATTCGTTGCAATTTTTTAAAATATACCGAAGATATTGAGATAAGAACGATAACCAATGGAGCAGTACTGCTTAACGAGCATATGTACGAGCCTTTTGATGTTATTTTCTTAGATATTGATATGCCCAAGCTCACAGGTTTTGATGTTGCAAAGAAATTAAGGGATACATTCTCGTCTTGCTTTATAATATTTGTGACAAGTCACTCTGAGTTAATTTATGAAAGCATGGATTTTCAGCCTTTTCATTTTATCCGCAAAAATTGTAACATTTCTTTAGAAGAAAGCATTCAGAAAATAGTAAGAAAATTAATTCGTCATATGAAGCAAAACGACAAAATCATTTTAGAAGATGAAATTTCAGGCAGATGTGCAGTATACATAAGAGAAGTAGCATATATTGAAAGCGATAAACATTATGTATTTTACCACGTTTTAAATAAAGAATTTCCAATAAAAATGAGAGGTGCATTGAAGGATTGCGAGGAAAAATATGAGAGTTACGATTTTGTAAAAATTCATAAGCGATATTTAATAAATCTAAGATTTCTATCTGATTTCGATAATAGCAATAATGAAGTTACTTTGGGGTCTATAAAAACACGACTTCCGATGAGCAAAAACTTTAAAAAGGAAGTTGACGAAAAATACACATTGTTTTTGAGGTCAAAGATATGAGCGATGTTTTATGGGCATTATTTGAGGTAGCGGTCAATTTCTTTCAAGGTTTTATTTTAGTATATTTTGCATATGATTTCTTGGGAGATAAGAACAACAAGAAGTTTTTTCAGAGTAACGGCGTACTGTACGGCGTGATTTTAGCTGTCCTTATTTCTGTTATGAATAAACTTACTGTTTTTGAGCATTTTTATGCATTGCTTTATGTAGGTGTAATTTTTATATACGCTTGTTTTAGCCTTAAGGGGAAATTACTTGGCAAGGCATTTGTTTCTATTTTTTCAATTTTGATTATGCTGGTTTCGGCAGCTTTTACATCTAACCTCTTTGCCTTGTTTTTCGACACAACCTTGAACCTAATTTTGTCTGATTATAGCATTGAGCGCTTAATAGCAGTTATAACTACTCAGTTGTTGATTATTTATATGATTTCTTTATCCTTGAAAATTATGAGAAATATCAAAAAGAATACAGATTCGCTGGCTGCTGGAGAATATATACTAATTTCGGTTGTTTTATTTATCAGTATAACAATAGGGACATTTCTTAATTTTATCTCGTTGGAGAACATTTCTCATAACGGACGCATTTTTATAGTTCTTGTTTTTGCAGGAATTATTTTAATCAATGTGACTGTAAGTTACTTAATCGTTGATTTAAGTAAAAAGAATGAAGCTGTCCGTGAAAATGAAATTCTGCGATTACAACAAGAATACAACAGACAATTCATTTCCAGTGCTAATAATGAGTATGTTGTCATAAAAAAACTTCGCCATGATTTTAAAGATAGTTGTTCGGCGATTTATACATTATTAGAGAATGGCAATATTGCTCAAGCTAAAAGCTATACACAAGAATACTTGGGTGAATTAATCGAAAAAGAAATATTTGTTCACACTAATAACGATATCGTAAATGCGCTTATCAATTCAAAATTAACAGAAGCCAAAACATTTGGAATACAGTGTGTTTGTCTTTCAGTTTCAGATTTCTCTGATATTGCTGATATAGATTTATTTAGGCTATTATCCAATATGATTCAAAATGCAATAACTGCTACCGCTAAGATAGAATGCAAAAGCAAACAAATATATTTGAAAATCACTTCTGACGAATATAAATACGAATTTAGTATAAAAAATACTATAGAAAAATCAGTCTTATCCGATAATCCAGAACTTATAACCAGTAAAAAAGATAAATCGTATCATGGCTATGGGGTTAGTATAATTAAAGATATTTCAAAAAAATATCTCGGAAAAGCAAGCTTTTATGAAGAAGATGACAATTTCTGTTGTCATGTTATTCTCAAACGACATAAAAATTAATATTCAAAAGCTGTTGTTGTATGCAACAGCTTTTTTTATGTTACTCATTACTACATGTTATTTCGTGCCTAGAATTTGCACGATTTGCCAATTATCTTGACTTTTCGATTTTAATTGCGTAAACTGAACTTACAAAAAGAGGGTGATTTCAAATGATGCAAGTACTAAGCAAAATTATATTAAACTACCTAATAAAACAAGAAGTAATTAACAATACAAGCGAGGACAGAGAATTTTATCAATATGGTATTGAGATAACAATATCATCACTGTTAAATATAATTTTGGTTGTTACACTAGGGACAATATTTAATGCATTTTTCGAAAGCCTCGTTTTCTTATTGTGTTTTATTATCATAAGACAATTTACAGGTGGATACCATGCCGAATCATATTTCAAATGCAATCTTTCGTTCTGCATATTGTTTTTGATAACTCTTTTTATAAATAACGTAATTTACTTGTGTTCAGTACCTATACTGCCATTTTAATAACATTTGCGTGTACTAGTATAATAGCTTTCTATTGTCCTATAGAACATAAAAATAAGCCTATTCCTACTAATCGAAGGAAATTACATAAAATTATGTCGATATTACTGAGTTTATCCTACGGAATCGTTGGTACAACATTAACAGTATTATCAAATAAATACGGAGTTCTGATATTACTGACATTGTTATTAGTAACAGTTTTAGTAGTTACAGCAATCGTCAAAAAGGGGGGGTGAAAGAATTGAAGATGAAAACCAAAACTGCCACTGCAATAAAGGCTGTTGCAGGTAAGATGGCAAAGATTTCATGTAACGCAGCTTCGATTTGGGGCATGTATCAGCCTAAAGAACCAAAAATGAAAAAGTAAGTAGCAAAACAACTATTCTCATCACAAAAAACATTTTCGTGCCTATAATTTGCACGTTGTGCCAATTCGCTTGACAATGTATATGTTTTTTTGTAAAATGAGAAAAAACAAATTTTAGGAGGAATTTACAATGAAAAAGACTTTTAAAAGAACAATGGCTGCTTTATTAGCAACCGCAACTATGGCTGTTGGAGTTGGTGGCATAAGCGCAAGTGCAACAAGTTGGGAAGCATCACATGTTAATGTTTCAGGAGCACCATCAAGTGAAAGCACCACCGATTATATTACAGTTGCACACAGATCAGCAGGTGCAAAGGCTGTTTGTAATTATAATAGTCATTCTAATACAACAGCAGATACAGGATATACATATATCAATTGTACCAATTACACGATGACACAGGTAAAAATAGAAAATACCGCTTCAAAAACTTGTAAGCCTTCTGTTGGTTCACCTACAACTGATATATCAGTAAGTTACAAGGTGTCAGCATCTACACCTACTTCTAATGATGTTTTCTGGACAAGGGGTAATATCACAAAGATCAGTTAAATTGATAGTGCGACAATAGTGAGTGAATTCATTATTGTCGCATTTTCGAAACTAGGAGGGTAAATATGAAAACTAAAGTGATAAGTTTGATATCTGTTTTTTTACTAACATGCTTGTCTGGTTGTACAAATAATACATCTGTTTCAGATAAACATACCGGAAATGAAACTGTTTCTTTGTCTGCATTATCAATAAATATTGAAAATATTACTGATAAGGTTAATTCTCTTCCCAATATGCAAATTTCTGACAAAATTGAGATTCATATACCTTACGACGTTTCTCATGTATATGAATATAAAACAGAAACACAGTTAGATGCCAATATGGAAAACTACTATAATGATTTTATAAAAATGTTTGAATACTTGTTTCCAGAACATGAAATTAACAATGATTTTTTGTTTTATATTGGTGGAAACTCTGAACTTAAGTATGATGATAATGGAAATATAGCACAGAATTTTAATAAAGTCAGTGACTGGTATAATAAGCTTATCGACGGAGAAGAAGGACGAGTAAATTTTTTATATGACGAAACATGGTTTCGCGATATGACCGAATGGAAAGAACCAGTTTGCTTTGAAGTCGGTAATCCAATCGGATGTGGGTATGCCGTAATAAATAAAGGAAAAACCGTAGAATTAAATAATAGTAAGATATATGACGATACACTTAATGCGGAAAGATATCCATTGCTCGAAAGCTACGACCCTGCTGATTGGTTAGAATATGTTGGCACATATCCTCCTGATAGCATGGAAAGTTTCAAGCTTTCTGATACTGATATTACAATTAACGATGCTGTTATTTTTTTTGAAGAATATATAAACGAATTACCATACCCTAAAACATCAAACACTAAAACCGTAGTTGTTGATGTAGATGTATACAAGGTTTCGGAAGATATATATGGTTATAATTTTTTAACAACCAAGGAATATCAAGGTATTACATTTGACTATATGAAGTCAGGAACAGTACACTCAAAATTTGAAGAATATACAATCACAATTGGCAATGCGTTTATGGTTGAAAGTAATGATATTGATATAGTTTATGGATATTACCGATTACAGAATGTTGTTTCTGAGAAATCCTATAATGATATTGTTACAATTAATACAGCAGCTGAACATATAAGTCAAGAAATGACAGATGGCGTTGTTTTTGAAATACAAAAAATCGAATTAGTATATGCAGAGATTCCCACTAAAACAAGTGAAGGTTATATTGATATTGAAAATCCATCAAGTAGTGTTTCTCCTGCGTGGAAATTTACACTATATAATTCAAATGATAATTTAAGATATGTTTGCTACCTTGATGCTATAGACGGTGAAAACTTCAGATATTACACATCACCTGCCAGTTAGGAGTAAGCATAATGATATTTCGAAATATAAAAGCAAATTTTTATAAGATACTAACAGGCTATGGATTCTATCTGTGTGTTCTTTTTACTACTGTTCTTTGTTTCTCAGCAAACATATATGAGAATCCTCAGAATATGGACAAATATTCGGCGATTAAATCGCTGATAGTATTTGACATAGACTTTATGCTCTCCGATATAAGCTTTTGCTCATTTGAAGTTATGAGAAAGGGTGTAGGTGGCTGGCTTTCATTATTTATTCCGATGATTTCTGCTTTTGCATTTGTGCCGCTTGTTTGTGACGAATATGAAGCAAAATCAATACGCTTTGAAATTTTTCGTTCATCAAAGTTATGTTACTATACCTCAAAATTTATTACTGCATGTATATGTGGAGGACTTGCAGTAATGCTTGGGTTTGGCTTGTTTACACTGACTGAATATGCCTTATTTCCAGATATAAGCGAGTATGAACAGGGATTAATCGACAGTTATCATGAAACACTGAGTTATCAGTATCCAGATATTACGCAAAACTTATATGCCACTATTATATCAAAACAATTAATTTATATGTTCTTTTATGGTATGGTAAGTGTTGCACCTGCTATAATGCTGACAAGCATAATTCGCAACAAATATCTAGTGCTCTGCATACCGTTTTTCTTGAAATATGTTCTCAATCAATCCTGCGTTAAAATACAATCACAGGCACTTAGCAATTATGAAACGGTGGACATGAGCCTTTTGAAATTTGTATCTGTTATTAATCCAGATGCACTTTCGTATCTTTCAGAGTATGGCAGTGATAAAAAACTTGTGCTTATTTACAGCGGATTTATTATACTCTTTTCTTTTGTATTTTATCTGACAATGTGCATAAGGAGGAACGACTGTGGTGAATAAGAACATAAAATGCATACTTGCGGTTGCAAGAAGCGAATATGTGAAATGGATTTCCAACCCCAGAATAATAATAATCGGTGTTCTGTTAATTTTTATGCATACTCTTGCCGTAGAACCGCTACTTGAACGAGCCGACAAAATTGGATTGCCTCTTGACATACTTGAGCCATTTGCGGCGATAGGGAACTCAGGTATGCTTGTTATGCTGATGCCGTGTGTCTTTTTGTTACTTATCAGCGACTATCCGAAAATGACAGGTAATACTTTATTTTTCGTACAACGAACAGGACGATGGAATTGGTTTGTTGGACAGATTGTTTTTATGATATATGCAATTATTACCTTTTTAATTGCAATTTTAATTGGAAGCGTGCTTATTTCAAAAGGAGATATTACAGGAACGTGGAGTGATGTTATCACCAAGTATGATGCAAAATTCCCAAATGAAGCAGGTAGCTTCACTTCCCAACTGATTCCGTCAAATCTTTATAATCAGATAACTCTTCCCTCTGCAATAATACATACAATTATTCTTATGGCGGCATATATGTTCTTGCTTGCTATGGTAATTTATTTTTTCAAACTTATCCATATTCAGTCATTTGGACTTTTTGCAGCTGTTTTTGTTGTAGCAACGGGTGTGATTACCTGCTCACTCAAGTCTGAAACGATGTGGGCGTTTCCTATGGCAAACACAATAGTTTGGCTTCATTACGATGAAATTTTAAAGGAACCCAATTTTCCAGTTTGGTGCTCCTATCTTTATTTTGGAATAGCAATAATGGTTGTTGTTATACTAAACATAATAGCAATAAAACGCCTTGAATTCCTAAACATTGAAATGGTGGAATGATAATGAAAAATATAATTGATATAGAGAACGTAAATCTTCGAATTGGGAAAACTGATATTTTAAAGAATGTCAATATAAATTTTGAAAAAGGAAAAATTCACGGATTAATTGGAAGAAATGGCAGTGGCAAAACAATGCTGATGAAGTGTGTCTGTGGCTTTATAAAAACAACATCAGGTATCATAAAAGTTAACGAAAAACAGGTTGGCAAAGACTGCGATTTTCCTGATAATATGGGGATTATCATAGAAACACCTGGGTTTATTCCATATTATTCGGGGTATAAAAATCTAAAACTCCTTGCAGGCTTACGTGGGAAAATTGGCAAAACAGAGATAGTCAATGCAATGGAGCAAGTCGGTCTTGACCCCAATTTGAAACGCCACATCAGAAAATATAGCCTTGGTATGCGGCAGCGGTTAGGCTTAGCACAAGCGATTATGGAAAACCCTGATATACTTATTCTTGATGAGCCAATGAACGGGCTCGACAAGGACGGCGTTGCAGATATGCGAAAATATCTGCTCAACCTGAAAGCACAGGGCAAAACTATATTGATAGCCTCACATTCCTCAGAAGACATTGAAGTGCTGTGTGATACGGTTTGTGAGATGGACAAGGGTGTGCTGAGTGAACTATGCAACGGTCGAGGATAATAGTGTGAAACATATTTTTTGTCCATGCCAAGACCACATACAAGGGAAAGTTGACAGGATTCGAGCGATTTATTGTAAAACAACCAAAACTTACTCGCATACTTGTGAAACACATAAATTTAGGAAAGTGCATATGTATTGCCTTGCAAATAAAAAGAGGACTATCTTATCCTGATAGTCCTCTTTTTCACAAATTCTCAATCTGCTGTTTAATTTCCGCACAATAGGAATAAAGCATATGAGTGATGAGCAGATAAGAGCATCAATCTGAAACCGAATCAGTAAACGCTCTTACAATAGTAATAAGGTTTGAACGGTACTTTTCAGGGCATTGACGAAGCATTGCAATAAGCGTGTCAGCTTGAGAACTGTCAGCTTGTTCACCAAAAAGTATAAAGTCAACACTCATGCAAAGAATGTCGGATAGCTTGGCAAGTGTGTTCATAGACATACCTTTAATGCCAAGTTCGATATCTGAACAGAACTTTGAGGAAACTTCAAGCTTTTCTGCAAGTTGCTCACGAGTATACCCTAAAAGTTCTCTTTGTGTGCGTATTCTTGCACCCATTAATTTATAATCTATAGTTTTCATGTATTTATTCTCCTGTAAAATCTTGATTTTACTTATAATCTTACATGAAAATATGAGTTCTATAAATTAACTGCAAGTGTTGACAAACAAGAACTATAAGTGTATAATGAAATTATATTTATTAAAAAGTGAGAGGTAGAAAGGTATAATTACTATGGAAAAAGAAAAAAAGATTTTTGATGCAATGCAAGAAGATATAGAGAATGCAAATATTCCTGATTCTGAAAAAGCGAAATTAATGAAAAATTTATTGCATTTAAAGGAACAAAAAATAAATCTTATGATTACGGGTGCTACTGGTTGTGGTAAAAGTTCAACTATTAATGCGTTATTTGATATGGAGGTGGCAAAGGTTGGTGTTGGGGTTGATCCTGAAACTATGGAAATCACTAAATATGAACTTGACAATTTAATATTATGGGATAGTCCTGGTCTTGGTGATGGAAAAGAAGCAGATAACAGGCATGCAAAAAATATTATAAAAAAATTAAACGAACTTGATGAGAACAATAATTTGCTTATAGATCTAGTGCTTGTTATTTTAGATGGTTCTACTAGAGATCTTGGAACATCATACGAGTTGATTAACAATGTTATTATACCTAATTTAGGAGAAAATAAAAAAGATAGAATTCTTGTTGCAATTAATCAAGCTGATGCTGCAATGAAGGGCCGTCACTGGGATTATAACACAAATAAACCCGATGGTGAACTCGAAAAATTTCTTGAAGAAAAAATTGTTTCTGTTAAAAATAGAATTAAAGAAGGCACTGGAATTGACATTGAACCTATATATTATAGTGCAGGATATAAAGAAAATAATGAAAAACAATGTCAACCATATAATCTTTCAAAATTGCTCTCTTATATTGTTAAATTTACTCCTAAAGAAAAAAGATTATCATTTATTGAAAATATAAATCGAAATGAAGAAATGTGGAAAGATAATGATGATTTGAAAGATTATCAGATGGAGATTAAGAAGAGTTTTGGCGAAACAGTTTCAGAATGTGCGACTAAAGGAGCAGATATTGGTGGAGAAATAGGTGCTGTTTTCGGAAGAGCTGGTGAAATAATAGGAAGAAGCATTGGTAAAGCGTTTGGAGCAGCAGCTGGCTTTATTAAAGTAATATTTAGAAGAAGAAGGTGATACTATGTTGGTAAATCCAAATATATATAGAAAAAATGATATAGATAATAATCTTGTAAATGCTGGCTTTAGACCATTAGATTTAATGGTTACCGGAGTTACTGGTGCTGGAAAATCATCAACATTGAATACCTTATTTAAAAAAATAATTGCTAAGGTTGGAGATGGAGTTGATCCTGAAACAATGGAACTTAATTCATATTCATTAAATGATTCATTTAGATTATGGGATACACCAGGGCTTGGAGATGGTATTGCTATAGATAAAATACATAAAAAGAAAATTATTGATTTACTATATAAAACATATTCTATTGATGAAAATATTTATGGATTTATCGATATGGTTTTAGTTATAATAGAAGGTTCAAATAGAGATATGGGAACAACATATCAATTGTTAAATGAAGTTGTAATACCTAATATACAGAGTGATAGAATTTTGGTTGCAATTAATCAAGCTGACTTTGCAATGAAAGGTCGTCACTGGGTTCAAGAAAAAAATGTTCCTGATTCAGAACTTATAGCTTTTTTAAACAATCAGGCAGATTCAATTCAGAAAAGAGTTAAAGAAGCAACAGGAATAAAGATAATAAAACCTATATATTATTCAGCAAAATTTAATTATAATATTGATAAATTATTAGACTTAATAATTAATAATATGCCAAGCAACCCTAGAAAATTAATGAGTTAACAGAATGAAAAGACATGGGGAAAAAAGTTATGAAAAAGAAAGTTTTATCTATTCTAATGGCAATTGCAGTAATCGCATCAGTATCTATGTTTACAGGATGCGAGGATGATAATCAAAAGTCATCTAACTCTCAACAGGAACAACAAGCTCCATCTAATCAATGGAATATCTACGTTACTGGAAACACTGACTTGGCTGTAATGGCGGGAAATACTCTTATCGATAAGTCGGAGTTTTTAGATTCAAGAACTTACGGTGATATATTTACTAATGGATTTACTAATAGTGATGATTATAATGTAACATGTTCTGATGTAACAGTTTCTGTGAATGAAGACCCAAGTGAACCAATGACAGGAAATATTATTATTAATGCGAATTGTAATAATGGTGAAGGAACAACATATCCAATGTCCGTTACAATGAATTGGAGTGCTACTGATTATGGAGATCATATTAATTTCAAATGGTTTAATATAACTATAAACGGATAATAAGAAAAAGAGAGGGATAATTCCCTCTCTTTATTTTTTGTTAATTATAATAGCTCCATATAATATTTCCAGTAGGATGAGAACCTTCATCACTATTATCATTCTTTAATAAAATAATATCACAATCCGACTGTGGTAATTCTGAGTTGTGACTTATAAGAACACATTGAGATGCATTTACTAGCATCATTAGCTTATATAATATATCAAAGAATTGACGTCTATTATCTCCATCAAAAGGGGCATCTATTTCATCTCCGACAATTATATTAAGTTTAGTTAATACAGAAGAACTGTCCTTCATAAAATCATCAAATTCTCCATTATACATCGCCATTATATAGAGAATTGTATGATGGGATGGAGTTTGCCGATACTTACAAGGCAATCTTTGTGCAACATTCACCGCATTTGTCACATTTAAACATCACTTGAACTCCAATGTGTTTGAGCAAATCAAAAACAGACTAACATTTGAAAATTATTCAAAAAATGGAGTTACATTACCACGATATGATGGAGAAGAACTTAAAGAGGTTTCGATTGGTGCTGGAGTACTTCTTGGCGGTTTGGACGGTGCCGGATTGGGTGTGGCAGGTGGATTTGCCGCTGCTGGAGCAACAACTGCTGCTGTTATGGCATTAGGAACTGCCTCTATAGGAACTGCTATTGCGACATTAAGTGGTGCTGCAGCAACAAATGCTACTTTAGCCGCTTTAGGCGGTGGTGGTATTGTACTCGGAACAACTATTTTAGGAGCTGCAACATTAGGCGTTGGTTTATTAGTGGGAGGTGCTATCTTTAGTATTACAGGTGGAAAACTATCTGACAAAGCAGACGAAGCATGGTCTCAAATGAAAAAAGATGAGGAAAAAATCAATAATATATGTAATTATTTGACAGAACTTCGCAGTACGTCAAATAATTATTATGATACTATATCTGATGTTAATTCTATTTACCAAAAACACTTAAAAGATTTCACAAATATTGTAACTATGTTAGAACATAAGGATTGGAATACATTTACCGCAGAAGAAAGAAATGTGACAGAAAACACAGTACTTCTTGTTGGCTTGCTTTATAATATGTGTAAAGTTGAATTGGTACTGAAAGGCAAAGACGATAACGATATGAATGCAATCAATAAATCAGCAATAGAAACATCTATCACAAATGCAAAATCTGTTTTGAATTATAAATCCTAAAATGATAGTAAGATATTACTTTGAGCTTGCGGACTGTTAGGCCGTTAAAAGTTTTATATTTAGAATGTAGAACTTATTGTAAAACAAGGATATTATTATATAGAGATGATAACTTGAAAAAATTTGTGAAGTCATTATATAATTATAGTCAAGCGGCTAATTGTTATGGAAATTGAGAATAGGAGAAATTTACAGAGCACTTGAAATAGTTATTGACATAAATTAAATAAAGCTGTATAATATATGACAGATGTTGAATTGCTCATCTTATTAGCGCTCACCGCTATGAGGGAAGATTAAGTTATCAGTGCTCACCACTGTTAAGTGCAGGTTAAGTTATTAGTGCTCACCACTATTGAGTGTAGGTCAAAAAGCAATTAATGAAAAATTGGAGAAGTACTTTTGTGCTTCTCCTTTGAATTTTAGGACTATTATTATGAATTTATATTTTTATTATGTGGATGAGAAATATATTGATTATTTGAAAAAATGTGAGTGCAATAAAAGAGGATTTACTTGTGTTCCAAATGTTAACTATGGAAATACAAAGAAATTTACATTTGGAGCAGTATTAAGCGTAAATAATGTTAGTTATTTTGTACCCGTTTCATTTATTCGAAAAAACAGGAAGATGTTATACTCATAAAAAACAAGAAAAACACTGCAATACTTGGTTCGCTTAGATTTACATATATGATTCCTGTTCCTGAATGTTGCCTGAAGAAAGTGGATATAGGTTCATTTGAATCTATAAAATCCAAAGGTCATATCAGCGAAGAGCTTGCCTTTTGCAGAAGAAATCGTGATAAAATATTTAAAAGAGCATATAAAACATATAATCGTGTGATAGCTGGAAACAATAGCATCCTTATGAAGAATAGCTGTGATTATAAACTCTTAGAAAAAGCTTATAATGAATACTTATGTATAATAGAGTGATTCCAGGTAAAAAAATAAAGCTGCCACACAGAAGTGTGACAGCAAATTAACGATAAAAATTTCAATTTATCTTTATATAAACTAATAAAAATATATTGAAATCTTCATTTGGTTACAGCATGGTCATACCCTTACCGTACCCTTACGCCAATGAAAAACCATAAAAATAACATAAATAATGGTATGGAAAGTGTAAAAATCAGTCACTTTTGAAACGTAAATAGGCACTTTGAGAGATAAAAAAGTTGAAATCAGATTCTCATAACCCGAAGGTCGTTGGTTCAAATCCAGCCGCCGCAACCAAAAAGCCTCGTAAATGTGTTATTTACGAGGCGTATTTTTTTATCACGCAATGAAAATTTGATATACAAAGCGCCTTATAAACTAGGATTTATTCTTCATCTTGTCATTCCAGAAAATTCTATTCAAAATATTCTTCATATTCTAATTCATCTTGCACTTCCGTTTCACATATAAAACTTATATTCTTACTTCCAAAAATCATTTCCAAATAGTCTTTTTCCTCTTCAAAAATAAATTTATCCTTTGAAATATTCTCATAAATTTTAACCACGCTTCCGTCTGTTTTTCTTGCGTCCATTATCCTTTTTATACCACTTTCCTGCTTTTCATCATATAAAATCACACTGCTGACTGTATCAATATCAATTGCTGTTAAACCACTATATATACTCACCAAAAAACTATCCGTCAGATAAATTTTATATTCTCCCAGCCACTTTGCATCTTTCCGATTGCACTCCTCGTCAACTTTTTTTGCCTGTGAATTTTTATATCCATTAAGCTCTGAATTTGAGTAAAATATGAATCCAAGACTAAGCAAAGCGAATAAACCGCCTAAAATCAAATTAACAATATAGCCCTCCTTTAAAATTCCGATATAATTAAGTTTTGTCACTCGAAGTTGAATATGTTTTTCATTTAAATACTCTGACACATTCTCAATAACCTGTTCATCAATAATTACATTCGTCATTCCCTCCAGTTTAGATTCACCTTTTTCTTCCAATTCCTCCTACCTATCATGTCAAGAAAAAACCATACCAAAAGTATTATTTGAAATGCAATACAAGTTTTTTTCATCCTTACTCTCCCTTTATAATTTATCAAACCATTAACTATGATTTTTCCTGTATTCCTCCAAAGCCGTCTGAATCAGCTTATTCACGCTCAAATTCTGAGATTTTGCATAGGCTTTCAGTTTATCACGCTGTCCCTTTGGAACGTAAAAACTAATGAAATCGTAATTATCTTTCGTGTGCTTTGCATTTGCGGCAACCTTACGCTTGCTTTCCTGTTTTTTCTGGCAGCCTTTACAGCACTTCTGAGAACCGCTTGTGACCGTATAAGGCTGATTGCAAATCGGACAAATCTGCTCGCTTCCGACCGCTATGGACGTTCCTGCCGCTTTCTTTTCTTTATATTCCTTGTTACGCAGAACTTGTGCTTTGTCGCGGCAGTAAACGCAGTACTTTGCTCTGTTGGATTGGGATTGAAATTTTGTACCGCAAATCTGATAAGTGTGTGTGAACAAGCGTACCCCCTCCTGCTTTGTGTTACACATATTGTAGCACAATAGCACTATTATGTCAATCATAATTGTTATGTGCGTTTTGCACCGGGAAAACAGCTAAAATTATTGCGCTATGAACAAACTTCAAAATAAGAAAAAATTATATTGATGGAACAGTCGAAGGAAGGGGTTTATGCGGATATGGTGTATGTATAACGCCTTAGCCAATCAGCTTGCCGTTATTATAATAAAATGAAAAACGCCTGATGTTCTATTGATGAAACATCAGGCGTTTTCTTATGCTATCTCCTGTTTTTTAGATTGATTTTTACCCTTTTGGGACTACTTAGAAATCTTCATCGCCTCCTTTTTCAGATTTGCTCTTTCAAAATAACAGGTTTTCTCTTTCGGTTTGGCGTTTTTCTTGGCTTCTATAGCCGCTTGATTGAGTTCCTCAGTAAGCGTTTTGAGCCTTGATTCTTTATTGGCAAGCTCCTGTTCCTGCGAAAACGGCTCGGCAACGATTTTTTGTGCTTCGGTAAAATCCACTCTCAGCTTGGAAAGGCTTGCGTTCACTTCATCAATATTGCGGTCAACGTTATAAAGCGTTCCTTCCAGTCTTTTCAGATTGTGTGCAAAGCTTTCAATCAGCTTTGCAATATGCGGATATTTTCCCTGCATTGTTGCAGTAACTCCACCTCCCATTGCCGGACTGTTCATCGTCACAGCCAGCGGAAAGCCTTGAAATTCGCCAATTTTAACGGACGTATCAGCTTGCTTTATGGAAAGCACAGCGTCTTCAAAAGCCTTTGCGGCTTCTTTTCTGTCCGTGTATTCAGTTTCTCCAATGATGATTTTGAATACGGGCAGTTTCGTTTCCGTATCGATAGGAAGCTTTCGGAGCGTTTCTCTGTCAGTGTGTAAGTTGTCAAGTGCGGTTGTCAGAGATTTTTCCTTGTCAGGAAACGCTTTAGTAGTTTGCAATTCTCGTTCTTTCCTTAAACTTATTTACTTGTCGGAGCCAGTTCCCAATCCGTTTTCTGCTCTCCGAAAACCGTTATCCAGTTGTCAAAATGCTGTAATTCCTTGCTTTTGAGAAAGTCATATTCAAGGTAACGCATCATGGTGTGCAGCTCCGTTACACTATTGCTCAGCGGCGTGCCCGTAGCAGCGCCTTAACAGTAAAAACATTTCAGTTTGGACAGTTGGTTTTGCAAATTTTATAATCAAAAAATACCATGAATTACTAATAATAAAGCAATTTATGGTGTTTCTTATAGCTTGATTCCATCATTCAACTAAGAATAAATATATCTATAAAAGGCAACTATATGATAAAAGCCATATCATAATACTTGGCAGTATGTCTTTTGTTGCAAGGAGTTGATCTATAGAAAAAATACAGTGTAAATCTTAATGTATAATATTTCATAATTTGCATTATAAGAAGTTTCCCGACGGTTAAGTAAAATGCATTGAAAATGAGATTCCCTTTGAACTTCCACAGGGGTAGGAGTGGACGAGGTTAGATGTTATTTTTTCTCATAATACTGGAAAAGCACTTAATTCAAAAAATCAAGTTGGCAATTCTTATACATATATTACAACATTGAATTTATATTGGAACAGATTTGAACTCACCGACTTAAAACAAATGTTATTTACAGATGCTGAATTAGAAAAATGCACAGTTAAAAAGGGTGATTTGCTTGTTTGTGAGGGTGGTGATATAGTTTTGTCCTCCGGAGGTATGTGCTATTTCTCCACCGGAAGAACAAGCAGAAAGTGAAAAAATCAACAACCCTGCCATACAAACAGAGAAAATCCTTTTCATCCTGCCACCGCCTTCTTATCCTTCGCTGCTTCCTCCACCAGCACTTTATGAACCACCAACACCGCATCTTTTACCTTCATTCCGCACTGGAAAGCCTTCGGCGCGTTCCCATGCAGGATTTCCCTGCAACGGATAGAACCATACTCCTGTTCATAGATTTCAGCGGCGCGGCGGATCGCCTTGTAAGTTTTTCCCTTGCTTTTCCCATCCATGCTGCCACTGCTGGTGTAGAAGCTGATGACGGCGGCAGCGGCGCTGAATGCGCCGCATACCTCCTGCATAGCGCCAAACCCGCCGCCAAAACCCTCCATGATTTTGTAAGCGGTCGTTTCATCCAGCCCCATATCATGGGCAAAGGCGCAGAATACAGCCTGGGAACAGGTGCAGCCGTTTTTATATGCCTGTCCTGCCAGTTTCAACTTTTCGTCCATTTTTATTCCCCTCGCCTTATTGGAAAGACTTTTCGTAAATCTCAAGATAATCTTCATTGGAAAGCGTCAGCGGATCAGCGGTAATATCTCCGCCCAATACCTCATGGATGCGCTTCGGATACAGTTTCATTTCTTCTCTGGTAATACCGGCCTCGCTCATTTTCAGATCAGCGCAGCCGATAGATTCCAGCAAAGTATCAAGAGCGCGGATAAAGTCCTTGCCGGAAGTGGGATTTTCCACTCCCATAGCCTTTGCCATCTTAATCATCGGTTCTTCGGCCGCCTTGCGTTCCGCAAAGAAATCGTAATAAGCATGAGCAATCATAATCAGACCGGCGCCGTGAACCAGGTCTTCATGGTAGCTGCCCATCACGTGTTCCATCGTGTGGGCTGAGGTACAATTCATGTAATAACCCGCCAGCGTATTAGCAATCGCCATGTAATAACGGGCCTCTTTGTTACTTCCGTCCTTGTAAGCGACAGGAAGGTATTTTGCGATCAGCTCTATGGTCTTTAACGCAAACATTTCCGCCACAATATGCTCATTTTTGTTGATAACGCTCTCCGAAGCATGGAAGAAGGCGTCCATACCTTGATAGGCCGTAAACTTCGGCGGCACGCTCATCATCAGGTCAGGGTCAACCACAGAAATGGTCGGGAACATGGAGGGGAAGAAAATACCGGTCTTTTCTTTTGTGGCGTCGTTGGAAATCACGGCGGCAATATCCACCTCGCTTCCGGTACCGGCAGAAGTAGTAATCGCCACAATAGGGATTGCGTCAAATTCCGGCGTCTTTTTTCCGCCCTGACTGCTGAGAGAGTAATCCCAAATATCGCCGGCGTTGACCGCCATAAGGGCAATACATTTCGCACAGTCCATCACCGAACCGCCTCCCAAGGCAACCACAAAATCACAGGCGTTTTCTTTGACTGCTCTTGCCCCATCCATGACATTTTCGCGGGTAGGGTTGGGACGGATTTCATCAAACAGTGTGTGTTCTACGCTAGCAAGCTCCAGTTCTTTTTCGGTGCGGGCAAGATAACCGTATTTCTTGGCCGATTGTCCGTTTGACGTGATAATCAACGCCTTTTTGCCGGGCAGCTTCTGCTCATGCAGATGTGCGAGTTGTCCTGCTCCAAACATCACATGGGTTGGCATGTTAAAAATAAAGTTTTTCATCTTGATAACCTCCATACAATCTTTTCAGAATTCGGAATACAGTCTCAATTCCTATTACAAAGTATAACATCTTCTTATTCGAAAATCAGCGCTAAATCTTAATAAATACTATGGCTTTTTCTAACATAATGTGGTATAATGAAATAAAGGGAGGCTGATATCATGTTTAAAAATAAAGTAGCGGTTATTACAGGCGGTTCCCTGGGTATCGGGAAATGTATTGCCGAAGAATTTAAGTAAAGTGGGGCTTCTGTCTGCATCATTGACAAACAGTCAAACGGCTATTTCACCGGTGATTTTGGCTGGGTATTGAACGGGGAGGATAAGCAATGATTCCAACTTTAGAGACGGCGATAGAAAACCTAGGAGAACAGTTTGCAAGACGAAACTGGAGTTACCTTGATGTTCCGGCCGGAAGCCCTATGGAGAAATCCTATGCCTGGCCTGGTCCGCCGGAAGAAAATATTATGATCTGCGTCCACAAAGGACCGGATATTCATGAGATGTTTCACCGTCAGGATTTTTTCTTCTTTAATTTCGCCTATTCCGGTGATTATGGGGCGTTGAGTTATCAATACGACAACCACATTACCATTCGGGAAAATGAATGCTATATTGGTCAGCCCTTTGCCGGATATGCCCTCTATGCCCATAGTAAGCAGGAAATCATCATCATTGGTATTCTGATTCAGAAGGAAGCATTTTTCAAAACGTTTCTTCCTGTACTGTCCGCGGATACAAAGCTGTTCCACTTTTTTCTCGATCCACAGACCTATAAATACTCCGAAGAATTTATCCATCTTCATTTTGACGACTCCTGTTCTATCCGCACTCTTTTGGAAATGATGGTAATGGAATACGCGAATCCCCAGGAAGATACACAGGCAATCCTCCAACCTATGGTACTGACGCTTTTAATGATGGTGGCAAGGCAGTATAAGCGGTCTATTCCGGTTTCCACAAACGAAAGGTTATCCGATAAGATTGTCCGTTATATGGGCGAGCATTCCGATGTTGTGACTTTGAAGGATATAGCGAAGCATTTTTCGTACCATCCCAACTATATTTCTACGCTTCTGCACAAAGAAATCGGGAAGTCCTTTTCAGAAATTCTTTTGGAACAGCGGATGGACCGGGCGGTCAGTCTGCTGAAAGGCACGAATCTTTCCATAGAAGAAATCGCCGCCATACTGGGTTACAATAACAGCAGCAATTTCTATAAGGCGTTCCGTGAATACTATCATCAGTCGCCACGAGAATTTGTTAAATGAAAAGAACATGCGCTCCGCCTGATAATCTCTACCTCTGCCAAATGCTCATTCAGATTTCCGACAGTGTCTTTGCCGCTGTCAAAACTGTCAGTTCCGCATAGCTGTCCTCGGTGTAGATTTCTCCGCTTATCAATTCAGCTTCTGCGATTTTGCCTTTGCAATATCATTTTTATAATGAAAAATTTTGTATTCTTCATATGCGTTTACCCCCGAATCAAAATTTTACTAATATCACATGATTATCTCCGGCTTATATTCCTCCAGCCAGTATTCAAATTGGAGCATATACGCCGTAAGCTGGACCGCTGTCATAAGCTGTCCGAACCAAGGCTTTCCGTATTCATTCGGAGCCTTGAGAAATTTCATTACCTTCCTGCCGTCAACAAATTCGTTTATCGGATTATTTTTGTTGTTCACTATACCTGTAAGTCTTTCGGAAAGTATTTTTTCATAAGCGGGATTATAGGTTTTAGGGTACGGGCTTTTTTTGCGGTATAGCAGTTCATGGGGAACAATGTCCTTAAAAGCGTCGCGAAGAAGCGATTTTTCAACGCCGTTTCTGCGTTTCATCTCCCACGGAACATTGAACACATATTCCATAATTCTGTGGTCGGCAAAGGGTACTCTCGCCTCTAGCCCGGAATACATACTGGTTCTGTCCATTCGGTCAAGAAGAGTCTGCATAAACCATTTTATGTTTAGATACGTTATCTCTCTTCGCCTTTTTTCTTCCTGAGATTCACCCTCCAAAATCGGCGCCTGCTTTACGGATTCAATGTATCTTTTACTTACATATTCTTCTAAATCAAGTTTTTTTATAAAATCATCATGCAAAAGACACTGCCTTACTGAAATATTTTTAGACCACGGAAAGCCGTTCCCCATAAGCAGATCCTCACGATAAAACCACGGATAACCGCCGAAAATCTCGTCGGCACATTCTCCTGTAAGAGCAACCTTATTCTTCTCTTTCACAAGACTGCAAAAATACAGCATAGAGGCGTCTACGTCAGCCATGCCGGGTAAATCCTTTACTTTCATGGCGTCAAAAAGCAAGTCCGCAAGATTTTCCTCATCACATTCAAGATAGGTATGGTTTGTGTTTATGTGACCAAGCATAATGTCTACATAAGGTCTGTCGCGCTCAGGCTGAAAGCTGTTTGAGGTAAAATATTTGTCATTGCCGGAAAAATCGAATGAAAATGTATTTAGCTTTCCGCCAGACTTTTTCATATAAGACGCCGAAACAGCAGTAACTATACTCGAATCAATTCCGCCTGAAAGAAAGCTGCAAACCGGGACGTCCGACACCATTTGACTTGTTATCGCGTCCCTCACAAGATAAGAAACCTTGTCAACCGTTTCAGCGTAGCTGTCTTTATGAACCTTACTTTTCAAGTCCCAGTATTTATGTAACGTCAAGCCGCTTTCAGAAAATACAGCAAAATGCCCCGGTACTATTTCTGAAACATCGTCGAAAACTCCGCAGCCATGAGTTCTTGCCGGACCTACGCCGAATATTTCACGGAATCCGTTTATGCTTATACGAGGTTTAATATCAGGATGCGCAAACAGTCCCTTTATCTCGGAGGCAAAAATCAGTTCGCCGTTTTGCACTGTGTAAAAAAGCGGTTTTACACCCGCCCTATCCCTTGCAAGCATGAGGGTATTATTTCCGCCGTCCCAAATCGCAAAGGCAAATATACCGTTCAGATAGTCAACGCACCGCGTACCATACTGCATATACAAAAGCAATATTACCTCTGTGTCACAAGTGGTTTCAAATTTATATCCCAGCGATTTCAGGCGGAGTGTAAGCTCGCCGGTGTTGTAGATCTCTCCGTTAAATACTATTATGTACTCTGCGCCATCGCGCGATTTTATCATAGGCTGAGCGCCGCCTGAGATGTCCCTAATGGAAAGCCGCGTATGACTGAATCCAACGTTTCTTCTCAGACATTCGCCCGTCTGGTCATTTCCTCTGTACGCAAATGATTGTCTCATCTTTTTTAATATATCAATACGGCTTTTAAAGTAATTTTCAATAGCTGTGTAATCCTTATCAAAACTGCTGAATCCGGCTATTCCACACATATTTATCCCTCCAAAATAATACTGAATCATATTGATTCCATGAATTATTATATGTGCGGAGAGAGAAAAAGTTCAAATCAATTTTACTATTTTAACAACCTTCCGGCATACGTTTCCAACCTCAAACCTGACATTCATTCAGCGTATATGTTTACTAAAATCCAATCTTTATTATTTTGCATATATTTTCCATAATAAACTTTTCTGCGCTCCTGATCTTCGGGATCTGAGCTTACTGGACAATAAGTTGCTGCTTTTAATTTTTGCATTACAATTTCCTACTTTTTAATAAAAATAAACGAGAGTTCAACTTATAGGATTTGAACTCTCGTTTTTTGTGGTTTTCGAATAACAAAAAGCTGCATTTTTGTGCAATTTACACTAAAATGCAACTTTCAATTTGGTGCCGGTGGCGGGGGTCGAACCCGCACTCTGTTGCCAGAACGGGATTTTGAGTTTTACCATACGCTCTGTAACCGAACCCATTTAGCGGAACTTAACGGAACTTATTATACTCAAAAAATGCCCTAAAATCAAGGGTTCTCGGCATCTCAATGTAAAAACTCCTTGTCATATCAAGGCTTTTAGCAACAGCCCGTTTTGAGAGCAAATTTGCACATCGGAGGGACATTGGAGGGACTTCCCTCCGTACTGGGCCAAATATTAGACACTTCAAACATAACAAGGGGCTCGACCCCGTGCAGTAACGATCTCTGCCATTGACAATTTATTTCTTAGAAAAACAGGAGGACATTATGCAGGAAAGATATAAACTTGAAATGGAACTAAAAAACTACCCCGATGTTGTGACAACAAAAGAACTTATGATTATGCTGGACGGTATTTGTGAAAACACGGCGCTGTCGTTACTTCGACAAGATAAAATCAAGCATTTTCGTATTGGAAATCAGTATCGTATTCCCAAAGTATGCGTGATTGATTTTATGCTGAGTGATGAATACGCAGCTTTCAAAAAGAAAGTGGACTGCGCTCGTCATAAAAAATTTCAGGGCACGGAAGAACAGGGAAAGCAAAAGATTCTTTTTCTTTGCGAGAAACCCCAAACGAGAAAGACTTTAATGTTTCTGTTAGATGTAAAAAGCAAAAAGACCTTTTTCCGGCTTTATCTGAAACCATTGTTGGAATCAGGAGAGCTTCAAATGACCCACCCGGAACAACCAAGTATTTCTACGCAGCAGTACATACGAACTCACCGAATAGAAAAGTAAAATACATAGTCCCTACAAATTTTGCCGTTTATTCTGTAAAAAGACTAAGCGGCTTTTTATCTCAGTATACAACATAGAATTTATATATAATACTTAAAAGGTTTTGCAGCCCAATTCACTTCTGGTATTGCTGTTAAAATATCTCCAATTTTATCAGAGAATCGTAAAGTAACAGGCAATCCATCCCCATATATACATGCGTTATAATTCAATTTCGTTAATGCCAAAATATCTTTCATAACTGTTTCTATATTGGCTTGTCCTCTATTAACTTCGATATGTAGTGGACAGGCAACTTCCATATGGTTTGCTGTTTCAGTTTTAGGAATAAAGCCCTTTGTCCATAAATATCCGCTTTTATCGTCTACATAAAGACACAACCCACGCAAGATTCCATATTGGGATTTAGGATCGGAATTATCTTTCAGCAATCTCAGACCATTATGCTCTCTGATTGCTACACCTACTAAGTTTGTCTCAGGGCAGATTGCTATGGCATCTTGGAATCCTATCCACTCATCATCTGTAAATGCCGCCCGTCCATGAATAAACAGTTCTTTAGGATAATAATTATGTTTTGCATAATAGGCACTAATGGCTATTGATAGCAACGATTTTGCAGAAGTTCTATCAAGATGAAAAGTTTTTTCATTTTTACTTATCCAAGGTCCAATATTTCCTCTGAAAACAACACCATCACCTGAATCAAGAAACATTTGTGCTGCACTGCAAGCATAACCTTTCTGTCTACCCGTATCCTGTAATTTCTTAAACACAAGGCCAACATAACATACACCATCTCGTACAGCATCTAACTTCCACGGCAAATAGCCCAATTTATAATATAAAGAACTTGAATGTGTCCACGCAAGGTGCGCTTTCATATCGCTATTGTATTCGTCGCGACTATCTTTGGGTTGGAATTGTAATGTCGATTCAAGCATTACTTGAATAGGGCATGCTATTTTATTATAAATCGCTCTCGCTTTTAACTGATCGTGAAAATCCGAATCTGATTCATACATTTCAACATATTGGCTCAAATCTTCATTATCTTCTGGAAATAATGATAGCTGGCCCGAAGTGAAAGTCTCAATTTGCTTCTTACTATAAGTTGCTTTACCAGTAAGGGATTTTGGTCTACATAATGTTAATACTGTATTGGGAACAACTACATACCAAATATCTACAACTGTTTCCTCATCCTCGATGTATTTTTTAATTGCATTCAAATACAACGAAACCAAATTATATGTTCTCTCTTTTAGGTTTGCCATAGCCAATGAAGTGTCCAAGTCACTTTGTGATAAAATTATGGTTGCAGCAGGATCGGCAGGCCACTCAATGCCAAACACCGATTTGAATCCCGGAAAAAAGGGACGTCCAGATGAATTCGTAAAGATTGGCTTATTCATTTGACAAACAAAAGAGCGATAATATTCCAATCCTTTTTCAGTACAAATAACACCAGCACGAATTGTACCACTATTTTTTTCATAAGGTCCGAAAAGAGTCAATCCATCTCTACTGTCCTCTGCGGATTGATTAAATGCAAATTTGAGTTTTGGTTCTTCCAAGTAGTGCAATCGATCATTCAGCATTTTCGTCACCTACCTGTTTATAAATATATGGTTCTATATAACTTTTTTCTGAAACGAAACGCTCTGACTGACTTCTAATGTACATAGCATTTTCTTCGCAACAAGGTGTATAAAAAATATTTGCTGTTCCACCCGATAAGTAAAACATACTCGCTTGTAACCATTCTTTCCACTGCTTGTTGAACATTAAACGACCTTTACTTCGACGAGCCGCGATTTGTGATGAGTCTGGCAGAGGAATACCTTTTTCATCAGTGAAGACTATATGCCACTTAAATATTATCCCAGACATCGGATAACCCGTATAATATCCGCTCAATCCAAAATGCCATTTTTTTATTTTTTTATAAGTTCCCGAAAGAGCTTTTTCTCGACTCGTTGCAAAACGCTTCGATTTTGCACCATTAGGAAAAAAGTATACATTTTTACTTGTTTTACTGGAATTTGATTTATAACGACGCAAGCCGTGTTTATAAAGCATTTCGCCTATCATCCAGTTTACTATTGAAATAATATCGCGTGAAAGGTTAGAAATGGATTCACCAAGATATGTATTGGGTAAGGTGTTGTTTTGGATTGCGTCTTTTGTATCCAGCTTAATAAAGTCTACTTCTCTTAAACACCAATCACAGATACACTTGCTGCAGGCAAATGTCACAATCACTTTCTTGTTCTTTTTCATAGGAATATGTCGATCAGTTAGAACTTCTTCAACATCTTCTCTTTTATAAATGAAAACTGATTCGGGTAAATCAAGAGCAAAAAGATTACTGCAATACTCGTCTTCATTATCAACTGTTTGCGATCTAAGTTTAGTTTGGGAATTAAACCATCTGTCAATATAATGCTGACTATCAGTATTTGACATAGCTTTAACTATGTTTTCATCGTTTAGGTATTTTAGCAAAGCCTCCAGTCCTTTTGCCCAATCATTATAGAAATCAATTGCATTTAGTCGCAATATCTCTATAGGAAGGTCATTGTAACTTACATTATCGATTCTAACCGGTACGATGAAATTTGGAATCTGCCTTCTTACTTTGTCCGCAATTGCCAATTCTTTTTGTACACCATCCCTGCTTGGATCAATAGATGCATTACTCATTACAAAAATAAACTTCACGGCGTCATTGCGAATTGTTTGGTCGATGGTAGTCCAAAAATCTACGGACGGAGCAAGATCATTTATATCTACCCACACTTTGTAACCACAGAGTTCAAGTTTTGTTGCAAGCCATGCCGCAAAAATATTGTCAGTCGGAGTTGCATGACTAATAAAAATAGTATCTTTCATAATTATTTACCTCTTGACAAAAGATCTGCGTACTTACACAACCGTTCCTCTACATACTCGGCAATCATTTGAATCATAGGACTTGCGCTGTTATCCCTGTAGTAGTGGTCAAATGCTTCATAATATCGTTTACGGTCTGTAAATTTCACATTGATTGGGGGATAACCGTTCTGCATAAGGAATAGGTTCAGAATTAGGCGGCCTGTACGACCGTTACCGTCCACAAATGGGTGAATACCTTCAAATTTCAAATGAAACAATGCTGCGTTTTCAATCGGGTGCAGCTTTTTCTTTGCAAACTCTTTTATAAGGTTTTCCATTTGCTCTGGCACAACGACTGGCTCTGGCGGAGTATGATATGCACCCATAATCCGAACGGGAATCCGTCGATATACACCGCGATCCTCCGGTCTATCCATCAAGACCAGCGTATGAATCTGTTTGATAATACTTTCCGAAAAGGGAACTTTATCCTTTACTAATTCCTGTACATAAAGGAATGCGTCTTTGTGCCCAACAGCTTCTAAATGGTCTTTCAAAGGCTTTCTGTCTATGGTAACGCCCTCTAAAACAAGAGCTGTTTCCTGTAAGGTCAGGGTATTTCCCTCAATCGCATTTGAGTTATAGGTGTACTCGACCAAAAATTCTTCCTGCAACCGCTGCAATTCGCCGGCAGTAAACGGACGGCGTTGATCTAACTGTTCCTTTAAGCTGTCAATGCGTGAAAACAACGGCCAATATTGTTCCGATACAGCTTTGTGACGGAGAGTACGCCCATCAACTGGCTTTACAGCATTACACGGTATCAAATAGGAACGCCCCTTTTGAATAACGCCCTCTATTTTCCCCTGTTGGCAGAGGATGCGGACACGCCGGTCTGATATGCCCCATTTTTCCGCCGCTTGTGTTACTTTCATATATTCCATGCGTTCACCGCCTACATATCATTTTTTATAGTATACCACATCATCGGAATAATATCAAGATATTTCGAGAAATAATAGAATTTATTATTCCGAAGATACATAGCCGCTCACAATCGCCGTGGGCGGCTAAATCTATGTAAAGGAGGAAAACCCAAAATGGCGAATTGCAAAGTAATTGCGGTGACGAACCAAAAAGGCGGCGTGGGTAAAACTACCACGACGGCGAATCTCGGAATCGGACTTGCACAGGAAAACAAAAGGGTCTTGCTGATCGACGCAGACGCACAGGCTTCTCTGACGCTCTCCCTCGGCTACCCGAAACCCGACGAACTGCCCGTTACTCTTGCGGATATTATGCAGAATGTGATTGACGACGCTCCCATTCCAAACGGCCACGGTATTCTGCACCACGGCGAGGGCGTGGATTTGCTGCCTGCAAATATCGCATTGTCGGGTATGGAAATCCGGCTGATTAACGCTATGAGCCGTGAAAGCGTGCTGCGGACATATATCAATGCGATAAAGCCCCATTACGACTATATCCTCATTGACTGTATGCCCTCGCTCGGAATGATGCCGATTAACTCGTTGGCGGCGGCCGACAGCGTAATTATTCCGTCGCAGCCGTCTTTCCTTTCCGCAAAGGGGCTGGATTTGCTTATGCAGTCCATTTCAAAGGTGAAACGGCAGATCAACCCGAAACTGAAAATCGACGGGATTCTTTTTACTATGGTGGACAGCCGCACAAACGAAGCAAAGGAAATCATTGCTTCTCTGCGAGCCCACTATGGCGAGAAAATCAAGGTTTTCGGTACGGAGATACCCTTTTCCGTAAGAGCCGCCGAAACCAGCGGCAGGGGCAAGAGTATTTTTGCCCACGACAAGAACGGCAAAGTTGCCGCCGCATACCGTGCGCTGACAAAGGAGGTGTTGGAAATTGAGCGTAAAAACGAGAGATTTAGGAATGACGCCGCTCGATGATTTGTTTTCCACGCAGGATGACCGGGCGGATTCACAGCTTGAAAAGGTTGTGACGCTGAATCCCGCCGAAATCTCCGACTTTCCCAACCACCCGTTTCAGGTACGGCAGGACGAGGATATGGCTGAAATGGTCGAGAGTATCAAAAAATACGGCGTTTTAGTTCCTGCTCTTGTCCGACCGAAAGAGGACGGCGGCTATGAAATGGTCGCAGGCCACAGGCGAAAGTTTGCGGCGGCTTTGGCGGGTATCGCTGAAATTCCCTGCATTATCCGAAACCTTACCGACGATGAAGCGACAATCGTTATGGTGGACAGTAACCTGCAAAGGGAAAAGATTTTACCATCCGAAAAAGCATTTGCCTATAAAATGAAGCTGGAGGCTATGAAAAGGCAAGCGGGCAGGCCTAAAAATTCGGCCCCACTGGAGCCGAATTTGAAAGGAGTTCGTTCTAACGAGCAGTTAGCCGCCAACAGCCCGGACAGCCGTTCTCAAATTCAGCGCTATATCCGCTTAACTGAGCTTATCCCGCCTGTTCTTGAAATGGTGGATAACGGAAAAATTGCTTTCCGTCCCGCCGTAGAGCTTTCCTATCTTTCCAAAGAACAGCAGCAAACCCTATGCGAAACAATGGAATGTGAGGACTGTACCCCGTCTTTGGCGCAGGCGATTAAAATGAAAGAGTTTAGCAGGGACGGCAAACTAACCGACGAGGTAATTCTCTCCATTATGCAGGAGGAAAAGCCCAATCAGAAAGAACAGTTCAAAATGCCGAAAGAGCGTATCAGCAAGTATTTTGCGCCGGGGACGCCCGCACAGAAAATCGAAGATACCATTATTAAGGCTTTGGAACTCTACCGTAAGCGTGAACGGCAGCGAGGTATGGAAAGATAAAGTTTCCTAACAAGGGGCAGCTATACCCTTTTATATGAAAGCGGCCTGATCCGCTGTTCCCCCTCTCCACACCTCTCCCCCTCAAAACTACCCATACTACCCGAAAAAGAGATAGCATATATGCTCTCTGCTTACACCTTTGCAGAATTTCACAGATTTGCGTACAATGAAGCTGCAAAGGAGGCTTAAAAATGAGAAAAGCAATCGGAATCGCTGTTTTGGCGGCGTTCATTCTTTCTTTTTCGGGTTGTGCAAATACGAAAAATCTGCACACAGACGACAATTCTTTACAGGAAACGGTTTCGTCCGAGTTTGCGCAAAGTACAGAGCCGGAAGAAAGTTCTGCCGCTTCTGTTTCGGAAAGTAAGGAAAGCTCGGAACAATCCACGCCCACAGTTAAGGCAGAAACGTCACAAGCACAAGTTTCATCGTCTGCCGCCGTGGAGAGTTCAAAGGTTGAAGTTCAGCCGACAACCGATGAGAGCAGACCGCAAAAGACAGAACCGCCCAAAACGGACACGCCGGAACCTGTAACACCACAGCCGACGAAGCCTGCGGAGAACCCCGCAGCGAGCGAGCCGCCGCAGGAAACCGCCCCGCCGATTAAGGAAGAACCAACCGCACCCACATTCAACATTCAGACTTGGATAGATTTTGCGGTTGGGTATGCTGAAAGCGTGGGACTAAATGTATCGCCGGACGCAACCGCCTGTTGGGATAATCCGATTACGGCAGGTTCGCACAGTATGTATCTGGAACGGGATATTCAAAGCCGATTAAACCGATACAGCCGTGACGGGGAGAGCACCGATGTTTGGATATGGGCGGAGGAACGCTCCGACGGGAGCTATGATCTGTATATCGGCTATGCCTAAAATTTAATATTTCACTACGAACGCACTGTGTTAAAAGCACGGTGCGTTTTTTCATTTCAAGGAGGATTTCAAATGAAAACGCTGAAACTCAAAAAAATAATGTCGCTGTTTCTGGCGGCGCTGATGTGCGTTACTACCCTCGCAGGGTTTGGAACAACCGCCTATGCCGCCGAAGAAACGGACGAGGTTTATCTTGTTTCATTTCCCCGTGACGGCGACGCCAATTATGGCGGAGAATGGGGACACGGCAGCTACAATTTTATGAACGGCTGGTCGTCCGGCAGTTCCCGCTATACGACTGTCCGTGCAATGGGTTCTTTTGAGGGCAATATCTGTTACTGCATTGAACCCGGTATTCCGCAGGAAACAGGCGACCGCTACACGAAAAAGGGCGAGGATTTTTGGGATAACTACCCCTCGTCCTATAACAACACCATTGCCCCCGACGATATAAAGCTGTTCATCGGGAGAATTATGCAGTACGGCTATACGGGTACGATCTCAACCTCGTGGCGTTCGCAGAATGAGGGCGGCGATAAACTGGCCCACGCCGTTGCTACGCAGCTTTTGATTTGGGAAACGGTTGTCGGAGAGCGTGACGAGAATTTCAATAAAGTCGGCACAGGCGGCAAAGACGCAATCCTCGATCAGATCAGCCCGAACCACCCGCTGCGTGACAAGATTATGCGTTACTACAATTCGATTGCCGTAAGTGTGCAGAGCCATTCCAAACTGCCGAGCTTTTTTGCAAAATCCAAAGGCAAGGCACAGAGCATTGAGCTTGAATGGGACGGCGAAAAGTACACCGTTACTCTTACCGATAACAACAATGTGCTTTCTAACTACTCTTTTTCCGCAGGCACTTCGGGGATTCGTTTTTCGGTGAACGGAAACAAGCTGACGATTACCGCCGATGAAGCGCCGAGCGATACCGTCACCATTACAGCCCAAAAGAAAAACTCCCAAAGACGGGGCGTTATCACTTGGACGGACGGCGTTTACGGCCCGGACGGCGGGATTCAGGATATTGTCACCTATGCGCAATCTGTCAGCGACCCCGTGAACGGCTATCTCAATATTAAAGTCAGCTACGGCAGCGCCAAAATCGTAAAGACCAGCGAGGACGGCAAAGTTGAAGGCATTTCCTTTACAATCACAGGAAACGGCGTGAACAAAACCGTTAAGACAGGCGCAGGCGGCGTTATTCAGATCGACAATCTCACCCCCGGCGTTTATACCGTGACCGAACAGAACTACGACAAATACGAGCCGCAGGAAGTTCGCCGTGTTACCGTCGTAAGCGGACAGGTCGCAACGGTGAATTTCAGCAATGTCCTGAAACGAGGCGATTTAGTTGTCACCAAAACCTCGGAGGACGGCTTGAACGAAGGCGTTACTTTTCACCTGTCCGGCACTTCTCTTTCGGGGATTGCGGTCGATGAATACGCCGTAACCGACAGTTCCGGCAAGGCGTATTTTAACGATGTGCTGATCGGTACGGGTTATGTTCTGGAAGAAGTCGATACCGCAATCCGCTATGTTATCCCCGATAATCAGACGGCGGCGGTGGAATGGAACAAGGTAACGAACAAGAGTTTCCACAACATTCTGAAAAAATGGAATGTCACCGTAACAAAAAGCGATAAGGAAACGGGAACGCCGCAGGGCAACGCTTCTCTTGCGGGGGCGGTTTATGGAGTTTTCAAGGGCGAACAGCTTATTGACACCTATACCACCGACCGGAACGGACAGTTCACCACCGATTATTATGTCTGCGGCGATGACTGGTCGGTTCGTGAGATTGAGCCGAGCGAGGGCTATTTGCTGGACGAATCCGCTTATCACATCGGAGCGGAAGCGAAAAACTACACCGTGGAATACAATTCCACCGCAAACGATGTGACCGAACAGGTTATCAAGGGCAAAATTGCTCTGATTAAGCATACCGACGACGGCGACACACAGCTTGAAAACCCGGAGGTCGGGGCTGAATTTGAGGTGTTCTTAAAATCTTCCCGCAGCTATGACGCCGCCAAAGATTCCGAGCGCGACTATCTCACTTGTGATGAAAACGGCTTTGCTGAAACAAAAGACCTGCCCTACGGCATTTATACCGTCCGCCAAGTGAAAGGTTGGGACGGCAGAGAGCTTTTACCCGATTTTGATGTGTATATCCGGGAGGACGGCGAGGTTTACCGTTATCTTGCCAACAACGCAAACTTTGAAAGTTATATCAAAATCGTTAAGGTGGACGCAGAGACCGGCAAAACAATTCCCTATGCGGGAGCAGGATTTCAGCTTTACCGCCCGGACGGCAGCCTGATTACGCAGAGCTTCACCTATCCGACCCCTGTTACAATCGACACTTTCTACACCAATGACGAGGGTTATTTGATTACCCCCGAAAAGTTGGAGTACGGTTCGGGTTATTCGCTGGTCGAGGTATCAGCGCCTTACGGCTATGTGTTAAGCAGCGAACCCGTATATTTTGATGTCGTGCAGGACGATTCTACCGACGAGGGCGGTATTGCCGTGATCGAGGTTGTCAAGGAGAACACCGCACAAAAGGGCGTTATCAAAATCAGCAAGAGCGGCGAGGTCTTTTCCTCTGTCACCGAATCCGAGGGCGTGTATCAGCCCGTCTATTCCGTTCAGGGTCTTGCGGGAGCGGTCTATGAAATCACCGCTGCCGAAGATATTTACACTTTGGACAACACGCTCCGCTATGCTGCCGGTGAAGTGGTTGACACCGTAACGACCGATGAAACAGGACTTGCCGAAAGCAAGCCCCTTTACCTCGGAAAATATGAAATCCGGGAAATCGAAGCCCCTTACGGAATGGTTTTGAACGGTGAAATCTACGCCGCCGAATTGGTGTATGTGGGACAGGAAATTGAGATTACCGAAACGGCCGCCAGCTTTTACAACGAGCGGCAGAAAGCCGCTGTTTCTCTCGACAAGGTTTTAGAACAGAATAATTTATTCGGAATCGGTGCAAACGGCGAAATGTCCGCCGTGACCTTTGGACTGTTCGCCGCCGGGGAATTGACCGCAGCGGACGGCTCGGTTATCCCTGCGGACGGGCTGCTTGAAATTCTCTCGGTTGATGAAAACGGCTGCGCCGTATGCAAAACCGATCTGCCTTTCGGCAGCTTCTATTTTAAGGAACTTTCCACCGACGACCACTATATTCTCTCCGATGAAAAGTACCCGGTTGTCTTTGAATACGCCGGACAGGACGCCGCCCTTGTGGAAATCAGGGCGAATGACGGCGAGCCGATTGACAACGACCTGATTTACGGCGAAATTCACGGACTGAAAAAAGACGAGGACGGAAACGCTCTCGGCGGTGCGCTGATCGGCTTATTCAAAGCGGACTGCACCGAGTTTACAGCCGAAAATGCGATTATGACCGCTATCTCTGCCGAGGACGGCGCTTTTTCTTTTTCCGATGTACCCTATGGAAATTGGGTCGTGCGTGAGATCGAGGCCCCGACAGGCTTTGTCCTTTCGGAAGAATCTTTTGCTGTCAATGTCGATAAAGACGGTGCGGTGATTGAGGTTGAAATCGAAAACACGCTGATTCGCGGGACGGTGCAGCTTACCAAAACCGATAAGGATTATCCCGACAACAAACTGTCCGGGGCTGAATTTGCCGTTTATCGTGACAGCAACGGGAACAAGGAACTTGACGCAGACGATGAAAAAATCGGCACACTTACCGAAACAAGCGCAGGCGTTTATGAAATGCCCGACCTTATCTACGGCGGCTATTTCGTAAAGGAGGAAAAAGCCCCGGAGGGCTTCTATCTCGACGATAACGCCTATTATTTTGAAATCATCGAACACGGCAAGACCGTTATTGTCGAAAACGAGGCAGGCAAGGGCTTTGTCAATGCCCCGCAGGTAGGTTCTCTGAAAATTGTTAAGACTTCCTCGGACGGTAAGGTTGAGGGCTTTTCATTCCGTGTAACCGGGGCAAACGGCTATTCTGAAATTTTTACTACCGATGAAAAAGGAGAAATCTTCATTGAAAATCTCCGCATTGGCGATTACACCGTGAGCGAAGTATCGGACGGCGCTTCTGCCGCCTATGTTCTCCCCGCCGACAAGACGGCAAGCGTGTTTGAGGGCGCTGTAACCGTTGTAGAAATGCACAACGAACTCCGGGACACGCCGAAAACAGGCGACGACAGCAATCCCGCCCTTTGGCTCTCCCTGCTCGGCATTTCCGGGGCGGGCGCTTTGGCTCTCGGTGTGACCGGCTTTAAGTTCAGAAAAAAGGAGGACGCTGAATAATGGAACTGAAAACTATCCTTGCAATCGGCTTGGTCGTATTCATTGTAGGCGCTTTGATTTTCCTTAAAATCAGAGCAAAGAAGAAATAACGACCGGGGGCGGCACAGCCGCCCTCTTTACATATCCCGAAAAAATATATAAGGAGGATTCGACTATGGTTCATTTTTTCCGTTCAAACATAGCGCAGAAATACGGTGTCAACGCCGCTGTTCTGGCAGATTTTATTTGGGATTGTATCGAGGAAAAAAGCACACGGCAGCCGCAGCTACACGAGGGCAAGGTTTGGTTTCGCTGTTCGGTACAGATGTTGACCGGGTTCTTTCCTTTTCTCTCCTATGATGAAATCCGCTATGCGCTCAAACAGCTTGTAAAGGGGCGTGTTCTCATAAAAGGGCGGTTCAATGAAAGCCGCTTTGACCGCAAAACTGGTACGCTTTTACCGGGTTCGGGCAATTCCTTATGACAGAAAGCGAGGCGGATTTGCAATGAACGACGGCAGGCACATTATTTGGAGCAACGACCTTGACTATGACGACTGGAAAGACGATTTAGAAGAACAGTACCCTGAACTTTCTGCAAATGAGCGTATGGATTTGATGTATGAAATTAACGGCACTTATTTTCAAGATGAAAAAACGAATCTTGATATTCAGTTATCCCGCCCAATTCTCGTTATCGGTGACTTGGGACTTTGGAACGGCCGGCGTATGGGATATAAGGAAATTGAAAGCGGCAATATCCGTGATCGCCTGTATTCGGACACGGACTATGCAACTTGGTTTGTAGATAAAAACGGCGATTTTCGCTGCGACGCTATCCACCACGACGCTATCCACCACGACGGCACAAATCACTATCTCTACCGGGTTTATAAGGACGGCGTTTCGGAAACGCAGATTGACAATCTGAAAGAAAAAATCTATTACGGCAAAGCCACTCGTGCGGATATTGTGCGAGTGACCCGCAGGCTCGGCGATGATATTGCCAAAGTGTACGGATTTCCGATTCCGCGCCGGCGGCAGACCGCCGTACAGGAACGGTAAAGGGGACGGGACGATGTATAATTTATCTGATTTAAGGGATTGCGCCTTTGAAACGTTTGTAACCAACCTCGGCAAATACAACGAGGGTGAGCTCGTCGGTGAATGGGTTAAGTTTCCCATTACCAATGAAGAAATGCAGGAGGTTTTTAAGCGGATTGGTATAGGCGGCCGTTATGAAGAATGGTTTATCACCGACTATGAGTGCCACGACCCCGGTATTTATGATCTGCTCGGAGAGTACGAGAGTTTGAGCGAGCTCAACTATCTTGCAGGGCAGATTATGGAACTTAACGAAAGCGAGGAATTTTGGCAGGCGGTTTTGGACTTGGGCGAATATACGGGCAGCGTTAAGGACTTAATCAATCTCACCGAAAATATGGATTGTTTCGACTACCTTTCGGGTGTTACAAGTGATTCCGACCTCGGCTATTACTGGATAGAGGAAAGCGGCTGTTATGATACAAAGGCAATGGGCGCTCTTTCAAGCTATATTGACTATGAAAGTTTCGGCCGTGATATTCGGTTTGATGAAAGCGGCGCCTTTGCCGATAACGGATATGTCCGGCTGAACGGCAGCGGATTTGTTGAGGTGTACGACGGCAAAATTGAGAATATCCCCGAAGAATACCGTATTCAAAGCCCGAACCGTCATATCCGTACTGTGGCGAAAGTTGAACAGAATCGGGATTTTGCACGATGAAAAAGGGGCAGGTCTTTTCCAGACTTGCCCCTTACATTATGATAGAGTATGATTTTTAATATTCAATCTGCCTGCGAAGATGTGCGTCCCGTCGCAGCGTTTCCTTTGTTGCCGCCGCCATATCACGGATAACACGGATTTCGTACTCGTCGCAATCTTCTAATACGGCCGCAATATCCTGTTCAAACTGGACTTTTGCCTTTATCACATTATCGCAAAGCAGGTCGTCACTTGTTATATTCAAAGCATTAGCAATGCTGATAATCGCTTTCAGGCTCACACGGGTTGTCCCGGTTTCAATGTTGCTTAAATGCGTGGGAGAAATGCCTACCATTTCGGAAAGTTTCTCTTGTGTTAAATCCGCTTTGATACGGGCTATTTTGATACGCTTGCCGATTGCTTTATAATCAAGTTCCATACTGCACCCCCTTTGCTTTAAGAATTTCCTTAAAAGTATTGTAACCACGGGCGAGGTGCATTATAATAATTTATATCCGTACTATACGGTTATAGATTAGATTTTTGAAAATAAAGGCGGTTGTTTCAAGGATATTCGGGTCGATCAAGGGGCTTTGTACCTTTGATATTGTTTCGCCCTTTGGGTATAGTATAATAAAAAAGACAAGGAAGTGATTTTGTGAGCGACAGCAACACATATCTTGATTTAGCCGACCGTATAGCGGATTCGTTTGCGGAAATCGAGAACGATATAACCGTCGATTTACGGAAAGGCAATGAGGAATACTATTCTCTGTATCAGAGTATTTCAGAACTGAAAGCAAAGCACCCTTTTATACAAGATGTTATAGAAGGTGACGGCGAGCTTTCCCTATCGGCAGAAGAACACGACATTTTAACGAGATTTTTCAAACTGCAATTCCGGCTCGAAAGTATGGAGCGGCAGCACATTTATTTCAGAGGACATACCGACAGCGTTTCCTATCTGAAAAAGGTTGACGCTTTATAAAAGACTAAACGGCACAGGTTTTCCCGTGCCGTTTTTTCCATATCTGAACAGCATTACATAGCCGAGAGGTTTTCTTATGAAAGCCCCTCGGCTTTTTCTATTTCAGATTGGAGGTGAGAAAATGCCATATATCCCGCCGGAGGTCGTGGCAAAAGCCCGTGAAATGGACTTGCTGACCTATCTTAAAAACTATGAACCGCACGAGCTCGTTCATTTCGGCGGCAACACCTACTGCACCCGTGAACACGACAGTTTGAAAATCTCAAACGGCAAATGGTGTTGGTTTTCCCGTGGGATCGGCGGTTATTCTGCTCTTGATTATCTTATCAAGGTAAAAGAGATTCCGTTTACGGAGGCAGTCGAAATGATTATGGGACGAGCGGCGGTATCGCCGCCTGTTTTTACACCGAGGCCAAAAGAAGAAAAGCCCAAAGTGCTGCTGCTCCCAAAAGTTGATCGCTGCGCCACCCACGCCGTCGAATACCTGCACCGCAGAGGTATCGACTACGGCCTGATTGAGTTTTGTATCAGTACGGGACGGCTTTACGAAAGTACCCCATATCACAATGTCGTGTTCGTTGGTATGGATTCAAGCGGCAAAGCCCGCTATGCAAATCTGCGAGGTATCGGCTCGGATTTCATCGGGGACGCAAACGGCAGCGACAAGCACTACTCTTTCGGAATCCCCGCCGCCGCTAAAAGCGACAGGTTGCATTTGTTTGAATCGGCGGTTGATCTGCTTTCCTATGGGACGCTTTTGAAATTGTACGGCAAAGACTGGCGCAGAGATAACCTGCTCTCTCTTGCCGGAGTTTATCGCCCGAAAAAAGAAATTTCCGAAAGCACGCTGCCCGCCGCCCTTGTTCGGTATCTGGACGAATACCCGCATATCCGAAAGGTGGTTTTACGGCTGGATAACGACCTTACGGGTAAACTTGCCGCTGAAACAATCAAAACCCTGCTGCCGAGAAAATATGCGGTTGAGGTTGCGGTTCGGCTCTCCCCGCAGGGCAAGGATTACAACGACTGTTTATGTCTGAAGCTCGGACTTCCCATTACCAAACGAAAGGAGAAAACACGGGAGCGATAACCAAATGACAGAATTATTGAATGTAGGAAAAAGAATCAAGAGGTTTCGTATTTCACGCAGTATGACGCAGAAAGCGTTAGGTATGGCGGTAGGCTTTCCGCAGGAAACCGCCGATGTGCGAATTGCACAGTACGAATCCGGCGCAAGGACGCCGAAACGAAATCTGTTGTGCCGAATGGCACGGGTACTTGGCGTTTCCCCCTCGGCGCTTGCCGTCCCCCGTATTAAAAACAGCGAAGAATTGTACTGCCTGCTGCGCGCGCTGGAAGATGAGTGCGGTATTAAGTTATCCCCGCAATCCGATACTGCCGCAGCGATTTATGAATCCCACAGAGAAAGGAGCAAAGAACAATGAAAACTTACGAGGTTACGATTACCGAAACCCTGCAAAAGACGGTTGAGGTTGAGGCAGCTTCACGAGCTCAGGCACAGGAGTTTGTTGAAAGAAAATGGAATGACAGCGAATATATCCTCGACGCAGAGGCTTTTGTGGGCGTGGATTTCTCCGCACGGGAAAAGGAACGCCATAGGGATTATGAACGCTGATCTGTTTTCGGCTGGTGGCAAAATGTTCGGCCGCAGGGACGAACTCTATGCGATGTACCAGCAAGCATCGCCTTTGTGATACCACAAAGGCACTTGTTAGGGGTAAACCCCTAAAACCCCTGTTCTATTGTCGCTCCCTTTTACGAAAAGGCGGGCGATATTTTTATGATGAAAGGACGACCACGCTATGCACGATTTTTTATTTTTCTTCATCGGCCTTTTGATTGGCGGACTTATCGGCATTACGGTTATGAGCCTGTTGCAGATTAACCGCCTGCACGGAAAGGACGACAACAAATGAATGAACCGATGACATTTCTGGATTTTTTCAGCGGTGTCGGCGGTTTCCGCAAGGGCTTTGAACTTTGCGGAATGGTATGTAAAGGCCATTGCGAAATAGATAAATTCGCAGACCGCAGCTACCGCGCCATACACGATATAAAGGAGGACGAATGGTATGGAGAAGATATTACCGCCGTCAGCCCCGCAGACCTGCCGAGAGTCAACCTATGGGCGGGAGGATTCCCGTGTCAGGACATTTCTGTATCTGGCCGACAAAGAGGGCTTGCAGGAGAACGAAGCTCTCTCTTTTTTGAAATTGTTAGACTGCTCAAAGGCACGCCTGCCGAAGATCAACCCGAATGGCTTGTCCTTGAAAATGTTAAAAATCTGCTCTCCGTTAATCGAGGGTGGGACTTTGCGACCGTTCTCTGTTCGTTGGCCGAAATCGGCTATCATATCGAGTACGGACTTCTTAATTCACGATTCCACGGCGTTCCGCAAAACAGGGAACGAATCTACCTTGTCGCTTATCGACATTTTAGAGCCGGAGGTGGACGAAAAATATTTCCTGTCACAGCGAGCGACGGAAAGGCTCTTATACAGTTGATCGGCGGCACACAGGGCAAGCGTGTTTACGACCCTGCGGGTATCAGTTGTACGCTGATGAGCGAGGGCGGCGGGTTTGCCGGCAGGACGGGAATGTATTTTATCGACCTATGCAAAGGCAATCCCCAAATTACGGAAAATGCCCGCTGTATCAAAGCGAGGTATGACGGCGGCGTTACCAACCGAAGCTGCGACAATTCCGGCGTTCTCTGTATGAGCGGGAGTTGTCCCGACCGAACCGATGAAACGGCTCTGATTCAGTTAAAACGGGGCGAGGCGAAAATCAGAAAACAGGATTATACCAAATGCCTGATTTCCGGCTACAACAAAATCGGCGTAAGCAACCGGGGCGAAAGCTCCGGCGTTTTTTATGGCTGCCGTGCCGTACTCACCCCGGACCGGGAGAACAAACGGCAAAACGGCCGCCGTTTTAAGGAGTGCGGAGAACCTGCCTTTTGCCTGAACACGCAGGATAAACACGGCGTATATCTCTGCGCCTGCGATTCCTGCGAATATGCTTTACCAATCAAAAACGCCGCCAATGCAGATTATGAAAAAGCCGAAAAAAGCAAAGCGATTCAAATTCCGCCCGGCTGCGGACGAATCCGCAAGCTGACGCCCCGTGAGTGCTGGCGGTTGCAGGGTTTTTCCGATGAAATGTTTGACAAGGCGGCCGCCGTCAATTCCGACGCCCAACTTTATAAGCAGGCGGGCAACGGCGTAACGATTCCCGTTGTATATGCCGTCGGCAAACGGATTGTGGAAATTCAAAATGAACTGAACAAGGAGGCGATGAACCGATGAGAAAACGAAATGTTCATATTCAATTCTGGCTGGATAAAAAAGAGGCCGAGGCACTTCAAAAGAAAGTCAAGAAAAGCGGTCTTTCCCGTGAAGCGTACTTGCGCCATTTGGTAAACGGGCTTGAACCGCAGGACGCCCCGCCGCCCGACTACTACGCTATGATGAGGGAGCTCCACGGTATCGGCAACAATCTCAATCAGATCGCCGTCAAAGCCCACACCTTGAATGTGCTTGATGTGCAGAGGTATGACGAGGCTTGCCGTATGATTGATACCATCGTTAAAAAAATCACCGAGGCGGTTATCCTGCCCCGCCCGATGAAGTAATGGCTACTACGTCTATCTGGCGTGTAAACGGCTGGCTCGGCAAGGTGGTGATCTATGTAGAGAACCCCGAAAAAACGGCAAACCCAAAATTCTACACCCAAGAAGATATGAGCGAGCAGGACGGACAAGGGCTTTCCGATGTAATCCGTTATGCCGTCAATTCCGAAAAAACGCAGCAGGTCGACAATGAGGATTGCGCCGTCGTTCACCGATTTGTAAGCGGTATCAACTGTTCCTCCGCTGCTGCCCGTGATGAAATGCTTGCCGTGAAAAAGCGGTTCGGCAAAGAAAACGGGACGGTGGCCTACCACGGCTATCAGTCTTTCGCCCCCGGCGAGGCGACGCCCGAAATGGCGCACGAGATCGGAATGAAGCTCGCCGCCCGTTTGTGGGGCGGCCGTTATCAAGTCATTGTGGCGACCCACCTTGACAAAGAAAATCACCTGCACAATCATTTTGTGCTGAATACGGTTTCCTTTGTGGACGGAATTAAATATCACCGCACGAAAAAGGACTATCACGATATGCAGGAAACATCGGACGCCCTGTGCCGTGAATATGGCTTGTCGGTAATCGAACACCCGCAGCGTGGAAAATCAAAGCATTACGGCGAATGGCGTGCGGAACAGGAACAGCGCCCCACTTGGCGGGGATTGATTCGAGCCGACATTGACGAGTCTATCCGTCAGTCAATGACCGAACGGCAGTTTTTTGATAGCCTGCGGAAAAAGGGTTATGAAATCAAGGTCGGCAAGGATATTTCGGTAAAACCGCCGGGGAAAGAACGGTTTGTCCGGCTTATGCGGAATTTTGGGGAGGACTATTCGATTGAGAATATCCGCAGGCGGATTTTATCGCAGAGCCGCCCGGAGCGTCCTGCTCCCGACCCGCCCCGGACCGTCATACGGATTCGGCTGTTTGGCAGTTTGGAAAAGACCCGGAAGATTACAGGGTTTCGGGCGCTGTATTTTCACTACTGCTATCTGCTCGGTATCTTCCCGAAAAACAAGCCGCGCCAAAATCCGAAACGGCTTCATTTCCTGTTGCGTGAGGACTTGCGTAAACTGGACGCTATCACCGCCGAAACAAGGCTGCTTGCGCGAAATCGTATTGATACCGCCGAGCAGCTTTTTTCATACCGCAGCGAAATTCAGCAGAAAACGGAATCTTTGATAGCAGACCGAAAAGAGCTTTATCGGCTGTCCCGGACGGTAGCGGTGAAATCCGACGAGGAAAAGACGGCAGAGATAAAAAACCAAATCACCGCCTTTTCCAAAGAAATCTCCCGACTGCGAAAAGAACTTTCATTATGTGACGGAATCGCCGTGCGGTCGGGCGTTATCAAAGAAAAATTAAAATCCGTCCGAGAGGACGAGAACAAAGGAAAGGAGAAAAACGACTATGAACACATCAGGCGACGCAGCAGAACAGATCGTTAGATTGAGTTTAGAGGGTACGGAAGTTGCCTTAAAACTAACCGGCTCTGCGGCAAAAAATATCGCCGCTATGATTTATTCCATTCTGAAAAACAGGGACAAAAACAAGACCAAAGGCCGCCAGCGTTTAACCGCTATGCTCAAAAGCGGCAAGGAACTAAAAGTGTTTACTGTCAGCGAGGAGCATTTGAAACAGTTTGCAACCGAGGCCAAGCGGTACGGTGTTGTTTACTGCGCCCTGCGCGGCAAGGAAAAATCTGCGGACGGTATGGTTGATGTTATGGTTCGCGCCGAGGACGCTTCTAAAATCAACCGCATTGTGGAACGGTTCAAGTTGGCGACGGTCGATACCGCTTCTATCAAGCGTGATATTGAAAAAACCAAAACCGAGAAAACCGCCCCTGCCGCTCCCGAACAGGAGAAACCCGACAAAGCGGCCGACGACCGCCTACTCGATGATCTGCTCGGAGCGCCTATTCAAAAGGAGGAAAATTCACCCCCAAACCCCGAAGCGGCAAAGACGGAGAAATCCCGTCCGTCCGAGCCTATCTCCAAGAAGCAAAGCAAAACCGCCGAGGGTACTGTTAAATCTCCCGAAGAACGCCCGTCCGTTCGTGAAGAGCTGCGGGAAATCCGGGAGAACAGGCAGAAAGAAGCGGCAGAACCGGGCGTTCCCGAACCCACCCCGGCAAAAGCACCGAAAAAGCAGCAGACAACCACTCACAAACAACCGTCCCGAAAAAGGACGAAAAAATCAAAGGAGAGATAACCTATGAATAATTTTGATGATATTTTTGAACCCGTCCAGCAGAATGATGAATTTGACAAAGAAGCGTGGGCAGCCAAGAAAAAGGCGGAGCGTGACGATATTTACGCCCTTGCCGACGCCACCGCCGAGGAAGTCTGCACAGACGGCGGCAAGTTCCGTGATTATCTCGATGTGCAGGCGAATTTCCGCCACTACTCCGCTACCAACGCTCTTTTGATTCTGGCTTTCAATAAGAACGCCCGCAGGCTCGGCGACAAGGATTATTGGCGAGATCAGGGCGTGTATATCAAACGGCAGGAATTTAACCGCCCGATTAAGATTATCGAATCTAACGGCGAGTACACCCGTGACGACGGCAGTATCGGCACGTCGTACAACATTAAGCGTGTGTACGACATTTCGCAGACCACTTCCCGAATGAGAGCGCCGCAGCCGGTATCTTACGACACAAGGGCTTTGTTTAACGCGCTTATTTACAAACGTCCCGTAGATATTCGTTCCGTCGATGAGCTCCCGAACAATGTTTCTGCCATTTACGACCACGAACAGAAAGTTATTTTTGTCTGTCGTGGTCTTGACGCAGACAATCTGTTCTGTGGTCTTTCAAAGGCTCTTGCGGAAGCCGAAATTGCTATGACGAGTGATGAATATGACCCTTACAACGCCAGCTACAAGGCGCATTGTGTTTCATATATTCTCGGCAAGGAGTTCGGGTTTGAAGTAAGCGATTACAATTTTGGAAATCCCTCTGATCTGCTGCGCACCGACGACCCGCAGAAAATTCGCGCTGAACTCTCCGAAATCCGGGATACCGCCTTTGACATTTCCGCAAGAATGACTCGCTCTTTGGAGCAGAACAGGGCGCCGCGCCATAATGAACAGGAGCGTTGAATATGGAAAAACAGGAAAAGCGGGTTTTAACCCTTGATCGGTATGAACACGGCGTTGTTATCAACGCCCTTAACGAAATGCGAAACGACCTGCTGGAAGAAGAACGCCCCACCGATATTGTGGACGAGGTTCTTTTGAAAGCGATTGACGCCCCGACAAAAAAGATTCGGTGCAGAAGCGATGAAGCGAGGGAATAACCCCCTTATCCTCTGCCTGTTCGGGATTCTCCCCGTTGTGTGGCTTGGGCTTTTGATCGCCCCTGCCGCACACGGAGGTCTGCCCGAAATCTTTGCCCGGTTCCCTGCGGCAATGGGCGACCCGTTCAAAATAGAGCTTTGCGAGGACAGCTTAAAAACTGTCCTCTTTCTGCTTTGTGCCTATGGATTGGGTATCGGGATTTTTCTATCTTCCCGCCGCAACTACCGCAGGGGCGAAGAACACGGCTCGGCAAAATGGGGCAATGCAAGAGCCGTAAACAAGAAATACCGGGCAGGAAAGCCGGAGGAAAACAAGCTGTTCACACAAAATGTCCGTATGGGCTTGGACGGGCGGAAACACCGCCGAAATCTGAATACGGTTGTAGTCGGCGGCAGCGGCGCAGGCAAGACGAGATTTTATGCGAAACCGAATTTATGTCAGGCTAACACTTCTTTTGTTGTGCTGGACCCGAAAGGCGAGCTCCTGCGTGATACGGGCTATCTGCTCACACAAAAGGGCTATGATGTGCGGGTACTTGATCTTTTGAATATGGATAAAAGCCATTGTTACAACCCTTTTGTTTATCTGCGGGACGATAACGATGTGCAGCGTTTGGTAACAAACCTGTTCAAATCCACCACGCCCAAAGGTTCGCAATCGAACGACCCGTTTTGGGACACCGCCGCTTCAATGCTTTTACTGTCCCTCATTTTCTATTTGAAATATGAGGCCCCGCCGGAAGAACAAAACTTTCCTATGGTTATGGAAATGCTGCGTGCGGCCGATGTGCGGGAGGACTGCGACGAATACACCTCTCCGCTCGATGAACTGTTTGAACGGCTTGAAATGCGCGACCCGGAGCATATCGCCGTGAAGTATTACAAGGACTATCATTCGGGAAGCGCCAAAACGCTGAAATCCATTCAGATCACTTTGGCGGCAAGACTTGAAAAATTCAACCTGTCCTCGCTGGCGGCATTGACCGCCGCCGATGAATTGGATTTGCCGTCGTTAGGCGAAAAGAAAGTGGCGCTCTTTGCCCTTATACCTGATAACGACACAAGTTTTAATTTCCTTGTCAGCATTTTATACACGCAGCTTTTTCAGCAGCTTTTCTATCTTGCCGACCACAAATACGGCGGAAGCCTGCCCGTTCCCGTTCATTTTCTAATGGACGAGTTCAGCAATGTGTCCCTGCCCGACGATTTTTCAAAAATTCTGGCAGTTATGCGCTCAAGGCAGGTTTTTGTTTCAATTATCCTGCAAAATATAGCGGCTCTCAAAGCGCTGTTTGAAAAGGAATGGGAAAGCATTTTAGGCAACTGCGATGAACTGCTTTACCTCGGCGGAAATGAAACCTCGACCCACAAGCTGATCTCCGAATCCTATCTCGGCAAGGCGACAATCGACACCAACACCTACGGGAAATCTTCGGGGCGCAACGGGAATTACAGCACGAACTATCAAATCTCCGGGCGTGAACTTATGACGCCCGACGAGGTTCGTATGCTGGATAACCGTTACGCCCTTTTGTTTATCCGAGGGGAACTGCCGATTATGGACGAGAAATACGACATCTTAAAGCACCCGAACGTGGCGCTCACCACAGACGGGAAAGCAAAACCCTATGAACACGGCGGGACGGAAAACGCCGTCGCAACGCTTTCTCTTGTCGGGATTCCCGCCTATGAGATTCCCGATATGAAAGAAATAGAAACTGATTATGAGCTTCTTTCCGACGAGGATATAGAAGCTCTGTTTTCCATTTAAGGAGGATTCGCAAAATGAAAAACTTTAAGAACAACACCAAGACCAATAACAAACTTCCTATGCCCGGAAAGGTGAAAAAGGGATTCCGCTTTTACTGTATGGCGGTTCTCACCGCTGCCTTTGTCCTCGGCAGTTCTATGACGGCCTTTGCCGCCAGCGACCCGCTCACGGTTGTAAACAATCTGTCTGATTTCATTTTCGGCCTGATTCGTGCGATTGGTTTGATTCTGCTCGGTTGGGGCATTGTTCAAATTGGTCTTTCGTTTCAATCCCACGACCCAAGCCAGCGGTCGCAGGGATTTCTTTCGCTCGGCGGCGGCTTGCTTATAACATTTGCAAAAGAGATTTTGACACTTATCACTGGTTAAAAGGAGACTGCACAAATGGAGAAATGCGAGTGTTATATCCACTCTCTGAAACAGGGGGAAAAACACGTCCTCGGTGAAGCGACGATTATCAAACGCTTGGGAGATAACGACTATCTTGCAGAGTATAACGGCATAAAATGCCACGCTATATTTAATCCCTTTGCCGGGCGTTATTTCGTGGACGATGTTTACGGTGTTATCCGCAATTCCCCGAACCGGGACGCCCGATAATCAGAATACGGCAAGGACGGGCAGGTCGGATAAGCGGCCTGCCCTTATCTGCCTGAAAGGAGGAAAACGATGAAGAAATATAACATCATTTATGCAGACCCGCCGTGGCAGTATAAGAGAAACGGCGTACAGGGCGCTGCTGAAAAGCACTATCCCACAATGGCAGTTGACGAACTTTGCAATCTTCCTGTTTCAGAGATCGCTGCTGCCGATTCAATTCTTTTCTTATGGGCGACTTTCCCGCAGTTGCGGGAAGCACTGCGAGTTATCAAGGCTTGGGGTTTTGAATACAAAAGCGTAGCTTTTGTTTGGCTGAAACAAAACCGCAGCGGCAACGGCTGGTTTTATGGTCTTGGTTTCTGGACGAGAGGAAACGCCGAAATATGCCTGCTTGCCACGAAAGGACATCCGAAAAGACAATCTAACCGTGTTCATCAGTTTATTATCAGTCCTTTACGGGGGCACAGCCAAAAGCCGGACGAGGCAAGAGATAAAATCATAGAGCTTGTTGGCGATCTGCCCCGTGTAGAGTTATTCGCAAGAGAGAAAAAAAGCGGTTGGGACGCTTGGGGAAATGAAATCGACTGCGACCTTGAAATAGAGGGGTATCGCTCCTATGCCGGAGGTGATGAAAGTGTCGGATAACTGGGTTGTGCAGAACCTTGAAAATGCGCTGGAAACTTGGAATCAGAAATTAGCCGAAATCTGGCAGCTTATTACCCAATCGCCGGAGCAATTCAAAGGCGGGACGATCTGGAATGTGATTGTCAACATTCACGGAGCGGTACAGGCGATCGGTCTTGCCCTGCTCGTGCTGTTTTTCGTTATCGGCGTGATGAAAACCTGCGGCAGCTTTGCCGAACTGAAAAAGCCGGAACACGCCTTAAAACTGTTTATCCGTTTTGCTTTGGCGAAAGGCGTTGTCACTTACGGTCTGGAATTGATGATGGCCCTGTTTAATATTGTGCAGGGGCTTATCAGCACCATAATGACCGCCGCAGGCTTTGGCTCGGCAACACAAACCGTCTTGCCGTCCGAAATCGTAACCGCCATTGAGGACTGCGGATTTTTTGAATCTATCCCATTGTGGGCGGTAACGCTGATCGGCGGCCTGTTCATAACGGTATTGTCTTTCATTATGATAATGACCGTTTACGGGCGGTTTTTCAAACTATACCTTTATACGGCGATTGCCCCCGTGCCGCTCTCGGCTTTTGCGGGCGAACCGACGCAGAATGTCGGAAAGAGCTTTATCAAATCTTACGCCGCCGTCTGCTTGGAGGGGGCGATTATCGTTCTCGGCTGTATTATCTTCTCCCTGTTCGCTGCGGCCCCGCCTGTGGTTGACCCCAATGCGGCAGCCGTTACGCAGGTGTGGAGTTATGTAGGCGAGCTTGTATTTAATATGTTGGTTCTCGTCGGGGCTGTGAAAATGGCCGACCGCATTGTGCGTGAAATGATGGGACTGTAACGCCTTTCTGCGCTTTATTCGCAGGAGGCTGTTTTTATATAAGGAAAGGAGCAATATGCTATGAACTCATACGAAGAAAAGAAGAAAAGGCGGATTGACTATTACAACGAAAAAGCGGAAAAGTTTGAACAGGAAAGCGCCCGTCTTTCGCAGGAATCAAGCAAGATGATTGACGCAATCCCTATGGGGCAGCCGCTTATGCCGGATCACTATTCCTATAAATCCGACAAAAATTTCCGTGACCGCGCGTGGGGCAAAATGGAGAAATCCGTTGAGGCGGGCAAGAAAGCGGACTACTACCGCAGCAAGGCAGAGGCCGCCGAGAAAAATACCGCCATTTCCAGCGACGACCCCGAAGCGGTTACAAAGCTGAAAGACAAGTTAGAAAAACTGCAAAAATCCCAAAGCTATATGAAAACGGTAAATGCCTACTACCGCAAAAACGGCACGATGAAAGGTTTTGAGGGGATTTCCGATGAAAAGGCGGCGGAGATTGACGAGGCAGTAAAAAACAGCTATTCGTGGATAACCGCCCCTTATGCCCCCTATGAACTTTCAAACAATAATGCGGAGATTAACCGTCTGAAAAAGCGGATTGCCGCGCTGGAACGCCGGGAGGAAACGGGCTTTGTGGGCTGGCAGTTTGAGGGCGGCGAAGCGGTTGCCAACAAAGAGGAAAACCGCTTGCAGCTTATTTTCGATGAAAAGCCGAGCGAGGAACAGCGGAGCAAATTGAAAAGTTGGGGCTTTCGCTGGTCGCCGTCTAATAAGGCGTGGCAAAGGCAATTAAACGGCAACGCGATCTATGCAGCAGGACAGATTGATTTTATCAAACCTCTTGACGGCAGGACGCCCCGTGAGCTTCAACCCAAACCGAAACACAAAGACGAACAAGAACGCTAACGGGAGGTGTGCAGCGTATGGAGGTAAAAATCAACCGTGAAATCCGTAATTACACGGAATCAATGTTTTTCGGGCTGTCCCTGCGGCAGTTCGTTTTTTCTTTACTGGCGGTCGCCGTCGCCGTGGGGCTGTATTTCCTTATCAGCCCCTACGCCGGGACGGAAACCGTCAGTTGGGTATGTATTCTCGGCGCCGCCCCGTTTGCAGCCCTCGGTTTCATCACTTATCACGGTATGACCGCCGAACAGTTTATTTGGGCGTGGGTTCGCTCGGAGCTTTTAGAGCCGAAAGAGATTCGCTTTGAATCCTCGAATTTTTACTATGCGGCGCTCAAAGATACTATCGAAAAATCACAGCAAGGAGGCAAAGTATGATTAAGACCCTCAAAAACCTGCTCAAACAGGACAAGGAGCGATACACCGTTCCCCGCAAGGTGCAGGATATAATCCCGATTCAGCGTATTTGGAAAGACGGTATTTTCAGGGTGGGAAACCGCTTTTCAAAGACCTATAAATTCACCGATATAAACTATCTTGTGGCGAGCCGTGAGGACAAGGAAGCTATGTTTCTTGACTATTCCGAACTGCTCAACAGTTTAGATTCCGGCGCTACCACGAAAATCACGATCAACAACCGCAGGCTGAACAAGGCGAATTTTGAACAGTCAATTTTAATGCCTATGCGGGGCGATTCCCGTGATGTGTACCGTCAGGAATACAACAAAATGCTCCTTGACAAAGCCACGGGAGCAAACGGCATTATGCAGGAGAAATATATCACCATTTCGGTGAACAAAAAGGATATTGAAGAAGCCCGCACCTATTTTTCCCGTGTGGGCGCAGACCTGATCTCCCATTTCGCCGCCCTCGGTTCAAAGTGTACCGAATTAGACGCCGGTGAAAAGCTGCGGGTGCTTCACGACTTCTACCGGCAGGGCGAAGAAGCGGCGTTTCATTTCGACCCGCAGGATATGATGAAAAAGGGACACGATTTCAAGGACTATATCTGCCCCGATTCCGTTGAAAAGAACAGCGATTATCTGAAGCTCGGCGATAAATTCTGCCGGGTTTTATTTTTGAAAGACTACGCTTCCTATATCAAAGACAGTATGGTTACGGAGCTTACCGACTTTAACCGCAATATGATGTTGTCGATTGATATTGTACCCGTTCCTACCGACGAGGCGGTGCGGGAGGTTGAAAACCGTCTGCTCGGCGTAGAAACGAACATTACCAACTGGCAGCGCCGTCAAAATGCGAACAACAATTTTTCGGCGGTCGTTCCGTATGATATGGAATTGCAAAGAAAAGAATCAAAGGAATTTCTTGACGATCTCACCACGAGAGATCAGCGAATGATGTTTGCGGTTATCACTATGGTAATCACCGCCGACGATAAAAAGCAGCTTGACAGCGATACCGAAACGGTGCTGTCGGTCGCAAGAAAGCATATGTGCCAGCTTGCCGTTTTGAAGTTTCAGCAGTTCGACGGGCTGAATACCGTCCTGCCGATCGGTACGAGAAAAATAAACGCTTTCCGTACTCTCACCACCGAAAGCCTTGCGGTGTTTATGCCGTTCAAGGTACAGGAGGTGCAAGACAAAGGCGGCATTTATTTCGGGGAAAACGCTATCTCTCACAATCTGATTATGTGCAACAAGGAAAATCTTTTGAATCAGTCGGCTTTTCTGCTTGGCGTTCCCGGTTCGGGTAAATCCTTTTCCGCAAAAGAATTGATTGCCTTTCTGATTCTGAACACCGAGGACGATATATTGGTATGCGACCCGGAGAATGAATTTGGCCCTCTTGCAAAGGCGTTGGGCGAAGAAATGGCGACCGTTATTCATATGGCGGCAGGCGGCAAGGATAGATTGAACGCGATGTATATGGTTGACGGCTACGGGGAAAACAACCCGATTGTCGAGAAATCGCAGTTTATTATGTCCCTTGTGGAGCAGATCGACAAGGCGGGCGTTGGCCCGCAGCAGAAATCCATTATCGACCGCTGCACCGCTCTTGTGTATCAGGAAGCCGAAAAAACGGGCAAGCCCGCCACCCTCTGCGATCTCCGCAACAAACTGTTGGAACAGCCCGAAGAAAAGGCAAAAGAAATCGCCCTTTCGCTGGAACTGTTTACTACGGGTTCGCTTGATATTTTCGGTCACGAAAGCACCGCCCAACTCGACAAGCGAATCGTCGTATTTGATATTCACGGCTTGGGCGAGCAGTTAAAGCCTACGGGACTTTTGGTTATCACCGATACCATTCTGAACCGTGTTACGCTCAACTGGAAGAAAGGCAAGCGGACGCACGTGTTCATCGACGAATTTCACGTGGTATTTGAAAATGAGCAAAGCGGCATTTTCTTTAATTCCGCTTGGCGGCAGTTCAGAAAGAGAAACGGTTATCCCACCGCCATTACGCAGAATGTAGAATATCTGCTTGATTCCGTACAGGCGAGCACGATGCTTTCCAACTCGGAATTTGTCGTGATGTTAAATCAAGCGTATTCCGACCGCGCCAAACTTGCAAAACTCCTGAATATCTCCGACGAGCAGATGAGCTATGTTACCAATGCGGACGCCGGGTGCGGGCTTATCAAATACGGCTCGGCTCTCGTTCCCTTTATCAACCGTTTCCCCAAAGATACAAAACTGTATCAGTTAATGACGACAAAACCCGGCGAAGGCGTGTTCGGCGGCGGGGACGTTTCTTAAATTCCACAAGGAGGACAACAAAATATGAAAAGCAAATATCTGATGATCGGGGCGGCCGCTTGTGCCGCCCTTTTCCTTTTCTCCGGCTTTATGCTCTATCGGCAGTACGCCGATGAAAAACAGAGCGCCGAGGCATTTCAAAATATCTCTGCTCTTGTGGAGGACGAAACGTCACCCGCCGATGAACTGCAGGCAGCCGCCGTCCCGGAGCAGACCGCTTTTGAAAAGTACAGGGCGGTTTATGAGCAGAACAGCGATTTTGTAGGCTGGATTTTCATTGACGGCACAAACATCGACTACCCCGTAATGCAGACGATTGATAACCCGAATTATTATCTGAAACGAGGGTTTGACAAGCAGTACAGCAGTTACGGCGTTCCCTATGTGCAGGAAAACTGCGACCTTGAACTTTCCGACAACTGCGTAATCTACGGCCACCATATGAATAACGGCAGTATGTTTGCCGATCTCTGCAAGTATGCCGACGAGGATTTTTACAGGGAGCATAAAACAATCCGTTTTGATACGCTGGCAGGCTTTGGCGAATATGAGATCGTGGCGGCGTTTAAGACCGTCGCCTACTCCGAGCAGGGCTTTAAGTATTACCATTTCACCCGTGCGGATTCTGCGGAGGATTTTGACGCCTATATCGCAAAATGCAAGGGACTTTCTTTTTACGATACGGGCGTGAGCGCCGAATATGGCGACAAGCTGATTACGCTTTCCACCTGCGAATACAGCCGTACAAACGGCCGAATGGTCGTTGTGGCGAAAAAGGCTGCTGCTCCCGCCGGGGAGGTGGGCGGCGATGAAGCCTAAAAAATATGTCCTCTCTCTTTCAGGCGGGAAAGATTCAACGGCTATGCTCCTGCGGCTTTTGGAGGAAAAACGGCCGGTTGATCTCATTCTGTTCTGCGATACAGGGCTTGAATTTCCGCAGATGTACGAACACCTTGACCGTTTGCAGGCATATATCGGCAGACCAATTATCCGGCTGAAAGCAGAACACGATTTTGAATACTACTTTTTTGATTACTCCCCGAAAAGAAAAAATCCTGCTTTGGAGCAGCATAAAGGTTTGAGTTGGCCCGGTCCCCGTGGGCGCTGGTGTACCGGGATTCTTAAAACCCGTGTGATTGCCGCCTATCTGCGGGAAATGAAAAAGCAGTATGAGGTGATCGAGTATGTGGGGATTGCCGCCGATGAAACAAAGCGTATGAAAACCGCCTGCTATCCGCTCGTCGAATGGGCTATGACCGAAAAGGACTGCCTTGCCTATTGCTATGAAAGGGGCTTTGACTGGGGCGGTCTGTATGAGATTTTCAGCCGGGTTTCCTGCTGGTGCTGCCCTCTGCAAAGTTTGGAAGAACTGCGGAAACTGTACCGGCATTTCCCTGATCTATGGCGGAAGCTTGAAGAATGGGACAGCGCCACTTGGCGGACATTTCTCAAAAACTATTCCGTCCGTGAACTTGCCGCCCGTTTTGATTTTGAGGATAGGTGGCAGGCCGCAGGCGGCAATATCCGCAGCAGGGCGTTTTACTCCGCTCTGCGTGATGAATTGTCCCGGCTCAAAACGGAGGTGACGCTATGCCGGAAATAAAGACAAGAGATATTGTAAAGGGTACGGTTAAGACGATTGATAAATCAGCGGTAGCCGCCGAGCGTATGAAATCCGCCTATGTCCGCACAAAGGATAAAGCGGAACACAGCCTTTATTCTGCGGAGAGTTCCCCCGGTGAATACGCCGCCGACCGTATTTCGGGCGGGGCTGATTCTGCCGCCCGTGAAGCTGTCCGGCAGTTTGACAAACAAGGCCGTAAAGGTGTAAAGACGACAAAAGAGAATATTTCCAAAATCAGAGAGCATTTCGGGCAGAAAGCAAGCGACATTCCGAAAAAACAGGCCCGGCAAAGGGCGGCAAAAGGGATTCGCCGTTCAGCCGACACCGCTAAAAAATCCATTAAGACGGTGGAACACAGCGGAAAGACAATCAAGCAGACGGCGAAATCCACGGGTAAGGCGACGGTAAAAACCGCAAAGGGTTCAGTCAAGGCGGCGCAAAAATCGGTTAAGACCGCCGAGCGTACTGCCCGGACCACAATTAAAACGGCCCAACAGACGGCAAAAGCAGCCCAAAAGACAGCACAGGCCACGGCCAAAGCTGCGAGGGCGGCAGCTCACGCCGCCCGTGCCGCCGCCAAAGCCGCCGTTGCCACTGCAAAGGCAGTCGCAAAAGCAATCGCCCTTGCAGTCAAAGCCATTATTGCAGGTACAAAGGCGCTGATAGCGGCGATTGCGGCCGGGGGCTGGATTGCGGTTTTGGTAATTATCATTATCTGCCTGATTGCGCTGCTGATCGGCTCGTGCTTTGGCATTTTCTTTTCAAGTGAGGACAGCGGCTCGGGCTTGACGATGCAGAGCGTGGTACAGGAAATCAACGACGACTACCAGCAGCAGATCGACACGACAAAGGCGAATATCTCCTACGATGTTCTGGAAATGTCCGGCTCCCGTGCCGTCTGGCCGGAGGTGCTGGCTGTCTATGCGGTGAAAACCACCACCGACCCGGATAATCCGCAGGAGGTCGCCACGATTGACGACAGCAAAAAAGCGATTCTCAAAGATATTTTCTGGCAGATGAACGAAATATCGTCCCGGACGGAAACAAAAACCGAAACGGTAATAACCGAAACAGACGACGGACACGGAAATATCGTGCAGACGGAAACCACCGTTACCCGCACCTATCTGTATATCACGGTTGCCCATAAGACCGCCGGGGAAATGGCGGATAAATACAGCTTCAATGCAGATCAGCGGGAACAGCTTGCCGAATTGCTTGCCGAAGAAAACCGCAGTATGTGGAGCGCCGTTCTATATAGCATTTATACCGAGGACGGGACAATCGTTTCCGTCGCTCTGTCGCAGGTCGGGAATGTAGGCGGCGAGCCCTATTGGTCTTGGTACGGCTTTAACTCCCGTGTGGAATGGTGCGCCTGCTTCGTTTCGTGGTGTGCGAATGAGTGCGGTTATATCGACGCCGGGATTATCCCGAAATTTGCGGGCTGTATTCAAGGCTCTAACTGGTTCAAGGAAAGGGGGCTTTGGCAGGACGGCAGCTTTACGCCGTCTGCGGGGCACATCATTTTCTTTGACTGGGAGGGCGACGGCGAAACCGACCACGTGGGGATTGTCGAACGTGTGGAAAACGGAACAGTTTATACCGTGGAAGGCAACTCCGGCGACGCCTGCCGGCAAAACAGCTATTCAATCGGCAGCAGCGTGATTTATGGCTATGGTACTCCTGCCTATTAAAAGAACAAACCGTCTGCATTGCAGACGGTTTGTTACATAAACATTTCTCTTATTATATATGGCTTTGCACACTTTCAAGAAACAGCTCCGCAGGTTTCGTAAACATTTGAAATTTTTTCCAAACAAAATAGAGTTCTGCCTCTACTTTTGGTTCAAGCGGACGGAAACACAGATTGCTTTTTTCGGGTATGTTTACAAGGTTGTCAAAGGTAAACGCCATACCAAAGCCTTCTTCTATCATCATAGAGGGCGTAGTAATCAGATTGAATGTAGAAACAATATTCAAACTCTGCACATCACGTCCGAGCCAGCCGGATAAAACATTTCCCTCAAGTTGTTGATGTGCTACCCATACGGGCAAATCTCCGATGTCCTCCGGGTGAACAGTCTGTAAAGAAGCAAGCGGGCAATCGTTACGCATAAGCAATCCAAATATATCATTTTTGGGTAGCTTGATATAATCAAACTTCTGCATATCCACAGGTGCGACAAGCAACCCAAAGTCAAGCAAACCCTTATTCAAACCGTCTGTAATCTCCGCAATGCTTCCACTAAAAAAATCATAAGTAATTTGTGGGTGGGATTCTTTGAGCGACATAATACAGTTTGCAATCATTTTCATTGTCTGCGTTTCAATAGCGCCGATATGAACGACGCCGCTGACAATCTCATTAAAGGTTTTCAAATCATCTTCCGTTCGTTCGGTTAATTCTATAATTTCTTTTGCACGCTTGCGGAGAAACATACCCTCCTCCGTGAGCGTTATTTTTCTGCTTCCCCGTTCAAACAACTTTTTTCCTACTGAATTTTCAAGTTCGGCAAGCTGCCTTGATAAATTAGACTGTGTGGTATGCAGCACTTCCGCTGCTCTTGTCATATTTTCCTCCTGTGCAACAGTAATGAAATATTTGAGTACACGAATTTCCATAATCCTACCTCCGTTTAACTAATGAAATTATAGCACATCTTTCTATGAATGTAAAGCATAGAAACGTATGAAAAAGAACTATTTGTAATAGAACAAGATTTTTGATATAATAAAAACGCAAAGGAGGTATGATTGAATGAATAAAAAGAATTGGATTGCTCTTGTCTTGGGACTGACGTTGATTTTCACTTTCGCAGGGTGTAGCAATACAGATACAACAACAAGACAAAATGAGGATTCTTCTGCTCTTTCACAAAGTCAGGTGGATATGCAGGAAATGGACGGAAAGCAAATAACAAGTGATTTACCAAATCAAAACACCGATTTTAATTTTGAATCGAAAACGGTACTTTTGAACAGTGGTTATGAAATGCCGATTGTCGGTCTTGGAACTTGGACGCTTGATGATGAAACAGCGGAAAACTCTGTTTATCACGCCTTAAAGGATGGGTACAGGTTGATTGATACCGCCAGATATTATGGCAATGCACAGGGCGTTGGAGATGGTGTACGCAGAGCAATCGCAGAGGGAATTGTGAATCGGGAGGATGTTTTTATTACAACCAAAATTGTTCCCTATGGATTTGACGATTACGACGCTGCTATTGATGAATGTATCGAGGCGTTAGGACTTGACTATATTGATTTACTGCTAATTCATCAACAAGGTACTGACGAAAAAGAACTCTATGCGGCGATTGAGCGGGCTGTTGATAACGGCAAAGTACATTCTTTGGGGATTTCAAATTATTATACGCAGGAGGATTTCGAGCGTATTACGGAAAACGCCAAAATAATGCCCGCTGTTATTCAAAATGAAAACCACATCTTTTTCCAAAATACAGAGTTTCAAAGCTATGTAAAACAATTTGGCGTGGTTATTGAATCCTACTATCCCTTTGGAGGCAGAGGACACACCTCGGATTCTATGAACAATGAAGTAATTGCTGAAATTGCCGAAGCACACGAAAAAACAGGAGCGCAGATTATCCTGCGGTGGCACTTGCAGGCGGGCTATATCGCAATTCCCGGTTCAAGTAATCCAGATCATATTGCCGAAAACTATAATATTTTCGATTTTGAATTGTCCGACGAAGAAATGCAGAAAATCGCAGATTTGGACACAGGCGAAAGATATGAAACTTGGTAAGACAAAGGAGGAATGGAAGATTGGCAGATGAAACTCAAAAAACAGAGGAGCTTATAAAATGTGTATCGGAACTTGATATTGATGAGGAAACAAAGTGTTCTGTTATTGAGTCTATCCGAAAAGGACAGACGACAAAGGGAATACGGCTGCTCAGACAATATCGTGGGGAAATACTAAACGATTTACACAGCGACCAAAACAGACTGTATCAGATTGATTATGTACTGCAAAAAGCAAAATAAAAAAGGAGAGATTATTATGATTTTGAATGATACTTACACACTTTCTAATGGAATGAAAATTCCGAAACTCGGACTTGGCACTTGGGAAATCCCCGATGATAAGGCGGCACAGGCAGTAAGGGACGCTGTAAAAATCGGATACCGCCATATCGACACAGCGCAGGGATACGACAATGAAAGAGGCGTTGGCGAGGGCGTCCGCACTTGCGGCGTTTCCCGTGAAGAACTGTTTGTGACAACAAAATTACAGGCGTTCTATAAAACCTATAAGGAAGCGAAGGAAGCTATTGCAGAATCTTTGCGTGTATCGGGACTGGATTACTTTGACCTGATGATTATCCACGCACCTCAGCCGTGGACGGATTTTCACGCCGGAGAACATTTCTTTGAAGGCAATCTTGAAGCGTGGCGGGCTTTGGAAGAAGCGCATTATGAGGGCAAATTAAAAGCTATCGGCGTTTCAAATTTTGAGGAAATTGACCTTGACAATATTTTGAAAAACGGAGAGGTAAAGCCTGCTGTCAATCAAATTCTTTGCCACATTGGAAACACGCCGTTTGACTTGATTGATTACTGCAAAAAGAACGATATTCTTGTGGAAGCCTATTCTCCCGTTGCACACGGAGAAATGCAGAAAAACAGCCAAATTTCAGAAATGGCAAAAAAATACGGTGTTTCTGTTCCGCAGCTTTGTATCCGTTATTGTTTGCAATTAGGGACATTGCCCTTGCCGAAAACGGCAAATCCGGCACATATGGCAGACAATGCACAAATGAGTTTTGAGATTTCAAATGAAGATATGGAAACTCTGAAAAACGCCGAGAAGATCAAAAATTATGGTGATTTCAGTATGTTCCCTGTATTCGGCGGCAAAATGGCGGCGGACGGCAGTTGTTCGCCACAGGATTTTCCGCATAAAAAGTAAGGAGGATATATGAAATGAAAAAGCTATACTTATTTCTTGCCGTTATATTTGCTTTTGCATTTAGCCTGACAGGTTGTAATAATCAAGGAGGAAGCAGCGTGAATAATGGTGAATATAGTGTTTCTTATGAGAACACACAGAGCAGTACCGAACCGGAGAACAGTAGCGAACTGGTTTTAGGACAGGACAATTCATCTGAAGAAGGACAAGGTGTTTCTTCGGAGCTTAAAACAGCCACATACACAGTAAACGGTGTAGATTTCAAAATGATATTGGTGGAGGCAGGAACTTTCACGATGGGATCGGATAATACAAATGTTGCCTTCAGCGAATCTCCTGCCCACAAAGTTACTTTGACACAGGACTATCTTATGGGAGAAACAGAGGTAACAGAAGCCTTATGGAATGCTGTTATGAGTAATGGCGGTGGCAGCAACACCCACCCGAAAACAAGCGTAACGTGGGAAGAAGCTCATACCTTTGTTGACAAGTTGACTGAAATTGCACGAGAGCAGGGCTTAATCACTGGTGATATGCGTTTTCGTCTGCCTACCGAGGCACAATGGGAATTTGCCGCAAAAGGAGGTAATCAAAGTAAAGGTTATCTCTATGCCGGAGGAAATGATATTGACGAAGTTGCTGTTACCTTAGAAAACAGCGGAAGCAGCAGTCCTATGGACGTGAAAACAAAATTGCCGAATGAATTAGGTCTATACGATATGAGTGGCAATGCCTATGAGTGGGTAGATGATTACGGCGGTAACTATTCGGCCGAAGATCAGGTTGACCCACAGAATACAACTGTTTCGAGACAATATGTAAAACGTGGCGGCAGCAATTATCATAATTTCAACTCAGAATCCTATCTGTTTACCACCACAGGCAGATATTTTTACGGGAGCACAGATTGGACGATTGGACTTAGGATTTGTCTATATTAAATGTTAAATATGGAGAGGTGGTGATCATATGAAACGGATAATTTGCTTTTTTATGGCGTTGACAGTATTTTGTTTATCCCTTGCGGGGTGTAGCCAATCAGATGAACAAATGCCCGATGGCAAAAGCGCAAGTACCGATACAATACTTTCCGCCGATGTAAATTCCGAAATCACGCAGGATGGGCTGGAAATAATTTCTGGAGTTACCGACCGCGCACCGTCGGTGGATGCCGACAATAAAGAATCATCTGTATCAACGGAAAGCGCGGCGGGAACTGTAACGAATACTTCTGATACAAGCGCCACTGCTAAAAAAGAAGAAGCAACTTCGTCTACGGGCACAAAGCCAGTGAATCAAGAAACCAATCAGGGGACGCTGGTTCATACACACTCTTTGCAATATCATAAACAGGTTGCCGCCACCTGTACCGGTAACGGAATAAAAGAATACTGGCATTGTACCGGCTGCGGCAAAAATTTTTCCGACAATAGAGGTTTGAGTGAACTATCCTCCATCACGATTTCAGCTAAAGGACATACTGCTGGAAATTGGATCACGGATAAAGAGCCTACCGAGACCTCGACGGGAAGCAGACATATTATCTGTACTATTTGCGGTGTAACACTGCAAACCGAAATGCTTGCTAAACTGCCATTATCAAAATTACATACAACCACTTATTCAATTAACGGCGTAGATTTCAAAATGATATTGGTGGAGGCCGGGACTTTCACGATGGGTTCTGACAATACAAATGTTGCTTTCAGCGAATCGCCTGCCCACAAGGTTACTTTGACACAGGACTATCTTATGGGAGAAACAGAGGTAACAGAAGCCATATGGAATGCTGTTATGAGTAATGGCGGCGGCAGCAACACTCACCCGAAAACAAGCGTAACGTGGAACGAAGCCCATACCTTTGTTGACAGGTTGACTGAAATTGCACGAGAGCAGGGCTTAATCTCCGATGATATGCGTTTTCGACTGCCTACCGAAGCGCAATGGGAATTTGCTGCAAAAGGAGGTAATCAAAGCAAAGGCTATCTCTATGCCGGGAGCAATGACATCAACGAAGTCGCCGTTACTTTAGAAAACAGCGGCAGCAGCCCGATTGATGTCAAAACAAAATTGCCGAATGAGTTGGGGCTATATGATATGAGCGGCAACGCTTATGAATGGGTGGACGATTACGGCGGCAGTTATTCGGCAGACGATCAGGTTGACCCGCAGAATACAACTGTTTCGAGGCAGTATGTAAAACGTGGCGGCAGCAATTATCACAATTTCAGTTCGGAATCCTATCTGTTTACCACCACCGGCAGATATTTTTACAGCAGCACCGACTGGACGATTGGACTTAGGATTTGTCTGTATTGAAAATAGGTTGGTGATATATAACATAAAAACCGAGGAAGCCGGAGGCTTATTCCTCCGGTTCCCTCGATTTGCATATGGCTTTGGCAGTTTCCTCTATGATCGTGAGTTCTCTGTCGCTCAACGTATCGAGAACGGAATCTACTTGTCGGCGCAAGGTCGTTTTCTCTGCCCGTCTGTTTGAAAATATGTATTGATCTGCCGATATATCAAACATCGTGATAAGACGAACAAACAACTGTAAACTTGGGTGCTGTCCTTCGTTTTCAATGGACTGTATGTGCCGGGGAGCAATGTTGAGAATTTCCGCTAACTGCTCTCTTGTCATTTGCCTTGCTTCACGAGCCCGTTTTATTGCTTGTCCCAATGCCATAAAGTCGAAATTTTCGCTCATTCACTCACCACCTATATTTATTAGAGTTTTCACATCTATTATACAGAAGCACCACCTCTCATTAAACGATGTAAAATCTCTTGTATAAGGATATTAAATCTCTATTTTAAGGAGGTAAAAATGATACACGAAGAATGGATATTGTGCCCTATCTGTGGTAGCAAAACTCGTGATAAAATCAGAACCGATACCGTTTTGATAAATTATCCGCTGTATTGCCCGAAATGCAAGCAAAACAGTTTAATATCCGCAAATAATATGAAAATAACAGTTATCAAAGAGCCGGACGCACAGGCGCAGGGCCGATGAACTTACAAGCAATCTTGTAAATCATCGGCCTTTCCTTTTTCAAATAAGTAGAGACAAGCCCACCGAATAAAAAAAACGGAGCTTTGGTGGGCTGTTTTTCCACGCCCAAATAAACAGTTCCCTCTAAACCCGTTTTGAGTTTGGAGGGATATTTTTGTGTTGGTCTGATACCGCCACGCCGCTGTTGATTAGAAGCGGCAGCTATCTACATACCGCCGTACAGAAGCAAGGATAACCTGTTAAAAAAATCCTTGTTCTGATATGGCCCTATTATACCCTCTTTGTAGATGTCATATTTCTACCGAAAGGAGTTTATTTCTCTTGTAGCCGTAAAGGTCTGACAACCTTTGCGGCTTTTTGTTTGTTGTTTTTTAGCGAAACACGGAATAAAACCGCTTTTAGTGCAGGCTGCCGCTCACCGCCCCGATCAATCTGAATTTCTCAAATTTCAGATTGATCGGAGGTAATGACTATGGACGAAAAGCGTCCAAAACGAAGAAAAGATAAGTATAACCCTTATACCCTATCCCAAAAAGAGGACAAGCACTATCTTTCCTTTCGGGACGGACAAGGTATATTGCGGGAATTGCAGATAACAAAAGAATTGTTCGAGGTATTAAACCGCTTTGAACTGGACGACCTTTCTGTTCTCAATGAGTGGGACAGGCACATCGAACACTTTGAACAGACGGAGCAATCACTCAATCGTAGGGCTTTTTCTAAGGAGGAATCCGTTGAGGAAACCGTTTTGCGCAGCATTGAATATGAACGCCTACATAGAGCAATCACCCAACTACCCGAAACACAAAGGCGGCGGCTTATACTCTATTACTTTGAGGGATTGACTTACGAGCAGATTGCAAGAATGGAGGGTTGTACGATTATGCCGGTCAAGCGTTCCATTGATTCGGCCATAAAAAAACTCAAACTTTTTTTCAAATGAGGGGCTAATTATTCCCTTTAAGTGAGGATAGGGGCAGAGAGATACGAAAACTCTCTGCCCTTTATCCGTTTTGCGGTGAATGGGCTTGTTCCTTGACAACCGAATACCCATTCACCAAACACATTCCTATTGCTATTGTGATGAGCATAAGCCACATTAGCGGCTGCGCCACGATCTGCGGGAAACAGAAGCAACGAGATTACACCTTTATTCTTTTTTGGTCTTTGGCTTGCTGATTTCCGACAGGGAGCGATAAACAGTCGGCTATCAGTATCGGGCAGCTCCCGATATGGCGATGACAGGCAATAGGGACAATGATACTCCTGTTCAGTCACAGGTCGAGCGTGATAAGACCGTCGCAACCAATGAGGGCAGCCGGTAGAGAACCTACCGGGGGTGAGATTCCCGTGGAGCTGATACGCTGTCAGCCGTTTGGTGACTTCCCTTAACAATTCGGGGCGTCGAGGACAAATTGGATTGTTTGAAAATACAAGGGCTAAACGGCAGGACGGGTCTTTGAAACGGAGAATCGTTTATATCTTTCCGACCTTAATTCTGTTCTGCCGTTGGCCTCTACATAGGCGACTGGTCGCCTAAATTTTCAAAGGAGGTCATTTACTGTTATGAACCGAACATATTTACGAGGCGATATGTATTACGCCGATCTGGGAAAAGGTATCGGCTCGGAACAAGAAGGCTACCGTCCCGTCGTTATTATCCAAAACGATGTCGGGAACAAACACAGCCCTACCGTGATTATTGCTTCTATCACGAGCAAAAGGGACGCAAAGGCAAAATTGCCTACTCACTATCTGCTCGAAGCGGAGAACGGCTTGGAACTGCCCTCTCTTGTGCTTTTAGAGCAGCTACGCACTATTGATAAACGCCGGTTGAGTTCTTTTATCGGCCACTTACCTGAAAAGCATATACAGGGTATCAATCACGCTCTTGCCGTCAGCGTTGGACTGATCGAGAGCATACCAAACAAGTTAATCCTTTGCCTTTGCCGCACCTGCGCCGAAAATTTCTACGGTTCGGGTGCTTTTGTTTTGCGCCGGGTCAACGCAGAACAAACCGAAAAAGACACCTGCACCTACTGTAACAGCAGGAAAGGCTTTGACTATGAGATTATTCCAAAGAACAAATAGGAGGACAGTTTGAAATCACAAGACGCATACAAACTCGTATTTTGCAATTACCCGGACATTGTGAATGTTGAGCAGATGTGCGAAATGTTAGGCGGTATCAGTCAGAAAACAGCATACCGTCTTTTGAAGAACGGGACAATCAAAAGTTTTGTTGTCGGACGGCGCTACCGCATACCCAAAATCTCTATTTTTGAGTATTTGGAAATCATAGATAAATCTCCTGCGTAAAACCTCGTTTGCACATTTGGCCTATAAGGCTCTCTCTGCTATACTGATTATGTCAATGGCAGATGAATCTATGCTGCACCGAACAAAGGAGGTTATTTTTATGGTTGCAGGACATCTGCGTGAAAAAAGAGGCTACTTTCACATTGTATTGAGTTATACGGACGAGAACGGCAAAAGGCAAACCCCGTCCAAAACGACGGGATTGCCTGTTAAGGGCAACAAAAAGCGTGCGGAAGCTATGCTAATGGAAGCCCGACAAAGCAAAGAACTTGAATTGAAACAACGACAAGAGGCCAAAGAAGCAAAATTGAATGAGACAACGCAAAAATCGAATCCGCAGGACGAAGCGACAATACCTTTTACAGCTTTTATGCTCGACTGGTTGGAGATGATGAAGCCTAACCTCGATAAACCCACCTACGCTTCTTATTCGTTCTGTATCAAGAGTAAAATCGTCGTATATTTCGACGAGTTCTTTCCGGGGCTCTCCTTATGTAATCTGACGCCGAAACACATACAGGACTATTACACCTACGAAATGAAAGAACGGGGCGTATCGGCTAACACGGTTATTCACCGCCACGCCAATATCCACAAGGCGCTGAAATATGCCGTCAAAATCGGTTTGATAGACAGCAACCCATCCGATCGGATAGAACGGCCGAAAAAAGAGAAATTCGTCGGCAGTATCTATAACCAAGAAGAGCTCGAACAGCTTTTTGAGATTGTCAAAGGCGACCCGATAGAGCTTGCCGTTATCCTCGGCGCTTTCTACGGATTACGCCGCAGCGAGGTTGTGGGGCTGAAATGGAGTGCGATTGACTTTAAGCAGAAAATCATCACCATTCGTCACACCGTTACCCAAGTAACGCTTGACGGCAAAAGCCAGATCATTCAAAAAGACAGGACAAAAACGAAATCAAGTTACCGTTCGCTGCCGCTTATCCCGCCGTTTGAGGAATTGCTCTACCGTCTGAAAACACAGCAGGAAATGAACCGTAAAATGTGTGGTAAAGGCTACTGCACCGAATACAAAGACTATATTTATGTCAATGAAATCGGGGAGCTTATAAAGCCGGGATATATCACACAGCATTTTCCGCTCGTGCTGAAAAAGAACGGATTGAGAAAAATCCGCTTTCACGATCTGCGGCATAGTTGTGCAAGCCTGCTTTATGCAAACGGAGTGAGTTTGAAAGAGATTCAGGAATGGTTGGGACACAGCGATATTTCAACTACTTCAAACATTTACACTCACCTTGACTTTTCCTCAAAAGTTGCTTCGGCCAATGCGATTCTTTCCGTTTTCCCCACGGAATAAGCAGAATGTCCCTCCAAAAACAGCCCGAAAACAGGAGGGACATTTGAAAAAAAGTATGTCCCCCGTATTTTACGAGGGACAGGGCTAAAAAAGAGAAAGCCCACAAACGCAGTCGTATCAAGCGTTTGCAGGCTGTTGATTTCTGGTGCCGGTGGTGGGACTCGAACCCACACACCCTTGCGGATAACAGATTTTGAGTCTGTCTCGTC
>OFMM01000031.1_pt1 | contig 123990 bp, 126 predicted proteins | sample 1541811 | NCBI WGS metagenome assembly OFMM01 (sample SAMN04209246, study PRJEB22552) | human gut metagenome | biome: gut; material: feces | host: Homo sapiens | place: USA: Oklahoma
CCACGATGTAATAGAGGGGTCTCGTATGAAATAGGAGACCCCTCTATTACATCGGAATGAAATTATAGCGTATTTACAAGGCTTTCGCCTTTTTATTTATTTTTATGCGCTGTCTTATGTGGTTAGAACACTTTTGTCATGGGTTGGTGGAACAGGTAATTTTTCAAAATCGGACATGCATAGACAATTTTTTTCTCACATAAAAATGATATGGGAGGTTTTGTCTATGGAAAAGGATACATCACTGACAGAAAAAGAAAATGACAAAGAAGAAAATACATATACCGTGACAATTGATAATAATACGTATCATATAATCAGTAAATTCATAGGAATAGATACTTCAAGTAAAATCCTATACGATTTGGCAGTGAAACGAATCCTATATAATGATTCTATATGAATTCATATTTTGAAAAAGTAACAAAATCAACTGGAATTTACTGCTTTTTTGTGCTATAATCAGTACAGAAAATGATATTTGTCCGGTTGGTTTTTGTTGTATTCAAAGGAGGTCAGAAATGGGAATACAACAATTTTATTCTGTCGCTATTTACTGCCGTTTATCGGTTGACGATGGAACTAACTTGGAAAGCATGAGCATTGCAAGTCAAAAAACAATGCTGACAGAATACGTGAAAAAGCAAGGCTGGAAACTGATTGATATTTATGTTGACGATGGTTACAGCGGTGTGAATTTTGAACGTCCCAATTTTCAAAGAATGATACACGATATTGAACAAGGCAGAATCAATCTTGTCATTGTCAAAGATTTGTCCAGATTGGGCAGAAATTACATCATGTGCGGACAGTACACAGAAATCTATTTCCCAGAAAAGAATGTACGCTTCATTGCCTTGAATGACGGGATTGATACCCTTTATTCCAACAACGACATTGCGCCGTTCAAAAATATCCTAAACGATATGTACGCAAAGGATATTTCGGTAAAAATACGTTCTTCTCTGCATGCGAAGGCAAGAAAAGGCGAATTTCTTGCGCCTTATGCGCCATATGGATTTTTGAAAAGTCCAGAAGATAAGCATATTTTGATAATCAATGAGGAAATCGCACCGCATATCAGAAGAATGTTTGAATTAAGTTCTTCCGGAGTTTCAACAAAGAAAATTGCTAAAATTTTGGAAGAAGATGGAGTTTTAACACCTTTGGACTATCGAAATTCTAAAAAGAATTCGGTCAATGGTACATTTCAAAAGAAATATACTTGGGACGGCGCTGTTGTTAGGTGGATTTTAAGAAATCCGGTATATGCCGGACACAATGTGCAATGCAGAAAACGTGTACAGTCTTACCGTACAAAGAAAATTGTACCGAATAAGCGTGAAGACTGGATTATTGTGGAGAATACCCATCAAGCAATCGTCAGTCAAGAATTGTTTGACACTGTACAAAAGTCGCTTGACGGAAGATTACGTTTTGTTAAAAGAACAGGCAAACCGCAGATATTTTCCAAACTGTTCTACTGTGCGGAATGCGGTTACAGTATGCTCCATCACGACAGAACAAATTATCCGAAATACTATTCTTGCGGAAAGTATCGCACAGACGGTACAAAAGCTTGTACTTCTCATCATATTACATATGAAAACCTTTACAAAATAGTATTGGAAGACATACAAAGGCATGTAAAGTTGATTGAAGAAGACGAGGGAAAAGCCATTCAGGAAATTCTTTCTGTGAAATGTTATGCGGAAGAAAAACAGCTTGCCAAAGCCAAAAAGGAATTGAAACAAGCAAAGAAACGTCTGGAAGAAATGGACGCTCGAATTAAACGAGTGTATGAAGATAATCTCAGCGGAAAAATACCGGATGATTTGTTTTCGGTGTTTATCACAGATTATCAGAATGAAAAGCAAACACTGACAGAAACAGTTCATACACTGGAAGACGAGGTTAGTACGATTCAAGAAAACAGGACGGACGTTTCAAGATTTATTGCACTGTTAAAAGAGTACGCAAACATTACAGTACTTGACAGACAAACTTTAACTGCATTGATTGATAAAATTACAATCAGCGAGGATAAAAATCAGCAAGGTAAAAAGAACAAGGAACAGACGATTACGATTTATTACAAATTTGTTGGAGCGGTTTAATGCTCCTTCGTTCCGTTGATGAGGGTATGGTGACGCAGGACTCAGCGGAACAGGAACGGAATGGCGTGATGAATTTCAAAGACTGCTTGCCGATTGTGAGGCAGGCAAAATAGACATTATTCTTACAAAGAGCATTTCACGATTTGCCCGAAACACGGTTGACCTTTTGACAACAGTCAGATACCTGAAAGAACTTGGTGTGGAGGTCAGATTTGAGAAGGAAAATATACATTCTTTCTCCGGGGACGGAGAACTGATGCTTTCTATCCTTGCATCCTTTGCACAGGAAGAAAGCCGAAGCATTTCGGAAAATGTGAAATGGGGTGTCAGAAAGAGATTCCAGTCCGGGGATATTGGAGCAGCCAATAAACACATTCTGGGTTATCAGTACGATGACAACCTTGGAAAGTACACTATTATTCCCGAAGAGGCTGAAATAGTAAAGCTGATGTTCCAGCGTTACCTTGAGGGGATTCCTTTGCAAGGCATCTGTGATGAACTGAACGGCAAGGGCTACCGCACAATTAACGATAAGCTATTCCAGGAGGCGTCCCTCAACAATCTTATTCACAATGAGATTTATGCCGGAGACCTTGTTCGGCAAAAGTGCTACATCATCGATCCAATCAAAAAGACTAAGGCTCGGAACAATGGCGAGTTACCACAGTACCGCTTGACCGATTGCCACGAGGCAATTATCGACAGAGAAACCTACAGTAAGGTTCAGCAAGAGTTTGAACGCAGGACTGCAATGCTCAATCCCACTTACTGCTTTACCGGTAAAATCCGCTGTGGTGTCTGCGGGCAGTCTTTCACAAGAAAAAAGGGTAATCAGAAAGGCAAAACCTATGTGCACTGGATTTGCCGTTCAAAGAAGGAGTCGGTGCGAAGCTGCAGCATAAGAAATTTTGCTGATGCCGCCTTAAAAGACATCTGTGCTGAAGTCTTGGGTACTGATACCTTTGACGAGGTACTTTTTGTAAACCAGATCAAGCAGATGGTGGTGCAAGCCAGCGGTGATATTGAATTTCACCTTGTGCAGGGCGAGTGCCAAGTGTGGCATGATTTAAAAATCAGCCCTACAAGCCACGAGTTTACAGTGACCGATTGCTTCCAGAATAAAGTCTTCTGCGGAAAGTGCGGTCATCCTTACCACCGGGTAGTTTCCGCAAACAAGTGGACTTACTGGTATTGCATTGGGAAGAAATATGGTTACAAAGGTGTGGAGTGTGATGCCCAAAACTATGCGGATTTCCAATTGCGAAGAATATCCGCGTATATTCTTGGACAGCAGGAATTCGATGAAACCACCTTTGAAAATCAAGTCGAGAAAATCATGGTACTTGAGGATGGCAGCCTTGAGTACAAATTCTACGAAGGGAGAACAGAAATATGGCGAAGAAAAATGTAACCGTGATTCCTGCAAGCATTAACAGGTTCACGGCAACTCCTATCAATAGCCGAAAGAAACGCCGGGTTGCAGGCTACGCTCGTGTTTCTACCGATATGGAAGACCAGCAGACAAGCTATGCCGCTCAATGCGATTATTACACCAATTACATCCAGAGCCGTGAGGACTGGGAGTTTGTTGGACTGTATTCTGACGAAGGAATCAGTGCAACATCCATCAGGTACCGTGACGGTTTCAATCAGATGGTGGATGATGCCCTTGACGGCAAAATCGACCTCATTATTACCAAGTCAGTCAGCCGTTTTGCAAGAAACACGGTAGACAGCCTTTCCACCATTAGAAAGCTGAAAGAAAACGGCACGGAATGTTACTTCGAAAAGGAGAACATTTGGACATTTGACAGCAAGGGCGAACTGCTGATTACCATCATGTCAAGCCTTGCCCAGGAGGAAAGCCGGAGCATTTCGGAGAACTGCACATGGGGCATGAGAAAGCGTTTTGCTGACGGAAAAGTATCTGTTCCCTTTGGCAGATTTCTCGGCTATGACCGTGGCGAGGACGGCAACCTTGTGATTAACGAAGATCAAGCGAAAGTTGTCCGCAAAATCTACGGTTTTTTTTTACAAGGCAAGTCACCCTACGAAATTGCAAAACGGCTGACTGCGGAAAACATTCCGACACCGGGCGGTAAAAAGGTATGGGGCAAAGCGGTGGTGCAGAGCATTCTTACCAACGAGAAGTACAAAGGCGACGCCCTTTTGCAGAAGGTTTACACCACGGATTATCTTTCCAAAAAGAAGAAAATCAATGAGGGCGAAGTGCCGCAGTATTATGTGGAAGGAAACCACCCAGCCATTATCGAACCTGCGTTATTTGACCGAGTGCAGAAATTGATGGCAGTCAGACAGCCGGGGAAAAACAGAAAAAGTTCGGTCAGCATTTTTTCCAGTAAAATAAAATGCGGACACTGCGGTTCATGGTACGGCTCAAAAGTATGGCACTCCAATGACAAGTACCGCAGCGTGATTTGGCGGTGCAACCACAAATACGATGATGGCGAGAAATGTGCTACACCGCATTTGAGGGAGGAAAACATCAAGGAGAAATTTGTGGAGGCAATCAACCGTTTCTCAGAGGATAAGGATATCATTATCCAAAACCTCCGGTTGGTGTTGGCAGAAGCCTTTGACACCGCAGACCTCCGAGCCGAAAAAACAAGCCTGCAGAATGAGTTGACGGTTGTGGCTGACCTTATTGAACGGTGCATTGCTGACAATGCACAGATGGCACTTGACCAGGATGATTACGAAAAGAGGTACAATGAACTGGTGGAGCGTTACAACACGGCCACGGCACGGCTTACAGAATTGGAAGACCGAATCGGCACTTTAACATCAGAGAAAGAAAAGACCACGGTATTCCTGGAACGCCTGCAAAGACTGCCGGACATTGTAACGGCATTCGATGAAGAAATGTGGCAAGGCTTATTGGATTATGTGACGGTTTACGATAAGAACGATTTGAGATTTACCTTTTTGGATGGAACGGAAATCAGTATCTAATTATGAAAGAACTCCTTGCGGTCGGTAGGCAAAATCACCGATTGCAGGGAGTTTTTCTCGTTATAAGAGAAAATGCACCCACCCTCTTGAAATCCTCAAAAAGTGTGGGGAAAAATCAAAAAGTGTAGGGCAAATTCAAATTGTATCAAAGACGGCTATTAGATAGACGATGGTTTTACAGGTACGAATTTTGACCGTCCTTCTTTTAAGGAAATGTCGGCGGATATTGAAAAAGGTCTTGTGAGAACAGTCATTGTCAAGGACTTATCCCGTTTCGGCAGGAACTATATCGAGGTCGGCTCTTACTCCGAAATCATCTACCCCGAAGCAGGCGTGCGTTTTATCGCCATCATGGACAATGTGGATACAGGCAGTCTTGAAAGCAACGAATTTGCCGCCTTTACCAATCTGTTCAACGAATGGTATCCGAAAAGCACGAGCAAAAAGGTAAAGGAAGTCAAAAAAGCAAAGGGGCTTGCGGGCGAGCATTTAGGTGCGCCGCCTTACGGGTATCTGAAAAATCCCGACGACAGTACCCGCTGGCTGGTGGACGAGGAAGCGGCGGCAGTAGTCCGCAGGATATTTTCCCTCTGTATGCAGGGAAAGGGAATGTCTGCGATTGCCACTATTTTGTGGGAGGATAAAGTGCTTACCCCGTCAGCCTACAAAGCGTCCAAAGGCATCGGCGTAGCCAGAGTATCGGAAAATCCGTATAACTGGGAAACTTCCATGATTGCGACCATCTTGGAGAATGTGGCATATATCGGCGTGACGGAAAGTTTCAAATCCACCCGTTTAGGCTTTAAGAGCAGGAAGCGTATCCCTACCGCCAAAGACAGGCGGGCATATATCGAGGACGCACACACTCCTATCATAGATAAAGAGGTGTGGGATAAGGTGCAGATGATACGGCAGGGAAAGCGCAGACCGACCAAAAGAGGCACAACCAGTATGTTTTCGGGGCTTCTCTATTGTGCGGACTGCGGGGCGAAATTAAGTCTTGCCACCGCCAACGGTTATACGCACTTCCGCTGTTCGCAGTATAAGCGAACGAGCAGGGCAAAGGAATGTACGCAGCACTATATCCGAGAGGACGCACTGTATCAGTTGGTGTTAAAACAGCTTCAGCACTTTCTGTCCTATTTGCAGCAGTTTGAACGGGTGTTTATCAAAAGGCAGATTGACACGACCCTTGCACAGCGCAGGTTTGAACTGTCCGCCAAACAGAAGCAGATAGAAAAGGACGAAAAGCGGATAAACGAGCTTGACCGCCTGTTCCGTAAAATCTATGAGGATAATGTCAACGGGAAACTGAACGACGAGCGTTTTTACAAGCTGCCCGACGGATATGAATCCGAGCAGGAACAGTTAAAGCGTGAAATCGAAGCGTTGACCGCAGAGATTAGCGAAGCCGACACGGAAGCGGCCAATGTAGCGAAGCTGATAAGCGTCACGAAGAAATATACCCGTATTGACGAACTTACGCCCGAAATCCTTAACGCCTTTGTGGATAAAATCGTAGTCCATGAACGGGTAAAGAAAGACGGAAAACGGACGCAGGCGATTGATGTCTACTATTCCTATGTCGGGATTGTGGACATCCCCACGGACGAGGAAATGCGTGAAATGGAACGGGAATATCTGCGGCGTACCAATCATCAGCAAACTGCCTGAATACAGGCAAAGGCAGGAGAAAATCCGTACTCCTGCCCATACATATCTTTTTTATCCCTATCTGGTTTAACACATATTCCATAAACGAAGAAAAACCCTCTAAGGATTTTAAACCTTAGTGGGGTTTTATGTGTTATTACAACCAAACCGTAACGGCAAAGCCGCCTACATAATAAAAGTAGCAGGGTTTTGTGTAATATTGTGTTGGTGGAGGCGACGGGAATCGAACCCGTGTCCGAAAACCAATCCGCATAACTTTCTACGAGTGTAGTTTATCGTTTAAAATTCCCTCTGCCGGCCGGCGATAAACAGTCTGCCGGCTTTGGTATCTCCGAATACATTAATACGGCAGGAGCTTTCCGTATTAACGTTCACCACTAATCTGTGCCCTGGCTTTTGTCGTGGTACTCAAAAGGAGGACAGTAGCAGACTTAGGCTGCTACCTGTAAGTTTCTTGTGCTTACAGTAATGTTTTTTCTAGCGTTTATATTTAAACGTGGTGCAGTTTAAAGAGTATACTCCTGCTCTACTCGCTTATTATGGTTCAAAGTCCCCGTCGAAACCTTTACGCCCCCGATTAATAACGGCTTTTGACCGCTCTCTCAATCTGACGTTTCGCATCCTTTTTAGCGGCGTCTTCACGTTTGTCGTATAGCTTTTTTCCTTTGCAAAGTCCGAGTTGAATCTTTGCGATGGAGCCCTTAAAGTAAATTGACAGTGGAATCAAAGTCAGTCCGTCCTGTTTGACTTTTCCTAAAAGCCGGTTTATTTCCTTTTTGTGAATTAAAAGCTTTCTGACTCTTATAGGGTCACGGTTAAAAATATTTCCTTTTTCATATGGAGATATGTGCATACCCTTTATAAAAAGCTCGCTTCTGTCAATAGAACACCAGCTGTCCTTAAGGTTGACTTGTCCTTGTCTTAGAGATTTAACTTCAGTACCCGTAAGCTCTATACCTGCTTCCATACTCTCAATAACGAAATACTCATGTCTTGCTTTTCTGTTTTCAGCTATAGTTTTGAAATTCTGTTTACTCATGAATATACCTCCGTTTCTTTGAGAGTATTTAATTATACTATGTTTTAATAAAAATGTCAAGTCTTTTTTTGATAGTTAATAATTTGTTCATAATTTGTTCACACAAAAAATACAATTAAAAAATTATTATATAAATTTTGTGGAATTTGTATATTGAAATTTTACTTGATAAATTATATAATATTTATAAGAAGCTATAGGGAATTTTTGTCAATTATTTGTTTATTTATGAAAGGTTGGTTATAATGAAGCTCAAAAAAGTTTTAGCGGTAGTTTCGACTGCTGTGGCTGTAATTGTAGGTACAATGAGCGGCGCTTCGGCGTTAAATGCTCCGGCGGCTATGATGTCAACGGTGATGGCTTTGTAAATATATCAGATGCTGTTGCAATCAACATGGCGTTGATTGGCAATTGGAAACCGTCAGATTTATCTGACATTGATGTAAATCAGAACGGCGTTGTTGATGATTTGGATAGAACGTCTATTATGGCATATGTTACAATGGTGGGTATTCTGACAATCACAATGCAGTAAAAGGAGGAAACTGAAATGGTTAAATATAGAATGAAAAATAAAATTTTGATTTAATAACATTTCTTGTTATGTCTGCGACTGTTATTTTCAGCGGATACGATATGCAGAAAGCAGCGGCAACGGGCGGAACGGATTATGTGAAATATACTTATGCAACTGGGCAGACACAGACTTATACATTACCGGAAATACCTCCTTATAATTACGCTTCTTATGCAATGTCTCGTTCTTTATCAGATGATCCAAGAGAAACGGCATCTCCAGATACAGCTGTTGTTAATATAGGATTTAATGGCACTGGATTCATTATTGGTGATCATGAAATAATGACTGCTGCTCATGTGGTTTATGGCGGTACGTCTTTTTGTTCAAGTATGAACTTAATGATAAATTACAGTAATCCGTCAGACAGCGCCGTTAATACAGTTGTTCATCTAACAGCAATTTCCGCTCATATCCCCCTTGATTTCATAAATTCTAGAGCTGATCATCCTAATTCTGGATTCTATGAAAGCGATATTGCAGCAGACTATGCAATTATCACTGTTCAAGAAGATTTAAGTGAATATGGAAAATTTTATTTAGGAGCGCAAACAAATTCCACATTGTTGAACAATAGTAATATTCCTGTTCATGTTTTAGGATATTATTATTATTTAGAAGATGTAAGTTATGATTCGATTTTGAAAAAATCAAGCGGAGTTGTAAATTCTATAAATAGTAATGTATTTACAACAAGTGCATATGTAACAGGTGGAACAAGCGGCGGGCCGATATATGTAGAAAGCAGTTTTGGCGTGCAGATGGAGTATTTCAAATAAAAACATATAGAACTGTAATTGGAATAGTTTCTACTCAGAATTGTGGTAGTACGAGAATAGATTCTGAAACGCTTCAGTTTGCATACGATAATAATTATCTTTGAATAAGGAGCTGATTTTTATGAAAAAATACAAAAAACGTCTATCAGTGATTTTGTCAGCCGTTATTGTTCTGTCGTCAGGCATGGTTCAGGCATTTGCGGCAGAATCAGAGAGTGAAATTGCATGGCAGTATGAACAGGGAAGAAGCGTTAATACTAATTCAGTTCAAATTACCTGTTATTCTGACGGAAATATTGAAAGATTCTCTTCAGAATTTTGCTATGTAGTTGTAAATGTTCCTGACGGTGTTAATCCTGATATTGAATACTTTGGCGTTGACAGAATATCATATGTCTCCAAATTCGATAAAAAGTTTATGTATCAGACCGAATATGGTCAGGAAATCTATAGCGAATTAGAACCCGAGGAAAATGAGTATATTATTGGTGTTACTCTTGATTCATTACAAACATTATGCGAACTTGAAGATGAAGTGACGGAAATTGCAAGAAACCTCATGACTGAAGGTAAAATAACAAGTGCAAGAGTCAATTATATGGTTTACAAAGATACTTTTAATGAAATAGGCGGTATTACAATTAATACTGACGGCTCTTTTATCGATACAAAACCTTCTGATTTTCCTGAACTCGCCGGATATTATGATACTGATGATGAATTTAAAATTACGAATGACGGAAAATTTTTAACACTTTCTAAATATTATACTGATAAAGATATTCTTACAAAAATTGTATCTGTATGTGATTCACTTATAGAAAATTATGACGGCATAATTTCTGTTTCTCCAATTTTTCCGGAGATTCCGATAAACGATTCTGAAAATCCTGATTTATACGCAGCAAAATCCATTTATATGTGGGGGGATATAAGCAGAAATAATTTAATCGACCTCTATGACGCAATTGAAATTTCAAAGTACATCATGAACATTACTGATATTGACGAGGACACGATTCTCCTCGCCGACATAAACCGTGACGGTGTGACAGATCTCTATGACGCGATAGAAATAGCAAAAACTCTTCTTTCATAATAAAGTGAACAGCCGACATTTTAAATGAATGTCGGCTGTTCATAGTTTGTTCATAATTTGTTCACACAAAAAATACAATTAGAAAATATTATGCGGATTTTGTTCATTTTTACCATTGAATAAAATCAAGATTAGTTATATAATGTGATTATGGAATAATTGGGTTATATCCTGATTAAATAAGAAAAATTGAGGAGTGTTAAAAATGAAACTTAAAAAATTTTAATTTATTGTATGGTTGTAATATGCTTAATTATAACAAATATTTATATTGGAACAGAAAGTATATATGCTGAATATATCGAATATAAATTAGGTTGTATTCCAGAGACACAAGAGGAACTTGATGAATTCTATGGTAGTGCCAAAAATGATGTAGGGACTAAATATATATTGCCAAGTTCTGTTGATTTAAGTACATCACCTTGTTTTCCTCCGATTGGAGATCAAAAGAGTTTAGGGTCATGCGCCTCATATGCTACAACGTATTATCAGTATACATATGAAGTTAATAAACTTAATCATGTAAATTCCGAATCAGATAGAGTCATATATTCACCCAAATGGACATATAATTTTGCAAATAACGGATATAATAGTGGAACAACATTAACCAATAATTACAAGGTATTAATGAGCTTGGGATGTTTGAAAAATAATGATTTTCCTTATACCGGAAATAGTTCGGATTATATCGAATGGGCTTCTGGCTTAGAAGATGAAAAAATAGAAGCTTTACAAACACGTATAACAAAAATTAATAAATATGAAATTCCTGTTAATTCCAATATATCATCACCATCCTCAACTGCATTGCAAGGTTTAAAAAATGTTTTAAATGAAGGAAAAATTGTTGTGACAAGTACACGATGTTATTTTAACAGTAAAATTGTTAATAATAATTGCATAGCGTATAGGTGCACACAAAATCTTTTGGGCAATCATGCATTAACAATTGTTGGTTATGATGATAATATTTGTTGTGATGTTAACGAGAATGGAATAATAGAAGAATGCGAAAAAGGAGCATTCAAAGTAGCTAATTCGTGGGGAACACAATTTAATCAATATGGTATATCATCTAATGATGGCTATTTTTGGGTCTTATATGATTCTTTAAATGAATTTAGTACAAATACTATAAATAATTGGGAAGAAAAATTAAATGGTACACGTTATGCCATATTTTCTACATCTGGGAATAATAATACTTTTTATACAATAGAAGTTGATCATATAAATGTAAATTTAATTGGTGAAGTAAAAATTAATACAAATGATCGAGAAAGCTTTAAATTGTTTTATGGAAAATATTATGGATCTGATCCTGTTAATTGGAATTCTATAAGTTTAAGAATAGTAGATCCATTTGATGGTACAGGAGCTCCTAATATACAATATACAGGATGTATATTATTTGATTATGATTCAGTAGTTAAGTATTTACCTAGTATAGAAATGGGATATAAGTGGTTAGTTTCAATTATTGATACATTAAATGATACAAGTGATAGATTTAGATTAATGGATAATAAGGGGAACAAAATTACTAGTTTTAAATCATTAAGTAATATGAGTAATAGATTTGCGGCATATCATCAACTTGGTCTAAATAAAGGAGATTTGAATTATAGTGGATCGGTAACAGAAGAAGATGCAGATATGTTAATGGATTATGTTTCTATGATATCTCCATTGTCTAATTTGCAACTTTATCTTGGAGATTATAATAATGACGGATATGTAAATATTGCTGATGTAATTGGCATTAGATCAAGTTTAACATCAATGGAAAATTCTTATCAGATTAATAAATTAGATGAGAGAATACAGCAGTATTTTTTGAATCAAGAAGGAGTTGATTATTATGAAAATTAAAAAAATTACGGGCGTTTTTCTTTCAGCAATTATGTCTTTGTCATTATTAGGTTCAAATTTTGCATATGCGGAGAGTAATGAAAAGTTATATACGTTAAATGAATTGCTTGAAATGAGCAATGAAAGATTTTTAGCTCTTGATAATGCGATTGAATGTTATGAGCAAATTAAAAACGGAATTAATGAATATGAAGATGAGATTTTTTCTGACTATAATAATATAATCAGCGGTCATTTTATAACGACAAAATTTGATTTGAGATATAAGGCAAACATATCTGAAAATACTATAAATTCATTAATTAATAATGATATTGAGTACATTTCAGTTGAACCAGTAAATAATTATCAAAACTTTTATCAGGACATTTATTCTATAAATCTGACAGATTATTATGGCAAATCAATACAGGCAACTGAAGAAAACATAATTATTCATAGTAAAGTTTTATATTGTATTCGTCAGGTATGTGATTTTACATACGTGCCTGTTGATACATTATTTCCTCCTTCACAAGAAAGAGAATTGATTAAAGGTGATGTAAACGTTGATGAAACGGTAGATTTATATGATGCTGTTTGGATAGGAAGTTATTTGATAAATAAATTTTCATTTACGGAAAGCCAATTATCAATAGGAGATGTAAACGGCGATGGAATATGCGATCTTTATGACGCGATAGAAATAGCAAAAACTCTTCTTCCATAATAAAGTAACAGCCGGTATTTATATGCCGGCTTGCTTTATGAATAAAATAAAAAAGTCCGGTAATGTTACCGGACTTTTTTATCTGTCATTCATATTTATATATTCTAAAGGCTTAACAATGCTCTTATAGGCGGGTCTGATAATTTTATCAGTATTGACAAGCTCCTCTATTCTATGTGCGCTCCAGCCTACAATTCTTGCCATTGCAAAAATGGGAGTAAACAGTTCAAGAGGAATATCAAGCATACCGTAAACAAATCCGCTGTAAAAATCAACGTTAGGGCTTACACCCTTATAAATTTTACGCTTTTGAGATATAATTTTCGGCGCAAGCTCTTCAACCATGGAATATAATTTATAATCCTCAAGACGGCCCTTTTCCTCCGCTAATTCAGAAACAAAATTTTTGAAAATCTTGGCTCTTGGATCTGAAATAGTATATACTGCATGGCCCATGCCGTAAATTAATCCCTTTCGGTCAAAGGCCTCTTTATTCAGCAGCTTTTCAAGATACTCGCCAACCTGTTCCTGATCAGAAAGATCCTTAACATTTTCCTTCAGATCGTTCATCATCTCAACGACCTTTATATTAGCGCCGCCGTGCTTAGGACCTTTAAGAGAAGACAATGCCGCTGCCATAACGGAATATGTGTCAGAGCCTGACGACGTAACAACATGAGTTGTAAATGTTGAATTATTTCCTCCGCCGTGCTCCATATGCAGCATAAGCGCTATATCAAGTACTTCCGCTTCAAGGTGAGAATATTTCATATCCGGACGCAGCATTCTCAGAATATTTTCTGCTGTGGAAAGCTCAGGGTCAGGGCGGTGGATATACATGCTGTCGTCGCATTCATAATGGTTGTAAGCATGGAAACCGTAAACCGCAAGCATAGGCAGCTCGCTTATCAGCATAAGACATTGGCGAAGTACGTTTTCAATAGAATTATCGGCGGCATTTTCATCATAGGAAGCAAGGGTTAGAATACTTCTCGTCAGCGTGTTCATAATATCCTTGCTCGGCGCTTTCATGATAACGTCGCGTACAAAATTTGTGGGCAGACATCTCAAATTACCGAGTACTCCGCAGAAGTCCTTAAGCTCTTTCTGATTCGGCAGCTTTCCGAACAGAAGAAGGTAAGCGGTTTCCTCAAAGCCGTACCTTTTAGCATTAACAACGCCGTTTACCAGATCGTTAATGTTATATCCTCTGTAAAGAAGCGTACCGTCTACAGGTATTTTTTCTCCGTTTTCAATTTTAAATGATTCAACTGACGAAATCGAAGTGAGTCCTGCAAGAACGCCGTTTCCATTTTTATCTCTTAAACCCCTTTTGACGTTTAGCTTGTCGTATAATTCAGGGTCGATAACAAAATTATCGCTGCACTGTTTTGATTGTGACGAAATAAAAGAGTAAAATTCTTCAATATTTTTTTCCATTCCTGCATCTCCTTAATAAATTTTTTGTTATTTTTTTATTATAGCATATTTCACATTTTATGTCAAATTATATGTAAATAATATCGTCTGCCATATGGTATCCGGCTTGAACTACATATTCACCAAAGCTGCTTTTAGGAATATACTGTTAATAAAACATACATACAATTTTTAATTTTCATGTATGAAATATAAAAAAATCGGCAATCATAATTACATAGAGAATTGCTTTCGGAGCAATAAAAACAGGATTAGGAGTGCATATTATGTCAGTTAAAAGAGGCGAAATTTATTATGCTGATCTCAGCCCTGTTGTCGGATCCGAACAGGGCGGCGTCAGACCGGTACTTATAGTTCAGAATGATGTTGGAAACAGACATAGTCCGACAGTTATAGCGGCGGCCATCACAAGCCAGAAGGAGAAGGCTAAGCTGCCTACACATATAGAATTAAGCGCGTCTGGCTGCGGCCTTGCCAAGGACAGCGTCGTGCTGCTTGAACAAATCAGAACAATAGATAAAAAGCGTCTGAAGGAACGAATGGGAGAGCTTGAAACGGGGGATATGAGCCGCGTTAATAATGCTCTTTCAATTAGCTTCGGCCTTTTATAAGTCAAAACCGGTTGATATTATTCAGCCGGTTTAATTTTTTTATAAACGGCTCTTGACTTTTAGGCTTTAAAGTGATATACTATTTAAATCAGCAAATAGCATTTGTGTTTAATTTAATTGTATAAACAGGAATTTTTCAAAAGTCGCTAATATCGTTCAGTAGGGCGCTTTGCCGACGTTTCAGCAAAGGCGCGTAGCATACGGAATTTGCGCGTACAGCCTGAAAGGATTTTTGTGACTATGCCTTAAAAGGCGGAATCGGAGGATTATTATGATAATTGTATGTGGAAATGCGGATAAGGAAAAGTTAAGAACTTTGACTGAAAAATTTGAATCTCAGGGCTTCAGAATTCATTTAAGCAAGGGCGCGGAAACTACTATTATAGGGCTTATCGGAGATACCTCAAGGATAAACGTTGAGGACGTTGAGGCTCTGGATATTGTTGAAAAGGTACAAAGAGTATCGGAGCCATACAAGCTTGTAAACAGAAAGTTTCATTCGGAGGATACTGTAATAGACGTCGGCGGCGTTAAAATAGGAGGCGGGCATTTTGCCGTTATGGCAGGTCCCTGTTCGATTGAAAGCGAGGAGCAGATAGTAGGCTGTGCAAAAGCGGTAAAGGCGTCCGGAGCGGCTTTTCTGAGGGGAGGAGCCTTTAAGCCGCGTACATCGCCTTATGCGTTCAGAGGATTAAAGGAAAAGGGGTTGGAGCTTCTTCTTACTGCAAAAAGAGAAACCGGACTGCCTGTTGTAACCGAGCTTATGAGTCTTGAGCATATTGATCTTTTCAACGATGTAGATATAATTCAGGTAGGGGCAAGGAATATGCAAAATTTCGAAATGCTTGCTGAATTGGGAAAATGCAGAAAGCCAATTCTTCTTAAAAGAGGACTTGCCAATACTATTGAGGAATGGCTCATGAGCGCCGAATACATTATGTCAGGCGGTAATGAAAGCGTCATACTTTGCGAAAGAGGTATCAGGACATTTGAAACGGCTACAAGAAATACTTTTGATGTTTCAGCTATTCCGGTTCTTCACCAGCTTACTCATTTGCCGGTTATTGCTGATCCCAGCCATGCTTCCGGAAAGTCCTCTCTTATAAGACCGCTTGCCAAATCTGCCGCCGCAGCGGGTGCGGACGGATTAATGATAGAGGTTCATCCGAATCCTTCTCAGGCGTTATGCGACGGAGCGCAGTCGCTGACGCCGGAAGCTTTCAAAGAAGTTATGAACGACGTCAGGAAAATATGCGCGCTGGAAAATAAAATAATATGATAACGGTTTATTTAAGGAGATATAAATGAAAATTCTGGTAGCAGGTCTTGGTCTTATAGGAGGGTCTTACTGCAAGGCTATAAGCAGCTATACGTCACATGAGGTTTACGGATATGATCTGGATACTGGCGTTATCAAGGCTGCTGAGGAATGCGGATGTATAATTCAAGGAGTTACTCCCGATAGCTTCGGATTATTTGATATGATAATAGTAGGGCTTCATCCTGACGCCGCAAAGCAATTTATGAACGGATATTTAAGCTCGTTTAAAAAAGGCGCGATACTTGCCGACGTATGCGGAATAAAGGGCAGAATGACGGTAGAAATGACTGACTTAGCCGCCCGGTACGGAGTTTGTTATGTAGGAACTCATCCTATGGCGGGAAAGGAGCGCTTTGGATTTGAATTTTCAGACGGTTCGCTGTTTATCGGCGCTAATTTTATAATAACTCCGCTGGAGAAAACAGATAAACACGCTGTTTTGACTGTGGAAAAGCTGGCAAAGGAAATAGGCTTCGGAAGAATTGTTGAAACTACTCCTTTTATACATGACAGCGTTATAGCCTACACTTCGCAGCTTGCGCATGTAGTTTCAAGCGCCTATGTAAAAAGTCCGACCATGCAGAAGGAATTCGGGTTCAGTGCAGGAAGCTTTAAGGATATGACAAGAACGGCTACGCTCAACGAATCTATGTGGACATCGCTGTTTCTTGAAAATCGGGATTGCCTTATTTATGAAATAGATCAGTTAATCTGCCATTTATCCGAATACAGAAACGCTATTTTCAATAATGATTCAAAAGCGCTTGAAGCTCTTCTTAGGGAAGGAAGGCTCCTGAAGGAAGAGAATATAAGGCAGCGCACAAAGGAAAAAGAGTAAAAAGTCGTCCTTAAAGGACGCCTTTTTTTATATTTTTGCTCTTTCCACTGAAATAACGTCTTTTACTCTTCTTAATTTATCAAACAGACCCTTTAGCTGCTCGATGTTTGCTATTGTAATAGTAGCTTCAAAAAGAGCGTTACCGTTTTTCAGATTACGAGACGACGAGTGAAGGATAGGAATCCTGGCTTCTGTGAGGATTGCTGTAATATCATAAACAAGTCCTACGCGGTCAAGCGCTATTACCTCTATGCTTGTTTGCAGGCTTGCCTGTTCGCTGTCAGTCCATTGAACGTCCATCCATCTTGCAAGCTCTTCCTCGTCGTCTCTTTTTAGGGCGGCAATGTAATTGGTGCACCCGGTTGTATGAACCGATATTCCGTGTCCTCTGGTAATAAATCCGACGATTTCATCTCCCGGAAGCGGATTGCAGCACTGTGCAAATTTTACAGTACAATCGTCAATTTTATCAAGTATTATGCTGCTTTGTTTTCTGACTGGCTTTATTACGGATTTTTCAGGCTCTTCCTCTTTTTGGTAAAGTTTTTGGTATTTATCCCTGAGCCTCGGAAGGATTTTTGAAAGCGTTGTACCGCCGTAGCCTATGGAAGCGTAAAAATCCTCAATAGTATTACAGTTATGACGTTTAAGATCGTCCGCAAGGAATTCCTCAAGCTCTCCTTCAGGTATTCTTATTCTGAAATGCTTGAATTCTCTTTCAAGCTCAGCTTTGCCAGTCTGTATATTTTCATCACGCCGTTCTTTTTTAAACCATGATCGGATCTTTGATTTCGCCTCGTTGGTTTTGGCAATGGAAAGCCATGCTCTGTTAGGGCCCTTGTCCGGATCGCTGCTCGTTATTATTTCACATATCTCTCCGGTCTGAAGCTTGTAATCTAAGGGAACGATTTTTCCGTCAACTTTTGCCGCGACCGTCTTGTGACCGATCTGAGTATGAATTTTATAGGCGTAATCAATGACTGTGGAATCGATCGGCAGTGAGATGGAATCTCCCTTTGGCGTCATTACGACGATATCCTCCGGAGCAAGATCGGTTTTTATAATACGGACTATTTCTTCCACATCATCAGAAGTCTGCTGGGCCTCTATTACCTGCCTTATCCAGGCCAGCCTCTGTTCCATTTTTGTGTCGTTGCGGCTTATGCCCTGCTTGTATTTCCAGTGAGCTGCGATACCGTATTCGGCGGTTGCATGCATTTCCCACGTTCTTATCTGTATTTCAAAGGGAATACCCTCTTTGCCCAGTACCGTAGTATGCAGCGATTGGTACATATTTGCTTTCGGAGTCGATATATAATCCTTGAATCGGTTTGGGATAGGCCTGTACATATCGTGGACGAGTCCTAAAACATTATAGCATTCGCCGACGGTCGATACAATTATTCTGACAGCATATTTATCGTATATTTCCTCTATGGATTTATGATGTACGAACATTTTCTTATATATGCTGTAAATACTTTTAACGCGTCCGTCGATCTGAGGAGGTTTGATAAATTTCTGATCTTTGAAGCGGGAGGCAATCGTTTCCTTTATGCTGTTTATAAATGCTTCGCGTTCGCTTTTCTTTATTTCGAGAATATGCTCTATTTCGGAATATGCAAAAGGATCGAGATAATGGAAGGAAAGATCTTCAAGCTCTTCTTTGATTCCTCTCATTCCAAGGCGGTGTGCGATAGGCGCATAAATGTTCATTGTTTCATGCGCTGTGTTACGCTGTTTTACTCCCGGGCGGAATTCAAGCGTTCTCATATTATGAAGCCTGTCGGCAAGCTTTATTATAATTACTCGTATATCCTGCGACATTGCAAGCATCATTTTTCTGACGTTTTCCGCCTGCTGCTCCTCTTTGTTGAACATGGGAACCTGATTCAGCTTGGTTACGCCGTCTACAAGCATTGCGACATCCTGCCCAAAGCGTTTTTTTACTTCCTCAAGCGTTGTATGAGTATCTTCAACGACATCATGGAGCATTGCGGCGCATATTGTGTCGGTGTCCATTCCCAGCTCGAGAAGGATATATGAAACGGCGAGCGGATGTATGATGTAAGGCTGACCTGAGGAACGCCTTTGTCCCTCATGAGCCTTTGAAGCAAACTCATAAGCGGTTATTATTTTACTTAAATCATATTGCTTGTCGTCGGTAAGTATTTTTTGGATAAGCATATCAATAGTATATTCGTCGTTCATACCGTTACCTCCTTATTGCATTTTTCCTTAAGATCCTTTAAAATTATTGAATTTTCCAGATCAGCCTTTGGCGCGCCCTTCACCGCTCTTATTTCCTGTGAAAACGGATCGAGACGGACTAATCCCAGCTCTCTGAAAATATCAATGCATATCATCATTTTGCAGTAATTCAGATCCGGAATAAAGGACATATAAAGCGTATCGGTACAGAATTTTTCCGATACGATTTTTTTATATACGGGAATCAGTTCATTTCTGTCGGGACATATTTTTTCATAATAGGAAATCGGCAGCTTTTCATGCCGGCGGTATTTTTCATATGCGTCCTTTGCGGCAAAATATTTTCTTTGCTCAAGACCGCTTTTCCTGTAATCCTTTAAAATTATACTGACGGATTCCTTGCCTGCAAATGTTTGTGCCTCCATTGTAAACATTATGTCTATACGGTCGCCGGCTTTGATAAAAAGCTCGTTGGGAGATTGACGGAAAAGGAGGGCGTCAAATCTTTTTCCCGCGCAGACAAGGCGCAGCTTGGTATGTAATCCCTTGGACAACGGCACGATTTCTTGAACTGAGGTTCCTCCCATGGCGAATACAGGCTGTCTGCTGCCTTCTCCGAAAGGCTCAAGAATCTTTAGCCCTTTTACGTTATCAATCGTTATTTCGGACGGTAATATAAGTTTATCGGCAGTAATATCCGGAAGCGGCATAAAATCAAATATATCTTCAGCGTATTTTTGAAGTCTTTCTGTAAATTCCGGAATCTTTGAGGTTTCTATTGAAAAGCCTCCTGCTCCGGGATGTCCGCCGTACTTGATCAGCAGATCTTCGCAGTATTGAAGCGCTCCGAAAATCGAGAAGCCTCCGAAGGATCGGGCGGAGCCTCTTGAAATTTCTCCCTCCCGCGTAATTATAAAACAGGGCTTATCGAAACGTTCAAGAATCCTTGAAGCTACTATTCCTATGATTCCGTGATGCCAGCCTTCTCCGCTTAGTACCAGAACTCTTTCAATGAGCAGATCAGGATTATGATTTACCGAATCACTGATATTTTGTATAATGGAATTTTCTTCCTTTTTTCTTTGGGTATTCAATTCCTCAAGCTCGTCTGCAAAGAGAGCCGCCTCGTTTTCGTCGTCGGTAAGGAGAAGCCTTGCGGCAGTCAGAGGAGATCCAAAGCGTCCTGAGGCGTTGATCCTAGGAACCAATCCGAAAGCAGCGGCCGTTGCAGTTATAGGAAATTTTATTCCGCTTTTGGAGATCAATGCGTTTATACCTGTTCGTTCTGAATTTTCAAGAAGCTTCAAACCGTATTTTACAATAAGTCTATTTTCTCCTGTAAGGGAAACTACGTCTGCTATTGTTGCAAGAGCCGCAAGCTCTCCGTATTCGTTAAGCGCTGTATCATATCCGCCGCCTTCTGCCGCTGCTATCAGTTTCAGGACGACTCCGGCTCCGCATAGGTATTTGAAGGGAGAGGCGCAGTCCTTTCTGTGAGGATTGACTATCGCTTCTGCTTTCGGCAGCGTTTCTCCCGGCTGATGATGATCTGTGATTATAAGCTTCATGCCGAGTTCGTGAATAAGCTCCGCTTCATTATGGGCGGATATTCCGTTGTCCACAGTTATAATAAGCTCCGCTCCCTGCTCATGCATTTTTCGTACAGCGCTTTCATTTAATCCGTAGCCGTCGTTTCTTTCAGGGATCATGTAAAAGACGTTAGCTCCCATACACTCCAAATATGAAAAAAGCATTGCTGTAGAAGCTATGCCGTCGCAGTCGTAGTCTCCGAAAACGCATATACAGGTGAAATTTTCCACTGCGGTATTGATAAGCTGAGCCGCCTCGCGCATATCCTTTAAAAGGAAAGGATCCGAAAGGCTGTCGGCGTTAAACTGCTCCGCGGCTTCGGCAGGCGAGCTGATACCTCTGGCCGCAAGCACGTCTGCGCACAACGGAGTTACAGAGCATTCCGCTTCAAGCTTCTTGGATATTTGCTTATCGGGTTTTTTAACCACCCATTTTTTCATCGGACACCATTCCCGTCAATTTGATATTTTAAATATATTATAACATTGTTGCAGAGAAATTACAAGGATAAATACCGAGTATGTTTCCGGTTATGGTTCATATTATTGATTATTGTAAAATGTATGATTTTATGCTATAATAAATTACTGATTATTGCTTTGGGAGGCAAAGAGGATGGAAGTTAAAGGTCTTAGACTTGAATTTGAAGCGTCGCCGCGCGCTGTTGACGAGCTTAAAGCGATTTTTTCAGATATGAAATGCTCCAAGTACGAGCTGCCTCTTTTGCTTATTCCGGAAAGCCGTGAATTTATATCAGATATTTCTATCGTAGACGAATTGGTGTGGATCAATATTATTTGCCGGGATATTTCTGTTTTGCTGAAGGGAAAGCTTGACGGAAAAACCTTTTCCTGCCGTAGCGTTTCTAGAGGCTCGGTAACAAACGGTAAGCGAATAGCCGTAAGCTTTGTGCATAAAGCCGGAGGAAAATTATTTCATATTAGTCCGGAATTGAAAAAAAGACTGGATATGTGGTATGAATATATAGATATACTTATGAAAAAGGCACGGGAAAATATATACTTTTTCCGGTTTGAAGAAGTAACCGGCGAATGCGGCGGATTGTTTTTTATCCATGTAAGCGGATATGATGAAATCGGCGAAATAAAGAATCTGAGTATCGGAGCTGTGGATAACAGCAATGAACCGTCCTATTCCTTCGGTAAGGTAGAAAGATTTGAAAAAGGAACGCTTTACGTCAGGACCGATAGACTTCCCGGCAGTCTTGTAAGCGGACAAACCAAATTGGCCGTTTTTGACGCCGCCGCTTTGATTACCTGCAAAAGAATGAAAACGGGACTTGATAAATTGTGCAGGGGGGAGGCGGTAAACAAGCGGCTTACTGAATTTCTTTTTGATCCGTCAAGGGCCAATATGGAAAGAGGAGACAATATTTCCCTTCAGCCGGAAGATCTGCTTATGAAAAATATGAATATCGAACAGCTTTCAGCAGTGGAGGGAGCGCTCAACGCGGAGGATCTTTATCTTATACAAGGCCCTCCCGGAACAGGAAAGACTACGGTAATTGCGGAAATATGCTATCAGAATGCTGTAAGAGGACTTAAAACGCTTGTTGTATCGCAATCCAATCTTGCGGTTGACAACGCTATATCAAGAGTAATGAATCACAATGACGTAAGAGTGCTCCGTAAGGGAGATTCTTCAAGGGTTGAAGACGAGGGACTTCCCTTTGTTGAGGATAACGTTGTCCGCACATGGATAGGATGCGTTTCTGAATCGGCAGGTAAAATGGCTCTTGATTTAAATAACCGGCTTAATAAGCTTAAAAAGGAAAAAAGCAGACTTCCGGACGTTTTGAACGCCGCTGAGGAAGCTGCGGCAAATTACAAGATTAGGAACGACCTTGAAACGCAGGCTTTTTTTTATAAAAACGTACTTGAGGAGGCAGATTCAAAAAGAGATGTCTTTCTTGAGCTTGTAGGGGCCGCCTATGAAAAGGAGGATATAGAGGACGCTTTCGCAGCCAGAAAATTTTATCCTTCCGATTTCAGAGTTCCGAATAATATTTATAATGAAATATCGCTGAAATTTGCAGATATTGAATCCGATGTAAAAAAAATCCGCGAGCTGGAAGACGAGCTTGAATTTTTCAGCGAGTATACCTCGAAATTTACGCGTCAGTTCGCATTTATTGAAAAGCATACGTCCAAAAGAAGAATGGAGAATACGGCGTACGAGGGAGTTTTTTATTATGCTGACAGGGATATTACCATCAATCTTTACCGGGAAGGAGAAAGAATAATTAAATCCATTCCCTTTGGAATGAAATCGCTGTTTTTCCGCCCTAAATGGGGGAAAGTAGCGGCAATTTATTATAGACGCGCTGAAAATCTTATGATGAGTATTCAGCTTAAAACCATAAAGCTGGCTGACAGAATATATTCTATAAAAAATAACGAAGAATACCGTTTTAATACAGACGCTTTCCGTTTGAGCCTTGACGCATTATGCGAGGACTTTGATTCTCAGTATTTTTCTGTGAAGATTAAGTATAACGACGTTTTGAAGGAACTGCGCGGCGCTATCAGGGAACATGAATATTCCGTTAATTTATTCAGCGAACAGATTTCGGATAAATTCTATGCTAATGCGCTTGACGGTGTATGCGCTGAAAATCCTCCGTTAGATGAAATAGAAAATTCTGTTAATCTATATTACGCCAATTTAGCGTCCCGTTATATTAAATGGCAAAAGCTGTTATCGGAATGGAGGGACAGAATAAACGGCGAAGGCGTCAGCTACAGCGCGTTGAAACATCTTTATATAGATAACGCAAATGTTATAGGCATAACCTGTATACAAAGCGGCACGGCGGATTTTGAAAACAATTATCCGTCGTTTGACGTTGTAATAATAGACGAATCCAGCAAAAGCACGCCTCCGGACATTATACTTCCTATGCTTAAGGGAAAGAAAATAGTTCTTGTAGGGGATCATAAGCAGCTTCCTCCGTATATTGACAGTAAGGCCTATGACGAAACGGGCGCTGAAGATTCGGACGACAGAATTCATAGCCTGATGAAAATTAGCCTTTTTGAAGAGCTTTATGAATCGGCGCCTGACGGTATGAAGACTATGCTTTTCCGGCAGTACCGTATGCACAGGGATATAGCCGGACTTATAAACCGCTTTTATATCAACACAGACGCAGGAAGGCTTGAGTCTCCGTCTGTGGAACCTAAGGATCACGGCTGCCAATGCAACGATATCGGGACCGATAATCATGTTATATGGTATGTAACTGAAAACAGGGAAGATTATTTTGAAGCAAGGCGAAATAAAAGCTATTATAATATATATGAAGCCGAATATATAAAAAGAATATTATTTATGATTAATCAAAATCTTTTGCAAAGCGGCAACAGACGCAGCGTAGGGGTTATAACATTTTATGACGCGCAGGTAAAGCTGCTTGAAGATAAGCTCATAGGAAGCGGTTTTTTCGGCGGATTGTCCAATATAGATCTGCGTATTGGTTCGGTGGACCGTTTTCAGGGAATGGAGGAGGATATTGTAATTATCAGCTTTGTCAGAAATAATAATTTACATAATATAGGCTTTGCGAAAGATTGCCGAAGAATAAACGTAGCGCTTTCAAGAGCCAAACAGCTTCTTGTTATTGTCGGCTGTCCTGAAAACTTTACGGGCTCGAAGGATGAGGAGGCAAGGGAGATGTTTACGGATATTTATTCGCATGTAAAGAAGCTGAACGGAATAAGAAATCCCGCAAATCTTCCTGAAGCGTCTGTTACGGCGAGGTATGATAAAGAATACAGAGAAACAGCAGATTTTCAGGCGTCTGTATTCGGCGATGAACCGGCAGAAGAATCTGCGGACGGGATCAATATACTGGATTATTTTATTTTAAAAGCCGCTTACGAATTTAAGGGAAACCGCCTTACTGTAGGAAATATTTCGAACGTATTGTGCATTGCCCAGATATTTGTCAAAAGCAGAATTTCATTTCTTGTAGCTCAGGGATATATATCCTGTGTCCGCGGAGTAGTAAATATTCTTGACGAGGGCGAAAAAGCAGTTCAAAGTTTAAATAATAGTTTTAGTTGAAATATGTAATAATATAAAGTAAAAAAAGGAAAAATAAATTTTTTAGTTGATTTTTAAACGGATTTAATGTATAATAAAAGAAATATAAAAAGTGTGAATTGATTTAATATTTTAACGGGGGCTTGGTAATATGTATCTGGATTCACTGGCTTTCAAAGCGATGGAATGCGGCTTGAAGCAGCTTAATATCAAACAGCAGATTCATACACAGAATATAGCAAATATTGACACGCCTGATTACAAATATAAATATGTCACTTTTGAAAATACTCTTGATGAAAAGATTGACGGCGGAAGAAAATATAATTTCAGGGCGAAGGTTTCGGAGGTTGAGGATACGGAAGTACTTGTAGACGGAAACAATGTCGACGTTGATAAGGAGAATCTGGAACTCTACAGCACATATCTTCAGTCGTCCGCCATCATAAGAAAAATGAATTCGTCTATCGCGGACCTTCGGTATGTTCTGACAAACACCAATTTCAGATAAAATTAAATGCAAAAGCATGAAAGGAAAATTTTTATGGCTTTTTTAAATTCTATTAATATTGTAGGCTCCGCGCTTACCGCCGAACGTTTCAAAACAAATATTATTTTACAGAATATAGCAAATCAGACTACTACCAGAACTGAAAGCGGCGAGCCTTACAGAAGAAAGCAGGTAGTATTCCAGACAAGAACGCAAACCTTCGACGAAACCCTCAATAACGTTATGGGCGGAGGGGTAAGAGTTGCGGAGGTAGTTGAAAGTCAGGAGGACTTTAATCCTGTCTATGACCCTGACAATCCGGACGCGGACGAGGAAGGATATGTTTATTACCCGAATGTGAATAATACGGAGGAGCAGGTCGATCTGATGGAAGCTTCAAGGGTTTACGAGGCTAATGTCAGCGCGCTTTCAGTCGTTAAAGCTATGGCTTCTAAAGCGCTTGAAATCGGCAGAAATGTATAATATAAAAAATTATTAAAATATGCCGGATTTTACGGCGGAACGGAGAATAGCTTATGTTTATAGTGCCGTTAACCTCAATGCCTTCTATTGAGGCTTTGAATACTATTGATAAAAATGATCGGACAGAAGAAAAAGACGGTTCCGGTTCTTTCGGAGATATACTTAAGCAGAAAATTCAGAGCGTCAAGGATCTTGAGATGCAGTCGCTTCAGAGCGCTTATGATATATCGACAGGAGCGTCGAGCGATATTGAGTCTGCAATGATCGACGCTACAAAGGCTTCTACCGCGATTGAAACTACTGTTCAGCTTACAACAAGAGCGGTGAACGCGTATAAGGAAATCATGTCTATGCAGGTTTGATTTTAAAAAATAATACGGGAAGTTTGGTTTGTAAATGAAGGAAAAATTCAATTCAGTAAAGGAAAAGCTTAAAACTGTTTGGGGAGGACTTGCAAAGGCTGCAAAGATACTTATTATTTCAGCGCTGATCGTTATTATTGTCGGTTCGGTAGGGCTTACGGTTTTTCTGAATAAGAAATCGTCTTCCGATTGGATAGTCTTGTTTCCTGATATGTCTCAGGAGGAATCCACCGAGGTTTACTTGGAGCTTCAGAACAGAGGCGTTGATACGAAAATAAATTCAGACGGCGAAATTGAAGTCAAGCGCGGAGAATGGGATAGTCTTGTATTTGAAATGGCGGAGCTGGGATATCCTCAGTCGGCGCCGTCGTATGGTACTTTTTTTGACAATCTTGGCATGACTATGACGGAATTTGAAAAAAAACAGACGCTTAGATTTGAGCTTCAGGATAGATTGCAGACAACACTTAAAAGGATAGACGGCGTTGTCGGAGCTATTGTAACTATAAATGTTCCGGAAAAGGACGGTTATGCATGGACTGAATCTAGTGACAAGGCTTCCGCCAGCGTTACCCTGACGTTATCAAACAGCGCGGGATTTACTCCTGCAAACGTATCGGCAGTTAAAAAGCTTGTTGCTTACAGCGCGCAGAAAATGGAGCCTGAGGACGTAACGGTAATTGACAGTACAAGCGGCAGAGAGCTTCAGTCTCAGGAAGAGGCAGACGCTGTCGCGAGTAATACGGTCGATATGGAAACCAAAATGGAATATACAAATACGTTTAAGAGCATGTACGAGGCGAATGCAAAGGAAATACTCCAGAATATTTATCCTGAGGGCGTCGACGCCGTAGCGGCCGTTGAGCTTGACTATGATAAGATCGTAGAGGAACGACGCGAACTGCTGACTGATGAAAATGGCGAAAGTGTAAAGAGCAAGGAGCATGTTTCATACGATACTGAAAACACGCCTGTGGACGAGGGAGGAGTAACCGGAGAGGAAAATAATTCCGATATTCCGAATTATCAAAACAATGCCGAGGACGAACTCAACAGCGATAATACCCCGCATTACGACAGAGAAACGGAATGGATAGATCCGGGCTATGTGCTTACCCAGACTGAAAAAGAGCAGGGCGTTGTAAAGTCCGCTACAATTTCTGTTGTAGTAACAACTGAAAACGCTTATCTTTCAAGAGACGAGAGAAACGCGGTAATACAGCTTGTTAAAAATGCAACAAATATAAACGAGGAAAATATTTCAGTTTACAGCCGCGAAAGCGGTAAGCTGCCGGTTGCAGCGGGAGATGAAAGTATTACCTCAAAGCTGGGGCTGGATACTAAAAAGCTTATTATTCTGCTTGGTCTTTGCGGATTCGTATTTTTGGCGGTGGCTCTTATAGTTATATTTATGATTATAAGAAGTATGAAGAAAAAAATGAAAAGGCAGCAGGAGGAGAATGACGCTACTATTCAGGGGCTACAGAACACCATTAATGAAAATAACAGAAAAACCCTTGAGGAAGCAGCCGAGGAGCATAATAAAGCGGAAAAAGCGGCTGAGATAGAAGTTAAGGAATTTGCAAAGAATAATCCGGAAATAGCTGCGGCTCTTATTCGTTCTATGTTAAAGGAGCGTGGTGAATAATGGCGAACGCTACGTCAAAGCAGCAGCCGAAAATAACTCCGGCAACTAAGGTTGCAGCAATTATTATTGCTTTGGGCGCCGATAGCGCTTCGGAAGTATACAAATATCTGAGAGATGAGGAAATTGAAGAGATAACAAGTGAAATATCCCGTATAGATCTTCTTTCCTCTGATGACATGAAAGAAATCATCGACGATTTCTATGATATGTGCATAACTCAGAAGGTGGTAACGGAGGGCGGAGAAACTTACGCCAAGGAGGTTCTTGAAAAGGCATTCGGAGCACAGCGATCAGCATATCTTATGGAACAGATAGTGAAATCCGGAAAAGTAAGAGCGTTCGAGGTTGTCAGAAAGGTTGATTATAAGAATCTGTTAATGCTTTTGCAGAATGAGCATCCTCAGACTATTGCTATCGTTTTGTCCTATGCAAGGGCCGATCAGGCTTCATCTATTATATCGGAGCTCCCCCGCGAGATACAGCTTGATGTGATTAAAAGAATATCAAATCTTGACAGAGCTTCGCCTGAAATAATTGGTATAGTTGAATCTGTCCTTGATAAAAAATTATCCGCAGTAACCTCCGTTGACGTTATGGAAATGGGCGGTATCAACTATATTGCTGAGATTATGAACCGTGTTGACAGAAAAACTGAAAAGTACATATTCGAGGAATTATCCGACGAAGATCCTGTTCTGGCTGAGGATATTAAAAAGCTTATGTTTGTATTTGAGGATATTATTTATCTTGACAATATGGAAATACAGACCTTTATCAGAGAAGTTGATACAAAGGATCTCACAGTCGCCCTTAAGGCGGCCTCAGAAGAAGTGACAAACGTTATATTCAACAATATGTCGCAAAGACAGCGCGAAACTATTCAAACAGATATGCAGTATCTGCATAACGTTCGTATGCGCGACGTTGAGGAAGCTCAGCAGAAAATTGTTTCTGTTATCAGACGGCTTGAGGAATCCGGCGATATTGTTATTTCCAAGGGCGGAGAGGATGAGATAATTGCGTAAAGTCTTTAAGCCCGAAAATGTTGTGAAAAAAGAAAAAACCGTAAAAATTCCCGATGTGGAATTTATTAACGATACGACTGCTCAAGCAGATGATTCTGAGGGGAAAACAGTACTGACAGAAGAGGTTTACAATAAAATTCTGGAAAAGGTGCTAAATGATAATTCCGGAGAGATAGGCAGACGCAGACTTAAAGCCGCTCATGAGCGAGATGTTATTATACATAATGCAAGGCTGGAAGCACAGAAGATTTTAAGCGAAGCAGAAGAGGAAAAGAGCCGTATTTTAGAAGAGGCCAGAGCGGAATCTGAACAGCTTAAAACGAACGCCTATGAAGAGGGACTTAGAAAGGGAATATCCGAAAAATCAGAGCTTATTGAAAATCTCTCACAATATCTGTCCCAAAGTATCGAGCAATTGAAGCGGGATGAATACGAATATTTCGAGGAGTATGCCGTACAGCTTAAATATATTGCGGTAGAAATAGCTGAAAAAATTATTTATCAGAAGATAAGCGATGACGATATGACTATGTATAAGCTTGTAAAGAATGCTGTCAGGTCAGTCAGAGACGTTTCATGGGTAAAGGCGGAGGTTTCGGAGCAGCTTTCCGGATATGCTGATTCTCTTGAAAAGGAACTGTGCGAGGGCGGTCAGAATGTGGAAATATCAATTAACGAGGATGCTCCGACCGACGAATGTATTATTAATACGTCGGAAGGTATTATTGTAGCGTCAGTTTCGGCTCAGCTTGAGAACCTAAAGGATTATATTTGCAGACAGGATAAGGGTGAGGAAAATGAAATTTGACCTTGACCATTCAAATCTATGTCGTGGAATACGAATGAACTCTTTTTATAAAACCTACGGCAAGATAGAACAGATTGTAGGAATGACTGTTGAGGCCTCAGGAATAAACTGTAATATTGGAGATGTCTGCAAAATTTCTGTAAAACCCGGTAAAAAGTATGTAACCGCCGAGGTTGTGGGCTTTAAGGACGGCAAAGTAATGCTGATGCCCTATTCTGATATGGACGGTATAGGATATGGCAGCTTTGTAGAAAATACCGGTGAGAAGCTTATGATTAACGTAAGCAACAGTCTTATAGGACGAACGGTTGACGCCCTTGGAGAGCCTCTTGACGGAAAGGAAGCTTTAAGCGGCGGAACGCTTTACAGTATAAACGGAATGCGTTCTAATCCGCTTGAAAGACCTCCTATCGCTAAACCGCTTGAATTCGGCGTTAAAGCTATCGACGGCATGCTTACCATAGGAAAGGGCCAGAGAATGGGTATTTTTGCCGGAAGCGGCGTCGGCAAAAGTACGCTTATGGGTATGATTGCACGCAATATAAAAGCCGATGTTAATGTGATTGCTCTTGTGGGAGAGCGCGGAAGAGAGGTTATGGAGTTTATCGACCGTGATCTTGGACCTGAGGGCGTAAAGCGTTCCGTTCTTGTTGTCGCGACGTCTGATCAGCCGGCTCTCATGAGATCAAAATGCGCCTTGACGGCGACGACTATAGCTGAATATTTTAAGGATCAGGGCAAGGATGTGCTTCTGATGATGGATTCCCTTACCAGATACTGTATGGCTGAGCGTGAAATCGGACTCAGCATCGGAGAGCCTCCGGTTGCAAGAGGATATACTCCGTCGATATACGCTTCGCTTCCTAAGCTTCTGGAGCGCTGCGGAAATTTTAAAACAGGTTCTATTACCGGAATATTTACGGTTCTTGTGGAGGGCGACGATTCAAATGAGCCGGTTTCGGACACTGTCAGAGGAATTATAGACGGACATATAATGCTGTCAAGAAAAATTGCAATGAAAAATCATTATCCTGCAATTGATATAACTGCAAGCATAAGCCGTCTTATGTCGGAGATAGTGTCGGGAGAGCATAAAGCGAACGCTTCTAAGATAAGAAAGATCATGTCGCTTTATCAGGAAAATGCCGATTTGATTTCTATAGGAGCTTATAAAACCGGAAGCAATCCGGAGCTTGACGACGCGATCGGACGTATGCCTGCAATCAATGAGTTTTTGCAGCAGCCGGTAGACGTTAAAGTAGAATTTTCTGACACCGTGGATATGATTAATGAAATTCTTATATGATAAATGCGGAGGCAGATTATGAAAAAATTTGTCTTTTCTATGCAGAAAATGCGCGATTATAAAAAGCAGATTTTGGAATCAGAAAAAAATGTTCTGCTTGGACTAAGACGCGAAAAGCTGGCTTATGAAGAAAAAATGAATATGCTTGAGCAGACTATGACGGATTTAAGAAATAGCTCTAATCACGACATAACCAGCGGAACTACCGCTGCAAAGCTTATGTTTTACAGCATGCAAATGGACGGTGTAAAGCGTGAGCAGACGCAGGTCAGATATCAGATAAATCTGACGGATATGAAAATAGAAAAACAGCGCAGAAACGTCGTGAGGCTTTCGCAGGAGGTCTCAGGTCTTGACAAGCTGGAGGATCAGCAGCTTGAGGAATATAAAAAGCTTCTTGCTAAGGAAAATGAAACCTCCGTTGAAGAATTTTTATCGTTTAAAATGTCTTCAGACGGCGCATGAAAGCCTAATCAGCGAAAGGAGGTGAGTTAAAATGGAAACAGCACAGATTGTTCAGAGTATAAGACAGCAGGAAATTCAGCAAAACGGAATTTCTTCAGGTATAAGTCGAATGCTTGGATCCGGATTTTCATTTTCAGACATTATACTGATGATGCTTTCAAATACCGGTTTAGGCGGAGACTTGCAGAATGAAAAAGCTATACCTTCACAATACGGCGAAATTATAGACATATTGTCCGAAAATTTGATGTCGGGAGAGACGCAGTTTCCTGTTATACCACAGGAAAACGGAGATATAGATTTAAAAAATTCTGATTTTTTCGGAAATCTTATTTCTGTTGATCCGAGTCAGCTATCAGGTTTACTCGGTTTTGTCATGACGGGCAGCGATACGCTCCGAAACAGCGGACAATTAAGCGCGCTTTATGAGGAAATGCCCGTAAAGCCAAACGGATTAAATGCTGACGGAATCGCGGCGTCCGAGCTTATTAATGAATACATTGAAAGCGGTGAGCTTGAGATCATCGGATATAAGTCCGGCAGTGAGGGAGGAGCCGAAGCGTTTGCCGGCAAGGATTCAGCGTCAGATAGTCAGGATGAAGGCGGATTGCTGGATTTTTACAGAACCATGCAAAATGCAAAGGAAGCTGTTCCTGCCGTAAAGGATTCTGAAAAGACGAAATCGTCGGGGATAGGCGCGATGCAAAATGATGCGCAAGGTCTTGATATAAGATTTGACAGAATAACGTCAGATATCAGAATGAAAACTGAATTTGAAGCTCCTGAAAAGCAACTGCTAAAGGGTGTGGAGGAAAACCTTAAAAACGGAAAAAGCGAGTTTACCGTTAAGCTAAAACCTGAGGGGCTTGGTGAAATTATAGTAAGGCTTGTTCAAAATGACGGCGGAAAAATGCTGATGAGCATGACGGCGTCAAGCGCAAAAACTGCCGAGCTTTTAAACAGCAATCTTTCTTCTTTGCAGAGCTCTCTTAATCAGCATAATGTGGAAATAGTGAATCCTTCAGATATGATTAAGAATGCAGTAGCGCCCGCAGCTCCGTCATTTGAACAGTATTATGGTCAAAACAGCGGTAATCAACCGCAGAACGAACAATTCTATAATCAAAATAAAGGGTACATAATTTACGGCAGGACTGACAGCGCTGACGTATTTGAGGAAAAGGCTTCTGCGCCCGTCGGACGTGAGGGTCTTGATATTATTATATAGAAAGGAATGATCATATGCCGGTAAACGGAGTAGATTCAGACAGAAACTATTCTTCTATAATAAACGGCGGCGGTACTTCCGGTAAGGTATATAACGCCGTATTCAGCGACGATGATAGTAGTGATTTATCAGTAAATGACTTTTTTAACATGATGATAACTCAGCTTACGAATCAGGATTTTATGAATCCGGTTGACGATACGCAATACCTCGCACAGATGGCTCAGTTTGCCACTATGCAGGAAATGATGGATCTGTGTAAGTATTCAAAGCAGAATTATGTAATGTCTATACTCGGTAAAGAAGTAACCGTCAGCAAGAATAAGATAGGAGGAGCTTCCGAGGCAATTACAGGAATTGCGGAAAAAATTCTTATTGAAAACGGGGAGTATAAGGTCTATGTCGATGGTAAGCCCTATGATTTCAGCAAAATAACCCAGATATCCGCTGAACCGTCCGGCAAGGAAGTCGACGGCTCAGAAGAGGTCGGATCCGAAGAAAAGACGGACGGCTGATAGAATTATATCGTATCTAATGGAAAGGAGTCTGTTAGCTATGAATCAAATTGATTTAAAAAGAATATCTACGCCGATAACGACAGGTATTCCGCATAAATCCCCGCAGGATGTTGCCGATTCTGTTTCGGTAAGAAGCTTTAAGGCGATTTTACAGGATAAACTGGACAGCTCCAGCGGTGTGAATTTTTCCAGGCACGCGATGAACCGCGTTATGGAGCGAAATATTGATTTATCGGATGAAAACATTGAAAGACTTAACGAGGGCGTTAAGCTGGCGGGTGAAAAAGGACTTGACGATACCCTGATATTGCTGGATAATGCCGCGTTTATAGTAAGTGTGAAAAACAATACTGTAATTACTACGGTCAATAAGGAAGAAATGACCGGAAACGTATTTACAAACATAGACGGAACCGTAGTTATATAAAGCCGGACCTTTAAAGGAAGCTTTGTGCGCCCGACCGACTGAAGGCGCATGCTATGGTCCCGTATGTAAAGGGAGGATTTTTGAATCATGGTTAGATCGTTATATTCAGGCGTTGCCGGTATGGTTACGCATCAATCAAAGATGGACGTAATTGGTAACAATATTTCAAACGTAAGCACATACGGATATAAATCTTCAAGAGCAACGTTCAGGGACGTTTATTATCAAACCAGTTCCTCGGCTTCTGCCGCTACCGCTACAAGCGGAGGTACTAATCCGACGCAGATAGGTTACGGTGCAAAGCTTGGAAGCGTTGACGTAAATCATTCGCAGTCTGTAATGTCCACTACCGGATATACTCTTGACGTAGCTATTGCGGGTGAGGGGTATCTTCAGGTAATGGACGCCGACGGAAATATTTTTTATACGAAAGCCGGTATGCTTGATATTGACGCAGAAGGAAATGTTGTCGACGTGAACGGAAATTTTGTTCTCGGCGTTTCGGGGGATCCAACCGGTAAGCCGGCTTCCTCTAATAAGATCAAGATTTCGCTGCCTTATGAAAGCGCTGCGGCGGCTCAGACCTCTGATACGATCAACGGCAATATTTATACAATAAACGCTTCCAATGAAAACGAATACGGCAATGTAAATATAGTCTTTGCCTCAAGCTCAAATATGCCTTTGGGCCAAAAAGCTTCCGCAGTAATAACAAGCTCTTCAATCGTTGTAACGCTTAATTCCAACGAATCGTTCAGCAGTCTTGCAGAGCTTAATCTTGAAATGAATAATGCGATAACGGCGGCTAACGGCGGTCAGAAGCACCAGGCGGGAGATTTTACAATTAATATGAGCGATCCTTCAGCATTTTCCGGCTCGCTTACCGGTGCGGAAATCGTTAATCCTGATTTCGGAGTAAAATCGGGTACCATATCTCTTCCTGATAATATATCGCAGTATTTCAGTATAAAGTCCGTAGGAGACGAATTCAGCGGACAGGGCGCCGCCAGCGTAAGCTTTGTGCTTAACAACGATGACAGCTTTACTATCACAATGGGCGCTTATACTGCAACTATTACTGCTGAACAGATGTCTAAGGCAGGTACTGTCGTTATGAAGAATAACGGCTCCTCTACAGATTCATTTGTTCTGTCTTATCCTAATCTTGATACAGTAAAAACGTACGGCATTGATTCTATGACAGGCACTGCAAACCTTACTCCCAGCGAGCCTTCGGCAAATCTTGGACTCGGACAGGGAAACTTTATGCTTTCAGGAGGAACGGAGGGAGGAGAACAAACTGTTGCCGATCTTACCGGAATAGCTATTGACGACAAGGGCATTATTTCAGCGACTCATCCTACGTTCGGTCTTATGGAAATAGGAAGAATAGACCTTGCAACGTTTGCGAATCCTGCGGGATTAAGCCAGGTAGGAGATACTTATTTTGCCGAGTCTCAGAATTCGGGTCAGCCTATACTCGCCGTTGCCGGAACGGACGGAACCGGAGATATTCTCGGCGGAACGCTTGAAACTTCAAATGTAGATCTTGCTCATGAAATGGCGGATATGATAACGACTCAAAGAGGCTTTCAGGCGTGTTCAAGGCTTATAACAGTATCTGATACTATGCTTGAGGAACTGATTAATTTAAAGAGGTAATTTGATTTTACAATTCCGGACGATATAATCGTCCGGAATTGTAAATAAATATAAAGGAGAAAACGGATATTCCGTTAATGACTGATATGATTATTCTAACAAAACTCAACGGGCAGAAATTTGCCTTAAATAACCGCCTTATTGAAACAATTCAGGAGAATCCTGATACTACGATTAAGCTTTCCAACGGAAATGTATATATAGTAGAAGAGCCGATGGAAACTGTTTTAAATATGATAACAATGTATGAAAAGAAATAAGTAAAGCCTTTTCATATTTTATATATTAATGACTCCATATTAGAAAGGGACGTATAATTATGGATTTTTTATCATTTCTCGGGTTGATAGTTGGCTTTGGATGTATTATTATATCAATACTTATGGGAGAAACGCCTGACGGAGCATTTGAATTAGTACCGGCACAGCTTCAGGGTTTTTTTGATCTGCCTTCAATAATGATAGTTTTCGGCGGAACTATTGCCGCTCTTATGGTTTCGTTTCCTCTTAAAGCTTTTGCAAAAATTCCGAAGCACCTGAAAATTATTTTCTTTCCTAAAAAATACAATCCGCAGCAATATATAGAACAGATTGTTTATTTTGCTAAGGAGGCAAGAATTAACGGTCTGCTTGCGCTTGAGGATAAGCTTTCGGAAACAAAGGACAAGTTTCTTAAAAATTCTATTTTGCTTGTTGTAGATTCAATTGAGCCGGAAAAGGTGAGATCGCTTCTTAACAGAGAGCTTGAATATTTGGAAGAACGTCATGTGCAGGATACCGCGTTTTATTATAAGGGCTCGGAATATGCGCCTGCGTTTGGTATGATAGGCACGCTTATCGGACTTATTAACCTTTTGGCCAACCTTGAGGACACGGCTACCCTTACTAAAAATATGGCGGTAGCTCTTGTTACTACTTTCTATGGAGTTATACTGGCAAATCTTATTTTCAAGCCTATTGCAAATAAGCTTAAGGCAAGGCACGAAGAAGAGTATCTTTGCAAAATGATTATCAGCGAGGGCGTTCAGGCTATTCAGGACGGAGATAATCCCAACTTTATTCAGGAAAAGCTTACAAGACTTCTTCCGGCATATTCATTGAAGGGTGATCTTAAAAACTCTAAATAATACAAATTAACAGGGGGAAAACGGTATGGCAAAGAAGAATAATGATGAAAGCGGCGGAAACTGGATGGATACATACGGCGATATGGTTACTCTTCTGCTGACATTCTTTGTTATGCTTTACAGTATGTCGTCCGTACAGGAGGATAAATGGGCTATGCTTGTCCGCGCGTTCAATATACACGGCGACGAGGTTGTCGATCAAATTGTTTTCGGATATTCGTCTCAGTCCGACGGAACGGAGCCGTTTCAGAATACCGGAAATGCGGGTACGATGGGACCTCAGCAAAACAGTCTTGTCAATTCCGAATTGGACGAGCTTTTTATTAATATTCAGCAGTATGTTGAAGATCACAATATGCAGGAAAGTATAAGCGTGAAGCAGGGGGACGACAGCAAGCAGGGCACGGGTTCCGACTCCTCGGATTCAACTGAAAAGCCTTACAGTCAAGACGGCGACAAATCGAAGAACATATATATTCAGTTCAATAATAACGTATTGTTTATGCCTGACGAGGCTGTATTGCGGGACGACAGCTATGAAGTCATGGAATTTCTGGGCGAGTGCCTGCAAAAGGTTGAGCCTGATATAGCTTTGATTATAATTAAGGGACATACGGCTATAAGTCCTACCTCTGTAGTCGATTCGCGCCTGCTTTCGTCAGACCGTGCCAGCACTATTTCAAATTACCTTGAAAATAAATATGAAATACCGTCTACAAAGCTCTATCCCATAGGCTTATCGGGAGATTATCCCATTGCTACCAACGAGAATGAAGAGGGAAGAAGCAAAAACAGGCGTGTTGAAATTGTTATTATAGGAAAAAACAGCGATCTTGCTAAAAGCGGTGAATTACTTAGAATTCTCGGCGCCTCGTTTGATACCGGCGTAGCCGATATCGAGAATATTTCAGGCGATTAATTTTATCAGTCAGGGAGTAAGCTAATGAGCAGAAATACCAGTAAACAAAAATCCGGAAATTTAGATGCGGCTCAATATTATAATTTTCCTTTAAGCTCAGACGGCGGCGAGGATAAAAGAATAAAGGATTATGATTTTAAAAAGCCTAAAAAATTCACAAAGGAGCATTTAAGAGGTCTTAATACTGTAAATGAAAATATTATAAGGATATTTGCGTCTAATATATCAAGTATGCTAAGAGCATTTTGTGAAATTGATATGCTTAAAATGGAAGAATGCCGTTATATGGAATATCTCAATATGCTTCCGGATAAGACTTTTATCGGACTTATCAATATGAGCGTAGACGATCAGAATCTTAACGACTGTACAGCTATAATACATTTTCCGTCCTCTGTTAACTTTTTTCTTATCGATATTCTCTTAGGAGGCGACGGACACGGATATAAGCTGAACAGGGGGTATACTGAAATAGAAATCGCAATTCTCGAAAACTTCTACGGAAAGCTAACGCAGTACTTTGCAGAATCATGGAAAAGTCTGGTCAACGTAAAATGCGAGCTTTCAGGAAATGAAACAAACCCAAGACTCGCACAGTTTATTTCGCTGGACGATTCGGTAATAGTTTTGTCATTTCAAATAAAAATTCGCGATATAGTAGATAAATTCAGCTTTTGTATTCCGTCTATAAATCTTGATGAGATTTTAAGAACTACTCTTTCAAAATTCTCCAAAAATACTGTTAAGCAGGAAGATGAGAAGGAAAACTTAAGACGTGAGGCAATTGGAAATTCACTGAGAGACTCAACTATGGAGCTTACGGCGGTTCTTGATAATATTATGCTGGATATGCATGATATTATCAGTCTGGAGGTTTCCGATGTTATTCCGCTTAAACGAAAAATAGATGAAAATATTATTCTGACAGTTGAGGGCGTGCCTAAGTTTACCGCTAAGCTGGGCGACAGGAAAATAAAGAAATCGGTTAAAATCTGCGATATTGCTAAAGATGCGGATATAAATGAATTTAATAATATATGAGCTTTGAAGGGAGTTAATAAATGAAAAACAATGCTAAAATTGAGGATTCTATACTTGAAGGATTTGAAGAACTGCTGACGATAGGACTTAATTCCTCTTCTGAAATTTTATCTAAGCTTTTGAATAACGATGTTGAATTGAAAGCTGAGGAAATCGTATCTGAAAAAATAGACGGACTTGAATCCTTTGGCGTTGAAGCGGGAGTAGTAGTAGCTCTTAATTTATCAGGAGCGTTAAACGGAAAGACGGCGATTGTTATTCAGAATAACTATGCTAAAGGTATTCTGAATATTCTTATGAATTCTGACGACGATAATGAGGATTCCGACGACGATATAGACGAAATTTCCATGGGAACCTTTAAGGAACTGGTGGGGCAGATGGCTTCTGCTTTTTCCGGGTCTCTTACCAGTTTTTTCGGGGCGGAGTTTAAAATAGAGGCGGAAAATATTTATGATCTTTCCGAGGAATGCGACGAAATAGCTGAGATATTTGGATGCGGCTCCGACGCTAAGGTTTATAGCATAATAAGTAAGTTTTCCGTAGGGGACGAATTAAGCGGCAGTTTTAATATAGAAGTAGATTATGACACCTTTAATTTTACTTCCGGAAAGCTTAATATGATACCGGAGAACGAGGATGAAAGTATGTTTCTCAATGCTATTGCCGGAGGAAACAATCCAATGGATCTGAAGGCGGTCGCGGAAGCGAGAAAGGCGGGAAAGCCGGTTTCTGTGGTAAAGGATTCCATCAGTGTACAGTCCGCGCAATTCCCGAATTTTTCAAATCAGGGCAGCATAGGCGGTATATCGCTTCTTCAGGGAAATATGGATTTGCTTATGGACGTTCCTCTTAGCGTAACAGTTGAGATTGGTAAAACACGCAGGAAAATGCGCGACATTATGGAGTTTACGCAGGGCACGGTTATTGACCTGGAAAAGCAGGCCGGAGCTCCGGTGGATATTGTTGTGAACGGTCAGCTGATCGCCAGGGGAGACGTTGTGGTTATCGACGATAATTTCGGCGTCAGAATAACTGAAATTGTAGGAAACAATGGGTTTGTGTCAAAGGAATAAAATAGTTTTTTAAGACTTGGAGAATTTTTGTGGAAGGTAAATCAATAATAGGCCAGATCGGCGTTGTATTTGGCACGCTGCTTGCGATTGCTGTAATTCTTTATTTGGCCTATGCTGCTACGAAGCTTTTGGGAAAACGCTTTTCCGTTAGGGGAGGCGGCAGTAAAAAAATCAAAATATTAGACAGCGTTTCTGTCGGGCAGGGCAAAACTATCTTAATCGTTCAGACCGGAGGCAAAACCTTTCTTATCGGCTCGGGGCAGGATATAAATCTTATAAGCGAGCTTGACAGCAACGAGTTCTTATGCGACGACGATGTCTTGCAGCCTCAAACCATGGATTTTAAAACGGCGTTTAAAAAGGCGCTGGAAAATAATTTCGGCAGAAAAAACAGTAACAAAGAGGAGAATGAGAATGGCGGCAGTGATAAGAAATAAAGCTGCAAAGAAAAAGCTTTTAAAATATATTATCTGCTTTATTATCTGCCTTGCGGTTGTTATAGTTTCCTTTAGTTTCCTTGCCGCTTCTGTATCGGCGGAGTCTTCAGTTACGCTTGATATTAGTTCCGGTGAAGCGGACGAAAATTCAAGTGTACTTGATATACTTTTTTGCTGGCGTTTCTGGCGCTGATACCGTCGTTTTTATTAATGATGACATCCTTTGTCAGGATTATTATCGCTCTTTCATTTTTAAGAAACGCTATTGGTACACAGACTTCACCTCCTAATCAGGTGCTAATAGGACTGGCTTTGTTTCTTTCATTATTTATAATGTTTCCTGTTTTAAAGGAAATAAAGCAAGATGCTTACGATCCGTATAAATCGGGAGAAATTACTATGGAGGAGGCGATAGCCGAGGGCTCCAGACCGCTTAAAACATTTATGCTCAAGCAGGTTTACGAGGCGGATCTTGATATGTTTATGAGCCTTGCCGACAGCCGCGGAATTATTGATTCGTCGGAATATACCAGTCAGGAGGATCTTCAGAATCTTAGTCTGGCTGTCGTTGTGCCGTCGTTTATAACCAGCGAGCTTAAAAGAGCGTTTCTTATCGGATTTCTGCTTTACATACCGTTCCTTCTCATAGACCTTATAGTGTCAAGCACTCTTATGTCAATGGGTATGGTTATGCTGCCGCCGACAACGATTTCCCTTCCGTTTAAGCTTATGCTTTTTATTGTAGTAGACGGCTGGAATCTGCTGTTTGAATCATTGATAATAAGCTTCAGATAGGAGTGTGTGTAAATGGATCAGGGAGAAGTTCTTCAAATATTCCGTTCGGCAATGTATGTCGGACTTGAAATCGCCGCCCCGCTGCTGATAGTGAGTATAGTAATAGGGCTTATTATTGCAATATTTCAGGCGGCTACGCAGATTCATGAGCAGACGCTTACGTTTGTGCCGAAAATTCTGGTGCTTGCCGTGATGCTTCTCGTTCTTGGTTCATGGATGATGACTACATTTTCGGAATTTTTTAATCAGATCTTTGATATGATTGCCGGAATCTGAGGTAAAGGGTTTGGGAGAGCTTAGTTTAATTCTCAATAACATTGATTTATATATGCTTGTTTTTGCAAGGATGGCAGGTATAATTCTGTTCAATCCTCTGCTTTCAAGGAATAGTATTCCTGCGGCGCTCAGAACGGCGATTGCATTCGGGGTTACTATTTTGATAACGCCTATGGTACCTATTCCCGCGGGATATGATTCCGGAGCCATTGATTTTCTTCTTTACTTCGGAAAGGAAATTTTCATAGGATTTCTTCTCGGATACGTATTCAATGTTTTTTATTATATGCTTATAACGGCGGGAGATATACTGGATATGAATTTCGGCTTTGCGATGGCCAAGATTTTCGATCCGGCAACGAATATTCAGTCGGCGTTTACCGCCAATATATTGAATCTCCTGTTTATTTTATATTTTTTTGCAACCAATAGTCATCTTGTTCTGATAGAGCTTGCCGTGTCTTCATATGATTTGTTTTCCGTTGGAGCCGGCGGATTATCGCTGCTATCAGCGGCGGAATTTGCAGTTGATATATTCGGAGCTGTTTTCGGTTTGGCTTTAAGACTTGCGATACCGTTTATAGCCGTTGAATTTATTCTGGAAATATCTATGGGTATACTTATGAAGCTTATCCCTCAGATACATGTGTTCGTAATCGAATTCCAGTTCAAAATACTTCTGGCTATACTTCTTCTTTATGTATTGGCGAATCCTATATCAGTTTTTATAGATAATTATATATTGATTATGTTTGATTATATGCACGACGCATTACAAGCTGCGTCCGGCTGAAATTGAATTAAAAGGGGGAATGAGGCTTGCCGGATTCATCGGAAGAAAAAACCGAGAAAGCCACTCCGAAAAAGCGTTCTGACCAAAGAAAAGAAGGCAACATTTTTCAGAGTAAGGAAGTAATAATAGCCTTTTCCCTAATTGTAACCTTTGTTGCATTTCGGCTGCTTTTTCCTTTAGTGAAAAGCTCGCTGACCGATGCGATAAAATCATATTTCAGTCTGGCCGGAACACAGGAAACACTTGAAATTTCAGATACAACTCAGCTTTTTATAAGCGGCTGTATAGTTTTTGCAAAAGCGGCTTTGCCGATGCTTTTGATTGCCGCTGCCGCCGCAGTGACAGCGGCGATTGTTCAGACGAAGGGACTGGTTTCTTTCAAGGCCATTAAGCCGAAATTCAGCAGGATGAATCCATTGAGCGGACTGAAAAATATGATTTCGCTCAAGGGAATGGTAGAGCTTTTAAAATCAATACTTAAAATAATTCTGCTTTTTTATATTATATATTTATGTATTAGAAGTGAATTGAATGTTCTTCCGAAAATGATAGACATGTCCGTAAATGAAGCGACTTCATCTATCGGTTCTGTTCTTTGGAATATTATCGTAAAGGTTTCGATTGCTTTTGCATTTGTAGCCGGCTTTGATTATCTTTATCAGCGTTGGAGCTATGAAAAAAATCTTCGTATGACCAAGCAGGAAATTAAGGAAGAATTTAAAATGACAGAAGGCGATCCGAAAATAAAGGGGCAGATTAAGCAGAAGCAGCAGGCTATGTCGAGACGCAGGATGATGCAGGCAGTGCCGGAAGCAGACGTTGTAATAAGAAACCCTACCCACTTTGCCGTTGCGCTTAAATATGACACAGAGAAAAACAATGCGCCCGTAGTAATTGCAAAGGGTCAGGATCAGTTAGCGCTGAAAATAGTTGAAATAGCTAAAGAGCACGACATAGTCGTAATGGAAAATAAACCTCTTGCGAGAGCGCTTTATGCCGATGTAGATCTGGACAGGGAGATTCCGTCAGAATTTTATAATGCGGTAGCCGAGGTTCTCGCTTATGTATACAGCTTAAAGGAAAAGGATTTGAGAAGGTCTTGAAGAAAATATTAAAATTAATGAATAATGCAGTCGCGGCATTTGTCGTTTTAGTAGTATTCCTTTTGATTATACCGCTGCCGACGGCAATTTTGGACTTTATGTTCATTATGCAGCTGGGACTTTCGCTTGTTATTCTTCTGATGACGATGTATGTAAAGGAAGTACTGGAGTTTTCAGTTTTTCCTACTCTGCTTCTTGTTACTACAATGCTGAGGCTCGGTCTTAATATTTCATCTACCCGTTCGATTCTTACAAACAACGGATATGCCGGAGAGGTTGTAAAGGTATTCGGTCAGTTTGTAATACGCGGCGACGTAGTGGTAGGTCTTGTTATATTCCTTATTATAGTTTTGGTTCAGTTTCTTGTTATCACAAAGGGCGCTGAGCGTGTGGCCGAAGTGTCCGCGCGTTTTACACTGGACGCCATGCCCGGAAAGCAGATGGCAATTGACGCCGATCTCAGTTCAGGGCTTATAGACGAGCAGACCGCAAGGTTACGGCGTTCAAACATACAGCGTGAAGCGAGCTTTTATGGAGCTATGGACGGTGCGTCTAAGTTTGTAAAGGGAGACGCGATAATGTCGATTGTGGTTACTTTTATCAACCTGATCGGCGGTATAGTTATAGGCTTGATAAACGGCGGAAGCTTCGGCGACGTTATCAGTACATACAGTGTCGCCACCGTCGGCGATGGGCTTATGTCTCAGATCCCGGCGCTGCTGATATCGGTTTCAACGGGTATGATTGTAACTCGTTCTGCTTCCGAATCAAATATGAACGATGATTTTTCGAAGCAGTTTCTATCTCAGCCGAGAGTGCTTTTTCTTGCCGGAATCGCCTTGCTTTTTCTTATTTTTATCGGTTTCCCTCCGCTGCAGCTTATATTACTGTCGGCAATTCTTATTACAGTTTCAGTTATGCTTACAAGACGTGCCAAGCAGCTCGTTCCGGAAACTCCTGAGGAGGAATTGCCCGAAGAGCATATTACCAGCGAGGCGGAATATTACAGAAATATTGATAATCTCTATGAGCTTTTAAATGTTGAGCAGATTAAAATAGAATTCGGCTACAGTCTTATACCTCTGGTAGACGAAAACAGCGGCGGAAATTTTCTCGATCGTGTAGTTATGTTCAGAAAACAGTATGCTATGGAAATGGGTATTGTAATACCCCCTGTTCAGCTTAAGGACAGCGGTCAGATAAACCCGAATCAGTATTCCATATGTATAAAGGGCGAGGAGGTTGCTCGGGGCGATATTCTGGTCGATCATTTTCTTGCGCTCGCTCCGTCTGAGGAGGAGGATACGGTTGACGGCATAGATACGATAGAGCCGGCGTTCGGAATAAAGGCTAAATGGATCAGCGACGATAAAAAGGTTAAAGCGGAGCTGCTGGGTTATACTCTGATAGATCCTGTTTCCGTGATAATCACTCATCTTTCAGAGATAATAAAGGCTCATGCATATGAGCTTCTAAACCGTTCAGAAATAAACAATATGCTTGAAAATCTCAAGAAGGCCAACGAGGCTATCGTCAATGATACTATTCCGGCGGCAATTACTGTCGGAGAGCTGCAGAAGGTGCTGTGCCGGCTTTTACAGGAGCAGGTGCCTGTCAGAGATCTTGAAACTATCCTTGAGACGCTGGGAGATTACGGTCCGAAAATCAAGGATACAGATATGCTTACAGAATATGTCCGTCAGTCTCTTAAACGTACAATCTCTCATAAATTTGCAGAAGCTGGTCAGCTTAAAGTTATCAGTCTGGACGCTCAGGTTGAAAATCTTATTATGGGTTCGGTCAAGAAAATGGACAACGGCTCATATCTTGCGCTTGATCAGGACAGTATACAGAAAATCGTTATCGCTTCGACTGAACAGATAGAAAAAATACGCGATCTAATACCTTCGCCGGTTATACTTACATCTCCGATTGTCAGGATATATTTTAAAAAGCTGATCGATCAGTTCTGTCCTAATGTCAACGTACTTTCATTTAACGAAATAGATACAAATATACAGATACAGGCTTTGGGTACTATTGAAATATGATTTTTTTGAATGTATTACTTGTCAAACATCGGTTTTTACTGTATAATATATTAAAAGGGGGCTGAAAATGATTAATTTATCGGAAAAAGAAAAGCTTACCGATGAGGAATTTGCAGCTCTTTATAATGAATATAAAACAAGCGGTAATATTGCGTTAAGAAACAGGCTTGTTATGGCATACAGCTATATAGCGCAGGTATCGGCATTTCAGCTAAGAGGAATAGCTGATACTACCGCTCAGGTTGAGGATATGATAAATCAGGGTATCGTTACTCTGATTGACTGCATTGACAGATATGATATTTCAAAGGGAATAAGATTTGAGTCATATGCATATATGAGAGTCAGAGGGGGAATTATTGACCTTATAAGAAAACAGGATTGGATTCCCCGCAGAGTAAGAGTCAATGCAAAGGAGATTAACAGGACTGCAAGCGAGCTTGCGAATATGCTTGGACGAGAGCCTACTCAGCAGGAAATAGCGGACAAGATGGGTATTGATATTCAGAAGCTCCGCAAATATAATGCAGAAATATCAAATGCCGCCGTTTATTCCTTTGAAGAGCTTATTCAAAATGTTTCCCAGATGGGAGGCGCGCTGGAAAACAGTTCAGCGGATGACATTACTCCCGAGCGTAATCTTCTCAGGGAAGAGCTTAGAAAGGTTCTTAAAGAGGCGATAGAAAACCTTTCAGAACGCGAGCGTCTGGTTATAACTCTTTATTATTTTGAAAATTTGAATCTTTCTGATATATCAAAGGTTATGGAAGTAAGCGTTCAGAGGGTTTCGCAAATAAATACGCGGGCTGTTACAAAGCTGCGTGATTGTCTTAAGGATTATTTGTTTTAGATATTGAAAGGAAAAAATTATGTTAGCAGGATTTTATACCGCTGCTTCCGGTATTCTGGTGCAGCAGAGGAATATTAATGTTATTGGTAATAATATGACTAATTCTCAAACGGTTGGCTATAGAAGCCAGCGTGTTATGCAGTCCACATTTGAACATAATTTTCTTACTAAATATGAGGACGGCAAGTATAAGTATATAGGCGAAGGGGATCCGGCGACTCTTGTTGACGAGGTTGAAACTAATTTCAACGCTTCTTCTCTTGAAGATACCGATAGTCCCTTTGATATGGCCGTAGCAGGAGAGGGCTATTTTAATATACGCGGTGAGAACAGACAATACATGACCAGAAACGGAAACTTTAACATAGATGAAGAAGGTTATCTGGTACTTGACGGTGTAGGAAGAGTCATGGGCGAAAGCGGAGATCTGCTGATAGGCGGCTCTGATTTCACTATTACTAAGGAAGGGTATGTATTCGACGCAAATAATCAATATTTAGATAAATTACTTATTACAAGAGTAGCGGAAGGCTCAGAGCTGAAAAAATATCCAAACGGAATGTTCAGTACGGACAGGGCAAATATTGTTGACGATTCGGATATTTATCAGAAAACGCTTGAGCGTTCAAACGTTGATATGAATCAGGAGTATACTCGTCTTATCGAGGCTCAGAGAAATCTTCAGGCATGCGCTACCGCTCTTTCGACTGTAGACGCAATGAACGCTAAGGCTGCTACTCTTTCCAGTATAGCCTGAAACGAGAGGAATATGAATTATGAATAATGCTTTTTATACGGGTACGTCGGGACTGAGAGCGCATCAGACGGCAATTGATATTACGTCGCATAATCTTACCAACAGCAATACATACGGCTATAAGGCGACAAAACCTGAGTTTCGAGAGCTTCTTAATAATAATATGGACATAAACAAGAACAGGGAGCTTGGAGAAAATGAAAAGATACTTAAAGGACACGGAGTAAAAATGTCAAATCAGGATCTGCTGTTTACTCAGGGCGCGTTTTATAATACGGGATATCAGCTTGATTACGCCATTCAGGGCGACGGACTTTTTGCGCTGGACCGCGGCGGTGAAATTGAATATACCAGAAACGGTTCCTTTGGTTTAAGTATCGAGGGGGAGAATGCTTACCTTGTTTCCGGAGACGGGGCTTATGTTCTTGACCATAATTACAACCGGATTGCTGTTCCGTATAATCAGGGTTCAAACGTTATAAACAGTCAGGGACTTTCAGACAGGCTGGGAGTGTTTACCTTTTCAAATCCATATGGCTTAAGACGTCTTGACAATGCAAGTTTTCAGCCGACTGATATTTCAGGAGACGCTGAAAATGCGGCTGACGGCGACTATAATATATTTGAACAGATGCTTGAGCGTTCAAACGTGGACGTGGCAAAGGAGTTTGCCGACGTTATCGTTTCACAGAAAGCTTACCAGTTTTCAGCAAGAGTAGTTTCTACAGCAGATGAAATAGAACAGGTTGCTAACAGCCTGAGAAAGCAGTGATAGTTATTTAGGGGGCGGGATTATGGCTGATATGATAAGGGCGGCAACGCCTATTACAAATAAAAATATTGTTCAGCCCCTGCGTGAGCATCATGACGCGGATATTGCCCCCTTTGATTTACAGGATCCTTCAAAAATTGTAAAGGCTCTTCCGGATTCAGAGCTGCTAAAACAAAATACCGGTAATATAGAAAAGCAGACAGCTCCTGAAATCCTTATGGATTTATTAAAGGATCCGTCTGTTACTGTTAATTTTATAAAAAATATACTGATGCTGCAAGAGATCGTCGGATTGATTTCTATGCAGAACGCCCCTGTTACAGAAGAAATCGAACAGCTATTTTCGCAGTTGGCTGTTAAACCGGAAAATCTTCCCGAGGAACTAATAAGGCAGGAAAATTCGTCTACTGCGTTTAAGGGTGAATTGTTCGATTTTTTGCGTAACATGGTAAAGGAAAATCCGTCTCCGGAATTGAAAAATGCAGTTATTAATGTGCTTAAGGCGGTTAATTCGGAAAATACGAAGCAGGAAGTGCTCAAGGCTCTTTCAGGAACTATGAAATATCTTTCTGAAACGCTGTCGCCGAATAAAGAACTGTCCGACAGACTTGCAAATCTTTCCGCAAGATTCCGTTCTGAAAGCGCGGACGCGGAATTTCCGGTATTAAAGCATGAAACCGCTCTTGCAATGCAGGATATAGAAAAAAGCATAATGTTTTCTAAAAAGCTTTCTTGTCTTACGTCTATGGTTACATATAATCTTTCAAGATATAATACAAATTCATCTTTTCTCAAAGACGCGGCAAGCGAATTTCTTATGTTTATACCGGAGGATACTAAAAGAGCCGGATTTCTTCAGAAGCTTTATAACAGTATTTCAGGACATGGAGTAAAAACCGGTAATTCAAGGGTTCTTGACGTGCTGATTAAAATCCTTGAAAAACAGACCGACAGCGAGAGCGTTATGCAAATGAAGGGAGAAAGCGTGGAAAGCGTTATACACAGTCTCTTGTCATCGCCGAGCAACTTTACTCCTTTGCTGCATTTTATAGCGCCGATTGACGACGGTCAGTCTAAGGCCTTTGGAGAAATGTGGATAAATCCTGATGAGGATAACGGCGCATCTTCAAAAAATCAGTCCGGAGATCGTCAAAGAACAATTCATATGTTTCTGGTATTCGATATTCCGGATATCGGAAGATTTGAAACAGAGCTTTATGTAAGGGACAAGAAAATTGATCTGTCGCTTATGTGTCCTGCGGTAATGCAGGAGAAATTCAATTCGCTATCAGCGCAGCTTAAGGAAAGTATAAGCTTTTCAGATTACAGTTTTAATGATATAAGAGTTTCAAGGCTTGAAAAATCGCGCTCTTTGATTGAGGTTTTTCCGACGCTTCCGCAGAAAAGGACTGGGATTAATGTTAGAATTTAACCGAAAAAATAAAGCTGTAGCTTTAAAATACAATGCCGACGTTGATAAGGCTCCTGTTATTATAGCTTCCGGTTCGGGAGATATAGCTAATAAGATAATCGATATAGCAGAGCAGAACGGAATACCGGTATATAGGGACGACAGCGCGTCCTCGCTTATGTGTATGCTTGAAGTGGGAAACAGTATTCCTCCTGAATTATACGAGGTTATTGCTGCGATATATTGCCAGCTTCTGAAGGCTTCAAAGGATATAAAAACAGTTAATTCTGAAAAATAAACAATCGGAGGTTTCATTATGGCTGAATTACCAATGCCAAAGGATTATGAAGGATCTGTATGCGAAATAAAAACTATGGAGAATGAACTGATAGCTATTGGAAAAATAAAAGAGATCTCTCAAAAATATATTAAGATAAATAATGAAAAAAAGGAATTGCAGATAGTAGATTACGGAACATCAATTAAGGTGAATGTATTTAACGGTAAAAATGGATTCAGAGTTCTTGTGGGCAATGTTTATACCTCGACTAAAAGCGATATGAGCGTTGATAATGTAATTAACCTTGTAGACAAGGAAAGAAGAAACTTTTTCCGAGTGGACATGGAAATATCGGCAAAAGTCGTATTTAAAAAAACCGCTATGGATATGTATCCCACAGAGGCCGACGTTACAATAATGGATATGAGCCTGAGCGGACTGAGATTTAAAACACCGTATACTTTTTCTGAAAATCATACTTTATCTATAGAGCTAAATCTTAATAAAAATAAAAATTCCTGCTTTCAATGCAGGATATTGAGAATAATAGGATTTGAAAACGGAGAATATCAGTATGGATGCGAATTTGTATACAGTAAATCGGAGGACGCCGATTTGCTTTGTTCGTTCCTGTTTAAAAAGCAGAGGGAATTTCTTAACAATAGAAATAGCCTGTAAAGGTGGGATGATATTATGAGCCTGTTTAAAAAGTTCAGAAAAAAACGCGAGACATCCGATAAAAAGGAAGAAATTTCAGAAGGCGGCTTATCAGAGCAGGACGCCGGAAAGAAGCAGGCGGTAAAGACTGCGGATAGTAATGAATCAAAGAATATATATATATTGAATCCGAGACTGGCAATAAAGAAAAAAACTCCGATATACGATTTGTGGAAAATCTATCATTCCTCAAACGGTTTAATCGAAAGCTTTTCGCCTCTTGAATATATTGAAAAGACTATAATTAGAGCCAAGGAGCAGATGGGCGGCGAAGAAGAGTTTAACGGTCTGGATATTAACGAAACGGAGCTTTTGAGGTTTATACAGGAGATCCAGAAACGTTCCGAGGTAATATTAAACGGTATCAAAGCTGAAAAATCCTCGGCTTCCGGTGGTGATAACGGCGGCAGAATGAATTCGACTCCTTTGAATGCAGAGCCTTTTCTTTATATGACAAATAATAAGCTTAGACTATGGATTTTCGTTTTCGGACCATTGAACGGCGGATCTGATGTATCGTCGGAGCAGATCAGGCTTAAGATTGAAGAAATGAATGTCAGATACGGAGTTAAAGATGAGGTTATAAATAAAATTGCTGAAAATAAGATTTATTTTAAAATAATTGAAATTGCTAAGGGTAAAGAAGCGGTAAACGGTAAGGACGGTTCAGTTAAAAATCTTTATTCGAAAACGAGAAATAAGATTAATATTAAGGAAGATGTTCAGGGGAATGTAAATTATAAAGAATTGAATATGATTCAGAGCATACATAAGGGAGATGTTATCTGCCAAATAACTCCTCCTACCCTTTCCGTTAACGGAGTATCGGTAACAGGAGAGCCGATTAAAGGTAAGGACGGAAAGCCGCCGCATATTCCCGCTGGCAAAAATACGGTTTTATCTGAGGACAAAACAAAGCTGCTGGCAGATATAGACGGAGAAGTAGTGTATGAAGGAAACAAGTTTAATGTAAAGAATCTGTTGACTATTAATCATGACGTTGACAATTCAATTGGAAATATTGATTTTACCGGTGATATACTTATAAAGGGCGACGTTAGAGAAGGCTATTCTGTAAAAGCCGAAGGTGACGTTACAATTTTTGGCACAGTAGAGGGCGCAACGGTTATTGCCGGAGGCGATCTTACGATAGAAAGAGGAATGACAGGCGGCAATAAGGGAGTAATTGAAACACAGGGTATTCTGAAATGCCGTTATCTTGAAAACTGCCGGGTATACGCCAAGGGCGGCATAGAGGCTGAGCAGATTATGTACAGCGCTCTTTCAACGGACGATAGTATTATAATTAAAGGAAGAAAAGGCTCTGTGACAGGCGGTAAGCTGATTGCCGGCAGATCTATTGAAGCGGTTTCTATCGGTACGCCCCTTAACGGTAATCTTAGGACTGAAATCGTTCTTGGGGCTGTTCCGGAGCTTATCATGGAAGAAAAACGAATACAAACGCATCTTGACGATATTCAGGATAATATTTTCAAAATGGCTCAGGATATAAAATATCTTGAGAGCAATATTGAAAACGTTAACGTTGAACGCAAGGAACTTCTGAAAAATCTGAAGTTTCAATATCAGATTATGAATATGCAGAAGATGAAATATGAAACCTCGCTTGAAAAAATTAAGCGGAAAATTCAAAGCAACACTGAGATGTGCAGCTTAAAATGCAGTAATATATACCCTATTATTAATTTGAACGTTTGCGGAAGCTTATATACCCTTGATATGGAATTGAAGGAATGCTCGATTGCAAGGAAAAACGATAAGACTTATATTATGAGTCCGAATTTGAAAGAAACAATAGTGTTTTAAGCAATATGCACAAAATATTCTCGTAAATGTTATGGAATATTTACCGTTTACTTTTTCGGTTTACGGACGATATATATAGTATAAGCAACAAAACGTTTGGCAGCCCTTGAAGGAAGGGCCCTCCCGAAAAGGGCTGCGCGATTTAATTGCTGTTAAATTTTCTCATAAATTTACGGAAACAGGGAAGTTTCTGAATTAATTTAAACATGGAGGTATTGTTATGGGAATGGTAGTTAGAACTAATATGATGGCTATTAACGCCAACAGAAATTTAGGCAAAAACAACAAGGGCGTTTCAGGTTCTCTTGAAAAGCTGGCTTCCGGTTTCAGAATTAACCGTGCAGGCGACGACGCTTCAGGTCTTGCTATTTCAGAAAAAATGAAGGCTCAGATTAAGGCGTTGGGTACTGCTTCAGATAACTGTGAAGACGGTATTTCTCTTATCCAGACCGCTGAAGGATATATGACTGAAATTCACGATATGCTTAACAGAATGGTTGAGCTTTCTGAAAAATCCGCTAACGGTATCAACGAAGACAGCGGTAATACCGGCGTTTCAGCTTACGGTGTAAGCGGCGGCGTTCAGAATGCCGGAACAGACAGAGCTGCTCTTCAGGCTGAAATGGATCAGCTTTCTGCTGAAATTGACAGAATCGCTATGACTGCTAATTTCAACGGAAACAAGCTTCTCAACGGTGCTCTTGACAAGAATACAGTTTCTATCATCAATGAAGACGGAACTGCTTCAAATGCTGCCGGTAAGGTTATGACATTCCAAATCGGCGAGACGTCTAATAAGGCTGATAAGCTTTGCGTAAACATTAAGAGAATGACAACTGACAGACTCTTCTCTTCAATGAAGTCTCAGACTGTTATTTCTGCTGATGGTTCAACAGCTTTAGGTAATCAGAATCTTACAATCAAGAACGGCGCCGGCGCTACGGCTTCAACGGTTGTTGACGCTACTCAGGCTGCGTCATCAGGTGTTGCTTCAGCTAACCAGGCTGGTCTTACAATCAATATCAGCGATCAGGCTTTTGCTTCTAAGGCTGCTGAATGCCTCAGAGACGCTATCGATGAAGTATCGCTTCAGAGAGCACAGCTTGGAGCTACACAGAACAGACTTGATTATACAATCAATAACCTTGATACAACTAAGGAAAATATGGAATCAGCTAACAGCCGTATTCGTGATACAGATATGGCTGAAGAGATGATGAAGTATACACAGGGCAACGTTCTTACACAGGCTGCTCAGGCAATGCTTGCACAGGCAAATACACAGCCTCAGAACGTACTTCAGCTTCTCCAGTAATTCATATTTTGAGTATTGAATTTTACTTAATATCGGTAATGAACCGCTCTTGAAAAAGGGCGGTTTATTACTAACTGTTTACATATATGAAAGCTCGTGCGCCTTAGGTTTTCATATATGTAAAAAAGGAGTAATATATGAAATCTAATATAAATAAATCGTCCGGCAATAATTTAATTTTATCTATAGGCATGATTGTAAAAAATGAGGAAAAGCACCTTGACAATTGTCTTTCAGCTTTGAAAAGGTTTATGAATCAGATTCCCTGCGAGCTAATTATCGTTGATACCGGTTCTACGGACAGAACGAAGGAAATTGCTTTAAAATATACGGATAAGGTTTATGATTTTGAATGGATAAACGATTTTGCCGCGGCAAGAAATTTTGGTCTTGAAAAAGCAAAAGGCAAATGGTTTATGTTTCTTGATGCAGACGAGTATATGGATGAAGATTGCAGTGAAATGGTTAGCTTTTTTTCGATGCCGGAATTATATGAGAAATATAATTCAGCAAGCTATATCATAAGAAATTATGATGACAATGTTACGAAATCCGCCAATGATTTTCTGGGAAGCCGTCTTATAAAGCTTAAACCCGGCGTGAAATTTGAGGGCGCTATACATGAATATCTCCCCGGCGCTTTACCGCATGGTTACTTCGGTACTGTTTTTCATCATTACGGATATATGAATAACGATCCGGAATATATAAGAAAAAGAAATGAAAGAAATCTGCCGCTCATCTTGAAGGAATATGAAGAAAATCCTGAAGATGTTCGTATGCTCGGAATGCTTCTGGACGCCTTGGATAAGACAAGGGACAAGGTTATATATCTTGAAAAAGCGCTTGAACTTATAAAAAAGCCTGAAAACTTTTTCTGGAGAAATACAATACTTATCAGGGCTATGAGAATTTATTCCAAGGTTAAAGAATATAATAAGGTTTTAAAGCTTTGCAAGCAGTTTTTTGATATAGAGGGTAATGAAGATAACGTAGCAATATTGAACGTTTATTTGCTTCAGGCTGTAGTTTATGAGCAGACTGACGATTATGAAAAGGCTGTAATATCATTTCAGAATTATTTTGACGCATATGACCGATATAAAGACGGAAAGCTGAATACGTTGGAACTGCGTATGATGGTTTTAAGCGGCTGCAATGAATATGAACACGATCAGCAGCTTTTATCTATGATACATTGTTTATGTAAATTGAAAAGGTTTGATGAAGCCCATAAATATATGAATAAAATTGAAATAGATAAAATGCAGGCGCAGGAACTGAGAACTTATCTGGCAAATTATCGTGAGCTTTTAAATGAAAGCAAGAATTATAAGCAGGCGGCAGAGCTGTATCATAATATTTTGTTAATGAATGATAATGATAAAACCGGCTTGATGTTATTTCTGCTGGAAGAATACTATATGAAGCATGAACTGGAACGTGAAAAATTTGCAGAGGATCTGATTAATTCAGGCGTTGAGGGTAAATATATTGATCTTATGAGGCTGGTGCGAGACAGCGTGGAGGGAAAAGATATAGCCGCCGAGTTGACTTTGTTTATAAGCTCTGTGGATTCATGGAAGGATGGATATGCCGAGGCAATGTATCTTGCCATGAAATACGATATTGATTTATCGGATGCTATATCGGGTATGTGTCATACGGTATTGAAATCACATTTTCCGATAATTGCGGAAGGACATGCCGATTACGCAGAGGTTGCGGTCAAATATTGTCTGCCGGAAAGGTTTTCAGAAACGATCAGACAGCTTTTCTGGATGCTGTCTGCTTTGGAAACGGCAGTTTTATCATCTCAGAAGCTTTATACCGGAGATAAAAAAATATTGTTTGACAGATTTATTGCGGTTCTTGCGGATTATGTAATGAATATATACAATGCGGATCTTTTGAATCCTGAGGATATTGAGGTACTGCCAGAGCTTCATAGGTTTGGGTATTATATGATGCTTGCTGTTAACGCAAAAGAGAATAATGAGAATATTGCGTATATACGTTGTCTTAAGGAAGCCTTGAGTCTTTGTGAGCCGATGAAGGATTTGGTTTCATTTTATCTTGCAGAATTTGAAAATGAATTGAAAAAGCAGGGATAGAATGAAAAGAAAATTATGCTTTACCGCTGCGGCTTTTGTGTTCGTGCTGGGAATTTTTTTGACCTTAACAAGAAAAGATCCAATAGAAAAAAATATCGGTTATGTTTATCTCATATGCGGGGAGAATGAAACAGCTTTGAAGGGATATAAAGTTAGCTCTTTATCAAATAATAGAAAAACAGAATATGAACAAATTGATTTAAAGGAGATTGCAGATAATTTATATGAAATAAGTGTGACGGATAACGATAAGCCGGATATAAAGCTGACGTTTCGAAAGAATTTTACAGGTGCGGTAAAATACGATATATACGACGATAGCTTTAATATAATATCAGAATCTCAGGAAAATATATATTTTTCAGGCAGCGAAAAAGGAAAATATTATATATCTGTCGGTGTAAACTGGGGCAGCAAAAAGGAAAATATTCTTGTTAGATATTATTTTGCTGTTAATATCGGATAGTAACACAAACGCGGTTGACTTTGTCAGCCGCTTTTTTTAATTCTCACTTTAATGCAAGTTAATAATAAAATGAAAAAAATCCGCATATAAATTAACAAAAACTGTATTGGAGTGAGAAGATTGAAAGGTCAGCCAAACGACAGAGCAATAATGTTAGGACAATACATAATTGAGAATAAATCTACCGTAAGAGCGGCGGCAAAGAAATTCGGAATAAGTAAAAGCACTGTTCATAAGGACGTCAGCGAAAGATTGCCTAAAATACAGCCGCAGCTATATCCTGAGGTAAAAAAGGTGCTGGAGCAGAACAAGAAGGAACGTCATATCAGGGGCGGACTTGCAACAAAGAAAAAATATGAGGAGCTTGCGCTGAAACAAAAAAGTTACGGCAGATATCATGATTAACTGCCGTAACTGAATCTATATTAAAAGCATTAAATTCAGGCCGTCATTTCATTCAGCTGTTCTGAGGGCGCATAACGCCACTGAACAAAGCCGCGGTCTGATTTGCTGCTTATTATAGTTTATGCAGAAATCGTTAGAATGCGACAAGGAAAAAAATGTTTAAATATTATTTATAAAATCGTGGTAAAAAAATCCATGATTATATTGTAATTTTTACTAAAATATGCTAAAATAATATTATGGATATAAAAATGTAAAATTATGGAGTGTAAAAATGGGTTTTTATGATGATTTAAATAATGATATTTATTATATTGTCGAAGTTGAAGTAGAAACGGAAAAGCTTTATATGTTTACAAAACGCGTTGCTCTTCACTTTCCGGATATGGGTAAAAAGTTTTTATATAAGCGTTCTGCACAGCGGTATTTCAAAGATTCAGTTTTTGATGAAATGAACTGTAAGCATAAGATCGTCAAATATAGCCGTTTCAGAGAGCAGATAATAGACTGACAACAATATTTAAACTCTATTGACATATTTATAATTTAGATATAGAATTATAGATATAAACTAACGGTTCTATTTTGTCTTAATATAAGCTGTTGGAATGGAGTATAAAATGTCAGGTGAAAAATTAAATAAACGCTACACGCTTGGTGAAGAAATCTTCAACGCCGTTTCTCATGGTGCCGGAGGTTTGCTTTCTATAGCCGGCACAGTTGTATTGATCGTATTGTGCGCGGTTTATTCGGACGCATGGTCGGTTATAAGCGCATGTGTTTACGGGGCTTCTTTGATTATTCTTTACACAATGTCGACGCTTTATCACGCAATAACAAACGAAAAAGCAAAAAAATTTTTCAGGGTAATGGATCATAATACGATATTTTTTTTGATCGCCGGAACATATACGCCTTTTACACTGGTTACTCTCAGAGGAAAATTGGGCTGGATACTTTTCGGTATTGTATGGGGTTCCGCCCTAATCGGAATTATACTTAATTCCATAGATCTTGAAAAATTCCGTAAGCCTTCGGTAGTTTGTTATATTCTTATGGGCTGGGTTATTATTATTGCAGTTAAACCGATGCTTAATTCATTGCCGGGACTTTCGCTTGTTTTTCTTTTGCTTGGAGGAATATTTTATACAGTGGGCGTAATTTTTTATTCATTGAAAAAAATCAAGTGGTTTCATTCGGTGTGGCATTTATTTACCGTTGCCGGAAGCGTACTGCATTATTTTTCAGTGCTTATTGCCTTGTTGAAATAATAATCTGAAATCAAATAAAATCCGCAGATTAATTAAAATATCTGTGGATTTTTTTATTATTATAGAAAAAATGCCGTAAATACGCGGGTGGCTTGATAATCCAGTTAGAAATGGGCACGGTTTTATTTACATTTTCTATTGTTGATGTTATAATAATGCCATAATAAAAAGTAAAAAAGGAGGATTACATTATGGAGGAAAAAATAAACTTCGGAAAGTTTATTCAATTGAAGAGGAAAGAAAAGGGCTTATCGCAAAAGGATATGGCGGATAAGCTTTTTGTTACCGAATCGGCCGTCAGTAAATGGGAGAGAGGAATTTCATATCCTGATATTTCAATGCTTCAGGGAATATGCGAGGTCTTATCGGTAACAGAGCACGAGCTTCTAACCGCCAGCGATGATTATCGTCTGAAAGAAACTGAAAAAAACGCTAACAGCTATTTGAAGGTAGTAAAAACCTACAGTATTATTTTATATGCCGCGTATATTTTGTCGTTAGTTCCATGCTTTATAGTAAATATATGTCTCAGTCAGAATTTATCGTGGTTTTTTATTGTTCTGTTTTCTGAAATGCTGGTATTCTCTCTGCTTAACGTACCCGTTATCGTTAATAAACATAAAGGATTATGGACGATAGGCAGCTTTTATTTCTCACTGAACGTACTGCTTGCATATTGCTGTTTCTATGTAAAGGGCGATTGGTTTTTTACCGCGTTTCTGTCAGTAACATTTGCAATGGCGGTAGTATTTGTTCCTTTGATATTACTGGATAATATCTTTCCGGAATGTATCAGAAAGCATAATGCTATAATTTCTATGGGGATAGATTCCGTTCTTTTAATTTTACTGTGTATGTTCACGGCTAAGTCTTGGACAGCTATTGAGATATGTATATTTCAATTGATTTTGCCTTGGTGCTATTTGTTTACTATACGCTACATGAAAATTAACGGTTTGTTTAAAGCGTCAATATGTACGTTTTTAACTGGATTAAACATTTTTATTTTGCGTCCTATTGTGAATGTTATTATTGATAATAAACCGTTTAATCTGGATCCAATTAATTTTAAAATCTGGAATAATGAATATATCAACGGCAATATAACTATGATTGTATTTGCAGTATGTACATTTGTTTCAATGTTTTTTGTTATCGGAGGAATTATTAAGCAAGTTAAGGCAAAGGATAATATATGATTCATAATAATCTGCGGTTTTATCGCAGATTATTTTTTTATTTAAATATATAAAAGCTATTGACAAGAATACAAAAGCATGGTATCATGTGAACAGATAAACATATGAAAGGATATGCGGATATGGATAATGAAAAATGCGAGTATTTGTTTGTGCATGAGGATACTGTAAAAAAGGTCATAAACGATATGCCTGAGGAGGAAAAGCTTTATGATCTGGCAGAGCTGTTTAAAATATTCGGAGATTCCACAAGAATAAAAATTTTATACGCTCTTTTTGAAGCGGAACTGTGCGTATGCGACATAGCGCAGCTTTTGAAGGTGAGTCAGACGGCGGTTTCTCATCAGCTAAGGGTTTTGAAGACAAATAAGCTTGTAAAGAGCCGAAAGGACGGTAAAAACGTTTTTTACTCTCTGGCAGACGATCATGTCTACAGTATTATTAATCAGGGAATGGATCATATAAACGAATAATTGTATATAATAAAAAGGAGAATTTATTATGAAAAAAATATATAAGCTTGAAGAGCTTGACTGCGCTAACTGTGCTGCAAAAATGGAAGCGGCCATTAATAAAATAGAAGGAGTTGAGAAAGCGTCCGTTAGCTTTATGACGCAGAAGCTTATTATTGAAGCGGAGGAAGCCCGACTTGATGAAATTATGAAAAAGGCTGTAAAGGTATGTAAAAAAATCGAGCCAGACTGTAGAATCATCTTGTAATTAAATATTTGAACGGGAGGCAGTTTATGAGTTTTGGACAAAAGAAAACATTAGTAAGAATCGTTATTGGGTTCGCAGCTCTTTTAATCGCGTCTTTTCTGCCTGCGGAAGGCTATTTACAGCTTGCGGCGTATCTTGTGCCGTACCTTATAATAGGCTATGACATACTTTGGAGAGCCGTAAGAAATATAATGCACGGTCAGATTTTTGACGAGAATTTTCTTATGACTATTGCAACTGTCGGAGCGTTTGCCTTAGGGGAATACCGGGAGGGAAGCGCAGTTATGCTTTTTTATCAGGTAGGCGAGCTTTTTCAGAGCGTAGCAGTGGGAAGATCTAGAAAGTCTATTTCCTCTCTGATGGATATACGTCCTGATTATGCGAATCTTGAAAAGAACGGAGGAATTATTGAGGCCGATCCTGACGAGGTTTCCATAGGAGATATAATAGTTATCAGACCGGGCGAGCGAATACCTCTTGACGGCGTTATAATAGAAGGTTCGACCAGCGTCGATACTTCGGCGCTTACGGGAGAATCGGTACCGAGAAGTTTAACTGACGGCGATGACGTTATAAGCGGTTGTATTAATATAAACGGAGTTATAAGAGTAAGGGTAACAAAGGAATTTGGCGAGTCTACAGTTGCAAAAATCCTTGACCTTGTTGAAAATTCAAGCAGTAAAAAAGCAAAGGCGGAAAACTTTATTACCAAATTTGCAAGATACTATACGCCATGCGTTGTGACCTGCGCCCTGCTGCTTGCGGTAGTTCCGTCAGTTGTTACCGGAAATTGGTCGGAATGGATAAACCGCGCTCTTATTTTCTTAGTTATATCCTGTCCGTGCGCTTTGGTTATATCGGTTCCGCTTAGCTTTTTCGGCGGTATCGGAGGAGCGTCAAAATGCGGTATACTTATAAAAGGCGGCAATTATCTTGAAGCCTTGGCAAAGGCTGAAATCGTTGTGTTTGATAAAACCGGCACTCTAACAAAGGGCGTATTCAACGTAACCGCCGTACATCCGCAGATTATATCCGAGCAAAGGCTTATAGAGCTTGCTGCATATGCGGAAGTGTATTCAAGTCATCCTATTTCACGTTCAATAATAGAAGCTTTTAATGCTCAAATAGATAAATCCAGAATTTCAGACGTTAAAGAAATATCAGGCAGGGGAATAAAAGCGGTTATCGACGGCAAAGACATTTGCGTCGGAAACGGAAAGCTGATGGACGATATAGGCGTTAGCTGGCATCCTTGCCATCATATCGGGACAACGGTTCATGTTGCTTCAGACGGCGTATATGCCGGCCATATCGTTATATCTGATAAAATTAAGGAGGATTCGGCTGACGCGGTAAAGGAACTGAAAAAAGAGGGCGTTAGAAAAACGGTTATGCTTACGGGCGACGCTAAGGCGGTCGGCGAGCGTATTTCTGCGGAGCTTGGTATAGACGAGGTATATACGGAGCTTTTGCCGGACGGCAAGGTTGAAAAGGTTGAAAAGATGTTTGAAGAAAAATCTGAAAAAGGCAGGCTGATTTTTGTCGGAGACGGAATAAACGACGCTCCGGTATTATCAAGGGCAGATATAGGAATTGCAATGGGCGCAGTCGGCTCGGACGCTGCTATCGAGGCCGCCGATATTGTACTTATGGACGATAAGCCTTCCAAAATTGCAGCCGCAGTCAGAATTTCAAGAAGAACGCTTAAAATTGTTCATCAGAATATTGTTTTTGCTCTCGCTGTAAAATTCATTGTGCTGATTTTGGGAGCGGCCGGTATGGCTAATATGTGGGCCGCGGTTTTCTCAGACGTCGGAGTTTCAGTGATAGCTATTCTGAACGCTATGAGGGCGTTAAGATATAAAAATTAATAAGGGAAAGCTTTTTAAAATTGTAAATAATAAAAGCGGACGTTTATAACGTCCGCTTTTATTGTTATTTTTCAAGTGTTCCGTGAGACAGCGATTTTAAATATGCGTTTATAAATCCGTCTAAATCGCCGTCCATAACGGCTCCGATATTTCCTGTTTCGAAATTTGTTCTGTGATCCTTTACCATAGTATACGGCATAAAGACATATGAACGTATCTGAGCTCCCCAAGCTATTTCCTTCTGAACGCCTTTAATATCAGATATTTTGTCCAGGTGTTCTCTTTCTTTGATTTCTATAAGCTTTGAACGCAGCATTTTCATAGCGAAATCTCTGTTCTGAAATTGACTTCTTTGCGTCTGGCAGGATACTACAATTCCCGTTGGTATATGAGTAAGCCTTACTGCGGAGGACGTTTTATTTATGTGCTGTCCGCCGGCGCCGCTTGCTCTGAAAACGTCCATTTTTATATCCTCCGGACGTATATCGACTTCTATGTTGTCGTCTATTTCCGGCATTACCTCTACTGCGGCAAATGAAGTATGACGTCTGCCGGAGGAGTCAAAAGGCGAAACCCTGACAAGGCGATGTACACCGGCTTCTGATTTCAGATAACCGTATGCGTTTTCACCTTCAATAAGAATAGAAGCGCTTTTTAAACCGGCCTCGTCTCCGTCCAGGTAATCCAGTAAATTGATTTTAAATCCGTGGCTTTCACCCCAGCGGTTATACATTCTGTAAAGCATTTCGGCCCAATCCTGAGCCTCTGTTCCGCCGGCGCCTGCATGAAAGGTTAATATTGCGTTTGAATTGTCGTATTCTCCTGTAAGCAGCGTTGCCAGTTTCTCATTTTCAAGCTTTCTTTTAAAATCGTCGAGTCCCTCGGTTATTTCCTTTGCGGTGTCCTCGTCTCCTTCTTCGATACACAGCTCGGTAAGCGCTATAAGATCGTCAAGCTGAGATGACAGTGATTCCAGGCTTGCTATTTTATTTTCGATGGTTTTTGTTTTTTGCAGAACCATTTGTGAATTTTCAAGATTATCCCAGAATCCTGGCTCGGCCGCTTTGTTTCTAAGCTCTTCAAGTTCGGTTTTTGAATTCTCAATATTGAGAACGTCCGCAAGCTCTTTTATCTGAGGAAGGTATGAATTAAGCTCAGATTTTAATTCGTCCAGTAAAATCATATAAATCTCCAATCTGCCGCAGTTCCGGCATTATTATGTAAGTTTTTTTAAGACACGCCGATATAGATATTAAATATAACAGCTTTCCTCTGCAAAAAAGGCTATAATTCTTATTTAAGCTAATATTAAAAGATGATTAAATAAATCGTCCTTGTAAATTTATACTTTTTTATTATACTACAAAATTTCAGAAACTGCAAATTTTTTAAGAAAATTTTGTGAAAGTATTTGAAAATCATAAAAAATGTGATATAATAATATACTATAAAGTCGAATCAAATTGGCAGGAGGGTGAAATGTCAAATTATCTGGGCTCAAAATGTATTATGTGCGGACAGGAATTCAAAGAAAACGACGATATTGTCGTTTGTCCTGACTGCGGTACGCCGTACCATAGAGAATGCTTTATAAAAAACGGCAAATGCGTAAATGAAAAGCTCCATGAATCCGGTGAAAGCTGGAGAGAAGAAACAGAGTCTGAAAGGAGTAAAACCGGATATAAAAAATGCCCTTATTGTGAAACGGTAAATAAGCCGCATTCTATAATATGTGAGCATTGCGGCGCCCCTTTAGTTGAAAGCCTTAATAAGCAGATGGGATCTTCCGGAGGGGAAAACGCTTCCGGAGGACCGTTCGGGCAGCAGTCCGGCGCTAACGGACCTTACGGCGGCGGCTTTGCATTCGATCCTAATGATAAATGCTGCGGCATGGATCCGGAGGAAGAATTTGAATCAGTCAAGCTTAAGGACGTAGCTGATTTTGTCGGTAAAAATCAAATGTATTATCTGCCGTTTTTTAAGAGAATAAAGGACACGGGACAAAAAATATCTATAAATATAGTTTCTTTTTTCTTTCCGCAGTTTTATTTTGCAAATAGAAAGGTATGGCTGTGGGCAATAATTTCGATATTGCTGACAACATTATTCAGTGTGCCTTATTTTATTTATTTGATGGTCAATGCAGGTATGACAGGCGGTTTTCTTGAAGGTATTAATATAGAATCAACTAGCTTTGCAGTTGTTTATAATACCGCTAATCTGCTGAATTTCGGATTTCAGGCGCTTATGCTGATGTTTTCTAATTGGATTTATTACAGGCATGTAATAAAGAAGCTAAAACAAAAAAAGCTTGCCGGAGAGTCTCGGGTTAATGAGAATTTTCTGGAATCCGGCGGCACAAGCATGGCGTCCGTATTTATATCATTGGCAGTGCAGACCTTTATAGTTGGTGCAATTATATTATTATTTACACAATAATCGGAGGAAAATATGAAAATAAAAAAGGCAATAATACCGGCGGCCGGTCTTGGGACAAGAGTGCTTCCGGCAACAAAGGCAATACCAAAAGAAATGTTTCCTATTGTTGATAAACCGGCAATACAGTATATTGTTGAAGAAGCGGCAAAAAGCGGTATTGAGGATATAATGATAATCACAAGCAGGGGAAAATCCGAAATGGAGGATCATTTTGACAGAAATCCTGAGCTTGAAAGTAAGCTGAAGGCCGGAGGAGACGCTAAAAGGGACATGCTTGAACAGGTTGTGGGAGCGGCTCAGCTTGCCAATATAACGTATATAAGGCAGCAGGAGCAGAAAGGACTGGGACATGCCGTTTTGCAGGCTAAGAAGTTTGTAAACGGCGAGCCCTTTGCAGTATTATATGGAGACGATGTAATCATCGGAGACGATCCCTGCATAGGTCAGCTCATCAGGGCCTATGAAGAAACGGGAATGTGCGGAGCAGTTGGAATAAAGGAGGTTTCTAAGCAGGACGTATGCAAATACAGTTCAATGAAGCTTGAGCCTATAAAGGACAATTATTATAAAATAACAGATATGATTGAAAAGCCTAAACCGGGAGAGGAGTTTTCATTGTTTTCGATATTGGGAAGATGTATTCTTCCGGCGGAAATATTTGAAATACTTGAAAATATTCCATACGGCGCAGGAAACGAGCTTCAGCTTACCGACGCTATGAAGGTCCTTGCCGCCCGTTCCGGAATTGCAGGGGTGGATTTTACCGGCACAAGATATGATATGGGAAATAAGCTGGGTATTCTTAAAGCACAGGTGGAGGTTGGGCTCGCTCATTGTGAAATTGGCAATGAATTTAAAGAGTATTTGAAAAAAATTGCCGGAAATTTAAATTAAAGCTTGACAAAGCTTGTTTAATACTATATAATTAATTTGTTATCCTTGCCCGTATTTTATGACGGGTGAAATCCAGAAGGAGGTGTTTCAATATGGCAAAATTATCCGCTAAGTATGAAGCAATGGTTGTATTCAGCATCAAGAACGGCGAAGATAACGTTAAGGCTCTTGTAGAGAAGTTCAAGTCGCTTATCGAAAGCAACGGGACTCTTGAAGAGGCAAACGAATGGGGCAAGCGCAAGCTGGCATATGAGATCAATGATGAAACAGAGGGCTATTATGTTCTCTATACATTTGAATCCAAGCCGGATTTCCCTGCTGAGCTTGAGAGAGTAATGAATATCACAGACGGCGTTTTACGTTCTATGATAACAGTTAAGTAATTACGATTACAACCGATTGGAGGACTTCAAATGCTTAATAAGGTTATTCTGATGGGCAGACTGACGGCCGATCCTGAATTGAGACAAACGCCTTCCGGCGTGTCGTCATGCAGGTTTTCGGTAGCGGTAAACAGGAATTATACTTCTAAGGAAACCGGTGAAAGGCAGACTGATTTTATAAATGTCGTGGCGTGGCGCAATACGGCTGAATTTGTCAGCAGATATTTTTCTAAGGGTAAAATGATAATTGTTGAAGGAAGTCTTAGAAATAATAATTATACTGATCAAAACGGCGTTAAGCATTACTCTATGGACGTTCAGGCAGATAATGTTTCGTTTGGTGAAAGCAAATCTGCAAGCGCGTCAAACGGCGGCATCGGAATCGGCGGAGGTAATTTCCAGCAGCCGAATCAGCAACAGTCGGTTCAGCAGCAGCCGGCTAACGAATCTGTTTCATTGGGAGATTTAGGTGATTTTGAAGAAATCCTCAGCGACGGCGAAGTTCCGTTTTAATATCTTTATACTGAAGGAGGTTTTCTGTAATGGAAAGAGAAAGAAATTCCCGTGGTTCAAAAAGACCGCGTAAAAAGGTTTGCATGTTCTGTGCCGACAGAGTTGAAGAGATCGATTACAAGGATATTGCAAGACTCAGAAAGTGCATGACTGACAGATCTAAGATTCTGCCAAGACGAGTTACAGGTACATGCGCATTCCATCAGCGTCAGTTGACTGTTGCAATTAAAAGAGCAAGATATGTTGCGCTTTTGCCGTATGTAAGTGAATAAAAATAAATTGAGAGAAGCTTTTATGCTTCTCTTTTTTGTTTATCCGTATGGAGTTTTAATATCTGTAAGTCCAAGTATATAATCTGTGCTGGTGTTATATAATTTTGCAAGTTTTATGATTATTCCAACGGGGACATCTCTTTGACCTCTTTCATATTTTGAATATAGTGATTGATCGCAGAAAAGATATTCTGCGACTTCTTTTTGGGTTTTATCGTTATCTTCACGGAGATTTCTGATTCTTACAAACATTCTATCACCTCAGATATAATTATAAGACAGCTTAAAAAAAGACTTGACAAATAGGACAATATGTCCTATAATACAAATATGGACAAATTGTCCTAAAACTCGATTAAAGGGGTTGATTGATTGAAACGGTATGGAATACTGCGGAAAAAACAAATAGGCGGCGGCTTGCTTTTTGACAAAAGACCGTATTTAATCCTGTTAGTGTTATCAGTTCTGATTATTTTCGGATCAGCGGTTTTATTATGTGTTAAAAAGCTGATAGTCAAAGACATGCTTGACGGGGGTGAATAAACCAAGAGGATTTATAGAAGGGGGGATTTTGAATTAAAGTCTGATCGAAAAAAATTTTTTTCCGTATTGTTTTAAATCATATTGGCAATTTGAGTCTGATATTACTTTAAGGAGATTGAATATTATGGATGAAATCAATAAAAACGGCGGAGGCGCAGGCTTAAGTATTGCGTCTATGATTCTGGGTATAGTTTCAATACTATTTTCCTGCTGCTTTTATTACATAGCGTTTCCCTGCGGATTGTTAGGCCTTATATTTGCGGCGGTAGCCTTGAAAAAAGCGAATGCAGGAAAGGGTATGGCTGTTGCGGGATTAGTTCTTTGTATTATTTCACTTGCACTTGCAGTCGTTACAATTATTATGGGCGGAGCTATTCTGGGATCATTGGGACTTATGTGATGTGAAAAGGATTGTAAAAATTTTAATAATTTTTATGGTTCCGTTATCTGCTGAGCTTATTTTTTCCTTTAGAAAACAAATTAACTGTTTATCGGTTATGTTTCCAAAATGCCGATTCAACAAAATAACCGGACTTCTATGTCCTGCGTGCGGAAATACCAGAAGCGTTTTATCTTTGATAAAAGGAGATATACTCGGATCGCTGCATAATAATCCCGCACCGGCAATTATTTTAATTATATTATTTTTTCTTTATTTAGAATTTATATTTGCCGCATTTAATAAAAATATTAAATTGCTGCCGAGAAAAGTTTTTTTCTGGTATACTTTTTTAGGTTTGATATTCTCTTTTTATATCATGCGAAATTTTATAAAATGTTTGCAACCGATAGAATATAATCCTTAATTAATAATAATATTTAGAGCGTTCCGATTGGAACGCTCTTTTGTTTTATAATAACTGTTGACGTTTAAAGCCGAAAATGGTATAATTATAAAGAATAATTTAAATTGTAAGGAATGTTGTAATTGAACGTTACTTTGATAGAATATACTCCAAATCCCGAAAAAATAGTTGCGGCCGCGGCAAAGCTTTGCTATTCTGATTCCGGCTGTGAAAATATAATGGAAGGTCTTGATAACGATAAAACTGCGGCGTTTGTAAAAATGCTGTCAGATATGGGGCATGAGAGCCCTATTGAACATGTTAGCTTTACCTTTGGAATCGAGGGCGTTTCACGTGCTCTGCTGGCTCAGATTACAAGACATAGGCACGCCTCCTTTTCAGTCCAAAGCCAGCGGTATGTCAAAAAAGATAATTTTGTTTATATAATTCCTCCCGCAATATCTGAGGACAAAGAAATAAACAGACTGTATACGGAAGCCATGGAGAATTCTTATAAGGCTTATAATAAAATTTCGGACAAGCTTTTTGAAAAATACTCGGCAGAGCTGGAAAAGTCGGGAATCAGCGGTAATTCTGCCAGGTCAAAGGCTGAAAAAATGGCGATTGAAGATGCCAGATTTGTTTTGCCCAATGCATGTGAAACCAAAATGGTAGTTACTATGAATGCAAGAAGCCTGATTAATTTTTTCAGGCTAAGATGCTGTAATAGAGCGCAGTGGGAAATCAGAGCGCTTGCCGACGAAATGTTTAAGCTTTGCTATAAAGCAGCTCCATCTTTATTTAGCTGCGCCGGGCCGTCGTGCTGTGCAGGGCAATGCTCTGAAGGTAAGATGACCTGCGGGAAATCCGGAGACGTAAGACAAAAGTTCAATAAAATAAAAGAAGATATAGACCGTAAAAGACAATGATTTGTTCTGTAAGAAAATTAAGTAAATTCTTATAATTGATTAAAATATGGTATAAAGCAGACAAACCGAGAAAACATATATTAGAGAAAAATTGTGTGATTTAAAATAAAAATAAAGAAAATAGCTTTACCGTCAATGCGGCTTAAAGGAAAATTATAAAGGTGATATTAAATGCTTGAATTTCGGCAGATAGACATAAGCGACAGGCAGTGGGTAAATGAATTACTCAGAAAATCAGATTTTATGGGCTGCGAATATAGCTTCGCAAATAATATGGCTTGGCGCAGACTTAGCAATTCAACGATTTCAAGATATAAGGATTTTTATTTGATAAAAGCTGAAAATGAGAATTATACCAGTATTTCATTTCCGGCCGGGGAAGGAGATTATAAAGAGCTTTTTTCGGTACTGAAAGAATATGCACTATCAAACGGCAAGCCGCTTGCGGTAACCGGTGTAACAGAAACCGGATTAAAAATATTTAATGATATATTCGGATCCGATAGTTATAATTCCGTATTGGCGGACGGAAGCGGAGATTATATTTATCTGGCTGATGATCTTATTAATCTTAAAGGTAAAAGATATCATAAAAAACGTAATCATCTTTCAAAGATAAACGGCTATGACTGGAAGTTTTATCCTATGACCGAAGCTTTTTTTGATGAATGCATTGAATTCAGCGCCGTAAATTATAACAGTAAAAACGGTTATGACGATGAATCCAGCATAGCGGAGCAATATGCAATTCATACCTATTTTACTTATTTTAACGAACTGGAGCTAAAAGGCGGAGTTATAACGGTTGAAGGAAAGGTCAGAGCTTTCACGATTGGAGAGCGGCTTAACAGCAATACCTTTTGCGTTCATATAGAAAAGGCGGACGCCTCCGTAGAGGGGCTCTACCCTGCGATCAATCGTGAATTTGCCGAATATGCCGCGTCCGGATTTAAATATATAAACCGTGAGGAAGACTTGGGAATTGAAGGACTTAGAAAAGCTAAAAGATCTTATAATCCTGTATTTATACTTGACAAATACACTGTGACATTTAAATAAGGGAGGAATTGTGATGATTTATGTATTTCTTGCTAACGGATTTGAAGAAGTGGAAGCTTTGACGCCGGTGGATATGCTCAGAAGATGCGAGCTTGACGTTGTAACTGTCGGAGTTGACGGCACGGTGATTAAGGGCTCTCACGGTATTACAGTTTCTGCTGATATTGACGCTTCTGAAATCAGGCTTGACGATAATCTTGACATGATAGTTCTGCCGGGAGGTATGCCGGGTACTTTAAATCTGGAGGCTTCTTCTTATGTTCAGAAGGCGATAGATTTTTGTGCTGAAAATGATCGATATATCGCGGCAATCTGTGCGGCGCCGTCTATTCTTGGACACAAGGGTATTTTATCCGGTAAAACAGCTACGTGCTTTACCGGCTTTGAATCTCAGCTTACAGGAGCTGTAATCAGTAAAAAGTCTGTCTGCACAGACGGCAAAATTATAACCTCAAGGGGAGCAGGCACCGCTATGGAGTTTTCATTTGAGCTTGTAAAGCTTCTTATTTCAAGTGAACGAAGCAATATTCTTAAAGCGTCGGTGCATTATAAAAAATGACAGAAACAGACATTATAAAAAACAAATTACGCGCTGAATTAAAGACAATGCGAAAAGGTATTGGAAACAGCCGAAAAAGTATTCTTGATTTAAAAATTTTCAGTAATGTATTAAAATGCGAGGCGTTTAAAAACGCAAAAACAGTCCTCGCTTATAAATCTACGGATATAGAAGTCGGAACAGACGCTATTATAAAGTATTGCCTTGAAAACGGGAAAAAGATTGCTTTACCAAAATGCATGAATGGCGGTTTAATGAAATTTTATTACTATAACGGCAATACGCCGCTTGTAAAATCGACTTTTGGGATAATGGAGCCGATTGAAGATGAGAATAACGAGATAAAAAGCTTTGAAAATACCGTCTGTATTCTTCCGGCGCTTGCTTTTGATAATGAAGGCTACCGCCTTGGCTATGGAGGCGGATATTATGACCGTTTTTTAAGCGCGCATGAAAACCTAATAACGATTGGGATATGCTATTTCGATAATATCCAGAGTCGGCTTGTAAGGAATGAGTTTGATCGTAATGCGGCGTTTGTTGCTACAGAAAAAAGTCTGGAGGCGTATAATGGAAAATAAAAACAGAGATTCTGACAGAGATAAAATGCTGGAGGATATTCTTTCTAAGCTTGGCGCTCAGGAAAAGAATTCCGGAAGAACGGGCGGCGGAAGAGCTGCGAGAGCAGCCGCTTCATCGGCAAACAGGGCTGCCTCGGAGCGTCGGTCATATTCGTCTGAATCGGGCGACACGTTGAATCGTTCAGCGTCCTTTACAGGTAAAACCTCAAGCAGTTATTTATATGATTCAAATATTTCAGGAGAAAGAAAAAGCACCGGAGGTATATCAGATACCGGAAGAACGGGATCAGTCAATAGCGGAGCCTCAGAATATCATAAAACCGGTAATATGAATACGCCGGATAGAACAGACGTATTAATGAACGGTTCTGCGAAGAGTAAGTCAGATTTGTCATCCGCCGGCCGCAAGACTGCCGATAATATATATGAAGATAATAATCATACATCTGCGATTAAAAAGGTTCAGACTATAAACCCCGGAGCCGACGTCACTACTCATAAAGTTAAATCCGGAAAACGCAGGAGAGGCTCCGGCAGGCTTCCTATGGTTCTGATAGTTACAACAATTATTTTTACGATTGCCATATCTCTTTCAGTACTAATAATTTCAGTCGGCAGGGATATGCTTGCAATCGGAAAATCAGATGATTTAAAAATTGTCACTATTCCGGAGGGAGCAGATACAGAGGATGTAGCGCAGATACTTTACGACGAAGGTATTATTAAAATACCCAAGGCATTTGTATTTATATCCAAGCTGGGCGGTTCAGATACAAAATATATAGCGGGAGAGCACGAGCTGAGTCCCAGTAATGCGTATGAAACTATTATTAACGAGCTTACAACTGATAAATCGTTAGAAAAGGAAACGGCAGACGTTACATTTATCGAGGGTTCGGATCTTATTTCAGCCGCGAAAAAGCTTGAGGAGGCCGGCGTCTGCGACGCGGAAAGATTTATTTATTACTTTAATGCCGGCGATTATGGCTTTGATTTTGAAAAGTACCTTCCAACATCAACCGCGTCGAAGTTTAATCGAATGGAAGGGTATCTGTTTCCCGATACCTATACGTTTTATGTCGATACGGATCCGGAGGTAGTATGTCAGAAAATATATAAAAATTTTGATGAGAAATTCAAGCCGGAATACTATGAGCAGATGAAAAAATTGAATATGACTCTTGACGAGGTTATAACTCTTGCTTCTATCGTTCAGGCGGAAGCGCCTGACGTGGAATCTATGAAGAAAATTGCTTCAGTATTTGAAAACAGACTGGCAAATCCTGAGGAGTTTCCGAGACTTGAATCCGACCCAACCACTTATTATGTGGACGAAGTAATAAGACCTAATATTGAAATTCCTTCCGAAGCAATATTCGAGGCCTATGATACATATAAATCAAACGGTCTGCCTCCGGGAGCTATAGGTAATCCCGGAATCGACGCAATAGAAGCGGTATTATTTCCTGCGGATACTGATTATTATTTCTTCTTTGCTAATATTGAAACGAATGAAACCTTCTTTGCTGAAACAAATGAAGGGCATGAGGCAAATAAAGATATGGTGAGAGAGCAGCAGGAAGCAGGAAATGATGATGGAGAAGAATAGCTTGGATAATTTTAATAATTTAGAGGTTCTGGCGCCGGCCGGAGATATGGAGAGATTTAATGCCGCGCTTGATTACGGCGCTGACGCTGTATATCTTGGTGGAAAGGGCTTCGGCATGAGAGCTTCGCCCGGAAACTTTTCTTTTGAACAGTTAAAAGAGGCTGTGGAAAGGGCGCATGAAAAAGGTGTAAAGGTTTATTTGACTTGTAATACCTTGCCAAGGAATAATGAGATACCGTATTTCAAGGAGTTTATAGAGAATACTGAACTTTGCGGCGTTGACGCGGCAATAGCGGCGGATCTGGGACTTATGTCGCTTATAAAGAAATACGCTCCTGATCTGGAAATACACATGTCAACTCAGACAGGTATCGTTAATTATGCAACAGCAAACGAGCTTTATAATATGGGAGCAAAGCGGGTTGTTCTTGCAAGAGAGCTGTCTATAGATGAAATCGCTGAAATAAGAGCAAAGTCTCCTGCCGATATGGAAATCGAGGTTTTTGTACACGGAGCTATGTGCGTATCCTTTTCGGGCAGATGTCTTCTTTCAAGTTATCTTGTAAATCGTGACGCCAACAGAGGAGAATGCGCTCAGCCGTGTCGATGGGGTTATCATTTAATGGAGGAAAAACGGGAAGGGCAGTATTTTCCGGTATTCGAGGACGAAAATGGTACATATATCCTTAATTCCAAGGATTTATGTATGATTAATCATATTGATAAGCTTGCAGAAGCAGGAGTGACCAGCTTAAAAATTGAAGGCAGGGCAAAATCCGCTTATTATGTATCTGTTATAACAAATGCCTATAGAATGGCGGTGGATTGGCATAAGAAGCACGGTGCGGTTCCTGTTCCGGAATGGATAAGCAGCGAGGTATTTAAGGTTAGTCATAGAAAATACTGTACGGGCTTTTTCTTTGGGCATCCGAAGGATTGTCAGTATTATGAAACGGGCGGCTATATAAGAAACTATGATGTAGTTGCAGTAGTTGACAGATGTGAAAACGGTATTATTTATGCTACGCAAAGAAACAGATTTTTTGCGGGAGATGAATTAGAAGTGCTTTCCCCGGGGGAAAAACCGTTTTCAATTATTCCTGAGAAATTGTTTGATGAAAACGGCGAAATACTTGAAACGGTGAATCATGCAATGATGAATTTCAGTTTTCCGTGTAGTACGGCGTTTCCGGTTAATTCAATAATAAGAAAAAGGATTCTTTAAATTAAAAAGCCTTCGGCAATTTTTTGCTGAAGGCTTTTGTTTATGATTTATTATAATTCATTATGATGGATAAACTGGTAAAGCTATTTCGTAATCTTCTTCGTTTACGCCTCTCATTATGGCGTCTATTAGATCCTGGTGCAATACGACGTTTCCGTTTTGTCTGTCAAAAAGAGCGAACGCTTCGCCGCCGTCGATTCCGTCAAAGCCGTTATCCCACCAAATAGGCAGAATTCCGTTTTGACGTGCTGCTTTTGTTACATACTCTACATAATATCTTCTTGTATCGCTATATCCGGCTTTATTATTGACAGCTCCGTATTCACCCATTATAACCGGAATGCCATTGTCAGAAAACGTTGTTTTTAATCTGCCGAATATATCGTCAACCCATTCCTCCTGACCCCATCTGTCGTTTGTCGGACCGCCTTTGCCCCATGAATTTCTACCCTCGCCTGCAAAACTCCACGGATCGTAAAAATGAAATTCAGCCATTATCTTATTCTCTGCTGTGTCGTCTGGTATCTGTAAACCGCTGATCGCATATTCGGCGTTTGTATTATATGCCTGAACGATTAATATTCTCTGCGGATTATTTCCGCCGCCTGCGCGAACGGTATCCACAAAGCTCTGGTTAAGCTTGTTTGTGAGCTGCAAATATGCGTCGGCCGGCTTGTCGTAGCCTTTATGTAACTCATTCATTCCGGCAAAAAGAAGCTTTTCGTCATAGTCCTTAAATCTGTCGGCAATCTGCGTCCAGAGAACTGTAAATTTCGAGATCATCTCGGCTTCGTCAGTCGGCTCCGGGGTAAGCCAGGATGACGAGGTATCGTTACCGTCATGATGTATATTAATAATCGCGTACATACCATTGTCAATAACATAATTAACTACCTCTTCAACGCGGTTCATCCATTCCTCGTCTATTTTATATTCCGGCGCTTCTGAGAAATGTCCCATCCAGGTTACAGGAATTCGGACGGTGTTGAAACCTGCTGATTTTACAGTGTCAATAAGTTCTTTCGTTACAATCGGGTTTCCCCATGAGGTTTCAGAAGAAAGACCGCTGCCGACTGAGTCGAGACTGTTTCCAAGATTCCAGCCGACCTTCATATCGCTGAATACGTCGGCTGCTGTAATAGAGCTGATATCCTTTTTAGCGTCTGATTTAGAATCTGAATCCGAACAGCCGGCTATTACTGAAAAGCCGAGAATTACAGCCGCTGCCGCAGACAGTATTTTTTTAAATTTCATTTAATAATCCTCCGTGATTTTTTATAAAGTAATTATAGCAAATTAATTTTATTTGCGCAATATAAAATATTATAGCATTGAGCTTAATTTCAAAGCTGCTTCAAATGTTGATAATTTTGTTCTGAATACTGTTATACCGTATTTTTCAGCAGTAATTATAAATTCATTGTCCTGCGGTATATTTTCCGCTATTACTATGCAGGATGCTTTTTTCTGATATGCGACAGCAAGGGTATTTATATTCGATATAACAGTAACAAGGATCTGGTTTTCCTTCAGCTTTCCCAGAGCCATGCTCAGAAGATCGCAGCAGTATATTCCGGAAATCTCCGGATTCCTTCCGTAAGAAATCTGTATAAAATCAGGTAATTTATTTATATCGCATGGTTTCATCGGATATAGACCTTCATAATAATTTGAGTGCCCTCTCCGACCTTTGAATGTACAGTCATTTCATCGGTATATTTTTTCATATTAGTAAATCCCATACCTTCGCCGAAGCCCATTGAGCGAAGATTCTCATCGGCGGTTGAGTATCCTTTTTGCATTGCTGCTTCAACGTTTTCTATTCCCGGACCTATATCGGTCAGATTCATTGTAATACAGTCGTCGGTAATTTCAACTGTGATATTGCCGCCGTTGGCATGTATTATCATATTTATTTCACCCTGATAAAGAGCAAGGGAAACGCGTCTAATAATTTCAGCGTCAAATTTAAGCTCTCTGAGCTTTTCTCTTATATCGTCGGATATTTTTCCGCCGTTTTCAAAATCGCCTGATTTGACTTCATATTTAAAAATCTTATTCACTATTTAAGCTCCATGTTTAAAAAAAATTTACAGTCTTATTATAGCAAGAAATTAATATGATGTAAAGTATAATCTGAGAATGAGCGAAATATATTTATCAAGGAGGCAATGTATATAGAACAGAGATTGTAGAATTTTTAACGATTTTGTGGAAAATTGACAAATAATTAAATGTTCATTAGTGAGATATTCGAATGGATTTTAAAACTGGTTTATGTTATAATTAAAAAGCATGGGTATACGTTGATCATATACTTAATTAACCAAGGAGGTCCAATAATGAGTAAAAGTACAAACGCAGTTCCTTTTAACGGTACTGCCGCTCAGGAAGCAGAGCTGCTGAAAGTGATTGCTGAAAAGAAAGATGACAGAGGCGCTCTGATGCCTATTCTACAGAAAGCGCAGGATATTTACGGCTATCTTCCTATTGAGGTTCAGACTATTATTTCCAATGAAATGAATATTCCGTTAGAAAAGATTTACGGAGTAGTGACGTTTTACTCGCAGTTTTCACTTAATCCTAAGGGTAAATATCAAATATCCGTCTGTCTTGGAACGGCTTGCTACGTTAAAGGCTCTGGCGATATTTATAACAAGCTTCAGGAAAAGCTCGGTATCGAGGGCGGCGGATGTACTCCGGACGGAAAGTTTTCTCTTGAAGCGTGCCGCTGTATAGGCGCTTGCGGCCTTGCTCCGGTTATTACTGTTAATGACGAGGTTTACGGCAGACTTACTGTTGACGATGTAGATGACATTCTTAAAAAATATGCCGATTAATTATGTTTTCTGAAATTTCCCGGCATCTTCTTGATATATTTCACAATTCTGCTGAAGCAAAGGCGACTCTTGTCAGTATTCGTATTTATTCGAATAAATGTGCGGGACTTCTTACAGTGGAGGTTGCGGACGATGGTACGGGAATCGCAAAATCTGATCTTGAATCAGTTACCGATCCGTTTTTTACTTCAAGACAAAACAGAATAACAGGTCTTGGAATCCCGTTTTTCAAGCAATCTGCGGAATGTACGGGAGGTACGTTTGAAATTTTATCTAACTGCGGGAACGGCGTTTTTATAAGAGCTGTTTATAGTACGGATCATGCCGACTGTCCGGTTATCGGAAATCTAAGGGACGATTTGGCGGCAGCGGTTTTGAATGAAAACGCGCCCGATATAAGCTTTTTCTTTCAGTCGGATGGTAAAAGGCTTGAGTTTGATACGCGTAAAATGAAAGAGGAAGGTCCGGCGGATAATTATAGCTTATGGTATAGAATTAGAAGATATTTTGAGGAAAATTCGGAATTTTTAAATATTGACAGTTACGGCAGAAAAATTTTTCGTTATAAGGAGGAAAAAATGAAAATAGAAGAATTAAACGCTATTAGAGATAAAATGAAAGCTCAGGTTACTCTAAGAGCAGAGGATCCCGACAACACAAAGATTGTTGTCGCCATGGGGACATGCGGAATTTCAGCCGGTTCGAGAGAAGTTCTTACAGCTTTTGCAAACGGAGCAGCTGAAAAAAATCTTGCAAATGTAACGGTTACACAGACAGGCTGCATTGGAATGTGCCAGTATGAACCGATCGTTGAAATATATGAAAAGGGAAAAGATAAGGTTACATATGTAAATATGAGCGCCGATAAGGCGGCCGAGGTTATTGAGAAGCATCTTATCGGCGGACAGGTTGTGTCCGAATATACCGTCTGATAGTATTATTGTTTTATCCTATTGACTTGCAATAAATTGCTGTCAAAAATATGACATGCTGAAAGGAAATTAAATTATGTATCGTTCACACGTTTTGATTTGCGGTGGTACAGGCTGTACTTCATCCGGCAGCGCTGCAATTGAAAAGGCGCTTGTTTCTGAAATCGCAAAAAACGGACTGACCGAAGAAGTGCAGGTTGTCAAAACAGGCTGTTTCGGTCTTTGCGCATTAGGTCCGATTATGATAGTTTATCCGGAAGGAACTTTCTATTCAATGGTTAAAGAGGAGGATATCCCCGAGATCGTTGAAGAGCATCTTCTTAAGGGAAGGGTAGTTACAAGACTGGTTTATCAGGAAACCGTTACCGATAACGGAATTAAGTCTCTTCAGGAAACTGCATTTTATAAAAAGCAGAATCGTGTTGCTCTGAGAAACTGCGGTGTTATTAATCCTGAAAATATCGAAGAATACATCGGAGAAAACGGTTATCAGGCTCTTGCAAAGGTTCTTACTGAGATGACCCCGGAGGATGTTATACAGACGATTCTCGATAGCGGTCTTCGCGGAAGAGGCGGCGGCGGTTTCCCAACGGGTATGAAATGGAAGCTTGCCAGAAACATTGTAAAGGACGCGGATCAGAAATATGTTTGCTGTAATGCAGACGAGGGAGATCCGGGCGCATTCATGGACCGTTCAGTGTTAGAAGGAGATCCTCATGTAGTTTTGGAGGCAATGGCAATCGCAGGATATGCAATAGGCGCAACACAGGGCTATATTTATGTCCGCGCCGAATATCCGATTGCAGTTGAGCGTCTTGAAATAGCAATTAAGCAGGCGCGCGAGTATGGTCTGCTCGGTAAAAATATCTTTGGCACTGATTTTTCATTTGATATAGGCTTGAGACTCGGCGCCGGCGCTTTCGTATGCGGCGAGGAAACAGCTCTCATGACTTCTATCGAAGGAAACAGGGGAGAGCCGAGACCAAGACCTCCGTTCCCGGCTGAAAAGGGTCTTTTCCAGAAGCCGACTATACTTAATAATGTTGAGACATATGCGAATATTCCGCAGATAATATTAAACGGCGCTGATTGGTTTGCTTCAATGGGTACTGAAAAGTCCAAGGGAACAAAGGTATTCGCATTGGGCGGTAAGATACATAATACGGGACTTGTTGAAGTTCCTATGGGTACTACTCTGAGGACAGTTATTGAAGAAATCGGCGGCGGTATTCCAAACGGGAAAAAATTCAAGGCTGCACAGACAGGCGGTCCTTCCGGAGGATGCATACCAGCGGAGCATATGGATATACCTATAGATTATGATAATCTTATAAGTATAGGTTCAATGATGGGCTCCGGCGGTCTTATCGTAATGGACGAGGACAACTGTATGGTTGATATTGCTAAATTCTTCCTTGAATTTACAGTAGACGAATCATGCGGAAAATGTACGCCTTGTCGAATAGGAACAAAGCGTATGTATGAAATGCTTGATAAAATAACCAGAGGTCAGGCTACGCTTGAAGATATTGACAAGCTTGAAGAGCTTTGCTATTACATTAAGCAGAATTCTCTCTGCGGACTTGGACAGACAGCTCCGAATCCGGTTCTTTCTACATTACGTTATTTCAGAGACGAATATATTGCTCACGTAGTTGATAAGAAATGTCCGGCTGGAGTCTGCAAGCATCTTCTCAGCTTCGAGATTGATCCTGATAAATGCAAGGGCTGTACGATGTGTGCAAGAGTATGTCCGGCAGGCGCAATAAGCGGAGCCGTTAAGACGCCTCACGTTATTGACAATGATAAATGTTTGAAGTGCGGCGCCTGCATAGAAAAATGCAAATTCGGCGCTATCACCAAGAAATAGTGGAGGAATCGGAAATGGAATATATTAATCTGAAAATAAACGGTGTGGAAGTTTCCGCGCCAAAGGGCTCTACAATCCTTGAAGCTGCCCGTCTTGCAAACGTTGATATTCCTACACTTTGTTATCTAAAGGATATCAATGAAATCGGCGCCTGTCGCATCTGCGTTGTAGAGGCTAACGAGGGACGCGGATTCAGGATAGTAGCTTCCTGTGTTTATCCTGTCAGCGAGGGTATGGAGGTTTTGACAAATTCTCCTAAGGTTATTGAATCCAGAAGAAAGACGTTGCAGTTGATTCTTTCGAATCACGACAGAAAATGTCTTTCATGCGTAAGAAGCGGAAACTGTGAGCTGCAGAAGCTTGCAAGAGATATGGGCGTAGATGATGAAAGCGTTTACGACGGCGAAAAGAATAAATATGATATTGATAATTCCGCAGCTCATATGTTCAGGGATAATAATAAATGTATTCTTTGCAGACGCTGCACAGCAGTCTGTGAAAAGGTTCAGGGAATCGGAGTTATCGGCGCTAATGAGAGAGGATTCAAAACGGTTATAGCCAGCCCGTTTGATATGGGGCTTGGAGAAACAAGCTGCGTTTCCTGCGGACAGTGTATCGCTGTTTGTCCGGTTGGCGCGATATCTGAAAAGGACAATACAAACGAGGTATTTGCCGCACTTGCAGATCCGTCTAAGCATGTCGTAGTACAGGTGGCTCCTGCTGTTAGAGCGGCGCTAGGAGAAGCGTTCGGTCTGCCTATAGGAACTGATGTCGAGGGAAAAATGGCGGCAGCTTTAAGAAAGCTCGGCTTTGATAAAGTGTTTGACACAAACTTTTCCGCTGATCTGACCATTATGGAAGAGGCTCACGAATTTATAGACAGAGTTAAAAACGGCGGAAAGCTTCCGCTTATTACTTCTTGCTCACCGGGTTGGGTTAAATACTGCGAGCATTACTTCCCCGATATGACTGAAAATCTTTCAAGCTGTAAATCGCCTCAGCAGATGTTCGGAGCTATTGTTAAGTCATATTATGCTGAAAAGGAAGGAATTGATCCTAAGGATATAGTTTCCGTAAGCGTTATGCCTTGTACGGCAAAGAAATTTGAAATAGGCAGAGATGACGAGGACGGCGCCGGATATCCTGATGTTGATATAGCTATTACTACCAGAGAGCTTGCAAGAATGATCGAACGTGCAGGTATTCAATTCCTTGCTTTGCCCGATGAAAAATTTGACGATCCGCTGGGTGTTTCGACCGGCGCGGCGGTAATATTCGGCGCTACGGGCGGAGTAATGGAAGCCGCGCTTAGAACTGCGGTCGAAGAGCTTACCGGAGAGGAACTTCCGTCAGTAGATTTTGTAGATGTTAGAGGAACCGAGGGTATTAAGGAAGCCTCCTATGACGTAGCAGGTATGAACGTAAAGGTAGCGGTTGCCAGCGGTCTTTCAAACGCAAGAGAACTGCTGAACAAGGTTAAAAACGGTGAAGCCGATTATCAGTTTATAGAAATAATGGGATGTCCCGGAGGATGCGTAAACGGTGGAGGACAGCCTCAGCAACCGGCAAGCGTTAGAAACTTTACCGACATTAGAGCGTTGAGAGCTAAGGTACTTTATGATCTTGACGAAAGCAGAGAGATCAGAAAATCACATGAAAATCCGGTTATCAAGGAACTATATTCAAATTATCTTGGCGAACCGGGAAGTCATAAGGCTCACGAATTACTTCATACAACATATGTAAAGAGAAGCGTAAATTAATAATAAGACCGGATACTTAAATGAAAGTATCCGGTCTTATTGCTTATATAAAATTTATTGAAATTGATTTATAAGAACTCCCGTGTAAAATACACGGGAGTTAAGCGTTATTTAGGAAGCAGCGTCCTTGCGATTTCTATCGCGTCATAAAGGTCGACTGCGCCGTCCATATTAAAATCGGCAATAATCATTTCTTCAGCTGTAAATGTTCTCAATCCCATAATAGCTTTGGCTATTTCTATAGCGTCATAGAGATCAATCTCTCCGTTGCCGGAAATATCGCCGATCTCTTCCAATGAAATAAATTTTCTGTTGAAACTTTCAGCATAGGTCTGAGCGGTTGAGTTTTTATAGCCGTATATTACAGCAGTTTCTGGAATAGTATCTTTAGCATTAGAAATTTCACAATCAGGGTTATTTATTGCAATGCTTTTTAAGCTTGTACAATCCTTAAATGCCCAGGTTTTTATTTTTGTAACACTTTCGGGGATCGCTATGTTTGTTAAGCTTTTGCAGCCTTCAAATGCACACTCTTTTATTGAAGTTACTGAATCCGGAATTATTATATTTAATAAGCTTGAACAACCGGCAAATGTGTTAGTGCTAATTATATAAATGACGTCAGGAAGTTTAACGTTTGTTAAGCTTGTACACCCAGAAAATGTACCGGATAATCCGGTTAATGTAACGCTGTCAGGAATATAAATGCTGGTTAAGCTTGTGCAATCCTTAAATGCGTCTAATCCTATATAAGTAACTGATTCAGGAATGCTAATGCTGGTTAAGCTTGAACAACCGGTAAATGTGATATTTTCTATTTTAGTAACTGAATCGGGGATAGCTATACTTTTTAAATTTGTACAGAGGTAAAACGCTCCTATTCCTATATAAGTAACCGATTCAGGAATATTAATACTAGTTAAATTTGAACAATTACAAAATGAATACCCATCTAGTGATTTTACACCGTTAGGTATATTGAAATTTTTCAATGATTTTCCGGCAGGGTATTTAATTAATTCAGTTTTATTTTTATCAAATAACAATCCGGCTGAACTGCTGTAGTAATTATTATTTTCAGCTACATTAATATCTGTTAAATTCGGTCGATCGTAAAATGTGGATGTTTCTATTTTTTTTACGGGCAGTCCCTCGATTTCTGCCGGAATTTCCACTTCTGACACCGATTCGTTGCAATCTATAATTTTCACATAATCGTCTGTTCCGTCTCCGTCTGAATCTGAGGTAAAATAGCTTAAATCGCCGTATGTTTTCACAGATTCCTCCGCCGAGGAGGAAAACGGCATAATGCCTGATATTGCGGCGCAGCAAGCGATTGCCGTAATAAAAGTATAAATCTTTTTAACCAGCTTCATAATACATCTCCCTATAAATATTATAATTATATTTTACCATTAAATGATTATAATGTCAATATAAATTACAAAACTCTGAAATATGCTAAGGATTTCAATAGTTGGATTTAAAAGGACTTGAAAAAGTCTTTTCTTTTTTAAAATTTTGTGTTATAATATTAAAGATACATTTTCAGCTTTGCTGTATGTATACAGCAGAATGGAGTTCTTATATGGCTATTTATTCATTAGGTATTGACGTAGGATCAACGACAGTCAAGACCGTTATTATTAATAATAATAAGGATATTATATATTCTGAATATCAGCGGCATTTTTCTAAGGTCAAAGAAGCTGTCAAGGAACAGCTTGAAATTATTGCCGAAAAATTTCCTGACGATACGTTTAGGGTTTGTATGACCGGCTCTGCCGGTTTGGGACTTGCAAACGGAGCGGAGATTCCTTTTGTTCAGGAGGTAAATTCAGCGTTTATAGCTGTTAAGGAACGCTTTTCAGATATTGACGCTGTAATTGAGCTTGGCGGAGAGGACGCAAAAATCATATTTATGACCGGAGGAGTCGAGCAGAGAATGAACGGCTCCTGCGCGGGAGGCACCGGCGCTTTTATTGATCAGATGGCTACCCTTCTTGCAGTTACGGTTACAGAAATGGATCAGATGTCGCTTGACGCTCAAAAGGTTTATCCTATTGCTTCAAGGTGCGGCGTTTTTGCAAAATCTGATATACAGCCGCTGCTAAATCAGGGGGCTGAAAGAAAAGATATCTGCGCAAGCATATTTCAGGCCGTGGTTGATCAGACAGTATCCGGACTTGCACAGGGAAGGACGATCGAGGGAAAGGTACTGTTTTTAGGCGGTCCGCTTTCATTTTTAAAGGGACTTCGCAAAGCCTTTATAAATACTCTTCATCTTAAGGAAGGAGAAACTGCTCTTTTTCCCAAGGAAGCGCCTGTATTTGTAGCGTTAGGCTGCGCGCTGTTTGCTCAAAACGGAAATGAAGAATTTTCAATAGACAATATTATCAAAAGAATAGAAAATTCAAAAGCTGCCGGAGGAGTAGTTACCGGAGAGCCTCTTTTTAGGACGCAGCGTGAATATGAAGAATTTATAGAAAGACATAAACAGCACGATTTAAAATATGCCGATTTGCATACATACGAGGGCGGAGCCTATTTGGGCGTTGACGCCGGTTCTACCACAACAAAGCTTGTTCTTATCACTGAGGACGGAAAGCTTCTTTATCAGCATTATTCTTCAAATCAGGGACAGCCGCTTGATAAAGTAGTATATAAGCTAAAGGATATTTACAGTCAGATAAATCCCGGGATAGTAATTAAGGGTTCGGCAGTTACCGGTTACGGAGAGGAACTGATAAAATCAGGATTATCTATAGATTTCGGAATTGTGGAAACAGTAGCTCATTTTAAAGCGGCGTCTTATTTTTGTCCTGAGGTTGATTTTATAATTGATATAGGCGGACAGGATATAAAATGCTTTAAGATAAAAAATCACAGCATTGACAGTATAATGCTTAATGAAGCTTGTTCCTCCGGCTGCGGATCGTTTATTCAGACCTTTGCTCTTGCACTGGGCTATGACATATCCGACTTTGCCCAGCTTGGACTTATGGCTGAACATCCCGTGGATTTGGGATCACGATGCACAGTCTTTATGAACAGCAGCGTCAAACAGGCTCAGAAGGACGGTGCGACTGTTGAGGATATTTCCGCAGGATTGTCGTCTTCAATTATAAAAAACGCTATCTATAAGGTTATACGCGCAAGATCTCCTGAGGAGCTTGGTAAAAATATAGTTGTTCAGGGTGGAACCTTTTTAAACGACGCCGTTTTAAGAGCCTTTGAAAAAGAAATGGGCAGGAACGTTATAAGACCTGCTATATCAGGTCTTATGGGCGCGTTCGGCGCCGCGCTTTACGCAAAGGAAAAATCAAAAGGAATATCTTCAATAATTTCAGGCGCGGATCTTCAGAATTTCAGCTATACCTCGAAATCAGCGCAGTGCGGGGGATGCACTGCCAAATGCAGCCTTAATATTATAAATTTTGGAAACGGACGCAGGTTTATATCCGGAAACAAATGCGAAAAGGGCGCCGGTAAAACTAATTCAAGCGGAGACGAAAGCCTTTATGAGTTTAAATATAAATATGTATTGGATTTGTTTAAAAACAGCTCCGGTTCAAAGGCAAGAGTCGGAATACCTCTGGCTTTGAACTTTTATGAGCTGATTCCTTTCTGGAAAGCGTTTTTTGAAGAGCTTGATATGCAGATCGTATTTTCAGAGGAAAGCTCAAGAGATACCTATTATAAAGGACAGCATACAATACCGTCAGATACGGTCTGCTATCCGGCAAAGCTTGTTCACGGTCATATTGAAAGCCTCCTTGAGAAAAATGTCGATTTTATATTTTATCCCTGTATGAGCTATAATCTTGACGAGGGAGAAAGCGATAACCATTTCAATTGTCCTGTGGTCGCTTATTATCCGGAGCTTTTAAAGGCAAATAATCAGCGTCTGAACGACGGTAACTTTATTCATCCATATCTTGATCTAAACCGTGAAAAAAATGTTGTATCTGTTATGACAGACGTTCTTACCGGATACGGCGTTAAAAAATCTCAGGTAAAAATTGCGGTTAAGAAAGCCTTCAGCACTCTTTCCGATTACAGAAATGAAATTTTCAACAAAGGAAACCGGATTATAAACAGGGCGAGGGAAAACGGTCAGAAGATAATTGTTCTTGCCGGACGTCCTTATCATATAGATAAGGAAATAAATCATGGAATACACAAGCTTATAACGAGTCTTGGCATGGCAGTAGTTTCGGAGGACGCGGTATTTCAGTACGGTCATTATCCCGATCCTCATGTTTTGAATCAGTGGAGCTATCATGCAAGATTATACAGAGCGGCACAGTATGTTACCACACAGCCGGATATGCAGCTTGTACAGCTTGTTTCATTCGGATGCGGTATTGACGCTATAACAACTGACGAGGTCAGGGAAATTCTTGAATCTAAGGGTAAGCTATATACCCAGCTTAAAATAGATGAGATTAATAATCTGGGAGCTGCGAAAATAAGATTGAGAAGTCTTGTTGCGGCAATGGACGAGAGATAGAGTAAGAATAAAACACAGCCTCATATACGGTTTAATATTTTACCGATAGAAATATAGCGTCGGCTGTGAAAGAAAGGGGATTTTTATGGATTATCCTGTCTTTAAAGAAGAAATGAAAAGCAGCTATACAATTCTTATACCGGATATGCTGCCGATCCATTTCAAGCTAATCATAAATATTCTAAAAAAGTACGGATATCACGTCGAGCTTTTACAGACGTCTACCAGAGCGGTTGTTGACGAGGGATTAAAAAATGTTCATAACGACACCTGCTATCCGGCTCTTCTTGTTATCGGGCAATTTATAAACGCTTTAAAAAGCGGAAAATACGATGTTAATAGAACGGCGCTTATGCTTACGCAGACGGGCGGCGGCTGTCGTGCTTCAAATTATATACATTTGCTGCGCAAAGCTTTGAAAAAGGAATTTCCGCAGGTTCCGGTTATTTCTCTTAATTTAAGCGGACTGGAAAAGGGAAGCGGTTTATCGTTGACGCTTCCGTTATTGATTAAGGTTGTATATGCAGTTTTTTACGGCGATCTGCTAATGTCGCTGTATAACCAATGCAAGCCTTATGAAATTCACAGTGGTGAATCGGAAAGCGTCAGAGAAAAATGGCAGGAAAAGTTAACCACAATATTTGATAAAAGAGAATTTATTAAATGTAAAAAATACTGCCGAATGATTCTTGAGGATTTTGATAAAATAGAGCGTACCAAAGAAAAAAAGATCAGAGTCGGAATAGTCGGGGAAATATATGTAAAATATTCTCCGCTTGCTAACAATCATCTTGAGGAATTTCTGCTTTCAGAAGGGTGCGAGCCTATAGTACCGGCGCTTATGGAATTTGTAATGTATTGTCTTGCCGGTTCTGTTGCTGACGGCAAGCTTTATCAGACTAAGAATAAAAAGACGCTTATCAGCAAAATAGGATACGACTTTATTCATATGATCCAGAAAACTATAATCAAAACGATTAACGAGCACGGCGTTTTTGAAGCGCCCCATGATTTTGAGCATATAAAAAAGCTGGCTGATAAATATATAAGTCAGGGCGTCAATATGGGGGAAGGCTGGCTTATTCCGGCAGAAATGGCTGCTCTTGCTGAAACCGGAACCGAGAATATAATCTGTGCGCAGCCGTTTGGCTGTCTGCCTAATCATATTGTTGCAAAGGGCATGTCAAGAGTTATAAAAGAGGCATATCCCGGCGCAAATATAGTAGCAATCGACTATGATCCCGGCGCTACCAAGGTAAATCAGGAAAACAGAATAAAGCTTATGCTGGCTAACGCTAAAAAGTAAATAAAAAGCTCTGATATGATTATCAGAGCTTTTTATGTATTCTGTTAATATGTTAGTCTGTTTCTTTGGAGAATATCTTTAATTTCTTCTGTATCTCCGTAGGTTCTGATAAGGTGGTAGCCGGTTTTTTCACAGACTTTATTTACGAAATCGTCGCGTTCTTTCCTTGCAGGCAAATCATGAGATCGGTCGTCAAGCTCAATTAAAAATAAAACCTCCATATTATCAGGATTTATAAGAGCAAAGTCAATATGCTTTGAACTGATTTTCGGAAAAAATCTGCCAAATTCTTTTGTTTTATCAGTATCAACTTCTATAAGATCGGCAAGCCTGACCTTAGCAATTATACCATATCCGTATTTGTCTGTAACAGGTTTCAGCTTTTTATAGAAATTCCATTCATTTTTAGTAAGCAATAGCTTTTTTCGATAAGGAAGGAAGCTTCCGGAATTTCTCTTTGAAAGGCACAGCCTATATATAAAGTATAATATAAGAATAATAACAGCAATAGCGGCAATCTGTTCAGGCTTCATTGATTGTCTCCTGTTTTTTTAACGGCTTCGTCGAGAATACGGTCTGCCGCTTCTTCCTTAGTCATAATAGGAAGCTCTTCTTCAAAGCTTTTGGTTATAAGCGTAAGGACATTTGTATCTGTACCGAATCCTGCGCCTTCAATTTTCAGATTATTTGCCGCAATCATATCGCAGCCCTTTTTATAAAGCTTTTTTCGTGAATTTTCAATAAGATTTTCTGTTTCCATGGAAAATCCGCAGATAAACTGATTTTTTTTACGATTTTTACATACGGCGGAAAGTATATCGTCAGTTCTTTCCAGATTAATTGTTATAGTCTGTTCTGATTTTTTGATTTTATCTGTCTCTGCTTTTATTGGTCTGTAATCAGCAACTGCGGCAGCCATTATAATTATATCGGCGCTGCTTGAATATTTTATTACTGCATTATACATTTCAAGCGCGCTGAGTACATTAATTGTATTGACAAAAGGCGGCGGCTCAATGCTTGTTCTTCCGCTGACAAGCGTAACTTCGGCTCCGCGCAGCATTGCTCTGCATGCTGCCGCATATCCCATTTTCCCGGTAGAATGGTTTGTTATAAATCTTACCGGATCAATTGATTCCGAGGTGGCTCCCGCAGTAACAAGTACTTTTTTTCCACTGAGATCTTTTTTACATGCCGTTTCTTTCAGAATATAGGATAGCAACGTTTTTTCAGACGGCATTTTACCCGTTCCGCTGTCGCCGCAGGCGAGCCTGCCGCTATCTGGCGGAACGACCGTCCAACCGTACTCCGCAAGCTTTTTAAGATTATTCTGTACAACCGGATTCAGATACATGTTGGTGTTCATGGCGGGAGCAACGATTTTCGGACATCTGCATGCCAGAGCGGTTGTTGTAAGCATATCGTCGGCAATACCGTATGCAAGCTTTGCAATTACGTTTGCGGTTGCAGGGGCGATTAGAAGAACGTCTGCTTTTTTGGCCGCTGAGATATGTTTTACATCAAATTCAAACATTCTGTCAAACGTATCTGTCATGCATTTACTGTTTGTCAGAGTTTCAAATGTGAGCGGAGATATAAATCTGCACGCATTTTCCGTCATCATTACGTTTGTATCCGCATTAAGCTTGACAAGCGAGCTGCACAGGCCTGCAATTTTATAGGCGGCTATTCCTCCTGTAATACCAATCAATACTGACTTTCCGTTAAGCATCTGTTTTCCTCCCGTGCTTATTAAATATTATGTTCAGCCCCTTTAGAAGAAGTTTTTTGTCGATTATAATTTCGTTTCTGCAGAAAGGAATAATTTTACCTGCGTTTCCTCCGGTGGCTATTATTTTAGGTCTATATCCAAGCTCTTCGGAGAGCCTTTCGCATACACCGTCTATACATGAGGCAGTTCCGTAAATAATTCCGCTTTCGATGGATTCGGACGTATTTTTGCCTATTATAGATTCCGGCGGCGAGCCAAGCTTAATTTGAGGAAGCAGAGCCGTATTCTTTATAAGAGAATTCAAGGCTGTCGTTACTCCAGGAAGAATCATACCCCCGATAAATTCCTTATTCTTATTGACAATTGATATTGTTGTGGCGGTTCCCATGTCAATTATTATAATCGGCGCACCATATTCGTAAACTGCTCCGACCGCGTCTGCTATGCGGTCGCTGCCAACCCTTTCAGGCTTATCAGTCTTTATTACAATGCCGGAAGCGGTAATATTACTTACTATAAGAGGCTCTATTCCAAATTCTGAAATAATTATATTTTTTATCAGACCTGTTAAAAGAGGAACGACAGAGGAAATAACCGCGCCTTCTATTTTGCTTACTTCCCAAGCTTTAATAATACGGGTTATTCTTTCCAGATAATCGACCTCAATTTCGGATATGTCAGTCATGATTTTTTCGTGCGTTAATATTTTTCCGGAATTTATAAGGCCGACAGCTACAGTCGTGTTTCCGATGTCAACGGCAAGTATCATTTGATTTCACCGTGAGTTTCGTAGCGAAATATCTTATCTATTCTGTTTTTTTCATCAGTCAGCACAACCTTAGGTCTGAATGTTTCAGCTTCCTTTTCATTCATCTGAGCGTAAGCCATTATTATAACGATATCTCCTACTGCGGCGCATCTGGCGGCGGCTCCGTTCAGGCAAACTACGCCCGAATTCGGTTCTCCGCATATGACGTATGTTTCAATGCGGCTGCCGTTAGTAACGTTTACAACCTGAACCTTTTCATATTCAAGGATACCGGCGGCTTTCATTAATTCTGAATCGACGGTTATACTGCCGACGTAATTCAGATCGGCTTCCGTTACTCTTGCCCTGTGTATTTTTCCTTTAAGCATCGTCAGAGTCATATATTCAGTTCCTTTCAGCTATAAAATTGTCGATCAGCCTGGTTTTTCCGAAATAAACTGCCGCAGCTACAAGTACGTTGCCTTTTATTTCATTAACCGGCTCTATGCTGTCCGCGTCCACTGCTTTGACATAATCTATTTTAGCAAGCGGTTCCGTTTCAATTTGCGATTTTATAAACGAAATGATTTCAGAAACGTCTGTTTCGCCGTTCATTATCATGGAACGGCCTGCATTAAGCGCCTTAAATATTACTGTGGCAGCTTTTCGTTCTTCAGAATTAAGATAAGTATTTCTTGAGCTTTTAGCAAGTCCGTCCTCTTCTCTTACAATGGGACAACCTATAATTTCAATTCCAAAGCTGAGATCGCGGACCATACGTTTTATAACGGCGAGCTGCTGAGCGTCCTTCTGACCGAAATATGCCCTGTCGGGGGCGACTATGTTAAAAAGCTTGCTTACAACGGTGCAGACTCCTCTGAAATGTCCTGGGCGTCTGATTCCGCAAAGCTCATCTGTAGGACCGGTCATATCTACAAATGTAGAAAAATTGTTTTCATACATTTCAGAAACGTCCGGGGCAAAAATCAGATCTGCTCCTGATTTCCTGCATTTATCAGCGTCGCTTTCAAGATTTCTGGGATAATCCTCAAAATCCTCGTTGGGACCGAATTGTATAGGATTTACGAAAATGCTGACAACCGTTTTGTCATTTTCTAATGAACGGCTTATCAGACTCAGATGTCCTTCATGCAGATAACCCATTGTAGGAACCAGACCTATTTTATACCCCTTGCTTTTCCATTCTGATATTATTTCTCTGACTTCATTTATAGTTTTAACAATTTTCATAATATTAACATTCCTTCTCAAGCTGTTTAAAATCTATGTCGTCGGACATTTTGAAGCTGTTTTCATCAGACGGAAAAACGCCTGATTTTATATCGCTTATATATTTTTTAAAGGCGTCTTTCATAGCTTCGCCTATATTTCCGTACTTTTTTACAAACTTAGGAGTAAAATCCGAATACATTCCCAGCATGTCCTGATAGACCAATACCTGACCGTCGCAGCCGGTTCCCGCGCCTATGCCGATCGTTGGAATTTTTAGTATATCTGTAATATATTCTGCAAGCTTATCCGGCACGCATTCCATAACAACTGCGCATGCACCCGCCGATTCAACAGCCCTTGCGTCGCTGATAATTTTTTTGGCCGCTTCAATGTTTTTACCCTGTACCTTGAAACCGCCGAACATATTTACCGACTGGGGGGTCATTCCTATATGTGCCACAACAGGTATGGACGCTTCCGTAATCGCCTTGATATGATCAGAAAATTCCTTCCCGCCTTCAAGCTTTACCGCGTTGGCGCGGCCTTCCTTCATTAGTCTGCCTGCATTGAAAACAGCGTCGTAAACGCTTGTCTGATACGACATAAACGGCATATCGGCAACGACTACGGCGTTTTTGACTCCTCTGCTGACGGCGGCCGTATGATGTATCATATCTTCCATTGTAACCGAAATAGTATCCTCATATCCCAGCATAACCATTCCCAGCGAATCTCCGACCAGTATCATTTCAACGCCTGCTTCGTCAATCAGCCTTGCGGTGGAATAATCATAGGCAGTCAACATAGCGATGCGGTCGTGAACTGACTTTTGCTTCATAATTGTTGCAACCGTATTTTTCATATTATTTTCCTCCGTTAATTTACTTGCCCGCGGTGGATATACGCCTTGAAAGGTCGTATTCGCATGCGGTCATATATTTTATATTATACCACTCCTGCATATAAAATACAAGAAAATTCAGGATTTCATTATATATTAAACTAAATAGGCTTATAGCTATTGTATGAACGAAAATCTTGTTTTCTTAAAGCTTTTATAGTATAATATAAAAAACGGAGGTAAACCTTATGAAAATAAAGGGCGTAATATTTGATATGGACGGGCTTATGCTGGATACCGAAAAGCTGTTGACACGTTTTTGGACTGAGGCGGCTGAAAAATTCGGTTATCAAATGAAGAAAGAGCATGTTCTCGGAATACGGAGCCTGGCGGCTGTTTTTGCAGAACCGAAGCTTAAAGGAATATTCGGGGATGGGTTTGACTATAAATCCATCAGAGCGGAGCGGATTCGTCTTATGAATGATTATATAGAGAAATTCGGCGTTGAAAAGAAAAAAGGTCTTGACGAGCTTCTCAATTACCTTAAAGGTAAATATAAAATTTCGGTCGCAACGGCAACCGATTATGAAAGAACGGAAATTTATTTGAAAAAAGCCGGGGTTTGGGGATTTTTTGATAAGGTAATATGCGGTCCGATGGTGGATAACGGTAAACCGGCGCCGGATATCTATCTTAAGGCGTGCAGAGAGCTTGAATTAAAGCCGGAAGAATGCGCTGCGCTGGAGGATTCGCCTAACGGTGTACTGTCTGCTTTTAGGGCAGGATGCCTTCCCATTATGATTCCGGATCTTTCCGAGCCCGATGAAAAAACAATCGAAATGCTTTATGCAAAGGCTTCTGATCTTAAAGAGGTAATAGAAATATTGAAGTCAAAGGAATAAATAATTATATGAAATTCATAATAAAGGATATACAAAAAAATGTTTTTTATGCAATTTGTATTAAAAGTACTTGAAATCTATTAACGGGTATGATATAATAAGAATACAAAAATAACCGGCGAGGCCGGCTAAGGAGGAATATATCGTGAAAGTAACTATTACAGCAAGAAAAATGCAGGTTCCGCAATCGTTTCCTGATTATGCGGATAAGAAACTTGATTCAAAACTCAGTAAATTTTTCGGAGAAGAGGCTGATGCAAAAATAACGATGACTGAACATAAGAACCAGATAATACTGGAGCTTACGGTTAAATATAATAATATGATATTCCGCGCGGAAAGAACGGCTGAGGATAAGAATGACGCTTTGGACAGCGCCATTGATAAAATAATACGCCAGATAAGAAAAAACAAGACAAGAATAGAAAAAAGCCTGAAGGATACAGCCTTTAAGGAATTATATGCGGATCAGGTGGACGAGCAGGTCGATTATGAAATTATAAAGCATAAAACCTTTGTAATGCGTCCCATGGACGTAGAGGAAGCCATTTTACAGATGAATATGCTTGGACATTCATTCTTTATGTTCTGCAATGCCCAGACAGGCGGGACGAACGTAGTTTATAAAAGAGCGGACGGAAATTACGCTGTTTTGGAGCCGACTACGGAATAAAGCAAACAATAAAGCCGCGAGAATCACTCGCGGCTTTATTTATCATTTATCTTTATTTTATTTTTTGTTATAATCAGGGTTATTATAAATATTATTGATATACCGAACAAGGAGCCGCAGAAATCTATCAGTATATCCAGTAGCCGACAGCTTCTTCCGGGAACAAAATATTGATGAATTTCATCGCTTACAGCATATGCCAAACAGATAAGCGATGAAAAGAGTATTCTTTTCTTTGCGTTTAATTTTTCATGAAAGCTTAAGGCGAAAAGGGCAAGCGTTCCAAGCACGGTATATACTGAAAAATGAGCAAGTTTTCTTACGGCAAACTGACATTTATCAATTAACGCCGTTTGATCTGTTTCATTAAGCAATTCAAAATCCGGATTTATTATACGAGCTAATATTGCGGCGGGAAGACTGCTTGTTTCTGATGAATTTTCTGAAGTCTGCGCAGAAAATAAAAATATCACCGCCATCCAGATAATTAACGGTATGTATGAAATTATTCTTTTGATTTTCATAATTTTATCCTTTCATAGGGTATTTTAACATTTAAAATTATTTTTGTCAATTTAAATTATTGAAATATTATGTTAAAAGTGATAGAATGTAATTATAAATAAAAGGGGAGGATTTAAAATGAAGCTTTGCGCGGGACAATGCAGATACCTGATAACTCTTTATCAGTTAAGCAGAAAACGGCGTGTTGTACGATCTGTAGATATAGCAAATACGCTTTCGGTTACCAGGCCGAGCGTAAGCCGGATGCTGAAATGCATGGTCCGGCTTGAACTGATTAATCCAGATTATTCTTCAAGTGTTCAGCTCACAGATAAAGGAAAAGAAACTGCGGAAAGACTTTCAGAAAATTACCGCGACGTTTATGCATTTTTTTTCGATATTCTTAAGCTTGACGAAAATCAGGCCAATGATCAGAGCATACAGTTTCTGGCGTCGTTTCCTGAATATACCGTTGAAAAAATGGCGGCGGTTACGAGAAATACAATTAAAAAACGTAAAATGGCTGCGGAAAAATAAATTGATAATATGATTTTTTTGCTTTATTTTTTCCAAAAGTTATGATATAATGAAAAATATATTATTTTAGGCGTTTATTGAATTTATGAACGCCGTATGCAAATTCGGCGTGCCGTCTGCCGTAATCGGCGGCGCCGCATGGCTTATGCGGTTAAATGGAGAATATTATGAGAGCGGTAATAACTGTTATCGGTAAAGACAATGTAGGCATACTTGCTAAGGTCAGCAATATATGCTCCGAATATAATGCAAATGTTATGGATGTTACACAAAGCGTTTTGCAGGAAATGTTCGCTATGATAATGATGGTAGATATTTCTAAAATGAATACGGATTTTGTTGTCCTCGGCGATAAGCTCAATGAACTGGGCGAGCAGCTTGGACTTTCCATTCATACGATGCACGAGGACATATTTAATTCTATGCATCGTATTTAATATTGATATCATTATAAGGAGATTTTCAGATGCTTAACGCTTATGATATACTTGAAACCATAAGGATGATCCAGGACGAATGCCTGGATATAAGAACCATTACAATGGGAATTTCGCTTCTTGACTGTATAGACAGCGATATTGACAGCGCTTGCGCAAAGGTGTATGAAAAAATAACGTCTAAGGCGCGCGATCTTGTAAAAACCGGAGAAAGAATTGAAAAGGAATACGGAATTCCTATAATACACAAAAGAATTTCTGTTACGCCTATCGCTATAGTTTCTGCTGCATGCAGAGAAAAAAATCCCGTAAAATTTGCTCTGACTCTTCAGAAGGCGGCCGACGAGTGCGGCGTTAATTTTATAGGCGGTTATTCCGCGCTTGTCCAGAAGGGCTTTAGCGCCGGAGATAAGGAGCTTATAAATTCAATTCCTGAGGCGCTGTCTCTTACGTCTAATATATGCTCTTCAGTTAACGTAGGTTCGAGTAAATCGGGAATAAATATGGACGCCGTGGCTATGATGGGAAAAATTATTAAAAAATCGGCTGAAATAACCGCGGACAAACAATGCATAGGACCTGCAAAGCTTGTTGTATTCTGTAATGCACCGGAGGATAATCCGTTTATGGCCGGAGCGTTTCACGGAACCGGTGAACCGGACTGCGTTATAAACGTGGGAGTTTCCGGCCCTGGAGTGGTTCGCTCGGCCATCACAAAATATCCCGACGCGTCAATCAACGAAATTGCCGACATAATAAAGAAAACCGCTTTCAAGATAACAAGAATGGGACAGCTTGTAGGCTCGAAAGCGTCTGAAATTCTTGGTGTTCCCTTCGGTATTGTAGACTTGTCTCTTGCTCCGACTCCTGCTGTCGGAGACAGCGTCGCTCATATTCTTGAGGAAATCGGACTGGAATCGTGCGGTACTCACGGAACGACCGCCGCTCTGGCGTTGCTTAACGACGCTGTTAAAAAGGGAGGAGTTATGGCGTCGTCAAACGTGGGAGGACTTTCCGGCGCGTTTATACCGGTGTCCGAGGACGCAGGAATGATAGACGCTGTAAACTGCGGAGCGCTGGGACTTGAAAAGCTTGAGGCAATGACGGCGGTTTGCTCGGTAGGGCTTGATATGATAGTGGTACCGGGAGATATTACTCCGGAAACCATTTCGGCAATTATTGCGGACGAGGCTGCTATCGGTATGGTGAACAATAAAACTACCGCTGTCAGACTTATCCCTGCGATTGGCAGAAGCGTCGGTGAAACCCTTGAATTCGGAGGGCTGCTGGGAAGCGGTCCCGTTATGAAAGTAAATACTAAATCTCCCGCCAAGTTTATTTCAAGAGGCGGCAGAATACCCGCGCCTATGCATAGTATAAAAAACTAAAGCAGGAAGGGCTGGAAGTTTCTATGGAAAGCTTAGTAAATAAAATTATTGAAATAGACCGTATGGCAGACGGCAGAATAAACGACGCTAAAAAGCAAAGCGAAGATATTCTTAAAAGCGCTGAGGAAAAGTGCAAGAAAATCCGCGAAGATATTACAGCGGCGGCTGAAAAAAGGATTGCAGAGATTGAATCCATAAATAAATCGGATTATGAATCCAAAATATCGGTTTTAAATAAAAAAATAAATTTGGAAAAAGAAAGAATGGATAGCTTTTTCGAAAATCACCATACTGAAATTGAAAAAAGCATATTTTCTGAAATAGTAGGTGAACAAATTGAAATCCGCTGAAAACGCTACGGTTGCAAAGGCGAGGGCAATATACGGAAAAAGACTCAGGGAAAGCGATTATTTCGAGCTTGCGTCAAGAAAAAAGGTAACAGAGGCGGCTGAATATCTTAAAAAGAACACTCATTTTTCCGAGGCCTTATCATCAATAGATACCTCTGCCATTCACCGAGGCTTTCTTGAATCTATATTGCATAAGTCGTATTATGATATGTATGAGGAACTTTGCAGATTTCAGCATTTAAATGAAAAGCCGTTTTTTAATTTCCTTCTTGTGCGTTCTGAGATACGCGAGCTTCTTAAAGCTTTGCTTTATCTTAATAATGAAAGCAACGACGTTTATATAGAGTCTATGCATGCGTATCTTATTGAAAAATCAAGCTTTGATCTTATGGAGCTTGCCAAAGCTTCGGATTTTCACGGCTTGCTTAAGGTTATCAGGCATACGCCCTATTACGATATTTTAAAAAGCATTAATACGGATAGCCGCGGGCATATTCCTTATACGGAATGCGAAGTTAGATTAAGAACATATTATCTCAGATGGCTTATTGAAAAAGCGTCAGAATGTGTTCACGGAAAATCAAAAAAAGCTTTGCTTGATCAGATTAATGTACAGACTGACGTAATAAATCTCATAAACGCTTATCGGATGAAAAAATATTTTTATGCAGATGCTCAAACCTTGAAAAAATATATGCTTCCGTTTTACGGACGTCTTTCAAAGGAAAAACAGTTTGTCCTTTTTGAAACACAGTCTCCGGAGGATTATCTCAGAATGCTTGCCAGGACGTCTTACGGCAGAAAAATGGAAACGCTTACGGAAACAATGCCCAGCGAGCAATTTGAGAGGGAGCTTGTCAGGATAAGATGTACGCTGGCTAAACGATCGCTGATGTTTTCAGAAGACGCCGCGGTAAGTCTTTATTCACTTATGTATCTTTCAGAAGTAGAGCTTAATAATATTATTAATATAATTGAGGGCATAAGGTATAATAAAAGCGTATCATATATGGAAAATCTTATAGTTTTGCAATAGAACAGGAGGCGGTAGGGTGTCTATTGAAAAAATGGAATATGTCACCATAGTGGGACTTATGAAGGATCTTGACAGAACTATGGAAAAATGCGTTGAAAGCGGTTGCTTTCATATAGCAGACGCCGTTAAGGAATCCTCCGGAGAGGAGGGATTCAACCGTCCTGACGGTGAAAATCCGTATAAAGCTCTTTTGAAGCGGGTAATTTCGATTGAAACCGGTAGCGGCTTTATCTGGGAAAGGGCCGATTGGAACAGCGTTTCAATAATGACCGGAGAGGAACTTGAGAAAACTGTTTCCGACCTTGAAACTGAGTTTCACAGATTGTCTGATGAAATAAATACTTGCAGCGATGATATATCGCAAAGAAAACAGGCGCTTACTCAATTAAAGCATTTAAGGGGAATGAAAATAGATTTTCGAAGGCTTTTTGAATGTACTCATATAAATGTCAGATTTGGAAGGCTGCCATGCGACAGCGCCGCTAAGCTATCCTATTACGATGACAGAACCTTTATTTTTATACCGTACGATGACGACGGCAGCTATCAGTGGGGATTCTATTTTGCTCCTGTTGATAGTATTGCCGAAGCTGATAATATTTTTAAGACGCTTTATTTTGAAATTATAAAGGTGCCTGAATTTTTAAAGGATACTCCCGAAAGGGAGGAAGAAATATTAAGGAGTAATTTGAATGATCTTGAAATAAGACTTTCTGAGCTTAATAAAAAGCGTGATAGTCTTATTGATGAAAACGGCGATTTGCTGAACGGAATTTTCAGCTTTTTAAAATATCATTACGATATTTTTGAAATGCGTAAATATGTTTCGGTTTATAAAGATAAGTTTTATATGGTTGGCTTTGTGCCTAAAGCCGGACTTTTAAGCTTTAAAAAGCATTTTGAATCTATGGACAGGGTTTCTGTGATAACCAAAAATGCAGGTGCGGACAGTCTTTTGAAGCCGCCGGTAAAGCTTAAAAACAACAAATTTTCCGGACCGTTTTCCATGTTCGTTGAAATGTACGGGCTTCCTTCATATAATGGGTTTAACCCTACTATGCTTGTGGCGGTGACATATACTCTTCTTTTCGGTATAATGTTCGGAGATTTAGGGCAAGGACTTTTATTATCCTTTTTGGGATTGATAATTTATAAAAAAAGCGGAAACAGACTCGGTGCGATTTTACAAAGAATAGGCTTGTCAAGCGCCTTTTTCGGACTTATTTACGGTTCGGTATTCGGCTTTGAAAATGCCCTGAATCCTTTATATAAAAAGCTTGGATTTGAGCATAAGCCCTTGGAAATAATGGAAAATACCATGGGAGTTTTAATAGGCGCGATTTTAATAGGAGTCGCAATTATATTTGTTTCAATAATTATTAATATATTTATAGGCTTTAAGCACAGGGATTATGTCAATGCGGTATTTGGAAACAACGGAATTGCGGGATTTGTTTTTTTCGGGGCTGTGCTTGTTGGTCTTGGATTTATGCTTACGGGCAGGGGAAATATTTTTACTGCTCCTTATGTAATTGTTCTTATTATTATACCGGTTATCGTTATGTTTTTCAGAGAGCCTCTCGGCTGTCTTGTCAAAGGGGAAAGGTTCAAGCTTGAAAGCGGCTTAGGCGATTTCCTTGCTTCCAATTTTTTTGAGGTTTTCGAATTTATGCTGGGATACGCTACCAATACCCTTTCATTTGTGAGAATAGGAGGATTTGTATTTTCACATGCAGGAATGATGTCGGTGGTAATGATATTATCGGAAATGGTATCAACCGGTGCGTCGCCTGTCGTTATTGTTATAGGTAATCTTTTTGTTATGGGAATGGAAGGTCTTATTGTCGGAATTCAGGTTTTAAGGCTTGAATTTTATGAAATTTTCTCAAGATTTTACGAAGGAAACGGTCATCCCTTTGAGCCTCTTAAAATTAATTATGATACAAATATAGAATAATAAGGAGTTATTTTTTATGAATATTCTGGAATTAATGCTATTGCCTTTATTTGCGGTCGTTTTGCTTATTCTGCCGGTTGTTTATGCGTTGAAAAAGAAAAAAAGCAACGGCGCGGCTAAAACCGCATTTATAGTTAATTTATGTTCTTTTTTTGCAGTACTTGCATTGGCGGCAATATTTCCAATCGGCGGACTTGTCAGCGCTGAAGCTTCAGAAACAATAAAATCAGCCTTTAGCGGAGCGGGACTCGGATATCTTGCTGCTTCTCTGTCTGTTGGTCTGGGCTCAATAGGATGCGGAATAGCTGTAGGCGCTGCCGCTCCTGCTGCAATAGGAGCCGTTGCAGAGGAACCTAAGTCGTTTTCAAAGGCGCTTATTTTTGTAGCGCTTGGAGAAGGCGTAGCTTTATATGGCTTTCTTATTTCGTTTATGATATTGAATAAGCTTTAAAAGCGAGTGATAAAATATGAAGTTTTATTTGATCAGCGATAATATTGACACTCAGATGGGGATGCGTCTGGCAGGCATAGACGGAGTTGTGGTACACGAGCCTGACGAGGTAAAGAGAGAGCTCGAAAAAGCATTGGTTGATAAAGAGATTGCCGTAATACTTATGACTGAAAAGCTGGTTAGGCTATGCAGCGAACTTGTTTACGATATAAAGCTTAACAGAAAATCTCCTCTTATTGTTGAGATACCGGACCGACACGCAACTTCTCAGATAACCGACGCAATAAACAGATATGTAAGCGACGCGATCGGTTTGAAAATGTAACTTACGGAGGTTTGAAAAATGGACGATATGCAGGCACATAAGCTGGAGAAGTTTACCAGATCGGTTAATATGGAGGTCGGGGAACACATAAACAAAATTGTTGAAGCGGCAAAGGATCAGAGTGAAAAACGTCTTAAAAGGGCTGAGGATAAAGCGCTTGAGGAGGCGTTTAACAGAATCCAGAAATCCGTAAGGGAGATTGAATCGAAATACCGCAGAATGCTTGCATTGGCGGAACAAAAATGCAGAATGGACGCTCTGCGTCACAGGGAAGAGCTTTCAAAAGCTATATTTGATGATGTAGAAAGGGAGCTTATGCTTTTTACTGAATCGGATGAATATGAAGAATATCTTATAAGACTTGTTTCTGCAGAGGAGCTTTCTGAGGACGCGGTTATATTTTTATCTCAAAATGATCAGAGATATGCAGAAAATTTAAGGAAAGTCTCCGGACGCGAAGTAAGGATAGACCAAGGTATAAAATTAGGCGGACTTTCAATTACCGATTCTGTTCAAGGCTTTATAATAGATAAAACCTTAGACGGTTCTCTTGAGGATCAGAAAAAAAGTTTCAGCAGCAAGTATAGCTTCAAATATGAAGGCTGAAAAGAGGAGAAACTGATTTGAATAAAATATATTCCATTAACGGACCGGTTGTAAAGGTCAGGAATACTAATGAATTCTCCATGCTCGAAATGGTTTATGTAGGAAATAAGCGGCTTATAGGAGAGGTCATTAGTATAGATGACGAATTTACTACTATACAGGTTTATGAGGTTACTACGGGTATGAAAATCGGAGAACCCGTTTATACAACCGGAGCTCCGATGTGCGCTGTATTGGGACCGGGTATTATTTCAAACATATTTGACGGCATAGAGCGGCCGCTTATGGAAATAAAAAGGCTTTCGGGAGCGTTCATAAATGAAGGCGCAGACGTTTCGCCAATTGATACAAATAGATTTTACGACGTTACTATTGAAGCTAAAAGGGGCGATATGATAAGCGGCGGAATGATTTACGCCTCTTGTCCCGAAACTCCCTTGATAAGGCATTACTGTATGCTTTCTCCGCTCCTTTCCGGAAAGGTTGTCTGGACGGCTGAAAACGGCAGATACAGAGTAAACGATATAATATGCAGAATAAAGGATTCAGACGGAAATATCCATGAACTGACATTATGCCAGAAATGGCCCATACGGCAGCCGAGACCTGTCTCTGAAAGACTTATGATTTCTCGTCCGCTTATAACGGGGCAAAGGATAATAGATACCGTTTTGCCGATAGCAAAGGGCGGAACTGCGGCTATACCCGGCGGATTCGGCACCGGTAAAACAATGACACAGCATCAGCTTGCAAAATGGTGCGACGCCGATATTATCGTGTATATAGGCTGCGGAGAGCGCGGAAACGAAATGACTCAGGTGCTTGAAGAATTTTCAGGACTTATCGATCCGAAAACTAATCGTCCGCTGACAGACAGAACGGTGCTGATTGCTAACACGTCAAATATGCCTGTGGCCGCGAGAGAGGCCTCTATTTATACCGGTATTACGCTTGCGGAATATTACAGGGACATGGGGTATCATATTGCCATTATGGCGGACTCAACGTCAAGATGGGCGGAGGCTCTGCGTGAGATTTCCGGACGTCTTGAGGAAATGCCTGCCGAGGAGGGCTTTCCCGCTTATCTTCCGTCAAGGCTGGCGGAATTTTATGAAAGAGCCGGTTATACTGAAACCCTTTGCGGAAAGGAAGGTTCTGTTACAATTATAGGCGCTGTTTCACCTCAGGGATCTGATTTTTCCGAACCTGTGACTCAAAACACCAAGCGTTTTGTAAGGTGCTTCTGGGCGCTGGATAAATCTCTTGCCTATGCGAGACATTATCCGGCTATAAATTGGACTACAAGCTACAGCGAATATGTGGACGATCTTACTCCGTTTTATGAAAAAGAGGCGGGAGAAAGGTTTATGGAATACCGTCAGGAGATTTCAAATATTTTAGTTGAGGAAAATCAGCTTATGGAAATTGTTAAGCTTATAGGAGCTGACGTTTTGCCTGACGAACAAAAGCTTATAATAGAGCTTGCAAGAGTTATCAGAGTCGGATTTTTGCAGCAGAATGCGTATCATAAGGACGATACTTATGTTCCGCTTTCCAAACAGCTTCTTATGATGGAAACCATACTTTTTCTTTATCACAAAGCTCAGTCGGCTCTAAAGGAACAGATTTCGATGAATGATATTATGGCTACCGGATTGTTTGAAAAGGTCATAAAGGTTAAATATGATATTCCTAATGATAAGCCGGAAATGTTCGGTGAATATAATACGGAAATAGCGGACGTATTTACAGAGCTTATAAGGAATGCAAAGGAAGGCGGAGCCGTATGAATATACAGTATATTGGTCTGAAAAAGATTGACGGTCCGCTTATTGTTCTTGATCACGTAAAGGACATAGGCTTTGAAGAGGTTGCGGAACTGCGTTTGAGCGACGGGACTGAAAGACTGGGCAGGGTAGTACAAATTTACGGAGATAAAGCTGTTTTACAGGTTTTTGAAGGTACAAAAGGACTTTCACTTACAAATACGAAAACAAGATTTACAGGCAGGCCTATGGAGCTTGCATTATCTGAGGAAATGCTTGGAAGAACGTTCAGCGGATCAGGAAGGCCTATAGACGGATTGGGGGATATTTATCCGGAAAAATTTCAGGATATAAACGGAAAGCCGCTTAACCCCGTTTCAAGAACGTATCCGAGAAATTATATAAGAACAGGTATATCGTCTATAGACTGTCTTATGACGCTTATTAGAGGGCAAAAGCTTCCAATATTTTCAGGATCTGGCATGTCTCATAATAAGCTTGCGGTACAGATCGTTAAACAGGCTAAAATTGCCGATGAAAGCGGACAGGATTTTGCCGTAGTATTCGGAGCAATGGGTGTAAAAAATGACGTTGCTGATTATTTTAAAAAATCCTTTGCTGAAAACGGAGTTCAGCAAAAGGTTGTTATGTTTATGAATCTTGCGAACGATCCTATAATTGAAAGAATACTGACGCCAAGATGTGCTTTGACTGCCGCCGAATATCTTGCATTTGAGAAAAATATGCATATATTGGTAATTCTTACTGATATGACCTCTTACTGCGAGGCTCTTCGGGAATTTTCCTCGTCAAAGGGTGAGATACCCGGAAGGAAGGGTTATCCTGGTTACCTTTATTCTGATCTTGCTTCCCTTTATGAACGTGCGGGCGTTATAGAGGGATCCTCGGGAAGTGTAACGCAGATTCCGATTCTTACTATGCCTAACGATGATATAACTCACCCTATTCCGGATCTTACGGGCTATATAACTGAAGGGCAGATTGTTCTTGACCGAAGTCTTGATCAAACAGGTATTTATCCTTCTGTTTCAGTTCTCCCTTCGCTTTCAAGGCTTATGAAAGACGGTATCGGGGAGGGATATACAAGAGAAGATCATTCGGTCGCTGCTAACCAGCTTTTTGCCGCTTATGCAAAGGTGCAGGACGCAAGGTCGCTTGCTTCCGTTATAGGAGAGGAAGAGCTTTCGGATACCGACAGAAAATATATTAGGTTCGGAGATGCCTTTGAAAAGTACTTTCTTACTCAGGGCTTCAATGAGGAGCGTACTATTGAGGAAACTCTTGATTTAGGCTGGAGACTTCTTTCGCTCTTACCCAAAAGTGAACTGGATAGAGTTGACGATCAGCTTTTGAAGGAGCATTATAAGCCTGAAACAGCGGTTGAGCTGCGTTAATTTTTTGCTGAAGAGGCGTGTAAATGTATTTTTTTAGTTTTTTAATATATAAATGCATTTATTCGTTTTGCATTATTGGAATACAGAGGTGTTTATTCATGGCAGAACAGGTTTTTCCTACTAAAGGAAATTTAATAAAAGCCAAAAAAACGCTTGCCCTTTGTAATCTCGGATACGAGCTTATGGATAGAAAACGCAATATTCTTATCAGAGAAATGATGACGCTCATGGACAAGGCAAAGTCTCTCCGGGATTCTATTGAGGATACGTATAAGGAGGCTTATGCGGCTTTGCAGGGAGCCAATATAACTCTTGGCGTTATTGAAAATATTGCAAGGAGCATACCTGTGGAAAACGGTATATCCGTTTCTTACAGAAGCGTTATGGGAGTTGATATACCGAAGCTTACGCTGAAACGTACAAAAACCGAAGTGCCTTACGGATTTTATTCAACTAATTCGCAGCTTGACCAGGCGTATGTTTCATTTTCAAAGGTAAAGGATATAACCGTTCTGCTTGCAGAGGTGGAAAATAGTATTTATCGTCTCGCTATTGCAATAAAAAAGGCTCAGAGACGAGCAAACGCTCTACAGAACGTACTTATTCCGAGATATGATAGCATGGTTAAGTATATAACGGATAGTCTGGAGGAAAAGGAACGAGAAGAATTTTCACGTCTTAAGGTTATTAAATCAAGAAAATCAAATTAATAAAACTGCGTTCTCATATCTATTATGAGAGCGCAGTTGATTTTTTACATCTTATCAATGTAATCGGTAATAAAATCCTCCAGACGATTGACGGAAACAGAGTTTTCGGCTATTTCCGACAACAATACCTGAGCCTTTTCATGATCTGTTAAAACATCGTTTACTGAAAAAATTTCGAATAAATCGGCGGCGCAAACTCCGTATGAATCGGCGGAAATATTTTCCGAATCAATATTTTGCTTATAAAGAAAATAGCAAATTAAATTATCGGAGCTTTTGGCTGTTTTTATAATTTCATATAACATTTTCATAATTACCTCCTTTGTAATCATGAGTACATTATAGCATATAATTCGACAAAATATCCGCACTGTTTTCGCAAATTTCGACAATATAAGTAATATTATTTACCTGATACTTGTAAGCTATTTTGGGAAATCGTCATAGATTTCAGCAGTTTTATTAATTTTTATTTTACCGAAGGTTATGTCAGTCAGTTTATTGCAGAAAGGTTTTTCAAGCTCGGACTTTACTCTTGCCGTAATTTTAACGCCGTCTGAAAAATCCGAATTTATTTGTTTGATTTCGTAATCAGAAAAAATATACGTAATTTTTCCGTAGAGATCATAGGATAGGGAAAGTATCAGTTCTGAGCACTTATACATTTTCAATACTTCGGCCGCTTCTATTGCAAGAGCTGTACTGTGGGAATACGCTCTGACCAGACCTCCGCCGCCAAGAAGAATTCCTCCGAAATATCTTGTTACAACGCAGCATACGTCTGTCAGATTGTTTTTGCGCAAAACTTCCAAAACAGGTATTCCCGCTGTTCCCTGAGGTTCTCCGTCGTCAGAATATCTTGAGATGTTTCCGTCGCGAAGGATATAAGCATAAACGTTATGTCTTGCTTTTCTGTTGTTCTCTTTTATATGATTAATGAAATTTATTGCGTCTTCATTAGTTTCCGCCGGTGATATGTGACCGATAAATTCAGACCTCTTTTCAATATACGAGCTTTCGGCAGGTGATTTCACAGTTATATATTTCATTTGAAACTCCATTGAATTTTATATAAAAAAAGGACGACTTAAGGCCGTCCGATTTTATTACTTGTCCATATTGAAACGCTTTTTAAATCTGTCAACGCGTCCGCCTGTGTCAACAAGCTTCTGTTTGCCTGTATAGAACGGATGGCACTTAGAGCAGATTTCAACCTTGATATCCTGCTTGGTGGAACGTGTTTCTATAACATTTCCGCAATGGCAGGTAATAGTAGTTTTTTCAAACTTAGGATGGATTCCCTCTTTCATGATTGTCACCTCTTTCGTTTAACCAATTATGATTAACACAGCAGCCCATCAGTTACCTTAGACAGTAGTGCTATTGATAATTCACTAACGTTTATTATTATATCATAACAAGAAAAAAAAATCAAGGGTTTATATTATACTTTTTTCCTTGAAAGGTATTTCTGCGGACCATTTCCTTGTCTATGCCACCTATGACGGAAATTTTATCCCTGCTCCAGAGCGGAGCTATAAGATATTTTTTATCTCCGTCTCCTGTAATGCGCTCTACAACTGTTTCCGCAGGAAGAAGTTCAAGCTGGCTTATGACCGTTGAGATATATTCGCTTTTAGACATAACTTTTATATCGCCGTTTAAATACATTTTTTCTAAAGGAGTGTCCTTTAATATGTGCAGAAGCTGTATTTTAACGGCGTCCGGGTTTAAAACGGCAAGCTCTTCGGCGGTTTTAAGCATCATGTTCTCCGATTCTCCCGGCAGACCGTTTATTATATGCAGACATGTCCTGATACCTTGTTTTTTTAATTTTTTATATCCGTCTATAAATTCTTCATGGGAATAATTTGTGTTAATAAGCTTTAAGGTTTTATTGTGAACAGTTTGCATTCCAAGTTCTACGGTAAGCGACGTATGACGGTCTATGTGTGAAAGTAGCTCCATTACTTCGTCGGAAAGGCAGTCTGCTCTGGTACCTATGGAAATTCCTGTAATTTCTGTGTTTTGGCAGATAGGAAGATAAATCTGTTTCAGTTTTTCAATATTGGCATAGGTGTTTGTGTTCGCCTGAAAGTAAGCTATTATACCGGAATCGGGAAATTTTTTCCGTATCCTTTTTATTTCAGAATCAAGCTGGAGGGAAACGGAAATTTCCGGAGCTCCGGTAAAATATCCGCTTCCGTCCCGGCAGAAAATACAGCCGCCGTTTCCCTTAACGCCGTCCTTATTCGGACATGTAAATCCGGCGTCGATAACGGCCTTTAATATTTTTCTCCCGAATTTATGCTTATTATAATACGATAAAGTGTGATAGCGCTTATTATCGTCGCTATATTTAAATTCCATTTTATTTTTCCTTTTCTAAAAAATTAACCGACTACTATAAACTGACTGCTTGCATATCCAGTAACGCCGTTATAATGTACAACGTACCAGCCGTTGCCGACATCTCCGTATATGGTAAGTCTTGCCCCGTCCGGAATGGAGCCGATGATTTGTCCGCCGGTCGACGGATAATCGCGTATATTAAGGTTTGAGCCGCCCGCCGCAACAATTCCGTTGAAAACCGGACCTGCTTTGACAAACGGTATTCCGAAATAATCGCAAAGCGACTGAACGAGGTTGGCGGCGATGGCTTCTAGATTGTTTTTCAACCATGTTACGTCCTCGACATTATCATGATAGCCAAGCTCGCATAAAACGGCAACAGCTCTTGTCTGCGTCACTTCTCCAAGGCTCGTAGTCGGCACGGCTCTTGTTTTGTCCGGCAGAGGATAAATGCTTTTAATATTGTTTGCGATTATTGTAGCGAGACGTTCGCTGTCATAGCTTGAAGGGGAAAAGTAGATGTCGATACCTCTTAGCTTTCCGGCAAGTCTTTCCGGCGCCGCATTGGAATGAAGAGCCAGATGTACATCGAAATTTCCTGCATTTGAATCGGAAATTGCTCCTACAACATTCCTCGACGGATCATTTCTTACATAGGTTATTCCGCTTGATCGAAGATAAGGCTCCATTCTGTCAGCAAGCAGATTCATATATTCTTCTTCGTTTCCGCCGGTTACGTATTGATTCCATTCCTGAGTCGACGGACTTAAAAAGATTTTGGGCATATTGATCTCCTTTCACCGTTTTACGGTTAATAAAAACTTCTACATAACATTATATTATAAAAGGAGCTTATATGTTCATGATTAAAATAAAAACAGCAGGAGCGCTAAAGGCGTTCCTGCGTTTTATGGCTATATTTCAACGGTGACTATGAATCCATCAACATTATTTCCCGAAGTGGAGTAGGATTTGTCTTTCGGAACAGGTATATCAGTATTTGCCGAAGGATCAGCGGGAACATAATATATCTCATATTTCTTTTCTCCGCCGGTTACCTTGATGTGTTCTCCGTCGCTTGTGTGATTTTTCAGCTCATCTATATATTCTTCAAGGCATAGGTTATTTTCTTTCATATAAATAGCATGAGGCACGCCTACATATCTAAACTGGTAGGTCTTAGAATCCATTTCGGTCTTGTCTTCCTTATCCTCCGGGTATCTTAATATAAAGCCGTAATTTGCACAGTTTTCAGCAATCCATGCGTAATCTCCGTCCGCCGTATAATAATAAGAGCTTTCGGAATCGGGGAATACGCCGAGATCAAAGCTCAGGCCTGTATGATATTCGGAAAATCCGCCTTTTATATCGGGATCGTTAAGACCGTCCTGATATTCCTTATTACGGTATCCGGAAATTACCATTATATCTGTATTGTTTGTTTTGCTGTAAAAAGCGTCCATCATCGAATTCAAAGCGGTAATTGTTTTTGACGCAAGGCTTATTTCGTAATCCTTGCACTGATAGCTATCTGAAATCATTGTATATATCGGAGTTATTCCGGCGTCCTCTTCTGAAGCAGGAAAAGAGTACTCATGCTGTTTGTTGACAAGAATAAGATCTCCTGTGTAAATTTCGTTCGGCATCGCGCTTACAGTCGTATATGCGGAGTCAGTATCGTCAGGAGACGATTCTTCATTGCTGCCGGCTGTGCTTTCGCTGCTTTTATCTTCGCTTTTTTCCTCCTTGGATGAAGTCGGAACAATAGAGGAACTAACGTCGTCTTTGCTTTGACTGTCCTTGCCGCAGGATTTGCAGCAGGAAACTAAAAGAATGATCAGAACAACAAAAACTGCTGCAACCCCTGCTATTCTGTCATATCTTACTCTTGAACGTCTTCTTTTTTTATAGCTCATTATATTGTTATCTTTCCTTTCAATAATAAACTTCATACCATTTATAATAACACATTTTTATCTGAATGTAAACAGAAATATGTATAAATAGTTATTTATAGAAGGCATTTTAAATAATTTTGTATAAATGAAGCTTTTTCTGTCAATTAAAATTGTTGAATACAACTAATTTAAAATATGGCTATTGACAATTTTTAAAAAAGGGTGTATCATATAAATATAAATTATTCAGAAATCAATTGAAACAATGGCGTTTCAATGGCGGGAATACAAATTTTTCCGCTGTTGAAGCGCTTTTATTTTTAAGGAGGATTTTTATGTCAGAAGTTCAGACAGTAGCAGATTATTTCGGCTGTAATGTGTTCAGCGATTCGGTGATGAGAGCAAGACTTCCTAAAAATGCATATAAATCGGTTATGCAGACTAAAAAGATGGGAGTTCCTCTTGACGACGACGTGGCAAACATTGTTGCGAATGCAATGAAGGACTGGGCTGTTGAAAAGGGTGCGACTCATTATACTCATTGGTTTCAGCCTATGACAGGTATAACTGCCGAAAAGCACGACGCGTTCATAACGCCTACTGAAGACGGAAACGTTATCCTTGAATTTTCGGGCAAAGAGCTTGTAAAGGGTGAGCCTGACGCTTCTTCGTTCCCTTCCGGAGGGCTCAGAGCGACTTTTGAGGCGAGAGGATATACGGCTTGGGATCCTACGTCCAACGCGTTTGTAAAGGATAATACGTTATATATTCCTACCGCTTTCTGCTCCTATACCGGAGAAATTCTTGACAAGAAAACTCCTCTTCTGCGTTCTATGGAAGTCATCAACGAACAGGCTCTTAGAATCCTAAGATTATTCGGTAATACTACCGCAACAAGAGTTACTACAACTGTAGGTCCTGAACAGGAATATTTTCTTGTTGATAAAAAGTATTATGATCAGCGAAAGGATCTTATGCTAACGGGCAGAACTCTGTTCGGAGCAATGGCTCCAAAGGGACAGGAACTTGAGGATCATTATTTCGGCAATATAAAACAGCGCGTATCGGATTTTATGAAGGATCTTGACTGTGAGCTTTGGAAGCTTGGTATATATGCAAAAACCAAGCATAACGAGGTAGCGCCTGCACAGCACGAGCTTGCGCCGATATTTACAACTTCGAATATTGCGGCGGATCATAATCAGCTTACAATGGAGATTATGAAGAAGGTAGCGTTAAAGCACGGTCTGGTTTGCTTGCTCCATGAAAAGCCCTTTGCAGGAGTAAACGGCTCAGGAAAACATAATAACTGGTCTATTTCGTCTAACGACGGTCAGAATCTTCTTGATCCGGGCGACACCCCAATGGAAAACATGCAGTTTTTGACGTTTCTCTGCGCTATTATAAGGGGTGTTGACGAATATGCTCCTCTTCTGAGAATTTCAGCCGCGTCTGCCGGCAATGACCATAGGCTCGGCGCTAATGAGGCTCCTCCTGCTATTATTTCAGTATTTGTCGGCGACGAGCTTCAGCGCGTCCTTGACGCTATTGAAAACGGAACGTCAGTGGAGCCTAACTCTGATAAGACTTTTGAAATAGGAGTTGACGCGCTTCCTAATTTCCCTAAGGATACTACCGACAGAAACAGAACGTCTCCTTATGCTTTTACAGGAAATAAATTTGAATTCAGAATGCTTGGCTCTGCGGATTCAATTTCATGTACAAACGTAATGATGAATACGATCTTTGCGCAGATACTCAGCGAATTTGCAGATGAGCTTGAAAAGGCCGATGATTTTAAAGAGGCTTTGAAAAAGCTTCTCGTTAAAACGATAAGAGAGCATAAACGGGTTATTTTCAACGGAAACGGTTATTCAGACGAATGGATTGAAGAGGCTGCAAAAAGAGGTCTGCCCAACCTGGTATCAACAGTAGACGCACTTCCACACTACATTGATGATAAATATGTTTCTATGTTTGAAAAATTCAAGGTATATACAAGGGCTGAAATCGCTTCGCGAATGGATATACTTCTGGAAAATTATAGCAAGGTGATTAATATTGAGGCTCTGACAATGCTCGATATGGCTAAAAAATCTATTCTGCCGGCCGCTATTGAATATACAAAGGAAATGTGCGATACTGTGGCGTCAATGAAAGCTGTCGGTGTGGACACTTCGCTTGAGGTTTCTATGGCCAATAAGCTTTCGGCTCTTACCGTTTCTCTGAGCAATGCTATTGAAACGCTTGATTCTAAAAGAATTGCGTCAAAGGATTATGAAGACGATGTTCTTAAAACCGCAAGATATTACAGAGATGAAATTTTTGCGGCTATGCAGAGCCTTCGTGCGGTAGCTGATGAGCTTGAAATGTGCGTACCGGAAAAATACTGGCCGTTTCCTACATATACGGATCTTCTTTTTACCGTTTGATAATGTAAAAGAAAAATGGAACGTATTTAATACGTTCCATTTTTGTTTATGTGTAAAACTAATTTTCTATTAGATTTGCGTATTTTTCAAGAAAAGCGTCGGCTACTATTTTACAGCCCTCGTCATTGGGATGACCGCCGTATTTTGCAGCAGATGGGTTTGACGGATCTGATAGATATGAAGCAAAATCAAATAGTTCTGCTCCGTATTCATCAGCAATCAGCGGAGCCTTTTCATTAAATGCCGTTCTGATTTCTTCAGAGGCCGGATCATAATCGAACGGGGGAGCGTTGAACAGAATGACCTCGCATCCGGCGTCTTTGAGTTCTTTAACTGTAGTTCTTACCCACTCTTCAATCTGTTCTGCGGAGCTTGGACCTGAATCAATATTCTTGCCGCTTACTATATCGTTTGTTCCGTAGGTAACTAAAACAATATCGGCATTTTTGGCTCGGTTCAGCCAGTCTCCCTTCTGCGCTATATCGCTTGCCCGAGAATAGCCGAGGCCAAGATTCCACAGGCTGTAATCGCTTCCCAGATCTAACGCAATATCCGCCGCCCAGAATTTATATGAATGAGATGTTGTCTGACAGCCTTGAGTAATAGAATCTCCAAGTGCGGCAATAGTTTTTTTTACTTCACGGTTACAGCCGAACATTGCCGGAAGAGGAATTTCATTTGTATATACGCCGTCCGCATAGCAGGGGGTAAGGTCGGACATATTTATACATGGTATGTTTTCGCCTGTCAGAGTCCATTCCCATACAAGAAAATTACCGTCGGGTATATTAACGTTCACCGGATCGCTCCAGAATGTTTCTCCGGGAGACACCGTTTTACCGGCAGCTTCGTTAAAGGTAACTGAAACCATGTTCACAGGTTCGTCCTCAAAGCCGGAGCCGCCGTCGCCGACTGAGGCGCTGGTAATCTCATATTCACCGCCCTGAAGTCCCGCGTAAATACTTCTCCCGTCGCCCCATGTGGAATCAACCGTATTGGAAAAATAAAAGCAATATTCAAATTCTCCGTATTCCTCAAGAGGGATATACGCTCTGTAGGTGACGTTATCCGCATTGGATATTTTTTTATTATTAGAAGTGGAAATAAACGTATTGGAAAAATATTTTTCAAATTGAGGAGAAGAGTATACTTTTTCTTTTTCAGCGGTTTCTTTATTCTTTTCTACGCATCCGGCGAATCCTGCCGAGCTTATTATACACGCTGTTATTACTGATAAAATTTTTTTCATAATTAAATCTCCGATAATATTTAATTGTCAAGGATTATTCGCCTTAGAAGTATCATATCAAATACATTTATTACTCCGTCGTTATTCATATCCGCAGTGTAACCGGAATGATCGGTTAATTTTATATCTGAAACCAGAATACGGCTCAATACTTCTACATCGGCGGTATTTATCTGTCCGTCGCAGTCTACGTCCCCCTTTTTATAAGCATAAGATGTGGTTACATTCGGCTGAGTTACGGTTTGCGGAGCAGTAGTCGATTCCGGTATGGCCGTAGTCTCAATCGTTGTAGTTACAGTCTGTTCTGTTACAACAGTTACGGAAGTGAATGTAGTAACAGACGTTACAGGCGGAGCGGTAGTAACCGGCTCGGTTTGATCTGTCGGCTCGGTGGGAAGAGTCGGTTCCGTATCTTCTCCGTTTAAATATTGATTCAAGGTATCATACCAATATTCGCTCATTTTCTTATAGCCGTCCGCTGTGGGATGTACTCCGTCATAAAGATCTTCTTTCGTAAGAACGCCGTTAATATCTGCAAGTCTGATATTTTTTCCCTGAGACTGTTTGTCTGCCGCAATTCTTTTTATCTCTTCATTGTATTTATCAACGCATTCGTCCATGGAATCAGGCGTGAAATAATAGGGGTTTATATAAAGAGTATTATTTGCGTCCATACAGGGTATTGTGGCAAGGTAAAGCATACCGTCCTCAGGAATGTATTTGAGAACGGAGTCTACAAGACCTTCAAGACGGGTACCGATATTTTCAAGGTCATAATAGCTTAGTATGTCGTTTGTGCCGATCTGGAGCATTACAACATCAGCGGGGTACGTTTCCATAAGCCAGTCTATAAAGCTGGAAAGTCCTGTTCTTGCTCCTGAAATTGAATTTTCCTGCGGAATATTATCTATGGAATATCCGCTGTAACCGGCATGCTGCGGATCATAGCAATTTCCGCCCCAGTTAGGGCCTACAAAATCGATTTTTCCTGATAAGCCGTTTTGTTCAAGCTTATTAGCCAGCGGCTCGCGGTATCCGCCGACCGTTGAGAATCCGTCGGTTATGGAATCGCCCAGAGGCATGACTCTTACAGCGGCTTCAGTTTCAACAGAGCTTACGTGAAAAATGCATAAAAACGCCATTGCCATAGATGAGAGAACGGCAATTATTGATTTTTTTCTATAATTCATAAAATTCCTCCGAAAAATTATATTATAATGATATTTTATAATATGTTACAGTCAATGTCAAGAATTTTTCAGGATAATGTCATATTGTGCATAATAAATGCAGAAAATTTATGCGTTAATAACTTAATTATGCAAAAATCCCTTTGTAATTTTTATAAAAGTATGTTATAATTATATTGTAGTATAAATCAAAATCCGTTCAGATCGGAGGAAAGTGACTGATATGAGTTTTAATATAGGTGATTACGTAGTTTATGGCGGTTATGAAATATGCAGGATCGAGGAAAAGGTAAAGCGCTGCTTTGACGGCACAACTCCAAGGGAGTATTATAAGCTGATTCCTGTTTATTCCAAAGGCTCGACATATTATATACCGTCTGACGATTATGAGGAAAAGATAAGAAGATTGCTTTCCAAGGAAGAAATATACGCTTTGATTGAAGAAATGCCGAATGCCGAGGCGCAATGGTGCGAGGATAGAAATCAGAGGAAAAATCAGTTTATTTCTGTTTTAAAGAGCGATAATTATCATGAGCTTATATCTATGATGAGGACGATTTACGTACAGCGGGAGGAGCAGGTTTCAAAGGGAAAGAAGCTGCTGGCCGCTGACGAAAAGGCAATGCGCGAGGCAGAGCGACTGATGCATCATGAGTTTGCATTTGTCCTTGGGATTGACGAAGAAGATATAGGAAAATTTATCGAGGATAAGATTTCGGCAAAAAGTGCGGACTAAATATTTATAATAAATATCCGAAAAGAGCATTTCATTATGAAATGCTCTTTTTATAGTCAGATTTCCACAGGCTCGAATCTTACTCTGATATCAGGCAGCTTTACAAGCGTTGTATAGCTGTTAAAAAGACCGTCTTCTTCTGAAAGATCGTTTAATCCGTTTGCCGGAGGAGCAAATATTTTCAGAGTCAGGTCGCATTTATCATTCAGCGGCTTTTCAAAGAAAGCGGACATTAAATCAACGGTCTTTGTTTTGGGGGATTTATAAAACCATTTTCCGTTTATTTCCAGCATAAGATTGCTGTCGTCGTCGAACGTTACTTCGCAGAAAACAGGATTTTTTTCAAAATGAATGGGAATTGCGATTCCTTCGGCGTCTTCAGAACCGCCCCAGCGCAGCTTTACCGGCAGTTTTATTTCTTCCTCTTGCTTTATTTCAGGCATAAACCATTCGTCATGAATTATTTCCTTGTAAGTTTTCATTACAGGCTGCTCTATGCCGCAGTCCTGATAATTAGGATCTTCTATTTCAAGACCGAGTCTGCCGCGGTCTCGGAACTGATAGAATGTAAAGCCTGTAAACCATTCGGCCTTTTCGTTTTTGATCATATCACAGAATTCCTTTACCATTTCGGCCTGCTCATAGGGTCCCGTTACATCGCCGTCCGCATTGAATTCAGCCATGGTCATGGGCTTTGCTTTGCCGTTATTCAAAAACTTGAAGCGTTCAAAGCTCGCTTTTGTCATATCAAAGGTATTTTTTACGGTATCCCGTTTATGTGAAGTTCCGCCTCTCTCGGCAACGTCATAGGGCCAGCCCCAATGGAGAGCCATGTATTTATCTACTGACCATACGTCGGCTGCCGGAATTGTCTGCGCAAATTCCTTTTCCTTTTCCATTTCAGTCTTTGAAAGATCTTCTATACCTCCTATGCAAACTACCTTTGATACGTTTGGAGCATGCTTGCTCAATATATTGCAGAATCTTACAAAAAAGTCGGCTACCTCCTGGTAGCTGCATCTTTTATTAAAAGAAAACCAGTTTCCCGTAGCCTCGTGATTAATTCTCAGGAACATTCTTCCGTATGGTTTCAGATCCTCTGCAATCCTGATAAGGTGATCGTCGCTTACGTGGGGATCAATAGTCAGCGTAAGGTTCACGTCCTGACCGTGAGCGCGAATATCGCGCATATAGCAGAAAGGCTCGTCCTCTGTATTTCCGCCGATACCTCCCTTGTAAGTAAAGTAATCGTCGTATGGATAATCCCATGCAAAGCTTACGTCAGGACTGGCATGAACCTCGCTTGCACGTCCCGGCCAGCCCTTATCAAGCGGATAGTAGCAGTACATCAGACTGATGCTTCTGTGAGGTCTTCCCAGCTTGTGAAGAATATAATCCTGATTGACATATTCTCCTCTTTCACTTCCGTCTCCGAGATCGACGGCGCATTTAGCCTTTCCCATATGGATCCTGTAAATCTTTTCTTCCATTTTTTATACTCCTGTTTAACAAAATTTATATGTCAATTATAAAATATCATCAGTTATAAGTCAATAGTCCGGGGAAAATATATAAATATTGACAAGTAAACATTTTAATGATATATTATTAATGAGGTGTTAATATGTCTGTTAAAAGCATTGCCGTTATATTGGAAATCGTTGCCGCAGGATTTTTTGTGCTTCCGATTTTTTCAAATATAATAAATCCGGGAAATATTGCCGGAATAATTATCTGCGGTTTACTGCTTGCCGCAACGATTTTTCATGAAAAGCTTATCGAATTAATTTTCGGATTATGGAAATATAATTCCGGAAAGGTATTGCTGTTATTTGTTGGCGCAATATTAACGGCGAGTGTAATTTATGCGTTTGTTCTGACTTTTTTTATGATAAAGGCACAGACGGACAAGCCCGAAAATCCGGACGCGGTTATAGTTCTTGGGTGTAAGGTCAACGGAAATACTCCAAGCAGAATGCTTAAAAGACGTCTTGATTCGGCGGTAATATACCTTAATGAAAATGAAGATGTTGTGTGTATTGTATCCGGCGGCAAAGGAGAGGATGAAAAAATATCTGAAGCTCAGGCCATGAAAGAATATCTTGTTGATAAAGGAATTGATGAGGGCAGGATATTAACGGAAGATAAATCTGTTAATACACTTGAAAATATAAAAAATTCAGTTGCTCTGCTGGGAGGAAACGGAAGCGGCGAGATCGCAGTAGTAACAGACGGTTTCCATCAGTATCGTGCCGGTTATATTGCAGAAAGCTTTGGATATGACGCTTCTGCAATAAATGCAAAAGCGGATTTTTATAATGTTATTCTTATGCCGACTTATTACTTAAGGGAATGGATGGCAATTACAAACGAGTATTTCAAGAATTTACGCTAAAAAAATATTTAAAGCTTTAATCCTTCGGTTTTATGCCGGAGGATTTTATTATATTACATATTTTTAAGATTAATTTAAGAAAGATTTTATATAATATAAAAAACAATGAGGGGAGGAAGATCCGCATTATACGGATTAAATATTATGGCAATTAATACTTTTAAGAGAAAAGAAATTAAATTTCTGCTGACAATGAATCAGTTCAATTCATTAATTGAAATGCTTGAAGCGTATATGATTCCTGATGAATATTGTAAAAACGGTAATGAATACGGCATTTATAATATATATTATGATACGGCCGACAGCACACTTATAAGAGAGTCGTTATCCAAACCGTATTATAAGGAAAAACTTCGTCTTAGAAGCTATTATTCTCCGGCATCAGACAGAGATAAGGTATTTCTTGAAATAAAGAAGAAGATAGGCGGAATTGTAACAAAAAGACGGGTTACTATGACGCTTGACGAAGCAGATTGTTACATAAAAACGGGAGAAAGACCTTTATCTGATAAATATATAACTAATCAGGTGCTTGATGAAATAGACGCGTTCAGAACAAAATATGATATATCCGAAGCTCAGTATATAAGCTATCAGAGAATGGCGTTTTTCGGAAAAGCTGATAAGGATTTCCGTATAACCTTTGACAGAGAGCTTACTGAAAGACGATATGACTTGTCGTTAAGAAAAGAATGCTATGGCAGGCGAATTATTCGTCCTGATGAAAGACTGATGGAAATAAAAATCAGCAATTCGATACCATACTGGTTGAGCGAACAGCTATCCCTGCTCGGGGTATATAAGACAAGTTTTTCAAAATACGGAAAAGCGTATCAGAGCTTTGTTTTGGATCATATAAATCAAGAAAAGGGGATCGGTATATATGCTTAATATTTTTAATTCAATAGTAGGAACAGAAACCAACTTCGGCGTATTTGCCGGATGTATTATTTCTGCGGCGGCAATAGGCTTTATAATCAGTGTTCTGTATAAATTCACTCACAAAAAGGAAGGCTATATGCAGGGATACGTATTGACTTTAGTTATGCTGCCAGGTATAGTGTCTCTGATAATACTTCTTATTAACGATACTTCAAAGGCGCTTGGACTTGCAGGAGCGTTTTCGCTTGTAAGGTTCAGAAGCGTGCCGGGCGATCCTAAGGATATCGCATATATATTCTTTTCAATGGCCGCAGGCGTTGGCTGCGGATTGGGTTACATAGGCTATTCGTTTGTTTTTCTTCTGCTTATAGGCGCGTTAATGCTGATACTGAATGCGGTTAGGTTCGGAGCCCCGTCAACTTCCTCAATGACGCTCAAAATTACCGTACCTGAAAATCTGAATTATCAGGGATTGTTTGATAATGTTCTTAATGAATATACTGAAGCGTGGCGTTTAAAAAGAGTAAAAACAGTAGACTTTGGCACCTTGTTTGATCTTGTTTACAGTTTGGAGCTAAAAAATAATATTGATCAGAAAAAATTTATAGACAGTATAAGAACCCTGAACGGTAATCTAAACGTTACTCTTATACTTTACAAATATGACGATCAGATATATGATAAATAATCGTTTTGATAAATATAAATGCTTATTGTGCCGCCCCTGAAATAACGTATTATTTCAGGGGATTATTTTATATTCCTTTGTTGAAAATCAACAGAATTTTTTTATAAAATATTATGTCTTAGTTATTTAAGACTAATTTAAGAAACTATTACTATAATGAATTTATAAAATAAACAGAAATTATTTAATGATTAAAGGAGAGTTTGGAAATGCTTAATAAAAAAAGCGGAATTAAGGTTTTATCAGCCGTAACCGCATTGACGCTTGCGGCAGGAGCAAGCTGTTTAAGCGGTATGGAAAAAGAAAACTTAACCGCGAGAGCCGCTCTCGCCGGGGACGTTAACGGGGACGGCGCAGTAAACGCAAACGATATCAGCGCTTTGAAAAAGTTTCTGGTGGGACTGGACGGCAGTCTGTCAGGCGACGCGGACGTTAACGGCGACGGAAGCGTAAATGTATTTGACGCTGTCGCAGTAAGAAGAATAGTTATGCAGAACCCCGTTTCAGATGAAAATAATATAAATCTTAACGGTTCGTCAATTTCTATTGAGGGAACAGGTATGGAATTAAGCGACGAAAACCGTGTGGTAACTATTTCGCAGCCCGGTACTTACATTGTTAAGGGTGAAATGGAAGGCGGTCAAATTATAGTAGACGTAGATAAAACAGAGTATGTTGACGCTACTGTGGAACTTTCACTTGAGGGAATGTCGCTGACAAACGAATTGACTTCGCCGATTTATATCGCAAGTGTCGATGATAAATGCTCTATTTCCGCTAAAAAGGGTACTGTAAATACAATTTCAGACGGCTCGTCAGCTTATTTAAACGCTGATGATGACGCAGGGGCAATATACAGCAAGGATGACCTTACTTTGAAGGGAAAGGGTACGCTTATAGTCAACGGAAACTATCAGGATGCAATTGTCAGCAAGGATGATATCAAAATTAATAACGGTACGATTCAGGTTACCGCCGCAGACGACGGAATAAGAGGAAAGGACTCGGTAACAATTGGCAATTCATCTGATACGGATTTCAGCAATCTCAATATTACTATAGAAGCAAAAGGCGGGGACGGAATAAAAAGTACGCAGACAGATACGTCTTCAGGGAAAGGCTATATAATTGCAAACGGAGGAACGGTCGATATTACGGCATATTCTGATGGAATGCATGCATCGCAGCTTATGAACCTTAACGGAGGAGATTTTAAAATTAAAACCACAGCTCAGCAGTCCTCGAGCGGAAATCAGCAGCCGGGAGGAAGCTGGGGAAGCGGAAGTACGGCGTCGTCGGAAGATGTAAGCGCAAAGGGTATTAAGGCCGGATGTACAGACGATTCAGGAACTGTAATAGAAGGAACTATCAATATAGCCGGAGGTACGTTTAATATAGATTCAACTGATGACAGCGTTCATGGTACGGATATAAATATAAGCGGCGGTGAGATTATTGCTAAAACAGGCGACGACGGTATTCATGCCGATAATAATCTTACAGTGACTGACGGAATGATTAACATAACTGATTCCTATGAAGGACTTGAAGCTTATGATATCGAGATTAACGGCGGTACGATTAAAATAGTTTCGTCAGACGACGGACTTAACGCCGCAGGCGGAGACGGTTCCGGAAATTTTAATCCCGGAGGCTGGGGACAGGGCAATATGAATACCTCCAGTGGAATTCTTAATATAAGCGGCGGTTATATATTTGTCAGAGCCGAGGGAGATGGAGTTGATTCAAACGGAAACCTGAACATAAGCGGCGGAACTACAATAATCTGCGGACCTACCGGGGGAGGAAACGGTATATTTGATATTGGGGATAACGGATCGTCGTTCAATCATACCGGAGGAGTATTTTTCGGTATAGGCTCTTCAGATATGGCGGTTTATCCGTCGTCTAAAACATATATTACGGGCAGCGGCGCTATTTCTGCCGGAAATTTAATAAGCGTTGCGGACTCGTCGGGAAATACTATAGGAGTTTTGAAAGCGCCCGACGATATGAATTTAAACGGAATGGTTATTTATGGATCAATGGATATTGACGGTTACAATATTTATAGCGGCGGAACATTTTCCGGAACGCTTGATGATAACGGATACGCAACAACCGGTACGGTAAGCGGTGCGTCAGCAATGGGAATCTCAAGCGGAGGATCAAGAAATTAATATTTTCACTTTTGAAAAATACCCGGCTTTGGGGCGCCCTTCGTATGGAGAGTAGTCATAAAGAAGTAAGTTATGTAATGGCGGTGTAGCGTAAGCTACGCCGTCATTTTACTGTCTTTCTGTTTCATCTTCGCTGTGAAGCACTCGTCTAAATCCGGTATTTCAATAATGCCGACAGCCTTGTAATAAATTTCAATCTTTTGGGTACGCTGTCCACTGCTCCTGTCGGGAGCATGGACTAAAATTTTGTCAATCAAATCGTTCAGCATTTCAGCGGTAAGTTCTTCGGGGTTTGTATATTTTCGGACATTTTTCAGAAACAGGTTTAAATCATACATTTCCTGTTCCTCGTTGTCGATAAGGTATTGCAGTTCCCCAAACCACATACTTTTTGTCGATGGTTATATCGGGATTTTCCGCATAGTCGATAACTTCCTTTAGCCTGTTTTTAACGGGCCAGAAGCCGGTTGTAGCCACGTCATACCGCCTCCTTTTCACGCTTTGGAAGTATCAATTCTTCGGTGATTTCATCAATCAAAGCGATAATTTTTGTCTCCGTATCCGCTGTGATTTTATCCTCGCAGACGATACAAAGAGGGTCCAGCTTGTCGCTGAAAGAGAAGGACACCAGCTTTCGGCATATATCCCAAGGCTCGCTGACGGAGATGTTCAGACACGGACAGCCCGCATTTTTCTGCATTGCGCTCAATGTCTTTCTTCTCCTTCTCGCTCACTCGGGTAAAAAGATTTTTGCTTTTTACTTCATTCATAACATCAGTCCTTTCTTTGATTTTTCAAGGGGTATTAGGGTTCTTCCTAAAGGAGAATCGGCGCTTGCTGCCGATTTGATTGGAAACTGTCAATACAGTTTCCCTACTCGTTACAGCATACGACATCTCTAATGCCGTTCTCGTGTTGTATTTCGCCGTTTGATCCGAATGTCGTTTTTCTATCCCTGCCCCGGACTCTCGCCGCAGCGTTGTTCTGCTCACTCTCCGAAAAAGAGGTCGTCGCAAAATCATATCCCATTCAGCCGGTCTTCAGTTGTAACCGGCGTTTTGGACAACTAAAAAATCCGGCACACATATGTGTACCGACATCGACAAAAGGATAGAGTTCCCCTTTGCTATTCATTCTCATTCGCAGAAATCAGATTACTTACATACGGTCGTTTTCCTGAAAGTACATCATCGTAAAAATTCTGTTTCCAATCAATATAATCAATGCTTTTTTCAAGCTCTGCTATTTCTTCACGCAGGGCTTTTTGCTTTTTGTCGAGCATTTCCTTGCGTGCTTTTATCGTTGACTCCCCCTCAAGGCACAAAGCAAGATACTCTTTCATCTCCTGTATGCTCATTCCGCATTTTTTCAGACACGAAAGGTCATGAATCCATTTTACGTCTTTTTCGTCAAAAATGCGGCGGTTATTTTTATCACGTTTCACGTTCGGGACAAGTCCCTCGTTGCAATAAAATTTCAATGTCTGATAAGTCATATCCAGTTCCCTGCAAACCTGCATCATCGTATACATATGTATCACTTTCCTTTTCACAAGATAATCACTAAAAATTCACGAGATTTTTTTGTTTTGCCTATTGACCGACAGTTACAACCGCATTGTATAATCGATTATAGAAACCGATTGAAACAATCGAATTATACCACATAAGCCAACAAATCGCAATTGAAAGAAGGTGAAACTTTGATGAAAGTATTGCTTGTAAACGGAAGTTCAAGGGAAAACGGCTGTACAAACACTGCATTGAATGAGGTTGCGAGAGCCTTAAACGAGAATGGCATTGAAACCGAGAAAATCTTTGTCGGAAACAAACCGATTTCCGATTGCATTGCCTGCCGCAAATGCAGAGAAAACGGAGAATGTATTTTTCACGATGAGGTAAACGCATTTGTAGAAAAAGCGAAAAATGCTAATGGCTTTGTATTTGGCTCTCCTGTTTATTTCGCCCACCCAAGCGGTAGGTTGCTGTCATTTATGGACAGGGCGTTTTATTCCTGCGGTTCTGCATTTGCATTTAAACCGGCGGCGGCAGTATTGTCTGCCAGACGTGCGGGAACAACGGCATCGTTTGATGTCATCAACAAGTATTTTACCATTTGCTCTATGCCTGTTGTTTCCTCAACCTACTGGAATCATGTCTACGGCGCACAGCCCGAACAGGTTGCAGAGGACAAAGAGGGACTTATGACGATGTACAATATCGGAAAAAATATGGCGTGGCTGCTCAAATGTATAGAGCTTGGCAAAGAAAACGGCGTACCGCAGCCGACAAATGAAAAGGTCTTAACCAATTTTATCAGATAAAAACGGAGGTATCCAAATGAACAAATTTACTTATTCTAACCCGGCAAAGGTGTATTTTGGGAAGGGCAGTGCAGACGATGCGCTTAACGCAGAGCTTCAAAAGTACGGCAAAACGGTTATGCTCGCTTACGGCGGCGGCTCAATTAAGCATAACGGAATTTATGATGAGGTTATGACGCTTCTTAAGAAAGCGGACAAAACAGTGATTGAGTTTTCGGGTATTATGTCAAACCCCACCTATGAAAAGGTGCAGGAGGGAGCGGTGCTTGCGAAAACACATGGCGTTGATTTTATTCTTGCTGTCGGGGGCGGCAGCGTTATTGACTGCTGTAAGGTGATTTCCGCACAAGCCGCTCTTGATGAGGATATTTTTGAGCTTGAATATTCAAAGGGCAGCTTTCCGTCGGCAGGAATACCGATGGGAGCAATCGTCACAGCTTCGGGAACAGGCTCGGAAATGAACGGTGGTGCGGTTATCACATTTACAGACAAGAAGCTGAAAGCTCCGCTTTTTGGAACACAGGCATCATTTGCCGTGCTTGACCCCGAATATACGCTGACCGTATCCAAAAATCAAGTATTTTCGGGAGCGTTTGACACATTAAGCCATGCTATGGAAACCTATTTCGGAAGTTCAGACAAAGATAATGTTTCGGATGATTTGGCGATTGCCGTCATGAGAAATACTGTAGTTAATATGCGCAGACTGCTTGCGGATATAAACGACATCGAAGCAAGAAGCAACCTCATGTGGAACAGCGCAATGGCTGAAAACGGAATACTCAAATGCGGCAGGCTGACTGATTTTCAAGCGCATCAGATAGAGCATCAGCTCGGCGCATATACCGACTGCAATCACGGCGAGGGACTGGCGGTAATTCAGCCTGTTTACTATCGGCATATTTTGAATGATACACAGGAAAAATTCACACGTTTTGCAAATGTAGTTTTCGGTGAAAGTAATGCTGAGGCGGGACTTACGGCGCTCGAAGGCTTTATCCGTGAGTGCGGACTGCCGACCAAGCTTTCACAGCTTAAAACGACAGTACCGATAACAAAGGAACTTCTGAAAGAGGTTGCCGACAGCACGAATATCATAAAAACCAATCCCCGTGCTTTGGACAGTACGGAGATATATCAGATTTTAATGGAATGCCTGTAAGGAGGAACTGAAAATGCTTAAAAAAATAATTTGTTTTATATTATCTATGACTATGGGATTAGCTCTTTGCGCCTGCGGAGCCGAGCAGGGAGAAATTTCAGAAGAATCAACAGTTGCTGAAACTGCACGTATGCAGGAATCATCGGAACAAACGCCGGAAGAATCTGAGAACACCACAGAAACGGAAAGCCTGACATCTGATGAAAATCATGTTTTAGTCGCCTATTTCACATGGTCGGGAAACACCAAAGAAATGGCTGAAAATATTGCAGAGCAGACAGGCGGCGTCCTTTTGGAGATTGAGCCTTTAACGCCTTATCCCGAAGATTACAACGAAACGGGCGAGCTTGCAAAAGTTGAGCGAGATGAAAATCAACGTCCCGAAATCGCAAATCTTCCCGAATCGGTTGACGAATATGACACGATTTTAATCGGCTATCCCATTTGGTGGCATACTGCACCGATGATTATCGGTACATTTTTGGAAAGCTACGATCTTACGGGAATTGATATTTACCCGTTTACGCAGTCGGCTTCAATGGATACAGAGCAGTTTGAAAACTCTATGGAGTTTGTACGGAAAAGCGCAGGAAATGGGACTGTGCATGACGGCTTATTTGTTGATGAATCGGACACGGAAGCTATTGACAGTTATCTTGAAAATAATAGGCTGATTAGATAGCCTGTTATTGAAAATCATACAAAAGATATACAGAGCCTTGATTTTCGGCAAAGGCTCTGTATTCTTTTACGCTTCAATCTCCGTCTCGTCCCGAAACATATTTCTTTAGCTATTGCTCGAATATTGTTCATTTGTGGATATATACTAAAAAAGTGTACAAGTAAGATATAATAAAAACATCGAAAAGGAAAACCGCCATATGCGCAAATGTATTCTTGTGCTTTACGCAAAGAGCAAAAAGCGTTTTGGCGCTGAAA